>Ga0210040_10001770_pt1 | contig 31853 bp, 34 predicted proteins | sample CryGeyCG12114_NA_FD_185462 | JGI IMG/M metagenome (GOLD analysis project Ga0210040, IMG submission 185462) | Groundwater microbial communities from aquifer - Crystal Geyser CG19_WC_8/21/14_NA (SPAdes) (version 2) | ecosystem: Environmental > Aquatic > Deep subsurface > Groundwater | place: USA...
CAACAGCCTCAGCATTTTGCCGGGAGGCATTTTCGCTATCGAGCGCCAGTACGACGATGCTTATGTGTTTGTGCCTCTTAACTTTGCCGAGCAACTGCTGGAGTATGGCCGCCGGCGCACCTCGCTGGAGATAAGAGTAAAAGACGGATACGAACCCAAACAGGTAAAAAGCGCGTTGCAACAACTGCTGGGCAAAACGTTTAAGGTACAGAACAGCGACGAGCAGCATACCAGCCTGCTGCGTGCCGTAAAGGTCGAGAAGCTGTTTGTGTTCGTTACCTTCGCTTTTATACTTTTTATTGCATCCCTCAACATCTTCTTCTCCCTCTCCATGCTTGTCATCGATAAGAAGAAAGATATTGCCATACTTGCTTCGATGGGTGCCACAGCAAATACCATTCGCAACATATTTTTAATGGAGGGTGCGTTGGTGGCTTGTATCGGTGCAGCTTACGGGCTGACTGCCGGTATGCTGGTGTGCAACCTGCAGCAGGCCTTTGGGCTGGTAAGTATGGGCATGGCTACTTCGGTGGTAGAAGCATACCCGGTAAAAATGCGGGCGCAGGATTTCATATTCACGGGGCTGGCCATAATTATTATTACCCTGATCGTTTCTATTCGCCCGGCACGCAAGGCGGCGGCCCTGTCTGTTACCGAAAACCTGTAGCAGTTAATTGTTTAATTGCTGCATTGTTAAATGGTTAATTCTATATAATCTCTGCTGTTGTTCCGGTTTCGTCAAGAAGAATCTGTTAAGGCTTCTGGTCCTTGCACGGTTTATACTTGCAGATGTCTATACTTGCCAGAAGTGGTTTAAGGCAACCTGATCCTCTTCAACAATCAAATTTCTAAAGACTTTATCCGGCCATATCTCCAATAAATCTGCTTTAAATAACCATGCCCATTTACCGGTTGCTTAAACGGTTTAGCAATCAGGCTTATTCGGTACTGGAAAACAAGGATATAAAGTAGGATATTATCCAGTCCGGACTTATATTTGAAATCGATAAATTGTCTTTGGCATGAAAGTATATACAACCCAGCCTTTTCAGGTGATATACTCGTTATTTGAGCACGAGTATCTGGGTTACCTGTTCGAGTCTTTTGTGGTGCAAATCAACACCAAAGGCCAGTTAACGCTGCAGCACCAGAACATTTCTGCCAAAAACGCCGACGAGTTTGCCTCGCGCCTGGATACGAATGATTTCAAACTCATTACGCTGATCGATCAGATACAGCAGGATGCGGTACTTAAGCGCTTTTCCTCTAAAAAAATATCTCCTGTAGATTTTTTTCTGAAAGTATATGATGCCGGGAAAGGTGACAAGGCGCTGCAGGAAACCATCAGCCATTACATACAGGGGCGGATGGGTAAAATTATGGAACTGCTCCGCCATAAGATGACTTTTATCATGGGCAAAGACGGCGAACCTACGTGGAAGCATATTCAACTGGCGCCGGAAAAGGCTACCGTCCTGTTTCACTTTATGCGCAACCAGGATAACACCCATTATTTCCCAACGATAAAGTATGGCGGCCAGAAGCTGGAATTCCAGTACCGCAATGCCGCGCTTATTTGCTACGAACCTGCCTGGCTGCTGCTGAACGAAACGGTGTATAGTTTTGAGAAGGCCGTGGACGGCAAAAAACTGCAGCCTTTCCTCAATAAAAAATTTATTGTGGTGCCCCGTTCCGTGGAAGAAAACTACTACAGCAAGTTTGTAGCGCCACTGGTAGAGTCGTTCGACGTGCACCCCAAAGGCTTTGAAATACGAGCAGAACAGTATAAGCCAAGCCCATTTCTGACATTTACAGAGATTAAAGGTGCCGATGCCCCGGTTTTGCTGGCCGGGCCAAAGCCGGAGCGCGGCGCTTTGGTAAGCGATAAAATTTTGTTCGACCTCTCGTTTAAGTATGGCGTTTATATGGTGCAGACGCAGGAGGCCAAGCGCATCAGCGTAAATATGGAGAAAACGCCGGACTCCTACATCTTCCATAAACTGATACGGGATATTAACCACGAAAAAGAATTCGTAAAGGAACTGGGCAAACGGGCGCTGGAAGTGAAGAACGGACGCGTAGTGCTTGACAAAAGTGATGCTTTTGCCTGGCTCAACAGCAACCTGCTGGAATTGGAGCAGTTGGGCTTTACGGTGCAACAGGGCGAGCAAAGCGGGAAGAACTATTTTATCGGGGACATTTCGGTGCAGGTAGGCATTACGGAAACCAACGACTGGTTTGATATTTACGGCACTGTGCGCTTTGGCGCGTTCGAGGTTCCGTTTATCAGGCTCAAAAATCATATCCTCACCAAAAACAACGAATTTCAGCTGCCGAACGGCCAGATTGCCATCATACCGGAAGAATGGTTTACGCAATATATTGAGTTGTTTGCCTTTTCGGAGGGAGAAGAGCGCCTGACGCTGAAAAAGCACCATATGTCGCTGGTGAACGACCTGCAGGAAGGCAATCTGGCTACTGTATCGCTCACGCGTAAACTAGAGAAACTGCGTGAATTTGAAACCATAGAAGACCAGCCAATGCCGGCAGGTTTCGTGGGCGAACTGCGGCCCTACCAGAAAGCGGGTTACAACTGGCTGCATTTTGTGCAAAACTACAAGTTTGGCGGCTGCCTGGCCGACGATATGGGGTTGGGCAAAACTGTGCAGACGCTGGCTATGCTGCAACACCGCAAAGAGAGTGGTGCAGAGGCTGCCTCGCTGCTCGTAATGCCAACCTCGCTGGTATACAACTGGCAGAACGAAGCACAGAAGTTTACGCCTGGCCTCCGCATCCTTAATTATACCGGCACCTACCGCGACAAGAATATGGAGCAGTTCCAGAGCTATGATGTGGTGCTGACATCCTATGGTATTGTGCGCCTTGATGCGGAGTTACTCAAAACCTATTACTTCGATTACATTATACTGGATGAATCGCAGGCCATCAAAAATCCGGATTCTACTACCTCGCGCGCTGCCCGTTCACTGAAGTCACGGCACCGGCTTATACTTACCGGCACGCCTGTAGAGAACAGTACCATGGATTTATGGGCGCAAATGTCGTTCATCAACCCTGGCCTGCTGGGCAATCAGCACTTTTTCCGGAAAGAGTTTCTGAAGCCGATTGAGAAAGAGAAGGACGAACAGAAAACACGCAAACTGCACGCGCTCATCAAACCATTTATACTTCGAAGGCACAAATCGCAGGTAGCCAAAGAACTGCCCGAAAAGGTGGAGCATACTACTTTCTGCAAAATGACGGAGGAGCAGGAGCACGCTTATGAGGAAACAAAATCATACTACCGCAACAAAATACTCACGAACCTGGAGGAGCACGGGCCGGTTAATACACAGTTTATGCTCTTGCAGGGCCTCACCAAACTCCGCCAGATTGCCAACCACCCGCTGATGACGGACCAGGATTATGAAGGTGAATCGGGCAAACTGAAAGAAGTGCTCCGGATGACGAAGAATATAGTTGGCAAAGGTCACAAAGTGCTTATTTTCAGCCAGTTTGTAAAGCACCTGGGCATTATTCGTCATGTGCTGGATGAGCGTGGAATAACGTATGCCTACCTGGACGGCAACACCAAAAACCGGCAGGCGCAGGTAGAGCTTTTCCAGAACGACGAAAGTATACAAGTGTTCCTTATTTCGCTGAAAGCGGGCGGTGTGGGCCTGAACCTGACAGCCGCCGACTACGTGTTTATACTTGATCCCTGGTGGAACCCGGCTGTAGAAGCCCAGGCCATTGATCGCGCCCATCGCATCGGGCAGCAGAAGACGGTGTTTACCTATAAGTTTATTACCAAAGATACCGTAGAGGAGAAAATACTGGCGCTGCAGAATCGTAAAATCCAGCTCGTGAACGACCTCATCAGCACCGACGAAACCATCATCAAAAGCCTGACAAAAGAAGACATCGACAACCTGCTGAGTTAGGGGCTAGTTGTTGGTTGCTGATTGTTTTTGTAGGTACAGGTTGCGACTTGTCCTTGCCTGCGAATTAGTTATGGCCTGCCTCCTCCGCTGGTGCGAGCTTGTAGCTCGTACCTTTACATCTACAGGAAAAAAGTACGAGCTACAAGCTCGCACCAGCAAAGAGGTTTTCCTTCGGCAGCCATTTAACAATTAAATAACCGGCAATCAAAATGCAGCTCCACCTCAAAACATACGTTAGCCAAAACTATAAAACCGTATTTGATGCGTTTGATGAGCGCTTGTTTCGCAAACTGTCGCCGCCATACCCGCGTCTGAAGTTGCTGCGCTTCGACGGCAGCGCGCCCGGCGATGTGGTAGAAGTTGAGCTACAGACAGGTATAAAATCCTTTCGCTGGACGAGCCTGATAGTTGGCAGAAACATAATCGATACGGAAGCATACTTTATAGATGAGGGCCAGGTGCTGCCCCCTCCCCTGCGCTTATGGCGCCACAAACACTTGGTTACCCAAAGCTTCAGCGGCTCCGTTATTCACGATATCATCACCTACAGCACTGGCTCAAAAGCAATCGATGTGTTGCTCTACCCGCTTATGCTGGCGGCTTTTGGTATGCGCAAGCCGGTTTACAGGAAAGTGTTCGGCAAGGTGTAAAGTATAAAATTCTGATAAACCTTTCCGCTGCTCCATCGGTTAAAGCACAGCAAGTATAAAGTGTACTTTTAAGTATGAAAAAAGCAGCCATCATAGGAGCAGGCATTGGCGGTATTGCGGCGGCTATCCGGCTGGCGGTGAAGGGCTACGAAGTAACGGTATTTGAGGCGAACGAAAGCTTTGGCGGCAAAATGCATGAGTTCTGGCTGGGCAAGTTTCGGTTCGATGCAGGGCCGTCGCTGTTTACGCTGCCGCACCTGGTAGACGAGCTTTTTGAGTTGGCCGGCCGCGAACCATCAGCCTACTTCTCTCATACCCGCCTTGATCCGATTACGCATTACTTCTGGCCAGATAGCACTCGCCTGAAAGCATATGCCGCGCAGGGTAAGTTTGCGGAAGAGGCAGAGCGGCAGCTGGGTGTTCCGAAGCAGGATGTGCTGCAGGCGCTGTCATCAAGTGCCCGCCTGTACAAAGGCACTGCAAGTACTTTCCTGCAAAAATCGCTGCACAAAGCCAGTACCTACTTCAGCCCTGATGTGCTGAAAACGCTTACCTGCCTCCCCAATCTCGGCCTGACCACCACTATGCATGTAGCCAATGCCAGGCGCTTTAAAGACCCGCGCATGGTGCAACTCCTCGACCGCTTTGCCACCTACAATGGCTCCGACCCATACCAGGCACCCGGCACACTCAATATTATTCCGCACCTGGAGCATAATATCGGCGCTTTTTACCCCAAAGGCGGCATATATTCCATTGCCGCAAGCCTCGTGAAGCTGGCGCAGGAGCTAGGCGTGGCGTTTAAATATAAGGAACCGGTGGAGCAGATTATAACTTTAGGCGGTAAGGTAATAGGCGTGCAAACCGGTAGCGGCAGCTATAATGCTGATGTGGTGGTAAGCAATATGGATGTGGTGCCAACCTATCGCAGGTTGCTGCCCAACCATACGGCGCCCGAACAAATACTAAAGCAGCCGCGCTCCAGCTCCGCCCTGATTTACTATTGGGGCATCAAAAGGGAGTTTCCTGAGTTGCACCTGCACAACATTTTCTTCAGCGGCAACTATAAAGAAGAGTTTGAACACATTTTCCGGCATAAAACCATTAGCCCCGACCCTACTGTGTACCTTAACATTACTTCTAAAATGGAGCCGCAGGATGCGCCGGAGGGCAACGAGAATTGGTTTGTGATGGTGAACGTGCCGCATGATCAGGGTCAGGATTGGGATAAACTGATTTCTGTTACACGTGAAACCGTTTTAAAGAAACTGAGCCGGATGCTGGGCACCGACATAGCCTCACTTATAGATCAGGAGCAGGTGCTGGACCCGCTGCTGATCGAAAGCCGCACTTCCTCTTTTGCCGGCGCTTTGTATGGCAGTAGCTCCAATAGCCGGATGGCTGCTTTTCTGCGTCATCCTAATTTTAGTTCTGCTATAGATGGGCTGTACTTTTGTGGTGGCAGCGTGCATCCGGGCGGCGGTATTCCGCTTTGCCTGCTGTCGGCCAAAATTATGGGAGATCTGGTGCCGGACGCCACAAGAGAGAAAAAGTATAAAACCAATGGCTGAAACGACAAAAACCAAACACGAGGCCATTATATCCCACCAAAAATATGGCAGGTATACTTTGCCTGCGGCAGTGGTCGTGCTCGTTATTTTTCATGCCGTTGGGTTCTGGGGATTGGTATTCAGCGGAGAACCTGTTTATTTTCAGCAGCTCACGCCCCTTAACCTGTTGCTTACCTGCGCATTGCTTTTCAGCTTCCACCGGTGCTGGCACAAGTCGTTTATACTTTTTGCGGTTATAGTTTTTTTTGCGGGCTTTCTGGCGGAAGCTGTGGGTGTGCATACAGGGCGGTTGTTCGGTAACTATAGCTACGGCAATGCTTTAGGTATGAAAGTATGGGAAGTGCCGCTGCTAATCGGGTTAAACTGGCTCATGCTGGTGTACAGCACCGGCCACATCAGCAACTATGCACGGCTGCCGTGGGTGGCTAAAGCCGTACTTGGGGCGCTGCTGATGGTGCTGCTTGATTATTTTATAGAGCCTGTGGCAATGCACTACGACTTCTGGAGCTGGCAGGGCGGCCTCATTCCGTTTTCTAATTTTATCGGGTGGTTTATAGTTGCTTTTTTGCTGCAGTTATACTTCCAGCGCACTGCCTTTTTAAAGCAAAACCCAATGGCGGCGTATATCTTTTTAGTACAATTAGCCTTCTTCGTAAGCTTAAATATCCATCTGTAGCTGCGGCTGTTTGTTGGCGCTAAAAGTATAACTATCTTTACATCACAATAGCTGCGACTCAGCTGGGTTTAGCGGCTTTGTGTTTTTTCTATTAATTTATTGGCTGCAGCAGAACAGACAGAATACGATGACTTTCTTAGAAACTATTTTAGAGGAGATTCTGCGCATTTTTAAAGCAGAAGGGATTGAAGCATGCTCAGAAGCTGACTTAATCAGGAAACTGGATATCAGGCCATCTACTTACCAGGAGCTGTTCTCCAGCAAAGCCGATATGGTGAAGCAGGTAGCCCGCTTTGACATGGAGCAGAAAAAAAGAGAGCATAACCACTTTCTGGCTGCTGCCCAAAACCCGATAGAGGAAATTATGCTGCTGCTGCAGGACGGCATCCATAATATAAAGCAAACGAGTCCGCTTTATATTATGGATTTGCAGCGGCACTACCCCGAAGTATGGCAACTGGCCTTAGACCACCTCAACAGCTACTCCTATCACCAGATATCGGGCATTATCAACAACGGAATATTGCAGAACCTGTTCCGGAGAGACATTAACTTACAGTTGGTAACCAAGATTATTCTGGAGCAGCTGACGATGATGTTGAACCCTGCTATTTTTCCGCCGGATAAGTATAGCCTGGGCGAAGTATTCAGGAGCATTTACCTATACTATGTCAGGGGAATATGCACGGATAGCGGCGGCAAACTGGCCGAAGATTTTTTCTCAAAACATAATATCTAATCTAAAAAGATAAGGCCCGGAAACTTATTTCCGGGCCTTATCTTTTATAATATACATATAGGTTAATGCTTTAGCTGATTGACACGCGAACTTTTTTAGTATACTCGCGCAATGCAGTTTTAAAGTCGGTATTGTGGTCTTGCATGTGGTTCAGAATCCAGATAGCAGCCATTACGTGCGTTAGTTGCTCGCCATCATCTTCGCCTTTCACCTCTATGTCGGGCGTTTGCTCATCTATAATGGCTTCTTCGGCAGCGATAAGCGCCTCTAGCGTCTGGTTTTCCACCAGGTCTTTTATAACAGGTATTTTCATGGCAGCTTAAGCGTCTAGTTTATGAATAAGATTGCGTACGGCGTCCTCTTTGCTGGCAGCCACCGAATCAATCAGCTTACCACCCTGAAAAACAGCAAAGAAAGGCAGATTGGTTACATTAGCCAGCTTACGGGCCTCGGGGCTGTTCTCAGCATTCACATCCACAAAAGTTACATTTGTGAAAGCTTCGTCGTCCGACATGCGCTTAAATTTAGGGGCAAACAGACGACAGCTGCCGCACCAGTCGGCATAATATTTTACTATCACTTTCTGGTTGCCATTCAGTACATCGTTAAAATCAGTATCAGTTGCTTTTATTACAGCCATAGTATTATTTTAATCGTTTTTGATATCACAAAGGTATGTTATTAAACATACTTGCTACAAAAGTAAATGTTTCAGTTTAAACAAGCATCTGTTGCGATGCTTTATAGAACAGAGGTGGCCTGTACTTTGTTCGAAGAAAAGTAAGTATAATGTGCCAAAAGGCACACAGAGATGATAGAGGCGACTTCTAAACTATACGGAATGATGTGATGAGGTGATTGAACATCTTTTCAGCCAAAATTGTATAAATATAAAACAAGGCAAATTCGTATCTTTGCCTTATAAAACTGCACAAGTAACATGTTAGATAAATTAGAAGCCATTAATCAGCGATTTGAAGAGGTAAGCCAGTTGCTTATCCAGCCTGACGTGGCCAGCGACATGAAAAAATATAAGTCGCTGAACAAAGAATATAAGGATCTGGGCAAGATAGTAGCTGAGTATAAAAAGTACCTCAACATCCTAAGCAATATCGAAAGCGCCAAGCAGGTGATTGCGACAGAAAAAGACGAGGATTTCCGGGAAATGGCTAAGGGGGAGATGGATGAGTTGCTGCCACAGCGCGAGCAAATGGAAGAAGCCCTGAAAGAACTCCTGATCCCGAAAGATCCGAACGACAGCAAAGACATTATCATGGAAATCCGGGCAGGCGCTGGCGGCGACGAAGCCTCTATTTTTGCCGGGGATTTGTACCGTATGTACAGCCGCTTTGCGGAGCGAATGGGCTGGCGCACTGAGCTCATCGATGTTACAGAAGGAACTTCCGGAGGATATAAAGAAATTATTGTGGGTATGTCCGGCGAAGACGTATATGGTAAGCTTAAATTCGAGTCGGGCGTACACCGTGTGCAGCGCGTGCCGGCTACCGAAACGCAGGGCCGTATCCATACATCGGTTGCCTCTGTAGTGGTGCTGCCTGAAGTAGAAGAGCTTGATATAGAACTGGATATGAACGACATCCGCAAAGACCTGTTCATGTCGTCGGGGCCGGGCGGACAGTCTGTGAACACAACCTACTCTGCTGTGCGTTTAACGCACATCCCGACGGGTATTGTAGCGCAGTGCCAGGACCAGAAATCGCAGTTGAAAAACTTTGACAAAGCTTTGGCCGTGTTGCGTTCGCGTATATATGAAATTGAACTTGCCAAGAAAAATGAAGCAGAAGGAGCGCAACGTAAATCCATGGTAGGCAGCGGCGACCGCTCCGATAAAATTCGCACCTATAACTATCCGCAAGGCCGCGTAACTGATCACCGCATTGGCTATACCGTATACAACCTGCCCAACGTAATGGACGGCGGCATCGAAGACTTTGTGGAAGAACTGCGCATGGCAGAAAACGCTGAAAGGCTGAAAGAAGGTGCCACCGCCTAGTAAGCCATTGTGAAGTATAAAGAAAGTATAGAAGGATGCAGCCAGGCAAGTATAGCCGTGTTGCATCCTTTTTAGTTTTTAATTGCTACATTGTTGAATGGTTAAATTGCTGGTTGATTCGCAGCAGTGCTTTTCTCTTATCGTGCCGGATTTTTTAAATCCGGCACGATAAGAGAAAAGCAGAGGTATTTCGGAGCAGTTCAACCATCTGACAATTTAATTATTCAACCCTTTGAAATATCTGCTAACTGTACTTCCTCTGCTGCTTGTGCTTTCGCTATTTTCCTGCGAGCCAAGGGATGAAGTTATTACTACAGATTCAAAGGCAGTACTGGAATTTTCAGGCGACACGGTTTTGTTTGATACTGTATTTGTGAGCCAGGGCAGCGTAACCAAGCGCCTCAAAGTATTTAATCCTAACCAGAAAGCAGTTCGTATCAGCGGCGTTACTTTGGCAGGTGCCGCTTCGTCTCCTTATCAGCTTACCATAAATGGGATACAAAGCCCGCTGGTGAATAACATAGAATTGCGCGGCAACGACAGCCTGTACGTGCTCGTGAAGGTCAACATCAACCCATCGGATGAACCCCTGCCCTTCCTGATAGCCGATTCTATACTTTTCAGCACTAACGGGCAGCAGCAGAGTGTAAAACTGGTAGCCTATGGCCAAAACGCCTATTTCCATCGCAAAGAGAGCATCGGTAATACTACCTGGGCCAACGATAAACCCCACGTGCTGCTCGACTCGGTGCTGGTGAAAGAAAATGCCACACTTACTATACCGGAGGGCACGCACATTTACGCTGCTAACAAGGCGGTGCTACTCATAAACGGGCAGCTGCAGGTAGAGGGGACACCGGAAAAACGGGTAATTTTCAGCAGTTTGCGCCGGGAGCCGGATTATGTAACCGCGCCGGGCCAGTGGGAAGGTATCCAGATTCTGACGAAAAGTGCAGGCAATGTGCTGCGGTATGCCGATATCCGCAACACCCAATACGGACTTCGGATTAGCAACCCGGGCAGGGCGGGAACGCTGGTAGAAGGCTGCGTGGTAGCCAACGCATTTTTGGCTGGAATTGTGGGCTATACTTCGGATGTAAAGGTGGTGAACACGCTTATTTATAATTGCGGACAGTATGGCTTTGGCGGTTTGGGCGGCGGCAACTATGAATTGCTGTACTCCACGATCGCAAACTATGGTAACAGGCTGCCGCGCCAGGGGCCGGCTTTGGTGGTTCAGGGCAGCGGAAGTACGGACATACTTACTTCGCTACGGCTCGTGAACTCAATTATATACTCCGAGAGCTATGGGTTTATGGATGAGGTGCTGCTGGATGTTGGTCTGGATGCGACGCTGGAAATAAAGAACAACCTGCTGCGGACAGACTTGTATAAAGAGCAATTTAGCCAAAACAGCAACATACTTAACGAGGAGCCTATATTTATAGCCCCGGAGAAAGCTGATTTCCGGCTCGATACCTTGTCTCCGGCCAGCGGTGCTGCCCATATGCTACCAGGTATAACCACTGACATCAGAGGAAAGGCCCGCAACACGGCCAAACCTGACATGGGTGCGTATGAACGTACGATAGATTAAGCTGTTCTTCGCTTATTACTCATCTAAAATTCACTCATCCCGATTATGTGGTTACAGAAAGAAATTAGGCTACCGGCCGTTAAACGCGGCTTCCATCTGATAACAGACCTGCTGGTTGCACAACTTCCGGAACTGGAGACGATAAGTATAGGGCTTGCTCATGTATTTATCAAACATACATCAGCCAGCTTAACCATAAATGAGGATGCAGACCCTACCGTGCGCCAGGATTTTGAGAGCCATTTCAACCACCTGGTGCCCGAGAACCAAGCTTACTACCGCCATACTTCAGAAGGCCCGGATGATATGCCGGCCCATCTGAAAGCTGCTATACTTGGGAGTGCTGTTACAATGCCTATCACCAACGGGCGGCTGAATCTGGGCACCTGGCAAGGCCTTTACCTATGCGAACACCGCAATCACGCCTCTAAACGCACCGTGGTGGTTACGCTACACGGAGATGCTTAAATAAAATTACGAATTATCAATTACAAATTAACGTGAACGCAGGAATTATGAATTTAAACTGTTCTCTCAAGTTCTTGCTCCCCTTTGCTGGTGCGAGCTTGTAGCTCGTCCCTTAACAGGGGAAAAGTGCGAGCTACAAGCTCGCACCAGCGGAGGCAGTCCATTCCTGCTCATTCGTAATTCGTAATTTATCTGACCACGCTTACTTTTCTAATCACGGTGCCGTTGGTGCTGGTAATGTGCAGAAAGTAAATGCCAGCCGGTAGCTGGTGTATATCAATGCGCAGCACCCTGTCCCGGACTTCTGCTGCCAGCACGCGCTGGCCAAGCTGATTCAGCATTTCTATCTGGCGCACCGTTACGCGGGCGGGCTGCTCTATTGTGATAAAATCTGAAGCAGGGCTTGGATATACCACCAAGTCGTCTACTGTTACCTGAATATAATCTGCTTTTGTTTCGGTGCTGCTGAACGTGCCGTTCGTGATGGTTAGCGATACTTTATACTTGCCGGGCACGGGATAAGTAACAGTCGGGTTAAGTTCTGTAGAGGTGGACGGAATCCCCCCCTCAAATTGCCATAGCCTGGAGGTAGCCTTTACGCCTTGCGAGGCATCGCTGAAAAAAACAGATTTGCCGGCTACCGTCAACGTGTCGCTGAGGGAGGCGGCTTTAAAATCGGAACGCAGGGTGCGGGAACAGGCAATGGAAGCAGGGATAGAACTGCGCACGCTGCTGAGTACGCTGTGCATGTAAGTTGCCTGCCCTTTGGTAAAAAGGTTCATGCAGGCATCATCAGTATAGTCCATATAATTCTGAAACATGTCGCCATACGGTTCATTGTCGCAGGAAGTATGTGTTTCGCCGGGGCAGCCGTTGTTCTCCTCCAGCTGGTTCGGTGTGTCGTTTATCCCATCAGAGTCTGTGCAGGAAGACCCGTTACCCCAGATGTGTTGCAGGCCAAGCCAGTGGCCGATTTCATGGGTAGCGGTGCGGCCTCCGTTGTAAGCCCACGATGCCGTGTTAGCAGGCGCTGCCCCAATAGCGGAAAAGTGCAATACCACACCGTCCGCATCTGCCGGTGAGCCGGGTGTACTGGCATAGCCAAGTATATCATCTGATATGGCGCACACCCAGATATTCAGGTACCGATCACGATCCCAAATATCAGTTCCGCCCTGCGCTGTATATTTTACATCATCGTTCAGGCCAAAGCTGGCGCGGCTTGTTTTGGTGCGCGTGATGCCGCTGGTTTCATTGCCTTCCGGATCAACTTGAGCCAGACAGAATTCTATCTCTGTGTCGGCAGCATAAGGCATAAAATAAGCAGGAGTATTGGCTGTATCGGCATTTTGCCTTCTAAAGTCGGCATTAAGCACCGCCAGCTGCGAGTATAGCTGCGCATCCGAGATATTTTGTCGGGCTGTGTTATACACTACATGAAAAACGACCGGAATGGCGATACTAGCCTGGCGCAGTTGCTGACCTTGAGGTTTGGCCTGCATGGCCTCTTGTATTGCCTGCGTTGCCTGCTGCTGCATTTGTATGAATTCCGGGCGCTGTTGCTGTAGTGCTGTAATATATGCTTCAATGCCACAGTTGCGCCCCTGCTGCGGGAGCGCATTTATATTTTGCGCTAATGCAGTTAAACTCCATGCAAGAGAGAAGATAGTGGTAAAAATAAAGAAGCGCATGGGCAAACCGGTTAATCAGGGCACAGGTAAAGTAAAGGTATACAAGTGCTTAGCTTTGCAAGATAACAAAATTATAGTTGTAGCTAATAAACGATGGTAGGTATAAATTTAACCTGAACGTAAAATTTACAGGTTTACATCTACACGGTAATTTAAGGTATCGCCAAAAATAAGTTTTTGTGTTCCATCCACGCTGTAGCCACTGAGATTACCATTTGCAGGGTTGGCTGTTATCTGCAGTTGGCGGCGGGTGAAGAACAAAACATTCTGGTCCTGCACCAGCGCCTGAAGCTGTTGCAGGTGCTTGCTAGGGCTGATGCGCAGGTACAGGTGTTGCACCGGCGCCTCGGCATCAGGCTGCCGATCGTAACGGATAAAAGTGCTGCCATCGGTCAGGGTGCTGTCGGTGCGGCTGTAATACTCCTGCAGCGTAGGCTTATTCAGGTCCAGATCCTGAAACATGGCAAGTTCCTCCTCCCAGTCTACCCTGGCTGTTTCCACGGTTTCTACAGGCTTATCTTTGGTTTTTACTGATTTCAGCACCATGGACTGCTCCTGCTGCAGGCGCTGTATTTGCTGCTGCAGGTATCCATGCAGGTTATAAGCGCCTTTAGCTGAATCTGCGGCAGGCGGAACAGGACGGTCACAAGCCACCGTAATGGCAAGCAACAAGCCTAGCAAAACAAATGAGGTATACTTGGCCACGCGCTGCTTACTTATTGATTAAGGAGATTCCAGTCATTTCCTGCGGCTGCGATATGCCCATCAGTTCCAGTATCGTGGGGGCGATATCGCCTAGTTTACCTGCGTGCAGCGTGCCTTTAAAGTCATTGCTCACCAGAATGCAGGGTACCAGGTTAGTAGTATGAGCCGTATTGGGCGTACCATCGGGGTTTATCATGAAATCTGCATTGCCATGGTCTGCAATGATGATGCTGTCGTAGCCATTGTTCAGGGCAGTAGTTACAACTTTCTCGGCGCACTTATCTGCTGTTTCACAGGCTTTCACAACAGCTTCAAATACGCCGGTATGGCCTACCATGTCGGGGTTGGCAAAGTTAAGGCAGATAAAGTCAGCAGATCTGCGTTCCAGTTCCGGCACAATGGCATCACGGATATCAGCAGCGCTCATCTCAGGCTGCAAATCATAAGTCGCTACTTTGGGCGACGGGCACATCAGGCGTCTTTCGCCCGGGAACTCGCTTTCGCGGCCGCCGGAAAAAAAGAAAGTTACGTGCGGGTACTTCTCGGTTTCGGCAATCCGTATCTGCGTTCTGCCGGCATCTGCCAGCACGGCGCCAAGCGTATTGTTCAGGTTGTCTTTCTCAAAAATAGCCGTTACGCCCTTAAACGTTTCGTCGTAAGTCGTCATGGTAATGTAATGCAGGTTCAGGCAGTGCATGTCCTGCTCCGGAAAATCGCGCTGCGTCAGGGCTTGCGTAATTTCGCGGCCCCGGTCGGTACGGTAATTAAAGCAAATTACTACATCACCGTCTTTTATAGTAGCAACCGGCTCGCCTGCGTCATTTACTTTTATGATAGGCTTGATGAACTCATCCGTTACACCGGCGTCGTAAGACGCAAGTACAGACTGGATAAGGTTTTGTGAGTGTTCCCCCGCTCCTTTCACCAGCAGGTCGTAAGCTAGTTTTACGCGCTCCCAGCGTTTATCACGATCCATGGCATAGTAGCGGCCAATTACAGAGGCAATAGTGCCGGTGCTATGCGCCAGGTGCTGCTCCAACTCGCTTAAATACCTTGCGCCACTTTTAGGATCTGTATCGCGCCCATCAGTAAAAGCATGTATATATACATCGTGTAGCCCCTGAGCAGAAGCTGCCGAGCAAAGCGCCTTTAGATGATTGATGTGCGAGTGGACACCACCATCGGAAAGCAACCCTATAAAATGTACAGGTTTATTATTTTCTTTGGCGAAGGCCAGCGCATCAGCCAGCGCAGGTATAGCCGCCAGTTTTTGTTCGGCAATGGTTTTGTTGATCAGCACCAGATCCTGGTATACCACACGGCCGGCGCCCAGGTTCATGTGGCCTACTTCTGAGTTGCCCATCTGGCCTTCGGGAAGCCCAACCGCCTCGCCCGACGCCTGCAGGGTGGTATTAGGATATTTTTGAAGTATAGCATTGAAGAAAGGTGTTTTGGCTTTTGCAATGGCCGAAACCTCCGGATGGGTAGCTATGCCCCATCCATCTAAAATCACTAAGAGAACCTTTTTATCCATGGCACAAATATAACTATAATCTTTCAATGGCGGCACATGCTTCGGCTATACCCTCACCCGGGGCAAATAGCTTTACTTACTATGCCTGATAGAAGCTACTGCTGCAATGCCATCAGGATTTTATCCGGACGCAACTATGAGCAGGCAGAGATCCTGAAAATTTGGGTTCATATATTTGCAGCATTCTATTATATTAGACATCTATTTTATACCTTGTTAACTGGCATAGTTTTGGCTCCTGATATCTTAAGTCACAAATAGTATTCATGAAAAAAATTAGATACATTTTAGTAGTATTTTTATTGGTGCTGGCAACGGCATTTTTTACAACAGTTCCGGCCGCGGCGCAGGGTGAAGAGATGGGCAACGTGAAATACGCGATGAAAGCAGGTTCTGCCAAAGACCTGGCCCGGAACTTTAGTAATGTAGTGGAAATTACACTCGATGGTGGTGAGGCAACCAACTACAGCAACACCCAAGCTGAGTTTGTAATGAAAAACTTTTTCAGCAAAAATACGCCCGTTGATTTTTCAGTAAACCACGACGGCACCTCCGAAAAAGGCCAATTGTACGCTATAGGTACCTATACTTCTAAAGGCAGTTCGTACACGGTTCTTATACGCATGAAGGCGGCAGGCGGTAAATACCAGGTTCATTCCATGAGTTTTATCAAAGATTAGGACAATAAAAAAGAATTTTTTAAAAAGGCCCGGCATTTATACCGGGCCTTTTTTTATTTTTGCACTGTGAAAGCGAAATACCTGACCCAACAAAGTATAAATGAGTTTATCTCGCAGGCGCTGGCGGAGGATGTTGGCGACGGCGACCACTCCTCACTGGCGGCAATACCGGCAGATGCGCAGAACCAGGCGCGCCTGCTCGTGAAGGGCGATGGTATACTGGCAGGCGTGGAACTGGCCGGATACATTTTCAGTGCCGTAGATCCGGAACTGGAAGTAGCAGTGTTGCTGCCCGATGGCGCCGAAGTAAAGTATGGTGACGTGGCCCTGACAGTGAAAGGAAAAGCCCAAGCCATACTTACTGCCGAGCGCCTGGTGCTGAACTGCATGCAGCGCATGAGCGGTATTGCCACCTATACCCATTACATGGCAAAACTAATTGAGGGTACAGGAGCCAGGCTGCTGGACACGCGCAAAACCACGCCTAATTTCCGGATGCTGGAGAAATGGGCTGTGCTGATTGGCGGCGGCGTAAACCACCGTTATGGCCTGTACGACATGATTATCCTGAAAGACAATCACGTGGATTATGCCGGTGGTATACGCGAAGCCATCACGGCCACCCAGCATTACCTGCAGGAAAAAGGCAAAGACCTGAAAATTGTAGTAGAAACGCGCACGCTGCAGGAAGTAAAAGAGGCAGTAGACACAGGCGGCATCTGCCGCATTATGCTCGACAATATGCCGCCCGCCATGATGCGCGAAGCGGTAGCCATTATTGGCGGCAAGTATGAAACAGAAGCCTCCGGAGGTATAACCGAAGCCACTATTCGCGAAGTGGCCGCGTGCGGCGTAGATTATATTTCGGTAGGCGCACTCACGCATTCCATCAAAAGTATGGATCTAAGCTTAAAAGCATTCTGATTTAAAGTACCTTTGCCCGGCCGGCCGGGGCTTACGGGCCAATATTATACCTGACGGCATGCTGCTTCAGGCGCTGGAAAGCGAGCAGCAGCAAAGAATGGCGTTAATTTTTAATTTGTTTATGCAGCAGCCAAACCAACGCGGTTACAGGGCGCAGCAGGGTTCTTCCCCACTGGCCATCCGCACTAAAAAATATCAACTCGACAAAAAAGTGTATACCAACATGGCGCTGAAGCAAGTATGGCGCAAAGACTGGTGGTATGCGCTTATTCCGCTGGTGCTCCTGCTGTTGCCGGCTGTGTTCAGCTTTTCCTGGTGGTGGGTGGCTGCGGCAGTAGTTGTTACTATCCTGTTTATACTGGTGCGTTCGGCACAGGTGCTGGGCGTAACGCAGATGGAACAGGGCAATGTGCTGTTCGAGAAGGTGAACTATGAAATTGATCAGCGCCAGATACTGATGAAGCGCAATGAACGCGAAGGTATGGCCCTGACCTGGGACATGATTGAGAGAGCTGCCAGGCAGGAGGATGCTTACATGCTGTGGTTAAAGGCTGCCAGCGCCGAACAACTACCTAAAGGCTGGAAAGGCTGGCTGGCAAAAACGTTTCAGGTGCCGGTTTTTATCTACTTGCCTTTCCGTATTTTTACAGGCGCAAATGATATTAAGCTGCTGGAAAGCATGCTGCGGCGCAAAAATTTGCTGGCTTAGCAGTATAACCCATCTGTAACCTAAAAACGTAAACCCTGATACAATGGCTTTGTCTTTAGGCTGTTGATAAGTATAAAGTATAAATACAGCAACGATGAATAAGAACGTAATAATAGTTTTTGCCGCCGTGTGCGGATTAAGTATGGCTTCCTGTGGCGAGGCCTCTGACCTGCGGCCAGAAGAGAAAGTATCGGTGGACATAGTAGAGCCCGGAACACGTGATACCTACAATATAGGAGAAGTGAACGCCATGTACAATGAAAATGATAAGGAGCAGGTAATGCCGGATCATGATATGGGGGCAAACAGTATACAGAAAGGTGATAGTGTGAGCGAAAAAGCTGAAACAAATACAACCAAAGGCGCTGATAAAAATTAATTAGCGCTATGCTTTACAAAGCCTGCCGTTGCGCCGACCGGAGCAGCGGCAGGCTTTTTTTATGCCTCAGCAATAGCCTGTTACCTGCCATACGAAGCTTATAAAATGCAGCAAGTGACCTTAGTTCAGGTTTAAATTCTATATTTGCAACATAATTGCTTTTACCATGTCTATGGCTCAACAGGACGAATGGTTTACAACCTGGTTCGACTCTCCATACTATCATATACTGTATAACAACCGCAATGCTTTGGAGGCGCAGCAGTTTATGGATAACCTGCTGGCTTACCTCCACCCAAAGCCTCACGAAAAGATACTTGACCTGGCTTGTGGCAAAGGCCGGCACTCCGTGTATCTCAACAAAAAAGGCTTCGATGTAACGGGCATCGACCTGTCGGAGCATAGCATTGCCTACGCCAAACAGTTTGAAAATAAACGCCTGCACTTTGTCGTGCACGACATGCGCGAAGTATATGAGCCCGAATCCTTCGATTTTATATTTAACCTGTTTACCAGTTTCGGCTATTTCGATAATGAAACGGAGAATGTGGTGGCTTTGGTTGCCGTATTGCAAAGCCTGAAATACGGTGGCAAACTGGTCATTGATTTCATGAACACGGACCTTACCATTGCCGGGCTGGTAACGGAGGAGGAGAAAGAAGTACAAGGCATTACGTTTAAGATACACCGGGGGGTAGAGCATGGCTTTATTGTTAAAACCATCCGCTTTGCAGATCAGGGCTGCGACTATTGCTTTGTGGAGCGGGTGCGGGCGCTGCGCAAGGAGGATTTCCTGGAATACTTTGCTATGGCCAAACTGCGCCTGGTGGAAGTATTCGGCGACTATAACTTAAACCCCTATGAGGGCGATAAAAGCAAACGTATGATTTTTGTGTTAAAAAAATAAAAAGCCAGCATGGTTATAGCCATACTTGTTCTTTTTTTTGCCGTGGTCGTTTCGGGCTTTCTGGTAAAAGTATTTCCACCCACTCAAGGGCGCTGGCTAAAGCTGGCATTAGCTTTCAGTGGCGCATACCTGTTTACCATTACCATTATTCACCTGCTGCCCGAGGTGCTGTTGCAAAGCGATACCCCACAAGTGGTTGGTTATTGGGTGCTGGCCGGCTTTTTCCTGCAGCTGGTGCTGGAGCTGTTTTCGCATGGCGTAGAGCATGGGCATATACATACGCATACGCATAGCCGCATCGGTTCTATGCCTTTTCTGCTCTTGGGCTCGCTGTTCGTGCATTCTTTTCTGGAGGGAAGTATACTGGTGCAACCCAACGGTGAGCACCTGGCTCATGCGCATCAGCAAAACAGTTTTTACCTGATACTGCTGGGAGTTGCGCTGCACCACATTCCGGCAGGCTTTGCCCTGATGTCGGTGCTGTTGTCGCGGCTGGGCAACTTCCGGAAAGCTTTTCTGTGGCTGCTCATATTTGCGCTAGGTTCACCGCTGGGAATACTGGTAAGCAACGCGCTGCTAAATCAGGCGCCGGATGGCACTGTATATACTGCCCTCACCGGTTTAGTAGCTGGCAACTTCCTGCACATCTCTACCACTATTCTATTTGAGACCAGTCCCGACCATCATTTTAACCGCAGCAAACTGGTAGCAACGCTGCTGGGCTTGCTGCTGGCTTTAGGGAGTAATTTTATTTGATGGATGGACACTCTCAGGCAATTGCTTTGTAGCAGTTGGCATACGCAACAGCTACAAAGCCTATCCCAGGATAATCTTAGAACCAACCCGGCATTACACAAGTATAAATAGTAATATGGATACTTATGTGATTGCGTATGAAACTCTTGAAATATATTATACTCGCCTTGGTTATGCTGGTGTTTCATGCTGAAACGAAAGCCCAAACCAGCGAGTTAGATGTTTTCCTCGGAAAGCTAAAGGTATATGCCAGCAGGCATCAGGCAAATAATACATGGACAATGCCCGTCTTAAAGCCTGGTTATAACCAGGAAAGGATGCCTTCACCTCCTATTATGGGGTACATGGAAGACCGTGGAACCGGATTGAGGTACTTCCCTAAAACAGGGAGAATTTATGATCCGGAAACAAGATTTGCATTTGATACCGAGACAGGAAAAATCTACAAAGGAAAGTTGGAAGTAAAACCGGAAATACCTGAAAGTATGTAATTCCCAGTCTTGCTTGTGCAGCCTTTCTGGGTACTTTTAAATGCAAAGCATGGCATGAAGGAGAAAGCTGGTGCGGCGAAGGAATCAGTAAAAAGTAAATTAAATAATAGTGGAAAGCAGCGAGGCAACCAATGCCTTTACAGCTACCGTTACGGCGCCGGATCGAACTGGAATATCTGCGTCTTCGCCCTCTGTCGAGAAAGCATCCCGCAGGTAAGACATGGGGCTGTCCAGTACGTCAGCATCCAGTATGGACTTTTCGCGCGGCTTGGTGACAGCTTTGGATTTGGGCTTAGCGGCGGCAGGAGCATTGGCGGAGGCTACTTTAGCATTTGCCTGATGGGTTGCAGGATCAATCTGAGTGGTGGCGTTAACCTGGGGCGAAGTGGATGCAGTCGCCTGCGCGGCGGCAGTTGCATTTGTGCTGGCCATGGTAACAGGAGCCTGCGCCATGCACAGGAGCAGGATGGCTATCATAGCTGTTAAAGCACGTACCCGTTGTCGCAGATTAATCATGTTCAAATGTAATCTCTAATATTTAAACTTACAAGTACTAAGACAGTATAATTTAGAGAATAGCTTTTATACTATAGTGAACCTAGTTTAATGAATGGTAACAAGCAGCCTGAAACAGGAAAGTATAGCTAAAAATGAAAATATAAAGTATAGAAATCATTGTAAATAAAGGCGTTATACCATTGTGTGCAATGATTTTTATACTTTTAATTAAAGGCTGATAGTTGCACCTGAATAACGCTGTTCCGATACCTACAACAGAGGAGAAATAAGCTTAGGCCTCGCTTTATTTTTTGCCCGGCATCGGGCCGATAACTTTTATCCGCACAGGCACTACGCCTGCTTTGATAGCATTCAGACGCCTGGCCGCCTTGCCCGATAAGTCTACAATACGGCCTCTTACGAAAGGTCCCCGATCCGTTACTTTCAACTTCACGCTTTTGTTGTTCTGTAAGTTGGTTACTTTAATTCTGGTGCCCAGCGGCAGCGTTTTGTGCGCGGCCGTCAGTTTGCCGTGGCGATAAGGTTTGCCATTGGCCATTTTGTGGCCTTGCAGCTTGCGGCTGTAGTAAGAAGCTTTGCCCTCTTCGGTGTAGCCGCGCTCGCCCAAGGCCGGGCGGCTACTGGTACAGGAAGCCAAGCCGGCGCAAAGGCTTACAACTATAATCAACTGAAAGGCAAAAGATGAAAAACGGCGACAGGTAAAGTGAAAAAGTAAACGAACGGGCATAATGTGTAAGGTTGATTATAAAGTAAACGGGCTAAGGCAGCAGGAATTGTTTGATTTCATAAGCCAGTCGCTGCACTGATACAGCTTCCAGCGGATGGCGGGTATCTGGAAGCACCAGCAGGCGCGCCTCCGGCAGCTGCTGATATGCGTAGATGCTTTCCTGCAGGCTCACCATATTGTCACGGTCTCCTACAGTTACCTGTATCGGCAGGTGCAGCGTTGCCAGTGCTTCGGATGTGAGCAGTGGCTGTTGGCCCAGGTAGTGCATCATGTCGGCAGTTTTGTGCATTATCTGCTGCCAGTTCTGGGGTGCGTGGCACCGGGCCAGTGCAGTAGCAAAATGGGGCACTTTTTCCGCAACCTTTTTGGGGTTCAGCAGCTTTGTTTCTTTTTCAGCGGCTTCCGGCGACCAGGCAAACTTAGTGGCCAGCGAAAAAATACGCCGCACCCGTTCCGGATGTCGCAGGGCGAAGTATAAAGCTGCATAACCGCCCATGCTGTAGCCAAAAATATGTATCGCTGCCAATTGCTCTTTCTCTAACAGATATAAAATATCTGCTGCAAACATATCCATACTAAATGGCTCCTGTGGCAGCGCCCGCCCGCCATGACCTGTAAAATCTAAAGTATAAACCTGGAAATGTGGCTCCAGGTCCTGCTTAAGGTTATCAAAATGGGTGGCGGAGCCGAGGGCACCGTGCAGTAACAGAAGGTTTTCCATGGATGTGGCAACAAGCATTGTTGCAAAAATAAGCATTTTCTGCTGCGCGTAGTTTAAGGCTGCTACAAAAGCAGCGGGCGGGGCCACAGTAAAGTAGTCCCGCCCGCTGCACAGGATAAAGCACAAGTTCAATAAAGGCTTACTGCTGTACCTGGTAATTGTATACTTCCACGGCTTGCGTTAGCTTGTCTTTCTGAAACAAGTTAATAACAAATTGTGCCCCCAGCACACCGGCGCCTGCATACATCAGCGGAGAAACGGTGATCGTGTTGTTGCCACTGGGGGTAGTTTGTGAACTGTTAGCCGTAATAAGGCCGCCAACAGCCAGCAAACCAGCTCCTAAAATCGAGACACCTGTATTAATCAACTTATCCTTGCGGTTTTTGCGCAGCAGCGCCACACTGGCGGCATTGTCTGCAAGGGCCTCCTGCAGGTTTTCATAGTTGAACAGGTACAGCGGACCATCGTCTTTAGAAAAGAAGTAGATGCGCCGGCGACTGGTATTGGGGCCGCCATAACCGTAAGAACCATAGCCGTAGCCATAAGGGTTGTAGTCGTAAGTAGTGCGGGAAGTATAAAACTTATCGATGCGCGGTCCGTCCAGGAGGCGTTTGGCAAATGAATCGTAGCTGTTGCCCACCTCTACGCGTGCAAAGTAGCCATCCTCATCCTGAAAAGCAGTCACGCTGCCGGGGTTATACTTTAAAGTGTCGTCGAGCAGGAAATAGTTCTGCTTAAAAATGGGCGACTTGTACTGCAACTTATCAGCGTACACAACCTGCCCGTTCTGGAGCTGGATATAATACCTGCCGGGGCGCGAATAATCAGTCTGGGCATGGGCCGCCACGCCTGACAGCAGGCACAGCAGCACGAGGTAAATAACTTTTCTCATATAAGGTATAAAGTCTGTAAAATAGCCGGGCAGCAACCTGCCGGCACGGTTTAATTGAACAGTAAGAACAGCATCATCACCATACCGAGCAGTGCCAGGTATACCCAGCGCATTAGCTGGCCCCGGTGCCTGCTGGGCATCATGTTGCTTACCATCATTACAACGATTAGCAAGCCTAAAATATATAATAGTATAAACGAAACCGCTTTTACCCAGTTCGGCACAATCGTATTTTCGGGCTGTACCTGGTTTGTTTCGCCCATACCGGATAAAATATAGCCCAGCCCGAAGTACATCACCAGTTCAAACAGGATAAAGTAGCACAGCCAACCCAGCCAGCTATACTTGCCGTTGCTCATAGCTTATAAGCTTTTATAAAAATGGTAGCTTTTAATATGGAACCCTTCCCGGAAGTAAAACCTATGCGCTGCGCTGTTTGTTGTATAAGCGTCCAGCATAATGGTATTACATTGATGACGTTGCGCCTCCTGCAGCATCCAGTCCGACAGGAGCTTGCCCAGCCCCTGCGAGCGGTACGCATTGTCTACCACAAAGTTATCCACTTCCAGGTACTTGCCGCTGTACAGTTTGGTATTGATCCAGAACCCTGAGAGGCCGGCGCAGCTGCCTGCCTCATCAAAAACACCTACCATACGGTATCCGTTCGGCAGCATCTGCCGCAGCAGTTCCTCGTAACGCGTTAGATTTAACAGCGGATTTAGCTGCAGGATAAGGTGATGTTGTGCCAGCATTTGCTCTAATCCCTGCATTTCCGCCAGCTTAAAAATGGCATTGGAAAGCTTTTGATCGCTACTCATATATTTGTTTGGGCTACGCTGATAAAGGTCGATATAATTCTGTATGGCCACCCGCTTCATCAGGATTACAAAAGCTGTAAGCAGGTGCGTTATGTTGCCGGGCTTCTGATCACGGTATGACGCGACAGGCACCCGGAAGACTTCATACTGTATAGCCATTTTATTTTTCGTAAAGGCTTAACAAAGATAAGCTTCTGGCGCAACTTAGCCAGCGCCAGGAATAATTTGATATAGTGCAAATTTATAATTATTGAAAGAATATGATGGTATAGTTTCCGAAACTGTAACAAAATGCCCCTCTCATGCCGTTAGAATACCAGAAGATAGTATGAGTATGAGGTTATTAAGAAACATAAGGTTAGATAATTATAATTTCTTTAACAGCGGCCAAACCAGAAAAATTTTTAGTGTGGGATACGAACACCTCACTGCTTTTGTATATTATCAGGAGTCGAGCAAAAACTTTATTCTGGTGATATCAAAAAATGACGACCAGCCGCTGATTTTAGAGAAAAAGATAACTCGGGCAGAAGCTTTCCGGTTGATGAATACGCGTCCGTAACTTTAGCCGGTAATCATGGCTTTTATTTATGAGACCCGCGGTTCATGGCTGAAAATATATTTCTTTTAGATGCGTCTCTCCCTTTTCTGCCAGAAGTATAAACCACAAACGAAATTCCTTTCCATTTCATCAAAATTTTCTAAATCAGGCAAAGCATATCTGAGCAAACATTACTGCAGGTAATTACCGTTGCTTATCCTATACTTGAAATATGTTCCGAAATCGCTATTATACCATCGCTTTAACAGGCCTTGCTGCCAATGTGATGCTGCAACTGGTGCTGTACTTGGCTGTGGATCCTTATCTGGCATCAGTGATTTCGCCTTTTTATCCGATATGGTTTATCCTGCTGGTGGTAGGCTGGCGGAAAGAACACCCACGGCGTTGATCGGGTGTTGTGGCATCGGGTAAGTATAAATTGCAGTACCGGATATTTCCGAAGCTGGCTCAGAGCAAAAGTAAAGTATAAAGGCTGGTTATAATAATCGGGCAACTGAACGGAAGACAAAGTATAAAAGCCGGGCTGTCTCTGCAATTGGCTTAAGTATAGCCGGTTACCGAAACATACATTTGAGAAGCACATGTATAAAACAAGAGAGGCGCTGGATATAGCGCCTCTCTTGTTTTTGTATTACAACTGTTTGATTTCAATTTCGCGTGGATGATCTGCCGACTCATAGTATGGCAGCTTTACCTGTAACTGCCCATCCTGATAAATTGCCTCAATCTGGCTTAAATCTACCTGCGGCGGTAGCTGGAAAGTTTTGTTAAAGAGCGGCACCGCCATCTGCGGGTTCTCCTCACTATGCAGCGCCGACAGAATTGTAAGTTGGTTGTTGTGCAACACTACCCGGAAAAGTTCTGGATTCACAGCAGCGGCCCATACTTCAATAACAGCGCCCTTTTTGTATTTATGTACATCCACATAAGTCTCGCTTATGCCACCTCCCACTGTGTTGAGCAGGTCGATCTGGTGTGCGATGTTTTGTAGTAGTTCTTTATCTTTTATTAATTTCATCTTTTTCTCCCAAATATTATTCTGAGAAGAATAATGCAAAACCAATGCCAGTAATGTCATTTTATGCTAACTGTATTAGACAATGCCCCAGGATGCCATTATGGCTTTACCTATTCATTCTGTTCCGGATAATAGAGTCATAATGGCATATAATACTAAGATTCTATATTGTTATAGTGCAAACCTTTTTTGCTGCTAGCTTGTGTAGCTGAAGTAGATTTTTATTCAGGTATAAGTTTCGCGCGTGCTGTTCCGGAGATTATAATCTTATTATCAGCTTAAAATTGAGGATACTATATATCGGGTTTGGCAGGCGTAATGCGGCTTTCACTCGCACATGAAAGTAACAAGGAGCCGGAATTTAAGCTGATTGCGGGGCAGCCTTTTAAGTAGGGAAATAACGAAGCTTTAGCTGGCGCGTACATATGTACTCAAACCAACAAAACTAAACTATGAAAAAAGTATTAATACCAGCCTTTATGCTGACAACAGTATTATTTAGTGGCTGTAATAATCCAGAAGGCGGCGTGAAAGAGGATACGCTTGAAGAAGCCACTGCAGACACTGCCGTAATGTATAATGATGAAAACGCACGTGTAGAAGCGGATGGCGTTGAAATAAAAGAGATGGGCGATGGCTTCTGGAATGATATAGATTTTGAATCGCCTGTAGTAGATGTTGCCACCTTGCGCGGTGTGGATGTAGAGAAGCGTGCCACAAACGATTATACCATCTATACCACAGACGAGCAGGTGCTGTTTGATACAGACAAAGCCGCCCTACGCGACGATGCAGCGCCAAAGTTGCAGGAGATAGCCAATGAGGTTAAAGAGACACCCGGTAATAGCCCTATTCGTGTGTACGGTTTTACTGATGCCCGCGCCAGCGCGGATTATAACATGGAACTTTCGCAGCAACGTGCCCAATCAGTAAAAGACTGGCTGCAGAGCACAGGCGGCATTGATGGTTCACGCATTTCTATTCAGCCAATGGGTGAGAAAGATCCTGTGGCCACCAACCAAACGCCTGAAGGCCGCCAGCAAAACCGGCATGTCGCGATTGTAGTGGCTACCACAGAATAGCAGGCAGTTTATACCAGCCCCTGACTTTGTATTAGTTCTCTTTACCTTGGCCTGTTAATCGGCAGCAGATACTAATAAATACGGGAAAAGCTGCGGAGTTTCTCCGCAGTGCTTGTGGCAAGTAAAATGTTAGACACAGGTGCTATAAGTGGTTTATTTTCCTGTTCAAGTGTAGCGTTTACCATGATGCATCCTTATTTTAAAAATTCCCTGATGAGCCTGTATTATAACAGAGAGACAGGTGTAGGAATGGCTGTCTGGCAGGGGCAAGTGCAGGGCGCGGAGTTTCGGGAGGCGGTGCTGCTTTGCCTGGAGTTGATGGGCAGATTTGAATTGCGGGGCTGGCTTTCGGATAACCGTAAAGTGACGTCCGTTAACCTGAACGACCTGCAGTGGAGCTTAAAGGTAATTGGCGCTCGGGTTGCTGCTATTCCCCTGCTGCGCCTGGCCCGGTTGCCATCCGAGATTGAAGAAATCCGTAACGCAGTAGGAGTAATGGTTAACGAAGAACTGGATTTTGCCAGCAACAGGCTTTTTCGCAATTTTGAAAATGTGCAGGAGGCAATGCAATGGTTGACAGAGTCAATTAAAAAATGATAGAAGAAGAGGCTTAGCGGCCTCTTCTTTGCTTTATGGGAGTGATATTCTGGATTGAGAGGTGCTGATACAAGATTTGCTATAGTCTATATATCCTGCTTTTAGATAGGCGCAAGTATATAATAACTACAGTTGCTTTAGTTTTAGCTAGAATTTGTTGTCGGTGAAAACATCAACAACGGCGGGGATTCCTGTTTTTGCATCTTTCACAAATAAACATTCATCAAAAGAATATTGTAGTACATAAAGAATATCTAACTTTGCGTTTGCTGGACTATATGCAGCCTCTTATTTATGGTAATAGTTTACTTCCAAAACCATGCGGTCACCCTTACTTATGATGAGGAGCATCAGTTAGGTATAGCTGAGTGCGTAGGGTTTCTGAGTAGTGAGGAATTTCGGGAAGCCACTATCATGTGCGTCCGTATGATGGAGGAGTATAAACCGCTCCGCTGGCTGGCCGACAACAGCAGGATGCGGGCTATCCGGCAGGCCGACCAGGAATGGTTTGCTGCCTATACTTTGCCCAGGCTGCAGGCCGGAACCATCCGCCGGAATGCCACCGTGGTATCAGAAGATATTTTCAATAAAATGGCGGTGGAGCATTTTATGAAGCGTGCGGGTAATCTGGGCGATTTGGTGTTAAAAGAATTTGTTAATAAAGCGGAAGCCCTGGCTTGGGTAAACCAACCTATTCTTTTTCAGGCACAGGGGTAATAGCAGCGAGGCGGCTTTTTGCCAAGCCAGCGGCACGTTATTGCTTTGCTGCGCCCGGTTTAGGCAAATCTAATTTCGTTTCTCTCCTGAACACTATAGATTAAATTATTTTATAGTTGCACCATCAACCAATTATGGTTATACTAGATCCGGCATAACAGATCCAGAAACTAAAACAACATTCAGGTATGAAAAAGATAACAGGTGCGGGTTTACTTATAGGCGTTTTTACCGCAATATTCTTTCTTTCAGGATTTCAGACTTCAAAACAAGAACAGGTGCGACATATCGTTATTTTCAAGTATAAACCCGGCGCTACCGACGAACAGATAGCAACAGTAACCAAGGCCTTTGGGGAGCTAAAGAACAAAATACCCGGCATTGTAGCCTATGAGCATGGCGTAAATGATAGCCCTGAAAAAAAGAACCTTGGTTTTACCCACGTGTACATGGTTACCTTTAAAGATGCTGCCGCCCGAGATGCGTACCTGCCACATCCGGCACATAAAAAATTCGGCGAATTGCTAGGCCAGTTAGATGTGCTGGAAGATGCTTTTGTAGTGGATTATGCGCCTGAAAAGGAGTAAGATATAGCCCGCATGCAGGTTTAACACGCGCTGCAAGTATACCGCCCCTCACCAAAGAGACGAACTATAACCCAAAGACCTCGCAGCGTGCGCAGCTCCTGCGAGCGTCGGGAGTTAATAACTAGCTTCGTAGCAGGCAAGACGCTCGCGGGTCTGCAAGACACCGTGAGGTCGTTTGTTTTTGTAGTTAGCACATCTTTAATAACAGAAGCAGCTAATTGCTTGTACTTTTCAACATAATCTCTTGATGTGTTTGTATTAAAAAGGAGGCTACAGAACCGGATAAGTTAACAGCAAACTCAGCGTGTCTTTTACTTGCTCTATAGCTTCCTTTAGGTTGACCGTGAACATCGCTAAGTCCATTTCGTAACGATGCAAAACCACATATTGTAGTCTGCACACCACTAAGGATTTGCTTTAAAATGCTGTCCTTATGAAGTTGCGGAGCAAGATTAAGACTACGTGCTGTTGCCTTAAATAACTTTGGCAAATCATGGCTATCATCATAAGCAATATTTCTCTCCACCAATATCTGCTTGCAGACTGATTCAATTAACGATCTTGCTACAGTAATAGCGCCATCAGGATCTATTTCTTTCCGATCCAAGGCTTTCTCCCACATATAAGTTACAGAGTCACAGTTAAAACTACTAATAGAATCACTTATAGCATTGTCATGAGGAGATAGTTTATCTCCTTCTAGATAGGAAAGTAAAGGTTCAAGCTGTTCACGAATAAATTCACGCCTCTCAGAATATGTTCCATAGCGGTTTTTGATATAAGGCCAAAAGTCGCTTAGCACACGGCAGGATAAAACGAATTCAGGAAGAAGGCTCTTGGTAAGTCTATTCAAAACAAAATCAGTCCGGAGTTGGCTGTATAAGCTACTATCTCCTCTTTCATCTTTGCCTGTTGCAACTCGCGTTAGGATCATTCGTAAACCTTGAGCTTTTTTCATTAATTCGTCTTGCATAATTTCGTCTTGCATAATTAAGAATTTAAAACGTTTTGGATATAACATAGGGTAAACGATAATTCTGCATAATAAAGGGAGAACTTAACTAGCTCTCCCTCAAATCTATACTACGATCCGCAAGCTTCGCAAGCGTCCGGATTATCTAGACTGCAACTCATATCACTTTGATTCTGCTCCTGGCTGTATACCGGCGAGAGCGTTTCGGCTGCTTGTTTCTCTACGGTAAACTTAATGGCGTCTACCGCAGATTTGGTGCGCAGGTAATACATACCCGTCTTCAGGCCGCGTTTCCAGCTGTAAAAATGCATGGAAGTCAGCTTGCCGAAGTTCACGTTCTGCACGTGCAGGTTCAGCGACTGGCTCTGGCAGATATACGCGCCACGTTCAGCACTCATATCAATGATGGTGCGCTGGCTGATTTCCCATACCGTTTTATACAGGTCTTTAATGTTCTGCGGAATGTTCGGAATGTCCTGCACCGAACCGTTGGCTGCAATGATGTCCTGCTTCATCTGGTCATTCCAGATGCCCAGGGCAATCAGGTCTTTCAGCAGGTGCTTGTTCACTATCATAAACTCACCACTCAGCACGCGGCGCAGGTATATGTTGGAAGTATAAGGCTCAAACGACTCGTTGTTACCCAATATCTGGGCAGTAGAAGCGGTTGGCATTGGCGCTACCAGCAGCGAGTTGCGCACGCCAAACTCCACTACTTCCTGGCGCAGGGTTTCCCAGTCCCAGCGGCCGCTTTCCGGCGACACGCCCCACAGGTCGAATTGGAACTTGCCTTCCGATAGCGGCGATCCTTTAAACGTTTCGTATGCGCCGTTCTTTTTCGCCAAATCTTTAGAGGCCGTCATAGCCGCAAAGTATAACGTTTCAAAAATGTCCTTGTTCAGGCCGCGTGCCTCGTCGCTCTCGAAAGGCATACGCAGGTGAATAAAGGTATCGGCCAGGCCCTGCACGCCTAACCCAATCGGGCGGTGGCGCAGGTTAGAATTACGCGCTTCCTTTATCGGGTAGTAGTTGATGTCGATAACCTTGTTTAGGTTTTTGGTAACATGGTACGTTACGTCGAACAGCTTCTGGTGGTCAAATACCTTGTGGCCGTTCTCCTCCTTTATATAACGGGGCAGCGCCAGCGAAGCCAGGTTGCAGACAGCAACCTCGTTCTCGTCGGTATACTCCATGATTTCGGTGCACAGGTTCGAACTCTTGATGGTACCCAGGTTCTGCTGGTTGCTCTTGCTGTTTGCATGGTCTTTGTAAAGTATATAAGGTGTGCCGGTTTCAATCTGAGATTCCAATACAGAGAACCATAGTTCCTGCGCTTTTACGGTTTTGCGGGCACGGCCTTCACGCTCATACTTCTCGTAGAGGCGCTCAAAGTCTTTGCCCCAGCAATCGCTCAGGCCGGGCGCTTCGTTCGGACAAAACAGGCTCCAGTCGCCATTTTCTTCCACGCGCTTCATAAAAAGGTCTGGTGTCCAGAGAGCATAAAACAAGTCGCGGGCGCGGTTTTCCTCCTTGCCATGGTTCTTCTTCAGCTCCAGGAACTCAAAAATGTCGGCATGCCAGGGCTCCAGGTAAATAGCGAAAGCACCTTTGCGCTTGCCACCGCCCTGATCTACGTAGCGGGCCGTGTCGTTAAACACCTTCAGCATCGGGATGATACCGTTGGATGTACCGTTGGTGCCTTTGATGTAAGAACCGGTGGCGCGCACGTTATGTATAGAAAGGCCAATACCGCCGGCACTCTGCGAAATCTGAGCGCATTGCTTCAGGGTATCATAAATTCCCGGAATGCTGTCGTTCTTCATCGTTAGCAGGAAGCAGCTGGATAACTGCGGCTTGGGTGTTCCTGCGTTGAATAAAGTAGGCGTAGCATGCGTAAACCACTTCTCCGACATCAGGTTATAGGTCTCTATAGCAGATTCAATGTCCTCCTTGTGTATACCCACCGCTACACGCATCAGCATGTGCTGCGGGCGCTCCACCACTTTGCCATTCAGGCGCAGCAGGTACGAGCGCTCCAAGGTTTTATAACCAAAGTAATCATAGTTATAGTCGCGGTCGTAGATAATCGTGGAGTCCAGTTGGGCCGCGTGCTTACGGATGATTTCATACACATCGCGGGCAAGCAGCGATGCATTTTCACCTGTTTTCGGGTCCTCATACGTATACAGGCGCTTCATGGTGTTG
>Ga0210040_10001771_pt1 | contig 31846 bp, 17 predicted proteins | sample CryGeyCG12114_NA_FD_185462 | JGI IMG/M metagenome (GOLD analysis project Ga0210040, IMG submission 185462) | Groundwater microbial communities from aquifer - Crystal Geyser CG19_WC_8/21/14_NA (SPAdes) (version 2) | ecosystem: Environmental > Aquatic > Deep subsurface > Groundwater | place: USA...
TCCTCTCCAGTCTCCGTGATTTCTTCTTCCTCCAGGCATCGAGAGCTCTTTTGTCGAGACGAAGACACGTGGGTGATAGATGCTGGGCGATTCTCTCGGCTATGATGACAGCCACTTCGCACGCTGATCTATAACGGCTAGAGACCTTGACGAATGCAGACAGATCTGGGATATTGAGGCGGATGTGAGATAAGTCGTTCCCCTTCGAGATACGCTCGGTTAGGCCACCGCAGAGTGCGCTGCTAGACTCGTGGACCAGATTGTGCAGAGTATGACTGGCGGCTCGCAGGCTCAGGAGGTCCCGTGGCTCTAGATTATCCAGTATTGCCGTTCTGATTTCGGGTGGTTGTTGCAGCAGTAGGTTGATAACGCCAGTATATGTGGGTTCCCTCATCTGGGAAACGAAAGTGCTCGAGGCTTGCTGTGAGTAATGTGAGATCCTGCTAAGGAGATGTAAGTAACTATATGGTGTATTGCCCGAACCTCGAGGAGGTATCCTGGGAGTGAGCCTGCTGGCTTCTATGCTGGGTTGGGACGACATTGCATCAAAGATGTTCGGTTGCCTACCGGCAGGCACACCTGCAGTAGCTTCCATGATCAGGTCAGTTCAACACAGAATGCACAACAGTAGGAGTTTCAAGGTGAGTGCATTCGGTCCTGCTAGTCACGTCCGGTGTCATCTACCACCTGCACCCGCCGATCCAGGACCAGGGGCAAGGAAGGCAGGGTGCCAAACATCGGCACGAGCTGGGTTCGTATGATCGCTTGTGGACGCTGCATGATCGTTGTAGTAATTAGATGTAGGGTATGCATAAGTGGGCCCGCGGCGGTCGAGGAGGGGCAGCCTGGCTGCATTCGTTTAGCTTCCGCGACAACATCAGAGCCTAATCTGGATGCCAGAAAAAAAGTTCAGGCAGGCGCGAACGGTCTAAGGAAAGGAGCGACGAGCAACATCCGAGACCTAACAGAGCAGGATAACACCTCGACTACTATGGCTTCTTACGACAGTGACTCTTCGTCCGATGACGGCCTTGACGTACAGACAAACGTAACCTTGGGATACGCGACACAAGAATCGACAGGTGACGATATCAGCCACATTGGAGGGCATCCCACATGGCTAGATTCAAATACGAAACCATCAGCGGCTCTGGCAAAATGCAAAGTCTGCAACAGCTACATGTCATTACTGCTACAACTACAAGCAGACTTGCAACAGCACTTCCCAGATGACGAGCGCAGACTATTTGTATGGTGCTGCAGGAAAAAGCAATGCTCTAAGAAGCCAGGAAGTGTACGAGCCTTCAGAGAAGTGAAAAAGGCAAAGGTTTCAAGAAAACCAGAACCATCAAAGCGAGAGGAGGACACGTCCGCGTCAAAACAGCAGCAAAACCTGGGCAGCCAGTTGTTCGGAGGCTCACCACCACCATCCTCGAGCAACGGCAACCCGTTCTCGACTTCCTCGCAACCACAATCGAACACCTTCACGACTTCGTCCACAAGAGATGGCAACACCAACTTATTCTCAGAACTAGCAGCAAAATCACCCCAACCGCCAACTCAATCCTTCGCCGACAAACTCAAGATCTCGTCCTCACCCCCACAAGCTGCGGCGCAAAAGCAAGAAGAAGCACCACCAGACCCCTGGCCAGCAGAAGACGACTTCCCCAAACCCTTCCCCCACTTCTACCTAGACGCAGAATCCGAGTATCTAGACCCCAACCCAGCCGCCAACAGTGACGGCCCATCCACCTCCCGTATAACAGACCTCGACCCCGACCCCTCAACATCCTCCTCCTCAACCGCAGAAAAAGACCTCTACGAATCTCCCCACGACAAAACATTCGACCACTTCACCCTTACCCTCTCTCAAAACCCCGAGCAAATCCTCCGCTACGAGTTCAAAGGCACACCCCTCCTCTACTCCAGCACCGACAGCACAGCCACGCACTTCGTGCTCCCCGGCCACCATCTCCACCAGAAAGTCAAGACCGCGGGACCAGTAAAGGGCCTTCCGGGCTGTCAACACTGTGGTGCGAGCCGGGTCTTCGAGTTCCAGCTCGTGCCCTATCTGATCTATGAGCTGGAGAAGGACGATGAGGAGGCGATGAAGTTGGATGGTGGCGAGGGGATGGAGTGGGGGACTATACTTGTGGGAAGTTGTGGTAGGAATTGTGGCGGGGAGGGGAAAGTCGTGTTCAGGGAGGAATGGGCGGGTGTGCAGTGGGAGGAGGGCGGGGTAGAGTTGAAACAGAAGAAGTAACTTTCAGGTAGGACGCAATTGCTATAAGCAACATGAGACCTATGCGGTTTCTGTTTTGTTGGATTGTCATAGGTAGTGGAATAATTTCGCATTACTGATTAAATTGATGTAAAGTCTATGTGCTTGAATAATAGAGTAAGGCTCATCTGCCAGATGCTGCTCATTAGAATGTTGTCCTTTTGCTCGTCCCATCCTTAACCGTGGCCAAGATCTATACATGCCCCCTGCATATGCTCTATTGCTGTTCATAAGATGTCGGAACGTAGTTGCTTTTTGTTTCCCTCGCGATCACTCATATCGTACTATCCGCCGACAAACCTAGACCTGCCAAATATGCTTCGCAATGTGGTCATGCAAAACACGTTGCAAACCTGGTTACCTTTGACAGTGTGCAGCATGTTGTGTGTGCAACCGCACTTACCCCCCAAGCTCAAGACTCCGTCCTGATTCCACCGAAAAGAAAAACGCCTTTTGTCGTTGTCAATACTTGCTCGCTGGAAACAATGGCAGTATTGTTGTCGAAAAGCCCCATGGTATGTATGTGCTTGCCGCCGCTCGACTCATTCGGCCCCCGTATCGTTGGAAAAGCGTCGTACAAGCCTGTGACAAAGCCGAAGATGTTGGTGGGTATGGTAAAACCGGAAATGTTGAAGCCTCATCGTGTGATAATCATTTGCAAGCCGTCGATCCATGGACCGCATGAGCCCGACAAGCCGGCAAGATAGTATCCTCTTGGTGCCATCAGCGTATGCCTATGGACGAGTCAGCTTGTGGGGGGATTATCAGATGATGCCATAAGCTTACCCTGAGCCTCCATTCGAATCACCGTACCAGCCGGAGCGCCGTCCAGTACTCGTTAAGATTTGGATGCCGTCCACCCAGGCACCGGCTCGAACATCGAAACCCAGTATAGTCTCGCCTCGTCTGGTATCTGCAGCAACGTTAGTAGAGTACAGTGATGGTACTTATGGCGCAAGAACCTACCCAATGCGAATTCAGCACTACTACCTCCGGACTTCCCAAACAGCTGTTTCGAGCCGTCTTCATAGCAGAATTCAAGTCCGTCGAGTGCAGCACCGGCCCAGACCTTGACAGAACGCAGAAGTTTGCTCTGATAGATACAGCTCTGCAGTATGATCTCTTGTGGTTTGCTGCCTTGCATGCTTGAAGCACCTAGTTTCTTGCCTTTGAACCCTTGTCTTTTGTCGCCAAAGCTTTTACCCACCATGGTCATCATCATGCCTGGATCCTGCTTTGGGCCTAGTTTGACAGGAGGCAGTAAAATGATGTTTTTTGGTGACAGCACTTCACTGAGGTCCTTGATTTCGACGTTGGTGGCACTCCCTGACCAGATTTGTAGTGAGACTTTGCTCTTCTTCTTGTCTTCGGGCAATTTTGCCCGGATATCAGCCTCAGTCAAGGTCACTTGTCTGGGAAGTGCTGCGTTTCGAGGATCGGCATTGAGGTACTCAAACCAGTGATGACATAGGTCTGCACCATCGATACGGATTTCAACGAAAGCAATACCCGAAGGTGCCATCGTAATTAGGCGTCCGCCATCCACTGCGTAGTACTGTATACTGTTATCAGCAGTACTGGGTAGCTCGTCACCAGGCACCCTGAAACAAGGGTGGTATCTGAATCGCAAAACGTCAAGCCTGTGCCAACCGCACTCGTCCTCTTGCTTGCAGACTCGCATACCGGGGGACTTTGTCCTTGTGGAATAGGCCTCTCGGATGCAGAATGTTCGGTTCAGGCGCACATAGTCGCGCAACATGACTCCGCTCTCCTGGTGAGGCGAGCCTAGTAAATGTCCCACCTCGTGAAGGTGCGCACCAATGCCAATGTTCGCAGCCTCCCAGTTGCTGCCTGATTCATTGCAATCATTTGCTACAAAGTTCGTATCTGTTTTGGTGCAATCGGTCAAAGCTGGCACCACTTCCTCGACACACGACGGATAGCTTTGCAGAGCATGTGAGCCGAAAATCGCGAGCTTGAGGTCATCACTACCTCCACCAAGTGCGGCATGAGCAGTGATAGTACCAGCTTGCTTGTCCCAGTGAGAGTCGAGGATCAAGCATGCAACATAGTGCTTTTGTCCGGGTCTGATGTTAAAATATTTTCGAATGGCGTCGCCAGCGATGCCGTATAGATCGCCTTTCTTCGCAGCTTTCTCATTCTGCTGTGCAAGATTCTCGTCTCTCAACTCTGCAACTGTGTGCTCACAGCGAACGACATGTATTTTTGTCTCGTTCTTCTGTATGCCGCACTCCCAGTCTCTGATCGAAAGTGTTCCAGTCTGCCACTCTTCTTCATATCTAAAACACCTCCGACCAAACTTGTGTCTGTACATCTGCTCGGCGGTAAAGGCTTGCCACAAATGTGCAGCCATGCGGAACTTGCGTATGGCGACACTGAGGTCGTTCCCTTCGTTCTGTACCCGAGCAGGAGTCGCATCAAATGTACATGGTGAGTCTCGACCCACAAGTATAACCAACTGCAGAGGTGGGGCACTGTTGAGAGGGAGATAGTTGAGCATAAGATACGACGAATGACTTTGGCTGAAGCCGTTGCTGGACTGGCTCAATTTTGGAGAGCTGAACTCGAAACGCAACTTATTCCACCCAGGGGAAAGGTATACCAGCGCCTTGAAATACGAATCTGAGACCGGCCAATTTGTGGGAGGGAATGCATATCCATCTTTATCGTGGTGTACCGTAATGTTCCCTTCCAATGGCCGCAGTTGAGGATCGCTGATTTCTCCAGATACTACGATAATTTTGGAATGGACAATTGAGTTGTCGGTAATTGAGGTAATTTTTGGCGCGAAAGGAGAGGAGGGTTGAGGCAGACGCATGGCGCTCGTAGAGCCGGTAGGGGACATTACCTGCGTCCTGGTTTAGCAAATCGTTCACGAGACGGCTTTGTTTTCATTTTCTTACTATCATGCTGTTTCTGTTCGACCCTGACATGGTACCAGGTCTGGTTGGTACGGGCGGTGCTGGAGATATGCCATTGGTCTTGAGCGTGGACAAGTTGGGATTCGATGATGTTGCGGGATGACTTGAAGGAGGAGTCGAGCTGGCATAGGCTGAGCCTAGCGTTGAGGACGACTTCTGAGACGGTACACTGTTGTTTGAATCCTTGGAAGAATCCGAGGTCCGGAAGCTGGCTCGCGATCGCCGTCGCAAGTCTTTGAAAAAGGCCATTAGTATTACTGTCTAATTATGTTGAGCTTTGAAATTCGAGGTTTTGCGGCGTAGCTGCGATGAAGTCGCAAATCAGACGTCCTCCAACAAGAACAAAGACTGAATCGAATAAGGAAGGAATTTTGTTTGTGTTGGCCGTTGCACTAATTCAGTTTCATCGGCAGCAGCAACTCAACTTAGGTAGCTTGACTTGCGCCGGCAGGAACGATTGTACCTGGGAGGATTGACTTTTGCACCGATAAGTGCTCCGGTCGTGCTTGCTGTAACGAACGACGAGATGGTGATAATGTGTAAGCAATACCACAGCTTTGGTGTCACAGGAAGCTGTCCAAAGTCGCTATCTAGCCAGAATCAGAATCGATCGTGGCCAAAGTCGCAGAATATGCAACTCCCACCATAGTCGCAAGCGGATTCACCACGGCGCAGTCAGATCCTACATCGCCGACACTTGGCCTCGCTTGGCTTGCAGCGATAACCAGCGACCAGTGAATGGGACACATGCCGGGCTTTGGAGAATCAGACAAGCTTCTTGCATGCGGCAACTAGTGAAAAAGATACCGAGCTGCCGTCATTGGCGGATCTTGGGCCTCTATAGATGACGTCGTTCAGGATCTCCTCTACGAGTGATCGGATAGGTCACTTTCTGGCGAAGTCACAATGAAAGTGTTTTCGGTTATTGTTTCACGATCTTCAAGCTTACGAGATGAGTAGTTCTCTTCCTCTCAGACGGGACGAGTAGTGGTAGAAGTCAAACGCCGGGCAACCACACCTAACAATGTCACCGGATCTGTGGCTGCCGTGGTAGTGCCGGTGTGCTTTGATGACCGGGGGTTGGAAGCTTATCCTGCGGTCCTTATCTGCCCACCGGATGTACGGACGTATCAGTACTTGTGCGTCAGATAGCCTCGTTGCTGCCTCGGCTATCGCAAGGCATACAGTCCATACCCGTAATCAGCTTCACAGCCTGCGCAGGCAACTGGAAATGCCATAAGAAGGAGTGGTTCCCGGTGTGGCTGCACACCAATGCTTTGGAAAGGTTGTAGACAAGGTATGGAACTTCTGAGCTTTTTACAGTAGACGTGGTTCGCAGTGCGACAAAACGGGCCGCGCGGCAACTGAAGGCTTTTCCTGAACTCGCTCCGGTACACCGTACAACAATGACCTTGCCGGCAGAGACCACCGACGTTGATAGCCGCTGTTGAGCTCTCAGCACCCTACTTTCGCGACGAACACCACAATAATAGCTATCATCAACCATGATACCTTCACATCGACAAGTGATTTACCCGCTAAGGCAGATGGTCGATGCACCAAGGTGTTGGACCAAGAAATAAGGCCAGTGCTCTAATTGTCTCACGTTCAAGCTACTATGTTGACGGGGCGACCGTTTAGGGACCACGTTATCGTCATGACCTCTGTTGTACGTCGTCACTAATTAGAGTCTCGATGGCAGTGTTCGGGGGAACCCACCGGCAGCGTCCGGACTCTTGAAGCTTCTCCTACGTAGTGCATCTTTGGCTGGAAATTGTTACCGCTGTTGGGATCATGCAGGTACAGTTTCATGCACCGTGCTCAGTTAAAATGATTTCTGGCCAGCAGTAGATTCCATGTGGACATGCAGGAGGCAGATCCTATTCGTTAAGCGAAGAGATCTGAAAACACAGATGTAGCTCCAAGATCTCGAATCTCGGAGGCCAGGATAAGGCAGACGTGTCTGTTCTCAATACACGGAAGTCCAAACGTTAGAGCTGCGGTTTCAGAGAATCGGCGATAGATTACGTTAAGTTGCATAGTCACGTACCTTTGCACTATCCGCACATAAGGCCTTTGAATTTCTTGCTTTGGACGAAGCTAAGTCGCAGTTAAACGCGTTGTCAGAATTGGCTGGAGCTGACACGGAGCTGAAGTGCCATGGCGCGATCTCCACAGCCAATCAATAGCAATTTTACTACATAACTCGTTGTCGTGGTCGTGCTATGCCAGGCGAGCCAGACGAGCTAGGCTTCTTTTCCAGCCATGCTGCTCATACACCCCTCAACTTGCACGCAGACATCCATGTCCGAAATCCGCAGCCCCATGTCTTGCTTCATCACCACTTGCATCTTCGGTTCCTGGCTTTACTCAATTTACTATCCACATTCGGCTATGCTTCGTTAGACTAATCCTGCGTTGTGCCTGAAAAGTAACGACACTCTTCACAGGAGCTTCATTGTTGCAATATCATCGTCACCCTCTCGTGAACAGTACGAAGTGTCTCGGATAGGTGCTGGCTTGCTTGACAAGAGCGGCTACCTGCCTCCAGTCCTGCAGGATATTGATTACTTTTCATTCAAGCTCGATGCTGGCTGCCAGTTTCTCCTCCTTTAACACAATGAACATGCCGCCCTCACAGCTACAGCACATGGACGCTAACCATGTGGCCGAGAAGATCACAAGAAGAATAGAGATAGCAAAAGTACACACCGTTGTCCCTCGCGAGTGATGCTCATGACTGATTGTTTCAGGTTGCCAGAAACCTCCAAGACTGCCTAGCCTTTGCATCCTTCAAGTCGATCAATGGGTGGGAAGCGAGAACTTTGTCCAGTATTGAGCCAGAAATCACAGAGAAGCTGGCAAGAAGAAAACGACCATATCCTGAAGACTTGAATTCTTCAGATTCGTCGATCACCTTATCCGAAGATATCCTCGGCCCCTCCTCACAGCCTCTTATTTCGAATTCTGCACAATCGTACGCTGAATCTAGAAAAAGACTCCGTGCTTCCTCAAGCTCAAGACTGGAGAGAGGTGCACTACACACTGGTTGGGAACAGAACAACGGCATGACACAGTCATCCCCTCTGCTGGGCCCACCTGAGACACTGGATGCTCCATACCCTTCACTGCAGGACTCTCCTATGTTTGACGCACCTTCAGCCTCGGAGGATGAAGACCAAGATGTCGGCGTGCCCACGATGCGAGAACCGCCGAGTAGCATACTGTCATCGTCACCGCCTCGCACACCACCTCCTGCTCGCCGAAACCTCGCCAACACCAAGCAAGCTGGCGCTGACCTATTGCTCTACCTTGCCAACTCCCCACGCACACCTGCGGTACATGTTCAACACATCTCAAGCACTTCGAAGGGTCATCCTTCCACACCGCCTCCTCGACATGCTAACTTGCCCTCATCTTTTATGCAAACCCCCGGTAACCTCGGGCTGTTCAACGGTGCCTTGCAGACACCGGGCAACTTCAACCTTGCTGAATTCTGCAATGTCACACCGTCACCAGCTCAAGCCCAGTTTAGTCGACATGAGACGCCGGGGCTTGGTCGAACACCCCAGCGATCCGCCAGGAGAAGCTTGAATTTTGATGCTTTGGTACCACCATCACCCTCCGATCAACGGAAGACTTCTCGGGGCCTTGCTCTGCAGCTTGGCGACGCACTCGAAAGACAGTAATGGAGAACATTACCTACAGGAAGCACGAATTGAGCTCTACTTTTGAGTCTACTCTTCCGGTAGAGCACTACTAACACAATCACGGTCACATTCTGTTGACGGAGTACACGAACGAATGACACACCTAGTGATAGATCTAGGCCATGAAGAAGGGGGATGCCAGCAAGGACATATGGGTTAGGATCATGCCGAAGCTATTGGCACCGATCATGTCACTTCTTTTTAGCGAGCGTGAATCAACACACTTCGAACATTGCATAGCGGGACACAAGCGAGGAGGATATTGTGCTTTTCATCACGTCCTATGTAGCGTATGAGTTCGTAAAGTAGTCAAGCAAAATCAATGAAGTCAAATCATCAAAAGTGGAGATTCAGCCAGTTGAGGATGGAGCTTTAATTAGCTTTCAAGTAGTAGTGGCTCGTGCTTCTTCCTGCCGAGTCACAAGCTCTGGCAGGCAAGGAGGTACTCGCAGAACAGTTCTTGATTCTTCTACTCCCTTTGTTGTACGCGCGATGAGATTAGATACTCAAAGTAGCCTCACCTGCACGAGATGACAGCCAAGCTTTTGAAAGCTCCAGACGTGAGATACGAAGACACAGCACGCGTAGTTAGCGCGTTCCTGAAGCGACGATATCGAGGCGTCACATCAAGTTGCGTCGCGTGTCTGACCCCAACTGACTCTGTATGGTAAAGCCTATTGGGCAAGGTCGCAAGCGCGATTTCGGCGTGAACGACCAAGGTTCGAACAAATTTCGGAGTTGATAACGGCCATACTTTCCGCTAATCACGTGCTCTTACTTGCTTCCGCGATGTCTCGAGCAACGACGGCCTCCTTTCAGCCATACCTAGAAGGAACTGAACAGACTTGTACTGTATCGGTCCGTATCAATCTATGCTGAAAATCGAGACTTGCTGTTTATGAGGACATTCGCAGGAATGGTCCTCGGTCTCGAGCAAGCAAGCAAAAGCACTCTGTGAAGCTTTACCACGAAAGGTTAGCATGATTCTGTAGTTAGCCGCTTCCCCCTCAAGTTTTTCGGATAAGCCTCCAGCAGGTGCAACGCCGATTCGAGGAGCCGCAGATCATGCCAGATCCGACCTCAGCAACACAAAAAGAAGTGCACCATTGAGTCTAGCAAGCTTCATATCGAAACGCACCATATCAACCACATCCACAACAGTCCTCTCTTCGTGATCTTATAATTAATATTGAGACAAGTCGCCAAGTAGAGTCTCGCGGACCCGACTTGTGAACCTCTTTCAAATTGCCCGCCCTAAAAGCAACGGCGGAGCAAATTCAACCTTCACAACGCCGCATCGGAACCTTACCCGGGGCATCTGCAGCCTTATGCAACGGAGAAAACGCGGTTTCTCTGGTCTTCTGATCCCTAGTCTAAGGCATCCATCGTGAACTGCATGCAGTTGGTGCTGTCTGCTCATTGTCGGCTGACAACAGAGGAAAGAGCTCTTAGGGCTGAGTTACACGTGCCACCTAATGCGCTATCCAAATATGCTTTAGCCCCCGTCTTGAACAAAGCCACCGAACAATTGATGGCTTATCAATGAATTTCGAGGCCACTTTCGTTGACACGCCGGCTCGAATGAAGAAGAAGCACAAGAAGACCAGGACAGGATGCGTTACATGTAAGCTTCGAAGAGTTAAGTGCGACGAGAAGAAGCCCATCTGTGACAGATGCAATGTGCTTGGCAAGCACTGCTTCTACAGACCTGTGCCACAACGAACATATCGCGGATCGTCCGACGAATATGATCTTGACACGCCTTCGCCAGTACCTTTACCTGAGCTTGCGCTTTCACCCATCGAGCGGACACAGGAGACGGCACAGCTACAACAATTCTGTATGAACACTAGTCTGGCCGTCTTCAAGAACTTGGGTCGACCCTTCGAAACATTCTGGACCTCCGCCGTCCCAAAGCTCAGTTTCTCGGAGCCATGCGTTGCTCACATCATGGTCGCGCTAGCAGCCAGGCAGAGAGCGTCATTCTACGTCTCGAATGCCTCTCTTGAGCGTGGGCATTTGATTAAGGTCTACAATCGCCATTACATGAATGCACTCAGGCTGCTAGTCAGCCCCAGTTCTAGAGCAAGACCTGAAATGGTTCTCCTGTGCTGTCTAATGTTTATCAGTATGGAAAATGTTGAAGACACAGTGTCGAACTCGTTCCTGCACCTGCGGTCTGGGTTGCAAGTTCTTAGAGAATGGAAGAGCTCGCGCACACCTTCTACGCCTGCTTCTACAACATCCGGAAATGATCTCATTGAACGGACTTTGGAACCCATGTTTGCACGATTTGAAGCTGCGGTCAGCCCATCAATATACGACAGCGACCAGAAGCCTGCAACTGGCCTCGAATACCCAATGCCTGAACTGCCCGACAGGTTCGAGAATCTTGCAACGGCTCGAGGCGCGCTTTATGAGATAGCACAGTGGGTGTTTAGTCAGGGGCATCACCAAATGGTTTTTCATAAGCCGCACTCGCCAGATTTCTTACAGACACTGGAGCTATGTATGAAGTGGCGTGACATCCTGAACAGGTATGGGATGGACCATCCGATAGACAGAGAAAAGTACAGATCAGCGGTATTAGCACTCGAGACAAACCATCAATTACTCGTGCTACTGATAAAATGCACAACACTGCCCAACGAACTGTTATGGGGAGCGTATTCTAACATGCTTGAGGAGATACTTTGCAACATCGAGGCGATAGACGAGCAAGGCCCTTCCGAATTGCCACAGAGGCGCAGCAAGATGAACATTCTGCCGAGGATGATGCCAGCACTTTTCACAGTTGCTGTCATAAGTCGCAGGAGAGCAACACAGAAAAGAGCAGTCGAACTCATTAAACGTTTCCATGCAGAGAATCACAAAGACCAGTGCTTCGTGGCTGTCATTGCCGAAGGCTGTATCCAACTTACAGAGGCTCTCGAACAGAAGAGCGTAATGCAGCTGAGCTCAATGGATAGTCGAATCCGGCCACTGATGGCTGAGCTCGTGCCGGGCTGGCCAGGAAAAATACTGCTGACATATACCAGACCATTTGTCCGACCATTGATTGCAGACGATCCCGAACTGGGCCCAATAATAGCGGGGGCGCCCAAGGACACTATCGAGCTACCGTGGAGGTCGACCAAGGCACCGCCAGCAAGAATTGTGAACCTGTGGCCAGTAATTGAGTTCTTGAGACTTTCCGGGTCTAGTGGACTCGTTGGACCCAATACTGGCCACTGCTTGTGCAAGACATACGGGGCATTGTTCGCACTCATGAGGTAAGACAAATGGGTGATACCGTCAACGTCAAGAATGATCATTAAGGTCTTTCTTCCAGATCAGTTGAGTCATTTAGCGAATTCATGTTCTAATGGGCCAAGGCGATGTTTATGGTCCTCAAAGCCAACAATTATCTGGCCATACCTCTTTGAACATCAGACTGCAGTCTTCGGGTAACCGGCGCTCAGGAGATCAGCTTGGATTACCGAAATGCCTGCCAGCAAAGCAGGCGACACCGTGCGATACCTATGGACAATGTCAGACAGAAGCAGTGCAGCTCAATGACCGCTACTAGCTGGTGGTATGCAGCAGTCTATTGCCTCAGGCATTCATTCCACAGCATTAGGCCAAGGTCATGCCGGCACAATCGCCGAAGATGTTCAAGGTGATCAAGTTTGGATGGCGACGTAATCTTGTGGGGGCGGGATTGCAAGGTCTTAGATGATCACGCCGATTATAGCAAGCCGGTGGCAGGAGTGAAGGCCCAGCACTCCAGGGACAGGGGGGCTGTAGCGGCGTTGAAATCATTCTTACTTTGAACTGTCATTGTTTAGGGGAGTGCTGTATGAAACAGTACGATATAGTGTTGAGCGCGAGCTCAATTAGTGAGTGTTTAGACGACCAGCCGCAACTGCGCAAGGAGTTCTGCATACTTTGTTAGACTACTGATTACATTGTGCGTACTTCCGACACGGCGCAGACCAAGGAGGAAGTGACTTGTCTGCGCCCATCCGCGGTCTTCACCTTCCTCTACCGTGACAAGGGCTCCTCCGAGAAATGTTCTTAGAGCAGCCACATTGACTGAGATGGCGAAGGGCACCACGATGTCGTTCCGCTCCAGGATGGCGCTACCCCTCTCCTACGCCGTCTGAAGCCCGTGATTGGTCACCACTTTGCCTGGCTTGCTAGTCGTTCTTCCAGGCAACAGTCCACGAGGAACTCGCTCACTGCTCGATCAGTTTTTAAAATCTTATAATCCTATCTAGAAATACGGCCCGTTACGTGCTGTCACAAGAGTGCATCTGTTCGATCACCTATAGTAGACTGTAGATCAGCACTGCAGCTCTTAAGAAACAATGGGCACGCATCTGCTTGACCTGCCGGTCGAGATACGACTCCATATTTATTCGTACCTTCACCATCCCAAGATGCATCTCGACTTCTGCAAGGAGCTAGCCGAGTCACGACTATCTAATTCCAGAACCTCGGTCCGAGCATCACCACTTCTCTCTTACCTCCACAAGCGCAAGGCTACGTCGAAGTGGGCTCGAGATCATGGCCTGCATCTGCTAGCCACAAACTCCTTGACGCTTCAGCAAGAGTTCACTGGCCTTCTTGATCGCAGCAGAACATCACTCGTCATCCACTGCACGGCTTGTCTAAGTAGACTGCTTCGGCACCTCGTCCGCGATCTCGGTGTTAAGACACCTGTCTTCAAAGCTATCTGGATGAAAGTCGAAATGTCTCATTCATTTGGTGCTTGGTCAACGGAAGCGGAGACGATGAAAGTCATAGCGGACATTCAGGACGTGATAAGAACTTTTTACGGTCGTCTCGACCTGTTGACTGCGCACGAAGTACCAATGGAGACGATGAGACATTGGTCGGTTGAAAGGGTGAAGGTTATCGGACGAATGCCTGCCAGAAACCCACACCAGAGCCCCGAAACAGAGGAGCACTCTTTGATGCTCACCGGTGACGAGGACGATCAGGCAGACGAGCAAGACGACCCGGCAATGCTGCACGGCTATCAGACCAGGACCGGTGTGAAAGAGCTCGAGCGAAGAAGCAAGCGATGGGACGTAAACATGTCTGATCCGGATTCGCGACAGCGGCACGATCTCACAAGAGCGATGAGTCACACGCACCTGCCGACCGACGATGATCAATGGAGGGTCTCGCGTAGTTTACGTGGAGATTACAAGGAAGCAGGGAAAAGTGCAAAGAGGTTGGTCGTCAGAGAAGAGGTCTGGGTTGGCATGCGCACGGGCTTGTAGGTAGCAAGCACACGACATTAGCTGATCTGGCGAGAAAGCAACAACGTGGCAGCGACCTCAAACGTAATCGTTATATGATGCCATCATGCCTCATCGCCTGTATCTCATCCTTCTGATACCCCATCTCCTGTAGCACGTCATCGGTGTGCTCGCCCAACAATGGTGGCTTCCTCCTCACCACATTGGCCACTCCAACACCACCATCGAACTTCACAGCAGGTCCAATCAGTCTCACCATACCATCCCGTGCAGCTTCGATCCCCTCGACCGGGACAACCATATCCCTTGCATCCGCCTGAGGGTGCTCAAGCGCGCCAACAACGTCGTTGATCGCACCGTACGGCAAACCACTGCCTTCAAAGGCCGCTTCCCACTCTTGTAGGTCCTTTTCTGCAAAACGGTCGCCGATCACTTGATCGATTGTGCCGCGGCTGTCAACGCGTTTGTCGTTCGAGCTGTATTTCTCGACAAATGCCGGGTCGAGCTTCAGTCTTTCACAGAACAGCTTCCATTGTCGATTGTTGTTCGCAGCGATGAATATCTGCCTTCCGTCGCGCGTCTTGTAGCCGCCGTAGGGCACAAGGTTGGGGTGGCCGAGACCAAAACGGGCTCCCCGTCGGCGCTGTGAGGGCCCCTTGTTCAGATCGAGGTTGAGGCTTGCTAGGCCGACGTTGATGAGGAGGCTGAGGGAGGATTCAAAGAGGGACCCCTCGATCTTGCAGCCAGCGCCCGTCTGTGAGCGCGCGTTCACGGCTGCGAGAATCGCGCCATGCGTGTATAGACCTGTGCAGATGTCTGCGATCGCTACGCCTGGTTTCGTGGGTCCGCCGTCTCTGGTGCCTGTGATATGCAAGAGGCCTGCTTCGGCGAGTGCTATTGCGTCATAGCCTGCGCGCTTCGAGCTCGGTCCTGATGCGCCATAGCCGGACACCGAGGCGTAGATGAGGTTGGGGTTGACCTCTTTGAGATCGGAGTAGCCAAGACCCATAGCCTCCATTTTGCCAGGGAGAAAGTTGTGCACAATGATATCGTACGCGTTTGGTTGGTGAGGGTTGAGCATCTCCTTGATTAGAGCGCGGCCACGGTCAGATTTGAGGTTGAGCGTTATGGAGCGCTTGTTGCGGTTTACCGAGGAGTAGTAGAGGCTCATTAGCGGTGCGTCGCCGCCCTTGCCATGGTTCGAGGTGGAGAGGAAATCGTCGTCCCACATTTGAGCTGTCTCGCCTGCTGTTCGCCACTGACGGGTCTCATCCCCAGACCCCGGCTGTTCGACTTTGAGGACAGTTGCGCCGTAGTCTGCGAGGATCTGGGTGCAGAACGGGCCTGCTAGTACCCGGGAAAGGTCGAGAACACGGAGATTGGACAGTGGAAGCTGTGGACTGCTGGCGTTGCTGCTAGAGCTATCCGAAGCGAGAGAAACGCGTTGAGGCTGGAATTGGCTGATGCTGAAGTGCCGTCTGAAAGCTATGGTAGTGCTCCTAAGGTTGCGTACTCGTGGTCGTCGAAGCTGGGTTGCCTGATGCGTTCCGAAAAAGGCTATGTCGCGACATTGTATGCACAAAGTGAAATTCAAAGTCGATCTGTCTGACAGACGGACAACGCTGCTGGACATGCTTGTCATGTTTAGTACGCAGCGGTCGGCGACACTGAGAAGGCTTTTTAATTTCTGTTCTGCTACAAATCAAATGAGTATCGCCATTGGAAAGCGGACCAATTGTGACCAGTTCACACAGTAAGCAATAGCCGATAGAGCTTGGTATCTAACGCCTTGTCTCTAAGCTTAATGCACGCAGAGAGACGCGGTAAAGAAGTAGCATGAAGCTTGATATCGTCGTTATGCTTGACACGCCGGCGTGCGGAGAAGACTCGCCGAGGTGCACAAGCAGCTCTTCACGGCCAGCCATCGGAGGCTTTCTCACCCTATACTCACGCTTTGCGAGGCACATTGCATGGCGTTCATAAGCATCTTGAAGTCCGGAGGCATTATACAGGCAGATTGATGATGTACAATAGTTATGTAGAATAATAATGTCATAGAGATTCATGAGCATGAAACGACAGGTAAGGAGAAGCTGTGTTTACATAAGCAAACTCCAAGGCTAGCTTCCAGCCTTGTCAGGACGAATGCTTGGCTCTGACTGACGAGAAACCCTAGAATTCTACAAAAGTCGGATTGCGTTCGCTCGCATATAGAAACCAGGTCGTCGTCAAATGGTCCTTTGATTTGTGGAAGACATGCCCAAAGAACTCAAGAAACGTGGTAGGCGCGCCGAGAAACAGAGCAAAGAGGCCGATGGTCGTGATGGTCCGCCAACCAAGAAGCGAAGGACGGAGGAGCCTCAGCCGAGCTTCGCTGTTAATGGCGATGCTGGAGATGACCTAATCACCTTTGTGCAGGACGTTGGGAATGAGGATCAGGATGATCAGCAGACAACTTTCTACGGACTACTTACCGAAGAAGAACAGGAGTATTATGCCAATATCAACAACAAAATCAGTGCCAACGATTTTGAGAACGAGGAAGATAGGGCCATTTTCATCGAGGCTGTGCACCAAGAATCAAACGGCAAGGAAATCAAAGTGGCATCGAGTCAGTCGTCTTCAAGGTATCTTGAGACCATCATCCGGCTTTCGACTGCAAACCAGCTGAGGTCTTTGTTCCTGGCATTTCTTCAGGATCTCAATTATTTGGTACAACATAGATTTGGGAGTCATTGCTGTGAGACACTATTTCTCGAGTCTGCAAAACATGTCGATATCAAGTCAAAATCGGCCGAAGACGTTAACATGTCGTTTGAGAACCTGTTCCTCGAGGCGGCAACAAAGCTACAAACAAATATCGGTTTCCTGCTCACGGAAAGATTTGCTTCTCATACCATTCGAGTACTGCTACTCGTGCTATCCGGACAGCCCCTTCAGGATGCAGCTGCAAAAGAAACAGTGGGCAGCCGCAAGAAGGAGAAGCCGGGGCTGTTGCACCACCCTGAAGCAGACTCAACCGAGGCAAGGAAGGTACCGCACAGTTTCAAAAGGGCCCGGCGTGACCTTGTGGTTGCAGCAGTGTCTGGCTTAGATGCTAATTACCTGCGAGCTCTTGCGACGTCACCGACAGGAAACCCTGTCCTGCAGCTCTTGTTGCGGCTAGAGCTGTCTGAGGATGCTAAAGATGGTCAAAACGATCATATTGTGCTACAGAAGCTCATACCTGACCAAAATTTCGAACCCGAATCCGACAGCAGCAAGTTTGTCTCTAGTCTCGTGTATGACTCGACCGGTGCTTATCTTGTTCAGACCCTCGTTCGGAATCTGCCGGGCAAGAGTTTCAAGAAGATGTACAGAAATCTCTTCAGAGATCGCATCGGCAAGCTAGCAAAGAACGAGATAGCTTCCTACGTGGCTATCAGCATTTTCGAACGTGTTGGCAAGGATGATCTAGCACATGCGGTGGAAGAATTAGTGCAAGAACTACCAGGACTTCTCGAGCGCAACCGGCTTGCAGTGGTGAGAACATTGGTGGAACGAAGTGCTGTGCGAGAAGTGGACTTGCTATCAATACGCGAAGTGCTGGCTGAGACATACGGCAGCGATCCGAAAGTGAGGCTGCAGAAGATGCTCAAGCTGGAAGGATTAGAGTCAAGCGTGAGCGAAGGGGGCGACGAGAAGGGAAAGGAGAGACTGCCTGTCGATCTACAAGGGTCTTTACTTGCACAATCGATGCTCCGCACAAGTCAGCTTTGCGAGTTTGTGCAAGAAACTTTACTTGCTCAAAGCGACAGCATACTATTTCAGCTTGCGAAAAGTCCCATTGCTTCGAGGATTATCCAGGTGGCGCTGACTTCGGAACGATCTTCGAGTAAGTTTCTTCGGCAGATAGTGCCCTTGTTTAATAACATGGTCTCGGATCTGGCAACTGACGTGTCGGGCTCGCATGTTGTTGATGCGCTTTGGAATGCCACCAATGGCTCCCATTTCATGAAGGAGCGGATCGCCAAAGCATTGCAAAGCAGCGAAACAAAGCTTCGGGACTCGATGTATGGCAGGACAGTCTGGAAGAACTGGCATATGGACTTGTACCAGAGAAAACATCGAGAATGGCAGGCTATTGCAAAAGGTCTTGATCAAGAGCCTACCCAAGAGAATGATAGCAGACCTCGAAAGAGCGCCATTGAGCTGGCTAGGGAGCGTTATATGCAGAAGCAGCCGAAGAACAATCAACATAAAGCTACGGGTGCGAACACGGTCAAGGCCAACGCATGAAGACATTTTGTCCATGCTGATGGTTTGTTAATATAAATTCTGCACAGGGAACCAATATCCATAATTGCGTCATAGTTCAAAATTTGCCGAGCCAATGCTCAGGAAGAAGGGTCCCTGACACAACGAAAAATGTCCCCATCCTGTGGGCTCTATTCGACGGGGATCTGTGGACTATCAGTTCATTGTCAGGCTAACCGTGAATGCTGCTCTATACTGACCATGCCCGCCCAGGCCTACTTCGAGCCTACTTGCGAACGAGCGACGCAGCTCGAAGGACTCCTGTCCAGCGCTATCCCTGAACTCGTCCGATTCGTGAACGACGCAGAGCAAGAGAGAAGTCAACATGGCTCCAGCAGGTCTCATATTCCGGACAATGATCATCAGATATCACTGGTTAATTCTCCCTCCAAGTCACGGGAGTCTCTAGAAAGCACACTCAGGTCGAGTGGATTTCTAGCCGTTGATGAAGAGGGCTCCGGCGCTCAAGGAACACAGCGACTGATCGAATCCCTCCTAAAGTTTTCTGTGAACCCATCTGCTCCTGGCTTTCTGGACAAGCTATATGCTGCGCCGCTTCCTCCGGGTATCGCCGCGGAGCTGATCCTTGGTGTACTGAACACGAATCTTCATGTCTACCAAGTTAGTCCAGTGCTGACGTTAGTGGAGAAGCACGTGGCACGAGCCCTGGCAAACATGTTTGGGCTCAATGGACCTCGGAGCGGCGGCATCAGTGTGCAAGGTGGCAGCGCCAGCAACATGACCTCGATAGTCGTTGCTCGGAACACTCTCTTCCCGGAGACGAAGGTAGAAGGTAACAGCGCCGTCAAGGGACAGCTGCTTCTCTTCACGTCTGCTCACGGGCATTATAGCATCGAGAAAGCCGCTCAAGCTCTCGGCTTTGGAAGTAGTAGTGTCATTCCCGTACCCGTTGATACCTCCGGGAGAATGCTTGTATCGGAACTTGAAAGGCTTGTCATCGAGGCCAAGCATCAGGGCAAAGTCCCTTTCTACGTCAATGCTACTGCAGGAACAACAGTTCTAGGCTCCTTCGACCGGTTCGAAGATATCCATAAAGTAGCCAAAGAGCACAAGCTTTGGTTTCACGTCGATGCTGCATGGGGCGGTGGCTTCGTATTTTCGGCTGACTCAGAGCTCAGGAGGACGTTGCAGACAGTTGATCTTGCAGACTCAGTGGCCACGAACCCTCACAAAATGCTTGGCGTTCCGGTCACATGCAGCTTTCTGCTGGCCAAAGACTTGCAAACTTTTCAAAAAGCAAACACTCTGAAGGCGGGGTATCTGTTTCATGATGACAACGACGAGACGGCCCAGAGCAGAGACTTGGCCAACGATAATGCCCCTGGCTCAGATGACGAAGCGCCTGAGGACGATTGGAGTGAACCTTACGATCTCGCCGACTTGACGCTGCAGTGTGGGCGCCGTGGTGATGCCTTGAAATTCTTTTTCTGTTGGAAGTATTATGGCACATCTGGTTACTCGAGTATGGTCGATGCGGCATATCAAAACGCGTGCCACTTGGCCACGCTTGTGGACAAGACGTCGGATCTGACACCGGTCTTATCTGAAGGCAGCGCTCCAGGCTGTCTACAAGTATGTTTCTACTTCACTCCTGGCGGCCAATTTACATATGGGCTACTTGAAGAACCTGGGCGGATTGCAGTTCGAACAAGTCGAAGCGACCAGACCGCGGAAAGGACACAAATGGTTCGCATAGGTAAACTCAATTCTCAGGTTACTTCTAGGATAGCCAAAGGGTTGGTCCCCAGAGGCTTTATGATTGACTTTGCACCGGCTTTGGAAGGACAAGAGGACCGAGGTAGCTTTTTCAGAGTTGTGGTCAACATCTCGACCGTACGGGGGACATTGGAGAGATTGCTACAAGAACTGGTCTCAGTGGGTACTTCGGTAGTTGCGAACATGCCGGTAGATACTGGACGTGTAAGGTTCTGATGCTAGGACGCGGCTGGGAAATTGTACTCATTCATCGATTCTTTGATCCCACATCAGACCCTGGGTTTCGGTGTACTTTCCTAATTCACGGTCCGAATCAAAAATCGCCAAGAGGAAGCTGCGCATCTGCAACTTCATACACGGTTGCTATGCCGTCAGATTGACTCCTCTTATCCGTAGTCCATCTGGATATCAATTCATAGGCACAACGGATAGCGGTTCGGTCTGCCCTATGCCAAAGTCGAGTGGCGGGTCACCGGCTATACTTGCAGTCTTCACGGTGTTTTATTTAGCATCAACTTGCCACCGCCGAGATTTTGGTTATGCACGTTACGCGGTGAATGTATCCGAACGATCGACAGGTGTCGAGAGACTCAAATACTAACGGTCGCAAAAAGCACGCCGAGAGCTGTGGCAGGGTGGTTCGATCGCGATGTACATTTCGATGACAAGGAGGCAAAGTTGCAGACCTCGTGCTGAAAATTACCATGCCTCTTGAGTGCTGTCCTCAAACTCAGACTCTCGCACAGAGGAGTCCAGCCACCGGTGGCTGAAACGCAGGGCGAGCAAAGGTAAATTTGCACGCTTATGCAAACCCCTCCCGTGAGAACAGCGAGCCACAACACACAGCATGCAAAGCTTCCGATTTGTTTACGTTTTGGTCAGCTGCCACATGCAACATGCTGATCGTTGCCCTCTAACTTCCAGGCTGTCCTTGCACCCCCGGCACAATCCTAGCCTGACGTGCGCCGCATCTCGCGTCCTTTTTGCGATCTGCAAGGTACGACTGATGAGGACTGAGCCGCAATTATTGTTTCCCTTCGCTTCGTACTGCAATTGTGCCACATTTTGCTTTCGCTAAGACTCTAAGGTGGCGGTGCACCATCAAATGTACAGTACCTGTGTTTCCAATAAGACAAATTCAGACAACGTTCTGGTCATACTGTACTACGATACGTCGGGAGGGAACCGCTCGCTAATGAAATGGTCGACGACAATGTTCTCCATGCTTCACGACCGGAAATGCCTCTGTTTGGCATCGGCGCACATGGCATAGTAACTGGCATCGTCTCCTTCGTTACATTATCTCAATGGCTCTTTGTTCTCAAAAACTTTCCGCAGAGCCAACAGAGGACGGTGTATCAGATTTGCGTGGAGATACAACGGCGCTGAATCGCGGCTACTAAGCGTCGGCGAACGAATTCCGAACACCAGTGGGCTGACATCTTCTACTCCTACTAGAATTGTACTAAGAGAGGTTCCATATCCAATTTAATCTCAGCGCTTCTACCACCACATTCCGCGCTACATCCCACCACTACTGTCGAAGCCGAGGCGGCTTCTATCATACGTGCAAACTTAAGATGACCTCATACAGTAGTGCATTCGCAGAGACACGTTTTCGAGAGCCACAGACTGCCATGACATTCTTGCAGGGACTTACTGGTCGTTTCCTGCATCATGGATAGGAAACCCATAGCACGCTGCCGTCTTCGCTGCTGTCGGGCTGCTTATATCACCCCCCTCGAAAGCTCCAAGGTATATGGTTTGGTCGTTTGGTTCTGTTTACTTGCTCTGCCATTGCCTTTAGGAGGACGCTGAATATTTTAACGAGGCATCCGCACGATAGCGGTTGCCACCCGGATTGAATCCTGAAGGTATGACAAGTATTCACAAGCGAGGACCCAGTGCACGTAATAGGACAGAATAGTCTGGGAACAGATAGGAAGTACCCAAGTCATCATCGGCTAGTACAATAAGCGAAGTACGGAGTAACTTGTCTTTCTGGTAAAACAGCGGACCACGCTGTCAAATTTGCACTGACCAGAGCGATATGATTAACTTCATAGATCACATCATGACCCGATAACTAGTCGGCTACGGTTTGCGATAGCACCATCTGCGTGTGACGGAATAATGTTGCTCGAAATCGCAGGTGGGTGCCTCATTTCGTCAGATAGCCTAACGTTTCAGCCTATAAGGGCAGAGATTGGGCTGCCCTAGATGAAGGAACCTGACCTGGTGTCACTCAGTAATCGAGTGCCGGCAACGAGAATCCAAGCAAGAACACCGTCGACTGTCATCAGGGTCCATGGTAGTCGTCCATTGTTTCTTGCGGTATGACACTGATGCAGTGGTGCGATACTTGCGAAACAGCAATTGATCGTCGCTGTCCCTTTGAATTTCGAGCACTGCGCCACAACCTCTGACCCACAGGAGAAAGCTCCAGCCACACCGAAGGAGGAAGAATCCAGCATGGGGAGCTGTTGTTGCGTGGCCTCATCTTGGCTGGGCCGGGTCTGAAAACATAGTAGCGCCGACAGCCACAGGTGCCCACATCAAGCACGAACCCTGCAAGCTCAATTGAAACTCTGCTCCGCTGGCGCTTACCCCTGTCGTTCCAATCACGATCTCTCTTGGGTGTGGCTTTTAGGGCCTCGGATTGTGCTGTCTTTGGCTTTGCTCCGTCGACTTTTCGACCAGGATCCCAGGTCTGTCTCTATCACGCCCCTCTTTCAAGCCGTTGCATCCTGGCTAATCCTTCCTCGCATCCGCCACACATGCTTTCTCTAGCCTTTAGTACCCTAGTGAGACTTGTCCCTCTGCCACACTCCACATGCTGCTGATTGTCCCGTCTATCTTATGCCTGCTAGCAGCCCGTTTCCGATCTGGCTCACCTAGAACATGACCTTTCCTTACCTCACTTCCAAACTGCATGCCGCTGATCAACACTCGCATATCTCACCTCTACTGCCACAATTCAACACCGCGCTCATTACCTAGACTATTGTTGCGCTATCGCTTCCAGATATTCGACGCGTCAGGCAGGCGCAGCACTTGCAGATACCGGCACGACTTCAATCCTGGACGCTTAGGATCACCCAACAACACTCTTGCGCTCTAGAATCAACTCTGAAGCCTATGGCACAAGCGCTACACGTCTAGTCGGCAACTGTCGTTCTGCTAGATGACCTGACTGGCACCTCGATTTCAAACTCACTTGAGACCTCCAGCCTGCTACATCAGATGTTTCGCAAGCGGTCCGTCTTTTCAACATCTTGATAGTCTTCTTCGTCTGTTCATCCAGGCATAGGGAGCTAACCACCATGTTCGCGAATAGACGCTCTTCACAAAAGCCCAATGAGGTCTTCTACGCGCAGTTCAAGCAGAGTTTCCCAGAAGTTGGACCAGGCACCTCCTCAGCCGAGCATGGCCAAGGTGTGCCGGTCACTTCCCAACTAAGATCCACGTCTATCGATGCGGCTGTTGTGGGGCACTCCCAAGCTCACAGGTATGTTCATACATCAACCTTATACCTCTCTTCTGTCTCTACCTCCTCGCCTTATCCTCAACACAACACAACCATGGGCTCTCACCACAGTCCCAACCACTCGGACGAGGAACAATCCATGCTGACTGACGACTACTTCAACAGACCCGTGTTCGACAATGTCGACGATTCGACGAAAGAGACGGGCACGACGCCCAAGCCTTTCTCGGACTGGAGGCTGACGCCCTCACTTATGGACCCGAACTCCTATGCATTCGCTGCGTTCGCCAACCAACCGCCAGGCTACTACACGCCTACACCTGGTGGCTTCAACACGCTATGGCACAGCTCTGCTGCTGGCGACCTACACACTCCCGGCGCTTTAGGCATGAACACGCCTCTTTCATTACCTCAATCCATGCATGCGATGCATGCCTCCGACCCAACGATGCACTTCGGTCACTTCAACCCGCAGATGCTTCATCCTCAACAGGCTTTCCAGGATGCTTTCCATCCGCATTCGAATCATCAACAACAGCATCTCCAGTCTCAACACAACTATGCTCCGCCTGGCCTCTTTCTACAGCACCAGGACTCTGGGTATGCAGCAGTCGACGACTCGTCGAAGGGCCCTACACCCAATCAAGATGAGATGCAATCTATGCATCAGAAACTAGCACCTCCTCCGATGCAGCAGCACGATAGCGGCGTCTCTATGTCAGCTTATGCATCTAGCGAGAAGTATGTGCCTACAGCCGACTTCACACATGACTCTGACAGGATGACCAGGTTCCGGTATCACACAACGTTAAATGCCCCTACAGCTATGGTACGCAGCTCAGACGAGATACCAGTAACGTACCTGAACAAGGGTCAAGCGTACACAATGTCAATATATGATACTCTACCATCATCCGGCGCTTCCAACGTCAGATACAGGACGTATGTCAGGATCAGCTTCGAAGATGAACAGCAGCGCGCAAGGCCCGGCGCTTGCTGGCAGCTATGGAGGGAAGGCCGTGGCTCCAACGAGGCACACCAAAGAGGTGGTAAGCTTCTAGCTGTGGAATACGTTGATCCGAACCAGGGTGGGGATGATGAGACCCGAAAGCCACAAATAGAACTCGAAAGGGCTTCGTTTGATGGCTTCGTGGTAAACTGGTTTCCAAACATCCGAGCGAACGGTGTAGCGGACTGCTCGATATCCGTCCGCTTCAATTTTCTTTCCACCGACTTCAGCCACTCCAAAGGAGTAAAGGGCATACCTGTTAGGTTGTGCGCAAAAACAGAGCTTTTGACACAACTGCCGGATGCTTCAAACAACGAACCCGAAGTCTGCTTCGCAAAGGTCAAGCTGTTCCGCGACCACGGTGCAGAGCGGAAGCTCTCGAACGACATAGCGCACGTCAAGAAATCCATTGACAAGCTCAAGCAACAAATACAACAGGCCGAAGCCGGCATGGGTACGATTGGCAAACGCAAGAGGAGTGGATCTATGGCCAAAGGTGCTGCTTCACGCTCCAAAATGTCAAAGCACAAAAGAAGTTGGTCCGCTGACTCTGATGCAGAAGCAGGAAGAATGTCTGCTGAAGAAGATCTCCACATGAAGCTTGCTGGCCTTCAGGACATGTTCTCATCTACGAGACCGATGAGTGTCCTCTATCTGAAGGGGGACCCGGAAGATGATCCAGATCTCTGTCCAGTGAAGTTGACGAGTGGTGATGATATCAAGCCCATTGAACGTACGAAGACATGGGATTCGAGACAAAGCGGCAGCGAATCAGGTTCGAATGCAGGCTCGCCGACTCCTAGCTCTCTGTCAGCCTCCCCAAAGCGAAAGCTTTCGGAGCTGCAGCATTCTGTCATTCCAGAGGAAGGAGAGGATTGGGAAAAGAAGAAAGCGCTCCTGGATCGGAGCGCTTCACCGGAGCGCCCAGCAAAGATGATCAAACGCGAGCCTGAAGGCGCACAAACCGACCTTTACGCGCTTGATGTAGACAACAACTATCAACCACCACCTGATAGACCTATCAAGCCAGGTATGTTCACGACGTTAGCCGAAAACTTTTCTAATACTGACATCTACCCAGTTGCGTGTTTCTATGTGAAAGACAAAGACGCCTCCAAGCCTTATTATCGGGCTGTCTATCTTCTGCGAAGGACAGTCAAGGACCTAGTGAACGGCATTTCTGAAAAGTTCAACATCGATCCAAACCGCGTCACCCAAGTCACGCATATGAACCTCAAGGGCCTCAACATTATTGTGGACGAAGACGTAGTCAGGGAAGTCCCCGAGGGACAAGACATGGTGGTCGAGTTTGCGCCTGTCGGGACCGATAAGGCGGGAAACCACGGCCTCGATCTGCCACTAACGACAATGGTCGATGGCGATCTGCCACCTCCAGACACGACGACCTCAGATCCGTTGGAGATGTGGCTAAATTTCTAGCATCACGACCAACTCTTCAGCGAGCCTCAAATTGCATTAGATACCCAACAGCGAGTCAAAGTTCTGCAACGATTTCTTTACGAACACGAATATACCAAGGGCGGCGTACTCACGACTCTGTACATTTCTTTCCCAGTCGGCCGACCGGCGAACGATGATACCCGTGGTCAACGATCACAAAACAACAAGCAACGATTTTCGATTTTCTTCAGTATTTATTGACTAATCTGTTCACCACCGAGGAATCTGGCGAGAAAGACCTCAATGTGCTAACCCTGGTCTGGGCCCATGGTACATAGATTCAAGGCAATGATTCAGTGGCAGGCACAGAGGCAGTGCTGCGCGTATCCACTGATGGACGGATTGGACATGCTGTTCATGTTCTATTACTTCACGAGATACACGAACATTCTTTCGAGATACCCTTTGTACGGCTTGCGCCATAATCCAGAGATTCTGCTACAGGACACTTTTCAATCATCTACTCCTGATGTGAAGACCTCCTTGCCTTACCCTGCCGTTGTGGAGGATTGGTTGATGGGTCGAGTGTCTCTGACATGAAACGAGTCTAGGCATCAGAGATCGGCGAAGAAGTTCGCATCACAGCAGCATATGGGAAACTTTTCACGGGTGTCGTGGAAACGAGATTAACGAGCCAGAACCTTTGTGAAATCGCAACTACTCAGGCGGTAGTTGCTTATTAGCATAGACAAGGCAGACAGGTGCAAGCGCCTGTTCGGTAACTATCTGTTTACCAGTCTCCTCACCCCAGCACTGTCTTCTCCTTCCGAGTGTTCCCTGCAAATTGGGCAATAGTAATATGGTTCACGAAGTGTATTGACAAGACGCGTTTCGTAGACCCACAAACTTGGCCAATCATATTATGTGATTGGTTCAGAGTTCAACTAGGATGTTGCTCGGCTAAAGTGCAGGTCTACAATTATCGTCACACTATCATCCACGGCAGCAAAATCCTACTGTGCGAACACACGCAATCGTCAACAGGTTCTGTCATGGCCACGTCAGCGAAAGAGTTTCAGAGTTATGCTGATGGGTCACGGTGCTCGACCGCTCTCGATTCTCGCAGAACAGCGGTGTCATTTGTGCAACACGCATGGAGCCTAGCGGGCTTGTCAAGCGCCGAGCGCCGATTGATTGGGATCACAAAACAACCACTAGAATTGCATTAACAACCCCATGATGTGAACACTATGACGTCCCCCTCATTCCGTGCTGCCCGTGCTGCAAAAGCAACACAGATTGCGAACGCCGAGTCGAAAGATATCCGATCGGAAGGAATTCGTTAAGCGAGGATGAGTTGAAGATGCAAGAGCCGCTATGGTGCAAGCGCGCAAAATGCTGTCAGGAGGCAGCTTCTGGAGCACTTGGAAAAGGCACGGCTGGATGCAATTGGTTGACCACCCTTGGTATGGTCAAAACCATTGAGGAGCTAAGCTTCGCCGTTTACCAGCCACAAGAGCCTAGATGAAATGTGGCTGGCAGACCTGATATGAGGGTATGTGTAGGCGGTGGCTCGCGCAGGATGAGCATCCCTCGGTCTCGATTTGCGCTTCGATTGTTCTTGCTGTGGCGCAGCATATGCCTGTTGCGCGGAAAGACGAAGACGTCATCCAGATCACTTCCCCTCTGCTGTTGAGCCACGCCTCCAAGAGGGAATGATCAGCATCGTGTGGCTGCAGGATTCGGTTACGGTTAGACGGACATGGAGAGATCTGCACTGATATGTGGCAGTGCAAGGGCCCAGAACAACCTCACTCGAAATACACCCCACGACACCAGGGTCTTCGATGCCTTAGCCTTCCTATCGGGACCTTACGAACCTGACCACGAGTGCCAGAAATAGCTTTTCTTGCGTCAATGGAGCTTCGCTACCACGAGAGTGAACTCTGAGCAATACTCCAGGGTCTGAGACTTGCGTCTCGCTAAGCTTCGAACATTGAAGCAGTCCCCTAGATCGACCATGATGGAACACAATCCTACGCGAGCGCTTCTTCATAGCCTGTGAAGCCGCGTGATACTTGCTTCAGGAGAGGAGATTCCACACACAGTACCTCCGCAACAATGATTCCCGGCTCAGCAGAACTCTGGTACCGAAAGTACATCTAAGAATGGCTTGGATGACTCCAGCGATCAGCAGATGCGCCCACGTCCGACATTGGCCAGCACATCTTGACGTTTTGCTTGGTTCAGAACCGTTGAAGCTCTCATCTTGAAGCGAGTTGCGGACGCACGATCAGCGCTCCCGTATCTTCCAAAGGACATGCTGAAGATGTGGTTGGTCAGCCCTGAAAGTCGACCTGAAGCGATATTCAGTGGCACCCCTGAGGCTGCAAACCAGTGGCTGTGAGTCTGCTACCACGTACAGAAGTGTGAGAATGGTGCAGTACTGCCGAAATCAGCTCGTCATGCTACACCACTTGCTTCGTCTCGACCTTTGAATTATTGTGATCTTCTTGCGATGATTCTTACTTACTGTACCGGGAAAAGTCCAGATCAAGGCGGTTTGCGGTTTGGGATCGACAGCAGGCAATGCAATCTTGCTGAGAGAGGTGAGGCGGCCACGACCGCCTCAGCCTACCTATGCCATTTCGGGAGCTGTGTCAAGTACTTCTCTCGAATCTGTCATCGGAGAGACCCAGCGCAAGCGGTCAGAGGCATTATCAAGAGCACTTCCGCGGTAAATTTCGACAAGGAGATTGGACTCCAAGGATCACATTCTGCTGCCAGTCATGCCCTGATTGCAAGAAACTTCATGCCTGCATAGGTGTAAGGTGCACTCCTCTCCGCCTATGATCGAGCTCTTGCGTGTACTGTTTGCACCAGAATCTATTATGCGCACAAGAGCATATAGGCTGCTTACACTGTGGCTGTACTCGCGAGTCACCTGTTCGTTTGCTGCTGAGTCGTATAGCATGATTCTGATGTCAACATAGGCTTGGATATCCTTGTGGGACTTACTACCTGGTAAAATACATGAGGACGCTAAGGCATCCTCCAGATCCCGGATCCCAGATCCCTGCTTCCCGGTTCTTCCAGCATCCCTGACCGTGTACGCTCAGACAAGGTCGCCAAAAGCGGTCAGCCAATTTCTAGTGCAAAGATGAATTCAGCTTAGCTATCCTGTCTGAATGAGGTGAATTCTCCGGAACGCAAAACTGCACCAGGCCTTACCAGGGGCTAGTACTCTCTCCAGGAATTAGTGACTACAATAACGCTGACCGCTCATCGACCAAGAATTTGATCTTCTCACATCGTTACGACTAAAACAATACATCCAGCCTGTACCCAGTTTTGCACGAATGCTAATGAGAAGCGATAGGATAACTCAATAGCCACGACTCTGCAGTGGTCATGACCATAACCGCTTTAAGGGGAATTAATACGGCTGTGGCGTAACGCTCTCTACAAATGAGATACATGAGACGCATTCTCGGCAAGAGCGCTAGGGTATCATGCAGTAGTTTCAAGCTCTAACAAGATTTCTGCAGGCTCTCCGTAGGGCTACAGGAAAGTACCAGGACCGTGACTTCACACAAGCAGGGGATGCCCGGCTTGAATATTCACCAGCGCAGAGGTGTGGCGCAGCACATCGAATGTTGAGGGCCAAGCGTTTGACGTCGCCATTAACCTTACGGTCCGGATCAAGCATCCAAGTGTTTGCATCGCATTCTTGCATCGCGAATGCAACTATTTTGGTATCACCAGGCCCCATAGCTGCATGTACGCCCAACTGTTCGAACGGATCTACAAAACCGTTCTCTCGAGTCTCGATGCTCTGCTACACCTCACCTGACCTTTATGAACGATCTGCGGTGGAATCGGCTCGACATGCTTTTACGACGCCAAAATTACCCTACCACTGCCACCACCAGACAACTGCTGAGGGCATCCTCAACCAACGCACGACTTTGTCCAGCTCGCTACGGCCTTCCAACACCCGCTTCTTGGCATGCGTGTCCCATCGCTATGCGCTTACCTGAGGCACACCGTATCAGCGACCAGCCCACCCTGAACCGGATGTTGACTTGCTCGAGCGGTACCAGAAGGAAAGATCAATCGTCGACACCACGTTGACCACTGATATCTACCATTCTGCCAGGACGCTGCATCGTTGTCATACAATCGTCATCAATCATTCTCATGTCGAACAGGCCTTCATAGGCTGTACGGTCCCGATTGAACCGCATTCTCTCTCACTACACGATCAGTCAAGACCCGCGTCACCTCATCTTCCACGAGACACGGTCCTCCAACAGCCCAACATGGCTATCCAAAGCCGCAGCTGCAGCAAAACCGCTCTTATCTCTCGTGCCTCGCAAGCGCTATTGTCCTGAACTGCACATTCTTCCTCATAGCCCCCATTCCATCCCATCCCATTTCATCACGCATCATATCTGCCCCAATGAATCAATCATACTTCCGTCCTCCCCAGCTCGTACCCTCCACCTACGCACCAGTCATATCGTGTCCAGGCTCGCGCCTTGCGCCCTCATCTTAGTCTAGACCGTAGCTTCCGTACATACGGGCGGAGCCGCACTTCAGTTTCCCCATCACATTCGCCTCTGCGACGGTTCTGCCCAGCAAGCCAGCCAGCCATTGCTCGCATTACCCTGCCCTCTGAGCCTCAATGTGATGGATGGACGATCTACCTGCCTCAGCAGTCAGTCGTGCGGCGTGCCTCCCGATTCAGCAGTTGTGTCGCCCTAGCATCTCAGGCCGAGATGGCGGGTACCTCGGACAGGAGGATGGACCTTTCTCGACACGATGGTCGTGCCTTGCCTAGACGCTGGCAAGGCGCGCCTGCGCAGAGGGTCAGCAAGCTGAGCTGAGCTGAGCTGAGCTGGACCTTCCACACCGTCAATTGCGGGTTGGATTGTGCATGCTTGGGACATGATGCAGTGGGCAATGGGCAAAGGGCAATAGAGCTCTTCGATACAAACTTCTTGTTAACACTTTCTCAGCACTTAACTGAGACTGCGTAGCGGCTCGCATGACGAGACGCCCGAAAGGATGGGACCTGGTAGAGTACCATAGTTGCTGCAATTGGATGCGTATAGGTGTTCTCGTATGTATTAGCGGTCCGCCGTTGATGCTCAAGTAATCAAGTACGCTACGCGAGCATGCCTTCGTGTTCAGCCTCGGTCAATCTGTATTGCTTCGTTGCGCTTTCTATGATTCCGCCATTTGCTAGAATAGGTTGCATGCACATAGTCCTGAGCAGACGCAGTAGGGGGAAGGATACGGCATGGTCGGGTAGGAGGCATCGATCGAAGCAGGTGGTAATTTGAGGTCGGGTGGATACGCTGCGCAGGCGGTGGTGGAAAGAGGAAGCCACGAACGCAACGGAACTGAACTGTGAGCACAAGCTCAGAGATTGAGAATTCTATTGTAACGCAACGCATGTGATGACTTTATTAGTGATATACAACGATCCCCGCTTCTTCATGTTCTTGCTATACTCCGGCTATGCGTGTGATCTTCAAATGGCCCGCTTCTATCGTCTAGCTCGCTCCTCTCAAGCGTCTGAAGTCGCATTTGCTCCTGATGCCTCGTCTCGTGCTCGCGCGACTCAGTTCACGAAACTACTCAAGACCGTGACCACGGTCGTGTATGCCATCATCGCCACTCCCAATACGATGAAAAGAAGATCACCCGCCTTTGACCATTTGTTGTC
>Ga0210040_10001772_pt1 | contig 31833 bp, 28 predicted proteins | sample CryGeyCG12114_NA_FD_185462 | JGI IMG/M metagenome (GOLD analysis project Ga0210040, IMG submission 185462) | Groundwater microbial communities from aquifer - Crystal Geyser CG19_WC_8/21/14_NA (SPAdes) (version 2) | ecosystem: Environmental > Aquatic > Deep subsurface > Groundwater | place: USA...
CTTCACGGACTTCAGCCTCCCCGAACGCCGCCAGCTATTGGACCTGGCCCAACAAGGCCACCAACCCGCCACCACAGTCGCCGAGGACGAATTCGATCTGGAACGCGGCCTGCGGGTGTTGCCGGGACTGCGGGAGTTACTGGGAGTGTAAGTACATACTTGAACGTCATGCTGAGCGGAGTCGAAGCATCTCTACCACTTCGTTGTTTGGAAATTACTCACAGTAGAAATACTTCGATTCTGCTCAGCATGATGGGCTGTAGAATACACTTCTACTGCTTTTGGGTTACCGTTCATAACGCCAGCGCCTCACATCCATCGTACCTTGCCAGCTATGACCTCCACCTACCCTTTTTTGATTACTGATCTGGAAGATCAGGCCACTCCGGGCCGCCAGGAGCGCATTCTGGTGAATCTCTCGGACCTAGACGACTACTACAACGTGTTCGAGAAATACGGCTTTAGCGGCAGCGGTGCCAGTTGGGCCGAGCACATTGAAACCATTCTGGAAGAATACGCCCCCGCCCTACTCGACCACGTGGAGCTGCTGGGCCAGGGCGAAATCTTTGGGGCGTATACCGATGGCCCCGCCGCCACCGAGCAGTTTATGCAACTCATTCATCCCATTTTTGGCGACCTGGGCAGCCTCAACAAGTACCTAAGCAAAGCCGACCCCGCCGACTTTTTCGAGTAAGAAGCTACCATGACGCCTACCCCCCCTGCCACCCGCTGGAAGCTCGTCCTCGGCTCCGAAGCCGACGCCCAAAATTCCCTACCCTTCGAGGCTGATTACCAGGGCATGGACGACGTGCTGACCGCCCTTTATGCCCAACCCGAGCGTAAAGCCGGGCTAGGCGGCTCGGCACCGCGCGTGAGCCGCTGGCTGGGCGATATCCGCACCTACTTCCCTTCTGAGGTGGTGGCCGTGATGCAGCGCGACGCCATGGACCGCCTGGGCTTGCACCAGTTGCTCATGGAGCCCGAAATCCTGCGCACCGTGCAGGCCGACGTGCACCTGGTGGGCATGCTACTGTCGCTGAGCCGGGTGATGCCGCAGAAGGTGAAGCATACGGCCCGCGAGGTGGTAGGAAAAGTGGTGAAGGAGCTGGAGCAGAAGCTCTCGAACCCGCTACGGCAGGCGGTGCAGGGCGCCCTGAGTAGAGCCGTGCGCAACCCGCGCCCCCGCTACCGCGAAATTGACTGGGCGGCTACCATCCGGGCCAACCTCAAGCACTACCAGCCAGCCCAGCGCACTATCATTCCGGAGCGGCTGGTGGGCTTTGGGCGGCGCGGGCAGGCGCTCAAGGAAATTGTGCTGTGCGTGGACCAAAGCGGGTCGATGGCGTCGTCGGTGGTGTATGCGGGCGTGTTTGGGGCGGTGCTGGCGTCTATTAAGGCCGTGAAAACGCACATGGTGGTTTTTGATACCAGCGTAGTCAACCTCTCCGAAAACCTGCAAGACCCGGTAGACCTGCTTTTCGGTGTGCAGCTGGGCGGCGGCACCGACATCAACCTGGCCCTGGGCTATTGCCAGCAGCTCATCACGCGCCCTACCGATACCATTCTGGTGCTCATCAGCGACCTGTACGAAGGCGGCAACGAGCGCGAAATGCTCAAAAAAGCCGCTGCTCTGCGCGCCGCCGGCGTCACGGTAGTGGCCCTACTGGCCCTCGCCGACGACGGTGCCCCCAGCTTCGACCGCCGCGTGGCCGAGCAGTTTGCTACCCTGGATATTCCGTCGTTTGCCTGCACTCCGGCGAAGTTTCCGGAGCTGATGGCAGCGGCTATTCAGGGGCATAGCCTGGCTGCTCTGGCGTCAGCATAAACAACTAAGGCCTTTTGGGCGCTTCGTACATTTGTCATCATCTTTCGACACTGGCTTGATGCGCTAGATGATCAGAATAACAAGTACCTAAACAGCTTCCTAAGTATAGGCTGTTGCTGTATACTTAGGAAGCTGTTTTAAGTTAATTCCTGGGGCCTGTTGACGGGGGTAGAGGCGCGATAGTTGGCGTCTCTACCATTGAGTAGGCCTCTTGGGGAATAGCATACCAGCTATCAACCAACGCTTTAGTCTACGAACTGACGGCGCAGCTTTTCGCTGGCGTCACGTAGGCCTGCGCCCCACGAGCCGGCCGTAGCTTCGGCAAACAGGTCTTTGCCGGGGATGCCCAGGCGCCAGCGTACCACTTTGTTGGTTTCGGGGTTGCTGCCGTCTTCGCGCAGGTACACGTCGGCGGCTACGATATCCTGCCGAAAGCGCATCACACGGCGCAACTCGCTTTCTACCTGGTTTACAATTTCCGCTGTTTCCTGAAAACCAACGGTTTGCAAATCCACTTTTATGTTATCAATGTTGTACTCCATGGGATTGGGATTTAAGAACAGGGTAGCACCGCACGCTCAGGAGTGGCTGACACTCCGCTTGTTTGTTGCGCACATTGGCTCGAAAAGCACACTATTCGTAGTCTCACAGACGAGCTACTTGTTTAGTTAACGCAACGGGCTACTATTGGTTTTTCTTTAGGCTGTCTTCTATTTTCTCTTTTGAAGCAGTGGTAGCAGTGGGCTTATACGGTCCGTTTTGCCGCTTTTACAGCAATTCTTCGAGCTGCTTCCTACCTACCGAAAAGCAGGGGAGCGTAAGCTGAGCGGCCGTTTGCATTGCCCACACAGTTTGCACTTTATCAATTGTTTATACTTAAAATCATCACCTTCGACTGCATGCCAAGCATTGGCAGCCTCAACATACCCACTGGCAACTACCGATGAACTCCCCCATCCCTACCTATTCGCTACGGTATTTTTCCAGCCCTACCGACAACATGGCCGAGGTGTTCTTCTTGGATGAGCACACGCATACCGATGGTCCACCGCTCAACGCGCCCTACCGGGGCAACTACTATAAAATTGGGATTTGCCTGCGCGGTACGCTGGGGCTAAAGGCGAATCTGGAAACCTATACCATTGGGCCAAATTGCCTGATGCTCATCACCCCGCACGTGATTAAGGAGTGGACGGCCATGTCGGACGACCACGACAGCCTATCCATCTTTTTCACCAAGGAGTTTATCACGAGCCACAACACCCTGCACGCCGACAACCTCCATTTTTTGGAAAACGTCGCACGGCACGTATTGCCATTATCCGAGGCAGATGCCGCCACCATTACGGCTTCGCTGCGCTTTTTGCAGCAGAAATTCCCTACCCCGCACCCGTACCGGGAGCAGGTAATTCGAAACCTGATCAACAGCTTGCTGTACGAAGTAATCGGCATGTATGAGCAGCAGCACGCGGTACTGCAATCCACTCAAACGCGTAGCCAGCAGCTGACTTTTGAATTTAAGAACCTCGTGAATACCCATAGCGTGGCAGAGCGCAGCGTGAAATTTTACGCCGGGCAGCTGTGCATCACACCCAAGCACCTCACGGAAATCGTGAAAGACGTGACTGGCAAAACCGCCAGCGAGTGGATTGAGGAAGCCGTGGTGCTGGAGGCCAAGGCCCTGCTGCAAAATCAGCAGCTAACCGTGGCGCAGATTGCTGACCTGCTGCATTTCGCTGATCAGTCGGCATTTAGCCGGTTTTTTCGCAAAAGCCTCGGCTTTTCGCCCACGGCTTATAAGCTAGCTAGCTAAGCGGCGCTTTCCGACGTTTGGCCCAACGTTGCCGCCCTTTGGCCCTTCCCTACCCCCTTTTGGCGCGGCACCTTTGCAGTACTACTCGTTCATTATCCACCTCAACGTACTGCATATGCTTCTCATCACTGGCGCTACCGGCCACATCGGGTCGGCCGTCATCCAACAGCTCCTCACTAAAACCGATGCCAGCCAGCTAGCCGGCCTGGTGCGCGACCCCTCCAAAGCCGCCGACCTACAAGACCAGGGCGTCAGTATCCGTCAGGGCGACTACCGCGACCCGGCTTCCCTCGACCGCGCCATGCAGGGCATCGACACGGTGCTACTGGTAGCGGGCGGCAGCAACCCCGACGGCCTGCAACAGCACTACAACGTGGTAGACGCCGCTAAAAAAGCCGGCGTGCAGTGCATCGCCTACACTGGCCGCGCCCTGCACAACCGCGATACGCTGGCCAACCAGCTGATGGTGCGGCACTTCCAGACGGAAGATTACATCAAAGCCAGCGGGCTGAAGTATGCGCTGTTCCGCAACATCTTGTACATGGACACGCTGCCACAGTTCGTTGGCCCGCAGGTTTTCGAGTCGGGCATCAACTTGCCCGCCGGCGAGGGTAGGGTTTCGTTTGCCCTGCGCAGCGAAATGGGCGAGGCCATTGCCAACGTGCTGGCCGAAGGCAACTGCGAAAACCGCACTTACACGTTTACCAACGATGAGACTTATTCTTTCGCCGACGTGGCTGCCGCGCTGAGCGAATTGTCGGGCAAAGACGTGCGATACACGGCCATCGATGACGCTACATTCACCACCCGCATGCAAGAGCGCGGCACGCCCCACGGCACTATCCAATTCATACTCAGGTTCATCACTGACATTAAGCACGGACAAGAAAGTGAAGTCAACTCCGAGTTGGAGCAGGCGCTTGGTCGCAAACCCGCGTCGTTGAAGGAAGGATTGAAAACGCTGTTTAACCTATAGCAAAGAAGCCTCAGAACCGTATGGTTCCGAGGCTTCTTTGCTTACCGGAACGTCATTTCGACCGTTGGTCGAAATGACGTTCTATTTTCCTACTTACAGCAGCTTATCCAACGTAATTGGGAAGTCGCGGACGCGCTTGCCGGTGGCGTGGTAAATGGCGTTGCTAATAGCGGCGGGCACACCTACAATACCAATTTCGCCTAAGCCTTTGGCACCTAGTGGGTTTACGATGGTGTCGTGTTCCTCCACAAAAATCACGTCGATATCGTGAATGTCGGCGTTGACGGCTACGTGGTACTCAGCCAGGTTGTGGTTCATGAAGCGGCCGTACTCGAAGTCGAGCACGCTTTCTTCTTCCAAGGCCATGCTGATGCCCCACACCACGGCACCCAAAATCTGGCTGCGGGCAGTTTTGGGGCTGATAACGCGGCCACCTGCAATGGCGCTTACCACGCGGCGTACGCACACCTGGCCCAGATCCTCGTCTACCTCTACCTCCACAAAGATGGCGGAGTGCGTGCTACGGGAATACTGGCTCTGTTTCACCATATTCGGCATGGCGGTGGTCTGCTCCTCAATGAAGTTGGCCTCGCCTTGGCGCATAGCCTCCACAATGGAAACGCCCGTGGAGTAGTCGCCTTTCAGCTGCACTTTGCCATCCACAAACTCCACATCCTCAAAGTCGGCGCCCGACAGGGGGGAGTCTTTCACCTTTTTGGCCAGTTTAAACACTTTCTTGCCAACAGCTTCGCAGACCTCTTTTACTGCAGTGCCTACCGATGATACCGTCCAAGAACCGCCTTCCAGCGGCGCTTCGGGCAGGGTAGTATCGCCTAGCTTGAACACAACATCTTCGAGCGGAAGGCCCAGCGTTTCGGCGGCAATCATGCTCATGGCCGTGTAGGTGCCCGTGCCGATATCGGCGGTAGAGCTGCCTACTACCAGCTTGCCGTCAATCGACAGGTTGGCTTTGGCGGCAGCTTTTTGCTGTTGCGCGTCCCACATGCCCGTGGCTACCCCCCAGCCTATGAGCTTGGTACCCTCGCGGGTAGCGCGGGGCTTAGGGTTGCGCTTGGCCCAGCCAAACTGCGCGGCACCCTGAGAATAACAGGCCCGTAGTGCTTTACTGGAGAAGGGCTTACCTTCAAACTCGTTTGTTTCGGCGTAGTTCTTTAGGCGCAGTTCCAGCGGGTCGATGCCCAGCTTGTACGACAGTTCATCCATGGCCGCTTCGATGGCAATAACGCCCGTGGCGGCACCAGGGGCGCGCATGTCCAGCGGGGTGTAGAGGTCGAGGTTGCGCAGGTAGTAGCCCAGTTTCACGTTGTCGCAGTGGTAGAGCATGCCCGACCAGTTCACCAAATTTTCGGTGTACTCCTCAAACTGCGAGGTTTCGGCCAGGGCTTCGTGCTTGATAGCTTGCAACATGCCGTCCTCGGTAGCACCCAGCGAAACGGTTTGCAACGTGGCCGGCCGGTGCCCGAATGAGAACATCTGCGAGCGGGTCATCTCCACCCGTACCGAGCGTTTCAGTTCCAGCGCCGCCATCACGGCCAGGTACAGCTGGTACTGCGGCCGCAGACCCGATCCAAAGCCCCCGCCCACGAAGGGCGAAATCACGCGGGCTTGCTCCTTATTCAGCCCAAACACCTTCGTGACGTAGGTTTGGCTGTTTACGGCACCCTGCGTTTTATCGTAAATCGTCAGCTTGCCGTCTTCATCCATCACCACCGTGGAAGCAAACAGCTCCATGGGGTTGTGGTGCTCGGGCATGTGGGTGTACTCGGCCTCAAATTGCACCGGCGACTTTTTGAACGCTTTGTCGGCGTTGCCGCGGTCTTTGGGCGGTGTGAAACCCGTTTTTCCCTTCGGAGCCTTATGCCCTTTGGGGTACTCTTTCAGGTTCACTTCCGGCTTTTCGGCCTTGTACTCCACTTTCACCAACGACGCGGCGTAGCGGGCTACCTCAAACGAGTCGGCTACTACCAAGCCAATTGGCTGCTGGCTGAACTTGATTTCGTTGTCGTAGAGCGGCTTGAAGGGCGAGCCGGCCACCGAATCCTGGTCTTTGAACTTGCGGTCGAAGTAGGCCGGGCGCGGGGCGTTTTCGTGGGTGAACACCTGTAGCACACCATCCAGGGACAGAGCGTCGGAAGCGTCGATGCGTATGATCTTGCCCTTGGCGATGTCGCTGGAAATGATGTAGCCATGCACTAAGCCGGGCGTGTTGAATTCGGCGGCGTACTTCGCCTCGCCGGTTACTTTCGCGCGACCATCAACGCGGCTGGTCGACTTGCCGACATAAGTAGTTGATGCCATTAGTGTTGTCCGTTAACGGCCATCGTCAGCGCCCGTACAATGGCGCGCTTAGCCAGTTCAATTTTGAATGTATTGGAGCCGAATCCTTTCGCGCCTTCCAGCAACGAAGCGGCTACCCGCTCGAAGTTTTCCTTCGTGGCTTTCTTGCCTTTCAGCAGATCTTCGGCCTCGGGCTTGCGCCAGGGCTTGTGGGCCACGCCGCCCAGGGCCACGCGGGCTTCCTTAATGGTGTCGCCGTCCATGTCCAGCGCCGCCGCTACCGACACCAGCGCAAAGGCGTAAGAAGCCCGGTCGCGCAGTTTGAGGTAGGTGTAGTTTTTGGCAAACCGCTGGCCATCGGCCGGTAGGTCGATACTGGTCACAACTTCGCCGGATTTCACCGTGTTGTCGTATTGTGGCTCGTCGCCGGGTAGGCGGTGGAAGTCGGCAAACTCAATGGTGCGCTCTCCCTCGGAGCCCGTTACGTTCACGGTAGCTTTCAGGGCCGCTAGGGCCACGCACATGTCACTGGGATGGGTAGCAATGCAGCTTTCGCTGGTGCCCAAAATGGCGTGAATGCGGTTGTAGCCAGTAATAGCCGAGCAGCCCGAGCCGGGCTCGCGCTTGTTGCAGGGCGTGGCCGTATCGTAGAAGTAGTAGCAGCGGGTGCGCTGAAACAGGTTACCACCGTCGGTGGCCATGTTGCGCAGCTGCGCCGAGGCGCCGGCCAGAATGGCCTTGCTCAGCAGCGGGTAGCGCTCCTCCACGCGCTCATCGTAGGCGGTGGTGGCGTTGGTGGCGAGGGCACCCAGGCGCAGGCCGTTGGCGGTGTCATCAATTTCTTTCAGCGGCAACCGGGTGATGTCAACCAGGCGCGTGGGGCGCTCTATGTTGTACTTCATCAGGTCCAGAATATTGGTGCCGCCGGCGACGAACTGGGCCGTCTGGTTATTCGAAACTTCGCGGGAAGCCGTTTCAACGGCCTCGGCGCGGGTATAGGAAAAGCTGTTCATCGCGGGATTAGTGTTGGTGTTGGCACTTGTGCATGGCTTGCTCTACAGCGGCCACAATGCCCACGTAGGCACCGCAACGGCAGATGTTGCCGCTCATCAACTCGCGGATATCATCGGCAGTTTTGGCCTTGCCTTCGTTGATGAGGCCCACGGCCGAGCAAATCTGGCCCGGCGTGCAGTAGCCGCACTGAAAACCATCGTGCTCAATGAAGGCTTCCTGCACCGGGTGCAGCTCATCGCCTTTAGCCAGGCCTTCAATGGTCGTGATTTCGTTGCCGTCCTGCATCACGGCCAGCGAGAGGCAGGAGTTGATGCGCGTGCCATTTACGAGCACCGTGCAGGCGCCACACTGGCCGTGGTCGCAGCCTTTTTTGGTGCCGGTCAGGTCGAGGTATTCGCGCAGCAGATCGAGCAGCGAAGTCCAGGGGGCCACTTGCAGACGCTTCTGCGTGCCGTTGATGGTCAGGGTAACGTTTTCGAGCGACGGTAGCGCTACTGCCACGTCCCCGAGGGGTTGTTGGGTTACTTTTGTGCTCATAGAGCGGGTCGTTTTTAGGTGATTGGATAGCCGCCATACAGATCCGCACTAAGCCAGAAGGAAGGGGCACGCCACAGTATTTCCTACCTGCTTCAGCGCTCCGGATGCGTGCGTAATTTTGGGCTCTTTTCTTACGCCAACCATTTTAGCTTGGTTAACTAGATTCATTCTATAAAAAGCAGCGTATCGTCTTGATTTAGCGTTATATACGATACTACATAATCCTATCGCAAGCACTATTCATCTACCTAATATAATAGTACCTAGTAGGTTAAGCCACGGAATAATTTCATCAGCGTTGAGCTTACGCGCAGACTGCTTATGAGTGGCTTCCCCCAAATTATATGGCGCTGACTCGCCTTTATTCTGCCCGGTATGTACGCCCGCAGCAGGACATCCAAAAAAACAGCTTGCCAACCGGCTGCGTATTACGCAGAAGTGCAGTGCTTTTGGGCAGTGAAAGCGCGTGCCGAGCGCGTGTTACGACTTACTCGTTTCGGTCATTGCTCACCATGCAATGGCAGTACCACCAACCACGACATGAATTTATTTGCTTCTATTCTTCTGAAAGCTGGCTTGACGGCGGGCCTGCTTTCCCCTGTGCAAGCGCCTACCCAGCCAGACACGGTGCCGGTTACGGTAGTAGTCACCAACTTGTTCTCGCCTACCGCTGTCATCACGCTCAACTTCTACAACTCCTCCGATTCTTTCCTGAAATCGGGTAAGGCCGCCCTGTATAAGAAAGTGGTGCCCCAGCAGCAACAGCAGGTGCAACTGAAGGTAGACCTGCCGCCGGGCGAATGGGCCATTGCCCTGTCGCAAGACGTGAATGACAACGGCGAAATGGACCGTAATTTCTTAGGTATTCCGACTGAACCGTACGCCTTTTCCAACAACGTGCGTCCGCGTTTCAAGGCGCCGGATTTTGAAGAATGCAAGTTTGTGGCCGAGGGCGAGGGCCAGACCGTGACCATCCGGCTGGAAAAGTAACGCTCAGCCTACCCTCTCCAAGGGCTTGTTTTTCGCTGACCGCAACTACCACGCAGAATTCCGACCTTCGGCCACCAATTTCCCGTTTTCGTTGTTAGCAACGGAATACCTAATCTTCTACCCTGTTGGCTGAACAACCTACCTATACAGACCCCTACGCTCTCGAAAAAGAACTGCGCACTACCCAAGCTCTGCTCAAGCTGGAGCAACAGGAAGATTTGGAGCAGTTCAAAATAAAGAGCGCCAAAACCACCATTGCCGAGCGCCAGCAGCGCGGCCTGACGTGGTACCCCGTCAAGATTACCAAAGAGGACATTGGCTTCGGCGGCAAGCTGGTGCTGGAGTTGGAGCGCCCGGCCGGACAGCAGGGCCTGCACCTGTTTCAGGTAGGCAAGAACGCGGCCTTGTTTGGCAACGTGCCCAACCGTGCGGGCTCCGACCGCCCTACCCTCAACGGGGTTATTACCAGCGTGAAGCGCAATAAAATCCTGCTCGCCACCAACAAGGAAGACCTACCCGACTGGGTGGACGACGGCAAGCTGGGCGTAGACCTCACCTTCGACGAGGTGAGCTACCGCGAGATGGAATATGCGCTAGGTAAGGTGATGGGCGCCTACGAAACCCGCTTGGCCGAGCTACGCGACGTGCTGCTGGGCGCCCGCCCCGCCCGCTTCCGCCCCGATAGCGAGGTGCAGCCCTACTACCCCTCGCCCCTCAACGACTCGCAGCTGGCGGCCGTGCGCCATGTGCTGGCGGCTCAGGACGTGGCCATCATTCACGGCCCACCCGGCACCGGCAAAACCACCACGCTGGTACAGGTTATTCTGGAAACCATCCGGCGGGAGCGGCGCGTGCTGGTGTGCGCGCCCAGCAACACGGCCGTGGACTTACTGACCGAAAAGCTGGCCGAGCGCGGCGTCAACGTTATTCGCATGGGCAACCCGTCGCGGGTATCGGATTTGCTGTTGCAGCACACGCTGGATGCGCAGATTATGGCGCACAAAAGCTACGCCGAGCTAAAATCGATGCGGCAGACGGCGGAGCAATACCGCGAAATGGCGGGCAAATTTAAGCGCCACTTTGGTTGGGAGGAACGCGAGCAGCGCCGCGTGCTCAAACAGCAAGCCTACGACTTGTTGCAGGAGTCGGACCAGCTGGAGCGCTACATCACGGAGGATCTGCTGGAGCAGGTGCAGGTGATTACCTGCACGCTGGTGGGCGCCAGCAACCGCGCCATTCGCCACCTCACCTACGAAACGGTATTTATCGACGAGGCCGCACAGGCGCTGGAGCCAGGTTGCTGGATTCCCATCAGCAAGGCCAACCGCGTGGTACTGGCCGGCGACCATCAGCAGCTGCCCCCTACCGTGAAAAGCGAAAAGGCCAGCGCCCTGCGCGAAACGCTGTTCGAGAAGTGCATCAAACGCCAGCCCGACACGGCCCGGATGCTGCAAGTGCAATACCGTATGCACGAGCTGATTATGGAGTTCAGCTCGGAGCAGTTCTACGATGGTAAGCTCCTGGCCCACGAAACCGTGGCCCACGCCGACCTTTCGGCCTACGACTTGCGCTTTGCCCCCGATGTGGCGGTGGAGTTTCTGGATACGGCCGGGTTTGGTTTTCTGGAGCTGGGCATTGCTGAAAGCCGCTCGGTGGCGAATCCCGAGGAAGCCGACCTACTCCTCAAACGCCTTTCGGAGCTATTGAGCGTGTATGCGCCCGAGGAACACCAAGAGGATTTGCTGACGGTAGGCGTGATTGCGCCCTACCGTGCCCAGATCAACTACCTCAAAGACAAGGTAGAAGACTTGCCCGAACTGGCCGAAATGCTCACGCATCGCCTGCTCAGCATCGGCACCGTCGACTCCTTTCAGGGTCAGGAGCGCGACATCATCTGCATCACCATGACGCGCAGTAACAGCCAGGGCGACATCGGTTTCCTCTCCGACATCCGCCGCATGAATGTAGGCATGACGCGGGCGCGCAAGAAGCTACTCATTGTGGGGGACTCTTCCACGTTGGGGTCGCATCCGTTCTACAAGGCCTTTCTGGATTATGTAGAGCTGATTGGGGCGTACAGAACGGCGTGGGAAATGCAGTAGCAGAAAGTGGCCCTCTCTTGTACAAGAGAGGGCCACTTTCTCTTTTGGTTAGCGGCGCTTTTTCAGTAGCAACGTAGTGCAGGGGCTAACGTCTAACAACGAATCGGTTTCGAACTTTGCATTGACAACGGCTTTGTCTTCGTCACCACATACTACAACGATATCTCCTACATTACTCTCTTCCAGCTGCGAGCCGAGCCTTGGAGTAATTGTGTGACCAAACCGCTTTTGGGCTGCCATTTTATAAAACAAGATGGCCGAGTGGTAGCTGGAGGAGGTGTATACCGTGTAAGCTGTAATCTGTGGTAGGCGCTCGGCCATGTATTTTATTTGAAATCCATGAGCGTGAAATGCATCCTTGTGCCTGTATTCTTGTAGCATTTTGATCTTTGCACGCATCAGGCTTACTGGGGCAGCAAAGACAGCCAAAATAAACAAGGCCCCTGCAAACACAGCGCCTACGGTTCCTTCTTTCTTTTGCCGTGCTGCTATCAAGTTCTCGGCCAGACGCCCTATGCTCAGTCCGATTAGCATAGCAGCTACGGGGTACATGGGTATATCATACCACAGTAGTTTTGTGCTGGAGCTGCTGATAATCACCAAATGCACTAGCACGAGTATAGCTACGTAGAGGGCAAAGCGCTTGTGTCTACTTTCCGCCTCCTGGCGCCAGATGTAGAGAAAGACAAGCGGGAATACTAGTACCCAGGGCCAGAACTTCTCCTCGTACATGTTACGCAAGTACCAGTACCAGGGACGCAGGTGCCCCTCCAACGTGGTTAGTAGCCGTCCTCCTAATTCGTTTTCTGATACGGCCTTCAGATAGCCTGGATTATAGTGCTCGCGCGCCAAATAGTAGCTTGCTATTACCCCTACGGCGGCTACCGCGCCCCCATATACCTCCGGCCGACGGAGCAACCACAGGAAACGTTTCTGCGTGATGGCATATAGAGCGAAGGCAGGTAACCACAACAGGCCGGCTACGCCTTTCGTCAGTACGGCCAATGTCAAGGCAATGCTGGTCCAGATGAAAGAAGACCGTTTGCCCTCTTCTATGTAGCGGAAAAAGTGTAGCGCCGCGATGGTCATCCAAAGCGTCAGCAGCGTATCGTAATCGCCGGTGCGAGCTCCATGTATATCGTTATAGCCAATGGTAGTCATCAGCAACAGTGCCGCACATACCCCTGCCCATAGGCTGTTCAATTGCCGCCAACAAAAGGTATAGATAACCCCAACGGTACACACCGCGGCTAGCATGGTAGGCAGCCGGAACGCGGTTTCGGAATAGCCTAAGAAGCGAAGCGCCAGCACCTCCAGCCAAATTAGCAGGGGCGGCTTGGTATTCCACATATCAGGTTGGTCCGAGAAGTACGTCACTAGCCAACGGCCATTATGCTCCATTTCGGCCGCATTTACAGCCAGCCTCCCCTCATCCCACACATAAATAGGCAAAGACCCTACTCTGTCGATGAGCAACAGATACACTAGGGGCAGTAAGGCTACCCCAACAACATAGGGCACCCAGGTAGGCTGGCGTGTTTTGACGGTGGGAGGAGTAGAGATAGTTGGTAAAGGCATTATATAACCGCTTGATGTATGACCCGCTCGACAGAGCAAGTAGCGGCAGTACTACTTGCTCATACCAGCCAAATAGGCATTGCGAACGACCGACTACGAAGCTACTACTCCGGCTGCATTTGTTACCTACCCTAGATCCAGAAAAGGCGATTGCGGCAAAATATGCCAGCCCAAGCGTAGCGCGCAGATAAACCGCCATAGTTAGAAAGGCATACCAGCGACTCCTCGTTTAGCTTGGAATCAGCTATTTTCCACGTATGCTAAAACTGTACGCTCCGCTCTGCATTACACCATAAGTAATAGGAAGTCGATTCTATTTCCGAAACTTTGGATTTTCCGTGACGATTTTCCAACTCCCTCCTCCTCCTAATTCCTGATGACTATAACTCAGATCAGCCCCCAAAAATCGTTTCTATAACCTGAGCGTAACCGATGAAAAACGCTTGATAGAATCGGCCGGGGCGGATGCGCCGATAGTGTTTCTGTTTGGTATAAAAAGCTGAATTTAGCTCTAAAAATTATTCTTACGAGCATAAACCACCCCCAACCCCTCCTCAGATGAGGAGGGGAGGTAGCTTTTTAGCTCTAAAAAATAGCCCCTACCTCAAGAACGAAGTAGGGGCTATTTTTCTAAAACCAGAGGCTAATTCCCCTTCTCCTTTTCATATCGCGCATCAAGCGAGTGTAGGGGCTAGGGGTGAGGCAAACGGAAAGGTCCGTTACGCGGCGCCGTGGGGCATCTTATCTACTGGCTTCGGGGGAGCGTATTTCGCGTGCAGGGGCTTCATCTGGCCGTTTAGTTCGTGGCCTTCCACTTGCACGCCCAGGCCGGCCGATACGCCGGCACCGAGGTTCTTGTCTACCTTAAACCAGAGTTTCAGCTGGCGCTCGATGATTTCCTTGCGCTTGGGGCCTTCGATACCGTCCATGTGACCCACGATGTTCTTGATCGTGTCGTCCTGGGCCTTTTCCGTCATCAGGCGGAATAGGTCGCCGGGTTGGGTGTAGTGGTCGTCGTCGCCGGGGGCGTTGCGGTCGTAGCGGCGCACCTCGGTGGCTTCTACGGGGTAAGCAAACTCCTGCACGCTCTTGTCCTCGGTGGGGCCGTTGAAGGAGTTGGGGAAGTAGTTGGGGCCGGAGCCGCCGTTGTTGCCCAGGGCCATGGCGCCGTCGCGGTGGTAGTTGTTGTGGCTGGCCACCTTGGGCGCGTTGGCGGGCAGGAACTCGTAGTTCACACCCACGCGGTAGCGGTGCGCGTCGGCGTAGCTCAACAGACGGGTTTGCAGCATCTTATCCGGCGAGAAGCCGATACCATCCACCACGTTGGAAGGCGAGTAGGCGGCCTGCTCCACAAAGGCGTGGTAGTTTTCGGGGATGCGGTTCAGTTCCATCACCCCTACCTCCTGCAACGGAAAATCGGCATGAGGCCACACCTTGGTCACGTCAAACGAGTTCCACTTATAGGTAGCAGCCTGCTCGTCGGGCATGGTTTGAATGAACATCTTCCACTTCGGGAAATTGCCCTGCGTGATGGCGTCGGAGAGGTCGTTGGCCGAGAAATCGGGGTCGAGGCCCGCCATTTCCACGGCTTCGGCATCGGTGAAGTTCTTGATGCCCTGCTGGGTCAGGAAGTGGAATTTCACCCACGTCCGTACGTTATCGGCGTTGAACATCGAGAACGTGTGCGACGAATAGCCGTGCATGTGACGGATGCCGTAGGGCGTGCCCCGGTCGCTCATCAGGATCAGGACCTGGTGCAGGCTTTCGGGCATCAGGCTCCAGAAGTCCCACATCATGGTTTTGCTACGCATGTTGGTGCGTGGGTCGCGCTTCTGCGAGTGGATGAAGTCGGGAAACTTCAGGCCATCCTTCACAAAGAACACGGGCGTGTTATTGCCCACCATGTCCCAGTTGCCGCCTTCAGTGTAAAACTTCAGCGAGAAGCCACGCGGGTCGCGGTTAGTATCGGCCGAGCCCCGCTCGCCGGCTACTGTGCTGAAGCGCGTGAGCATCTCGCAGGTGTTGCCTACCTGGCTGAACAGCTTGGCGCGGGTGTACTTGGTAATGTCGTGCGTGACGGTGAAGGTACCGAATGCCCCTACCCCCTTGGCGTGCACCACGCGCTCGGGAATCCGTTCGCGGTTGAAGTGGGCCAGGCGCTCGAAGGCAATGTAATCTTCCTGCAACACCGGTCCGCGCGGGCCCGCCGTAATGGAATTCTGAATGTCGTTTACCGGCCGGCCAGCATCCGTTGTGATGTGCTGGCCGTTGCTCAGGTCAGCGGGTTGGGGTGAGTTGGGCGTGTCGAACTTCGGAGGGCTTTTGGCCATGATAGTGGTAGGGTTTGGTAAAGGTCAGTGAAGGTGGTGCCAGCGAAAGCGGCACGTGCGATGGCATGAAAGAAGCTGCACACTCATAACACAACGGTACGTGTACGAGATAGGCTCCATTCGGACGAGTAGTTTCTCACATTTCTACTTCCCTACCCTACCAGCGGCAGGCAACTACCTAAGGCAGGTCGATATACGATTCGGTATGCGGCGCATCGGATTTGGTATTCACGAAGTGCTTCACCGGATTATCGTAATTGGAGATATACAGGCGCTTGCCTTTGAGCAGCACTTCGGCGGGTTGGTCTATTTTGCCGCCGGCACCATCGGTATCGGGGTTTTGGGCCAGCGTGGTCACGGTATTATCTTTCAGATTGACGATGAATACGGCATTCTGGCGGGCACCCGTGATGTAGGCTTTATCAGTAGCTCGGTCGATAACGAACCCGTCGATGCAGGTGATGTTGTCGCCCGTCAGGGGTAGGGCCTCCTGCTTGGCGAGCGTGCCGTCGGGCTTGAGGGTCATTTTATAGAACGTGCCGTCGCCAAACGAGCCGGTGTAGAAGTTACCTTGGCTGTCGTAGTCGAGGCCGTCGGCGCCGTTGTCTACGCCGGTTTCGTTCACCTTTGTGGTGAACATGGCCAGCACGTGTGGGTCTTTGGTTTTGGGCTTGAGGTGAATAGGCCCTTTGGCCTTGTTCAGCTCATCCAGCGTGAACACCAGCACGGCGCTACCCTTGTCGTTGTCGGGCAGATCCCACTGGCTGTCGGTCACGTAGAGTTTGTTGCCCTTCCACACCACGGCATTGGCCAGCGCAAAGCTATCCACAGCCGTTTCGATGGCGCCGGGCTTGCCATTCTGCATGCGCACCCGCATCAGCCTCGACACGTATTTCTTGCTGTTTTCGTACTGGTTTTCGGCGTAATACAGGTTGCCATCGGGGCCGAAGGCCAGGTCCATGGGCGCCGCTTTTTGGGTGGTGGGCTCCACGGGCAGGTTGGTGATAAACGGCCGGTAGGAGTTGCCTACTACCTCCAGAATAGCGGCCGGCTGGCTGTTGTCGGCTAGGTTGGGGATGGAGAGCAGCACGTTGCCGTTGGGCGCCAGCGCCAAGCCATCGGGGGTGTTGTACTTGTCGGGCAGCGTGAACAACAGCTGCGGATTGCCCACCGTGGGGATGCTGCCAGCGGGCACGCCCATGCTGTCGGCAGCAGGGGCAGCGGCCGTAGCTGTAGAGTCGGCGACGGTAGCGGTGGTGGTTTCGGTGGTTGTGGTGTTGGACTGGCAGGCCGCCAGCCAGGCGCCGCCCAGCAGCAGCAGCGCCGATAAAGTGGTGATTTTCATACGAAAAGGAGGGGAAGGAGAAAAGCAGGAAAAATCAGGAAACGGGCATGTCGTCACGCCAAAAAAGCTGAACTACTTCGTTTGCAGAACGAGTTGCTTAACGCAGGGCGCACAAGGCTGTTAGGACAATGCCAAAATCTTACTCGCGCGCTTATCCCGCGCCTATTTGCCGCGTAGCACCGACGTTTTCGGGTCATTTCCGTAACTAGCAAGAGTAACCCTTCTCTCCCAACCCCACTTGCTATGACCCAGATCAGCCCTCAGAAAGTCGTTTCTATCACTTACAACCTCAGCGTAACCGACGAAAACGGCGAAAAGCGCCTGGTCGAATCGGCCGAAGAGGATGCGCCCATGGTGTTCCTGTATGGTATGAGCGGCCTACCCGAAGAGTTTGAGAACCAACTCAGCGACAAGCAGCCCGGCGACGCGTTCAGCTTCTCGCTCACGCCCGAGCAAGCCTACGGCGACTACGACCAGCAGGCCGTGGTGGAAATCCCGAAGCAGGTATTCGAAATCGACGGGCAAATTGATGCCGACATGCTCCAGGAAGGCAACTACCTGCCCATGGCCGACAACGAAGGCAACCACATGCAGGGTAAGATTGTCAGCATCGGCGACGAAGTGGTGCAGATGGACTTCAACCACCCCCTCGCCGGCATGGTGATGCACTTCGACGGCAAAGTAGCCGACGTGCGCGACGCTACCCCCGAGGAAATGGACCACGGCCACGTACACGGCGACGGTGACCACGACCACTAGGGTTTCTTACCCTTTTCAGAACAAACAAAAAAGCGGAGCCACATGGCCCCGCTTTTTTGTTGTCATTTCAAGCCTTATTTACCCACTTACTATCAGTATAAATTAACTTATAACATCTGCCACATACGCCTGCAATTGCGGGAAAAACTCCCGGAAATCCGCCTCGTATGCCGCGTAGTTGCGCTGCAACTCTACAACAGCGGTTTCCATGCCGGAGCCGGGAGAGGCGCGGCGACTAAGGCCGCTGAGCGACTGCCCTACCCCTTCGAAGTCGGCGTAGCGCAGGAGCCAGTTGTCGCGCACGAGGTAGGGTAGGAACTGCTGCACGCGGGCGGGCAGCTTGGCCTCACGGGCGGTGAGCAGGGCGAAGACGCGTTGGGTGAAAGCCAAGAGCGTTTCGGAGGAGAACTTGGCGAAGTTGCGAGCCAGAAAGTGGTCGAAGAACACGTCGGAAATCACGCCGGCATACTTGCCGTAGCCGGCCTGGCGCAAGCGGGCGGTAGCGCGGCGCACCACGGGGTGCTGGTCGGTGTAGGTGTCGATGAGGCGGTGCAGGCGGATGCCGCGCTGCACGCCGGGCGGGTAGGCTTCGAGCTGGCGGCCGGGCACCGAATCGGCAATGAAGTTGCCGAGCAGCAGGTCGTCGTCGGTGGTGCCGGAGAGGTAGAGGTGGGCCAGGAAGTTCATAGGGTAGGACAAGGTACGGCCAAAAGTGGCAGTGGCTAGCCCCTCACACAACCCGCGCCGGAGCCGTACCGTATCTGAAGGAGCGCCGCAAGCTTGGCGCTCCTTTCTTTCAAGACACCCTAAACTCCCCTACCATGTCGCACGAAACGCACGTTCTGCACGACGTTCAGAAACTGTTTGATAAAATCAAAGACGTAAAAATTGCCATGCTCACGACTACTTCCGAGGAAGACCAGTCGCTGCGCAGCCGCCCCATGGCTACCCAGAAGCCCGAGGCCGATGGCTCTCTTCTCTTCTTTACGGATAAGAACGACGCCAAAGTGTACGAGGTAAAAAAAGACAGCCACGTTAACCTGAGCTACGCCGACCCGAGCAGCAATGTATACGTGTCCATCTCGGGCCGCGCCAACGCCTACCGCGACCAAGCCAAGATCAACGAACTGTGGTCGGAAGACCTGAAAGCCTGGTTCCCCGAGGGCAAGGAGGATCCAAACATCATGATTTTGAAAGTAGACGTGGACAAAGGCGAATACTGGGATACACCCAGCGGCTTACTCACCCGTGCCTATGCCTATGTGCGCTCTGTCGTAACCGGCGAGAAAAGCGACGCCGATGACGTGAACGAACACGCCAAAGTAGACGTGAAGTAGTGCACGCTGCTAACTAGTTGCAAAAGGCCGGAATTGCTTCCGGCCTTTTTTTGTTGCCTTGAGTATCAAGTATAACGTAAGAACGTCATTTCGACCAGCGGGAGAAATCTCGCGTGCCACGGTAATCTTAATCATCAGAAATTAGTGGGAGCATGCGAGATTTCTCCCGCTGGTCGAAATGACGTTCTTTTATAGTTTGCTCACAACTATCCTTCTTTTACCTTTTGTCCCTCACTACTTTCTCTGTTATCACCTTACAGCCCGGCACGGCTCGTTGGGCCTTGGCACAAATGGGCACGGCGCAACGGCCGTTGCAGCGCGTGGCCGGTTTGCGCTTTTTCAAGCTGGCCGGCACAGGGGCCGATGGCGGCTTCGGCGCCTGGCCAAATCTGCAACGCTACGTGCTGCTCGCCGTCTGGGATTCGGCCGATGCGGCCGATGCTTTTTTTGCCGCGCACCCGCAGTGGCAAGCCTATCAGCAGCGCAGCACTGAAATATGGACCGGCCGCCTGCAACCATTGAAGGCACACGGCTTGTGGGACGGTGTGCAGCCCTTTGAGACAGTAGCCGAGCAGGCCGACGCCGATGCACCCGTAGCGGTGCTCACGCGGGCCGCCATTCGGCTGCACAAAACGCCGCGCTTCTGGCGCTACGTGGCCCCAACCAGCGCCGCAGTGGCGCACGCCCCAGGCGTAGCAGCGGCCATTGGCTTGGGCGAACTGCCCATTGTGCGGCAGGCCACCTTCAGTTTGTGGGAATCGGCGCGGGCAATGCAGCAGTACGCCTACCACGACGCCACCCACCGCGAGGTAATTAAGCGCACCCGCCAGGAGAAGTGGTACGGCGAGGAGATGTTTGCCCGGTTTCGGGTGCTGGGCAGCGAGGGCACCTGGGACGGCCGGGCGGTGTAGGGGCGCGTTGCACGCGCCCATCGTTGACACAGCCGTCTGTTGGGGATAACAGAACGTCATTTCTTCCGCCTGCGGGCGCGTGCAACGCGCCCCTACTGCCAAATTCCGTACTTTCGCCCTCTCCTACTTCGCAGAAACCCGACCCCCTATGCCCGGCTATTATCCCCAGGACATTGAACAAAAGTGGCAGAAATTCTGGCACGAGCGCAACACCTTTAAGGCTGAAAACCAGTCCGAAAAGCCCCACTATTACGTGCTGGATATGTTTCCCTACCCTAGTGGGGCAGGGCTGCACGTGGGGCACCCGCTGGGCTACATTGCCTCCGATATCGTGTCGCGCTACAAGCGGTTGCAGGGCTTCAACGTGCTGCATCCCATGGGCTTCGACTCCTTTGGCCTACCCGCCGAGCAGTACGCCATCCAGACGGGCCAGCACCCGGCCCTGACCACGGAGAAGAACATCGAAACCTACATTCGGCAGCTCAACTCCCTGGGTTTCAGCTATGATTGGAGCCGCGAGGTGCGTACCTCCGACCCCAGCTACTACAAGTGGACGCAGTGGATTTTCATTCAGCTGTTCAATAGCTGGTACAACCTGCAAACCGACCGCGCCGAATCGGTGGATACCCTGATTGCGCAGTTTGAGCAAAACGGCACCACGGGCATTCAGGCGGCGGGAGAGGATGCCGACCGCCTCGGCTTCACAGCTGAGCAGTGGCGGGCGAAGTCGGAGCCGGAGCGCATGGCGGCCCTCCTACCCTACCGTTTGGCCTATCAGTCAGACACCTACGTAAACTGGTGCGCGCAGCTGGGCACCGTACTCAGCAACGACGAGGTGAAAGATGGCCTCTCGGAGCGCGGTGGCTACCCCGTGGAGCGCCGCCTGATGCCGCAGTGGAACCTGCGCATCACGGCCTACGCCGACCGCCTGCTCAAGGGTTTGGACACCATCGACTGGCCCGAGCCCGTCAAAGAAATGCAGCGCAACTGGATTGGCCGCTCCATTGGGGCTGAGGTGGCGTTTCCGCTGGCCGACGCGCAGGAGCAGGTTATTAAGGTATATACGACCCGCGTAGACACCATCTACGGCGTGACGTTCCTGGTACTGGCCCCTGAGCATGAATTGGTTAATCAGTTGACTACGCCCGCGCAACAACAGGCGGTGCAGGACTACATCGACGCGGCCAAACGCCGCTCGGAGCGTGACCGGATGGCCGACGTGAAAACGGTTTCGGGTGTGTTCACGGGCAGCTACTGCCTCAATCCAATAAACAACGAGCCCGTACCTATCTGGCTGGCCGACTACGTGCTGGCTGGCTACGGCACCGGCGCCGTGATGGCCGTTCCCTCCGGCGACCAGCGCGACTACCTCTTCGCCAAGCACTTCGAGCTGTCCATCGTGCCCATTCTCAACACGCAAAAGATTGACGAGGAAGCCGATAACACCAAGGAAGGTCACTACATCAACTCCGAGCTGGTAAACGGCCTTACCTATAAGGACGCTACCGCCAAGCTCATCGCTACCCTCGAAGAAAAAGGTCTGGGCAAAGGCAAGGTAAACTACCGCATCCGCGACGCCATTTTCGGCCGGCAGCGCTATTGGGGCGAGCCCATCCCGATTTACTACAAAGACGGCACCGCCTACCCCCTGCCCGAATCGGAGTTGCCGCTGGTGCTGCCAGAAATCGATGAGTACAAGCCCACCGAAACCGGCGAGCCGCCCCTGGGCCGCGCCAAGGATTGGAAATACGAAGGCAAGTACGAGTACGAGCTGAGCACCATGCCCGGCTGGGCCGGCTCCTCGTGGTACTACCTCCGCTACATGGACCCCACCAACGACGGCCGCTTCGTGGGCAAAGAAGCCGAAGCCTACTGGCACAACGTGGACCTCTACATGGGCGGCGCCGAACACGCCACCGGCCACCTGCTTTACTCCCGTTTCTGGTACCTGTTCCTGAAGGATTTGGGCTTGGTTTCGGCCGGCGAGCCGTTTCAGAAGCTGATTAATCAGGGGATGATTCTGGGGCGGTCAAACTTCGTGTATCGCATCAACGGCACTAATACATTTGTCTCTTCTGACAAGCGTAAAGAATACGATACTACTGCTTTACACGTCGACGTTAATATCGTTGATAATGATGTACTGGACATCGAATCCTTTAAGAATTGGCGCGAGGAATATGCCAACGCCGAATTCATCCTCGAAGACAACGGCACCTACATCTGTGGCGCGGAGGTAGAGAAAATGTCGAAGTCGAAGCACAACGTAGTCAACCCCGACGACCTCATCAACAAGTTCGGTGCTGATGCCCTGCGTCTCTACGAAATGTTCCTCGGCCCCTTGGAGCAGTTCAAGCCGTGGAATACCAGCGGCATGAGCGGCGTTTCGGGTTTCCTGAAGAAGCTGTGGCGCCTGTTCCACCCCGAGGATGGTGCGCTGGCCGTAACCGACGAGGCCCCTACCCCGCAGGAACTGAAAGCGTTGCACAAAGCCATTCGCAAAGCCGGTGAAGACATTGAGAAGTTCTCGTTCAACACCTCGGTCAGCACCTTCATGATTTGCGTGAACGAATTGACGGCCCTGGGCTGCCACAAGCGTGCCGTGCTGGAGCCGCTGTTGCTCATCGTGTCGCCCTACGCGCCGCACCTAGCCGAGGAGCTATGGCAGGAGCTGGGCCACGAGGCCGGCACCATAAGCTACGCCAGCTTCCCCGAGTTCCGGGAAGAATACCTGGTAGAAGACTCCGTGAACTACCCGGTGGCTATCAATGGCAAGGTGCGCGAGCAACTGCAATTTCCGGCTACGGCTACGGCCAAGGAGATTGAAGCCGCTGTGCTCGGCTCCGACTTCCTCACCCGCTTCGCCGAAGGCAAAGCTGCGAAGAAGGTGATTGTAGTGCCCGGCCGCATGGTGAACGTGGTAGTGTAACGCGTTCCAAGCATCTCAGGATTGAAACCCTGGGCTATGAAGTGAAACGAAGAAGCCCATCTGAATACTCAGATGGGCTTCTTCGTTTCTTCTGGATTGCTTCTATCAAGCCCGTCATTCCGAGCTTGTCGAGGAATCTCGCGTGCTGATGCCAGATAGAAATTACCGGGAGCACGCGAGATTCCTCGACAAGCTCGGAACGACGGACTTACTAGAGGCTTGTTTTGATTTGTCGTAAATCTTCCTGTAGTGGTGGCTATTCTTACACCATTACTCCTTCTTCTACCAGTTGCGCTGCTGGCTGCCGGGCTACCAGAAGCTGAAACACTGTCCAGGCCAATACGCCACACACTGCAATACTAATGGCCATTGGCTTTGCCGAAGCACTGGCGAATACGCTCACGGCGATAGAAGCCAGCGCGCCGCAACTAAACATGAGCGTGCCCAGCAACGCCGAGGCACTACCGGCCCGCGAAGCATGATTCTGTAAGGCGCCGGCCGTAGCGTTGGGCGAGGTAAGGCCCATGCTACCCACCGTAAAAAACAAGGGCACCACAATGCCGTACACGCCCAGCAAGCCTGTACTGGCTGTTATCAGCATCACCAAGGCCGCTACCACGTTGATGGTGACGGCGGCTTGCAGCACTTGCGTAAAAGTGTAGCGGCGCAGCAACAAGTGGTTGAGCTGCGAAGCCGCAATAAGCCCCGAGGCGTTCAGGCCAAATAGCAGCGCGTACTGTTGCTCCGACAGGCCAAACAGCTTGATGAACACAAACGACGACCCCGTGATGTAGGCAAACATGCCACCCTGCACCATCCCCGCCGACAAGGCGTAGCCCGTGAAGGTGCGGTCGCGGAGCAGCAGACTGTAGGTGCGGAAGGCGTTGCGCACGGCCAGGGGGTTGCGAGCTTCTACCGGCAGGGTTTCGGGCAGCGAAACCAGCACCCACAGCAGCGCACTGCCACTGAAGGCTACCAGCGCCCAGAAAATGTAGCTCCAGTGCAGGTGCTGAATAATGAGCCCACCCACGGTAGGCGCCAGAATGGGCGCCACGCCCATAATCAGCATCAGCGTCGAGAACATGCCGGCGGAGGTGTTCCCGCCGAACTTGTCGCGCACTACGGCCCGCGCAATCACCATGCCCGCGCAGCCCCCCAGGGCTTGCAGGAAGCGCAGTAGAATCAGGGCATTCACGGAGCCGGCAAAGGCGCAGCCCGCCGACGCGACAATGTAGAGCAGAAGCCCTACGATGAGGTTTGGTTTGCGGCCCAGCTTATCGGCCAGGGGGCCGTAGAGCAACTGGCCTAAGGCAATGCCAATATTGAACGCGGCGAGCGTCAGTTGCACGTCGGCAATGGAAACGTGGAAGTCGCGGGCAATGGCCGGGAAAGCCGGCAGGTACATATCAATGCTCATGGACCCAAAGGCCGTGAGCATTCCAAGCAGAAAGATGAGGCCTCGCGTGGAGGATACTTGTTCGCGCATGAGTACTAAAAGAAAGCCACCATTCGGGGTAGAATGGCGGCTTGTAAGCTATTTTCACAAAGGTAGGCAACCGGCACCGAGCCCTGTTGTTGCCTTTTGTTATTCTTCTTATTCTTCAGCCAGGAGGGCAGCTCGTTGCACCTTGGGTAGCGACGCCAGCACCAGGTCGTAGGAGTGGTCAATCCACTGGTGTAGCTGCGCGATGGTAGCACCCGTGCCAATGAGCACCGTATTCCAGTGCTTTTTATTCATGTGGAAGCCCGGCAGCACGTAGTCGTGTTGCTCGCGCAGCTCGGTAGCGCGCTCCGGGTCGCACTTCAGGTTGATGCTACCAAACGTGTCAATGTTGGTAAGCGCGAAGACTTTACCGCCTACTTTAAACACCAGCGTTTGCGGGCCAAACGGTAATTCTTCGGTTACACCCGCTTTCAGGAGGCAATAGTCGCGAAAATCCTCAATGTTCATATGTTAGAGCAAAAAGGGCGCATGCTATGCGCCCCTACCCTCAAAATCAACGAATAAACCAACGGTAGCACAGTACCAACAGGCCAACCAGAAACATCGCCATACTCACCTTATTGATGAAGTGCATGGTACGCAGGTTGAAGTTGGTTTTGCGGTTCGGGTCGTTCTTACGGAAGAAATAACCGAACACAGGACCGAAATCGAAAAGGCCTTTGGTACGCATAGAAGTAGGATATTGGGTACGGCAAGATAACACCTGCTATGCAGGAATGATTTAGTTTCAGCTAACTTTTACTGCTTTTCTTTTCTCCTTTTCCGGCCTCTTTATGCAATGTATTGTACTCACTGCTACCCTCCTACTCAGCGGCAGCGCGGCCTTTGCCCAAACCAGCGTTACCGAAACAACGGCCGTTAAACAGACCATTCAGCTGTTTTTCGATGGGATGCGCAAGGGCGACAGTACCCTGGTGCGTAGCACACTGGCGCCGGGCGCCGTGTTTCATACCATTGCCAGTAGTGGCGGCGCTACGCAGCTGCACCCCGAGAACCCGACGGAATTTGTACGCGCCGTAGGCACCCCGCACAAAGACGTGTGGGACGAGCGCATCACCTTCGACAAGGTGCTCATCGACGCCAACCTGGCCAGTGTCTGGACGCCCTACGAGTTCTACCTGGGCAACACCTTCAGCCACTGCGGCTACAATTCGTTTCAGCTGGTGAAGCTAGCCGCCGGCTGGAAAATTGCGCATGTTATCGACACGCGGCGCAAGGAGAAGTGCAAGTAGTAGTAGCTAGCTGGAGGCAGGAAGCTGCGCTGAACCAGTTGCCGCACCCTACCTATTACCATTGCAGCACCCAGCAGTGTTCCTGTTGTGTATACCAGTGGTAACTGACACACTTTCAATGGTTTGTTGTTGCTATTTGCTGAGTAGCACTGGTTTTTTACTCTTCGTGCGCAAGCTGATATGCACACGCGCCAGGCACAGGATGCGTCATCATACCAATGTACATTTTTTGCTGCTATAGCTACCGCTGAGCTTACGTATTTTCTATCGTCCAACACGCTAACCCAACCACTTTCAGCACGTTATACACCGCATATCTATACGCAGGCGACCTGGCGTCGCCTGCTGGTCTAGCCCCTTTTCACTTCATTCTTAGACAGACCTATGTGGCGAAATCTTACTTTGGTATTGGCACTTTCGGCAGGTTGCCTGTTTGGTTGTAGCGACGACAACGACTTTGACACAGCCATACCTGAAACGGAAAACGATCCTACAAAAGCCCGGGTAGAGGGCTTTGTGTTCTACCCCGCGCTAGCCTCAGCAACGGAGATGAACGTGCAGCAGCTGAAAGTACCCGCCGGCTTTGCCGTCAACAAGTTCGCCGAGGGGGTAGGCAAGCCGCGCATCATGGCCGTAACCAGTGCCGGCCACGTGTATGTCTCGGACCGGGCTTCGGGGACTGTCACGCTGCTGCAAGACACTAACAACGACGGCAAAGCCGACCGCCAGCAGGTAGTGGCCACGGTGCGGCAGGCCCACGGCCTGGCAGTGCAGGGAGGCAAGCTGTACATCATGACGGTCAACGAGTTGTACTCGTCCGACATCAACATGGATGGCACGCTGGGCCGCCCCCAGATGCTGCTCAACGACCTTCCTGATGGCGGGCAGCACCCCAACCGCACCCTGGCCTTTGGCCCCGATGGTAAGCTGTATATGTCGGTGGGTAGCACGTGCAACTCATGCCCCGAGCCCAACCCCGAAAACGCTACCATGCTAGTAGCCAACGCCGATGGCTCGAACCGCCGCGTGTTTGCCAAAGGGCTGCGCAACACCATTGGCTTCGGCTGGCACCCGCAAACCAAGGAGTTCTGGGGCATGGACCACGGTATCGACTGGCTCGGCGACGACGAGCAACAAGAGGAGCTAAACAAAATTACCGACGGCGCCAACTACGGCTGGCCGTTTATCTACGGCGAAGGCAAGTACAACCCCAGCGACCGGCCAGAAGGCACTACCTACGCCGAATACGCAGAGCGTACTACCAACCCTACCCTCACCTACCAAGCCCACTCGGCCCCCATGGCGATGGTATTCTATACGGCCTCGCAGTTTCCGCAGGAGTACCAAAACGACGCTTTTGTGGCCATGCGCGGCTCTTGGAACCGCAGTTCCCCCGTGGGCTATAAGGTAGTGCGCGTCCACTTCGAAAACGGTCAGCCCACGCGTTTCGATGATTTTCTGTCGGGCTTCCTGATCAACGACAAGAATTCGCACTTTGGTCGTCTGGTTGGCTTAGCCGTAGACCGCGATGGGTCATTGCTTGTGTCGGATGATACCAATGGCGTGATTTATCGGGTGTCACGACAGTAAGACAGCGACATACCCCACACGAAAAGAGCGCCTTATACAGGCGCTCTTTTTTATTGCTTTGCCAGCCGCACAATGTCCGGCACCTCCAGCACGTGCTTGGGGTAGCCCCGCTGGGCCGCATGAATCATCGCCTGCCCTACCTCCGCCAGCGTTGAAATATACTTGGGAAGCAGCCGCCGCAGCACCGGGTAGAGCCACCTAATGAAGGTATAGTAGCCCTTCACCCGCTGCTGCCCCGGCGTGGCGCGCATGAAAGCGGGCCGAAACATATAGGCCGCCTGGAAGCCTAGTTGGAGTAAGTCATTTTCGGTTTGACCTTTCACCCGCGCCCACATCTGGCGGCTCTGCATGGTGCTGTCGGTGCCAGCCCCGGAGACGAAGCAGAACGTCAGGTCAGGGTTGCGGGGGAGTAGGGTTTGGGCAAAGTGCAGCGTGAGGTCGTAGGTGAGGCGACGATATTCCGGCTCCTTCATCCCCACCGACGACACGCCCAGGCAAAAAAAGCAAGCGTTGTAGCCCGCCAGCTGGTCCTGAATGGGCGTAAGATTCTGAAAATCATCATGCAGAATCTCTCGCAGCTTGGGATGCTGGACGCCGCTAGTCCGGCGACTGACGGATAGCACCTGCTCTACTTCTGGGTTGTTCAAGCACTCAATCAGGACGCCCTCGCCTACCATGCCGGTAGCGCCCGTAAGAATGACGCGTAGTTTCATGGGGAGGTAGACGGGTGAGCGGCGGTTATGTTTTAGCTTACATTACTTTTGGCCTACCTACCGCGCTTATATGGAACCCAAACGCTACCCCCGCCAACTCTCCCGCGGCGCCAATAACGCCGTTATTGCCCTCTCCGAAACGGAAGTTGGTAAGCTTTTCGGCGGCGACACGCGCTCTGATATTGGCTCGGAAGCCGAGAAAATGCGCTTTGCCAATGAGGTAAACAGCCTCGTAGTACGATTCCAGCGCTTGGAATACAACCCTACCCTCGACGCCGATATGCTGGTAATGGAGCGCATCTACCCGCTCGATTTTCGCGCCTACGAAGTGGAAATGCGCGAGCTGTGGCTAGACGTTTTCACCGACGAGTTGCGCGCCTTACATGCATCTGGCTTCGTGCATCGTGACTTACAGCGCCCTTCCAACCTCCCCGGCGAACGGTTTGATAATATTCTGCTTACTGGCCAAGGGCTACGGCTGATTGACGTGGGCATCTCGGTGTTGCAGCGGCAAGTAGGCGAGTCGTTTTTTAACACTTACGTGCAGCGAGAATTGGAGGAGTTAGAGTTGTTTGGGCGGTTTTTTTTGGGCCGATAGTTATATCATTATTCTTTATCTGGACTCCACAGTCCTGTAAATTCTGCGTTTGTATAAGTTGCAGCCTCATATGCATCGGCAGGATAGTCTTTTATATCTATTGTGTTATAGAAAAATTGCCCAAGCGAGCAGCCCATTTTTATTAAAAATTTCCTTGGGTCTTCGGCATCCTCGCCCCAGAAATAATCATGAAATAGAATCCCTACCTGATAATCTACCAAATCTAACGCTACAGGGTCACCGGTAGTACCGCTTCCAATTAACAACAGATTTGCAGATAAAGCACGTTGGAAATCCTCTTCCCAGTCAGCACTTTTTTTGAGACAATTAGTTTGATGATAGTAGAACAGGCCTACGGTTACTTCTTCGTCAAAAGAGAATTCAATGAAGAAATCCTGCGCCTCCTGTTGTAGTCCGATACTCTGTAAAATCGCCACATTTTCGGCACGCAACGTTTCGTGCTGGTGCTTTTTGTGAATGGTGGCTAGCTCAAGGGCCAGCCGCATTTTCTCGGCGTCCATCATACAAAGTAAACTTTTCTATACCTACACCCCTACCGGCTCCTCTACCAACATCGGCTCGATCCAGCGACCATCCTCGCGCATCAACTCAATCAGTTGGTCCACGGCTTGCGCTTCAGGCACCGATTTCTTGATGACTTCCTGGCCACGGTAGAGGGCAATCTTGCCTTTCCCTACCCCCACGTAGCCGTAGTCGGCGTCGGCCATTTCGCCGGGGCCGTTTACGATGCAGCCCATGATACCGATTTTCACGCCCTTGAGGTGGTCGGTGCGCTTGCGGATCATGGCGGTGGTTTCCTGGAGGTCGAACAGGGTACGGCCGCAGCTGGGGCAGCTGATGTACTCGGTTTTGCTCATGCGGGTGCGGGCCGCTTGCAGGATGCCAAACGAAAGCTGGTTGAGCTGATCGAGAGTAGTGAGCCACTCGTTTTTCGGGCGCTCGGACAACAGCTCCGTGTTTAGGAGCACGCCGTCGCCGAGGCCGTCGAGGAGCAGGCCGCCTACGTCGGTGGCGGCGTAGAGCTGGGTTTGCTCGGCGGTGAGCTGCGGAAACTGGCGCTGAATGATGACCGGGTTATTCACCTCCTTGTTCAGCAACTCAAAAAACGCCCGCCGAATTTCCGGCATAGCATGGGCGTTTTCGGTACGCAGAATAAGCACCGCCGTATTGTCTTGGCGCAGCTGGTTCAGGGCGTCGGGCGTGAGGGTAGCCAGCTCGCAGCGTACAAAGTTCAGAGCCGGGTGCTTCGTAGTAGCAGCGGCATACTCTACGGGCGTGAGTAGCGGGTAGTGCTCGTGCCGGTGGCCAGCATCAAGCCAGGCCGCGTAGTCCACGATTTCCTTGAGGCCATTGGGCAGCATAAACGGCACTGGGCGCTGGCCGGAGTAAAGGTAGTCGGCGCCCAAGTCGCTCATCTGAAACTTATCCAGGAAAGCCGAATACAAGTGGCCGGCGGCGCGTAAATCGGCGTACTCCACCGAGGGCAGGCGCGAGAAATCGACCACCACGCGGGGCACGTTCTGACTGCCCAGGTTCCCTACCTCCCGCGTCTGGCGACGGTGGTATTGGAACGGGTCTATCGGCACGTTCGTGATGGGCTCAATCGGCTGGGCTTCCTCAGCGCGGTGCGTGTAGCGGTCAATCAGGGCTTTGGCAACGGGGGCTTCGGCTTCGGGCGCTTCCGTGAGCGACACGCGTACGGTGTCGCCGAGGCCGTCTTCCAGCAGCGTGCCGATACCTACGGCGCTCTTGATGCGGCCGTCCTCGGCCTCACCGGCTTCCGTTACGCCCAAGTGCAGGGGGTAGGGCTGTAGGCCTTCCTCATCGAGTTTCTGCACCAGCAGGCGGTAGGCCTGTACCATCACCTGCGTGTTGCTGGCCTTCATGCTCAGCACCACGTCGTAGTAATTTTCCTCCTCGCACAACCGCAAAAACTCCAACGCCGACTCCACCATGCCCAGCGGCGTATCGCCATAACGGCTTAATATTCTGTCGGATAGCGAGCCGTGGTTGGTGCCGATGCGCATAGCGGTACCGTACTGCTTGCATATCTGCACCAGCGGCCGGAACCGCTCCCGAATGCGCTCTACCTCGGCGGCGTAGCTGGCATCGGTGTACTCAATGAGGTCGAACTTCTTTTTGTCGGCGTAGTTGCCAGGGTTCACGCGCACTTTCTCCACAATGCGGGCGGCCAGCTCGGCGGCGTTGGGCGTGAAGTGGATGTCGGCGATGAGCGGCACATTGCAGCCGCGCTTGCGCAGCTCCTTCTTGATTTCCAGCAGGTTCTGGGCTTCTTTCACGCTGGGCGCCGTGATGCGCACGTACTCGCAGCCGGCCTCTACCATGCGCAGCGTCTGCTCCACCGAGCCCAGCGTATCCATCGTATCCACGGTGGTCATGCTCTGCACCCGAATGGGATTCAGGCCGCCCATTGGCAGGTCGCCAATCTTAACCTCACGGCTGAGGCGGCGCTTGTACTCGGTGAGGCTGGGGCAGTACGTCTTATTCATAAAAGGAAAACCGGTAGGAGAAGCCGAAAGTTGCGTAGGGGCGCGTGGCACGTGCCCGTTGTGGCGGGCATGGTTGGTCAAATTTACGATTGTTCGCGCAGTGCCTGTACTTATAAATATAAATTGCACGTAAGTACCCGGCCAACGATGAGCGCCTGCAAGGCGCCCCTACGGAACAAAAGCCGCTGCTTTCCCTTTACTCTCTTATGAAACTCCCGAAACTTCTCCTCAGCAGCCTGCTGCTACTTCCCGCTACCTTCGCCGCGGCCCAAACGGTGCAGCCTATCACGTATTCAGCCCTGGCGCAGCGCCTCGCACAGCCCAGCGACACGACGTACGTGGTGAACTTTTGGGCTACCTGGTGCGCGCCCTGCATCAAGGAATTGCCCAACTTCGAGCAGTTGAATGCCGCCTACGCCAACAAAAAGGTGAAAGTGCTGCTGGTGAGCATGGACACGCCTACCCAACTCGAGAAGAAGGTAGTGCCCTTCGTACAGAAGCGCGGACTGAAATCGGAAGTGCTGCTGATGAACGAGCAAGACCCCAACGCGTGGCTAACCAAACTAGACAAGAAATGGTCGGGGGCCATTCCGTACACGCTGATTGTCAACAACAAGAAGAACCAGCGCGCTACGTTCGAGAGAGAGCTAACGCAAGCCGAGTTGACCGCAGCCGTGCAAAAGGCGATGTAGGCAATTCTGTCATCCTGAGCGCTGCTCAGGACGACAGAAGGTTTTACCCCCTTTCCTCCCCTACCTCCTCAAACACCTGCCCCAGCGTGCTGATGCGGATACCGGGTGTGGTATCGTGGGCGGCGGCACGCATGGCCTGGGCCACCGTGCGGCCGTGGTAGGGACGGTACTGGTGCAGGCCGGGCAACTTACTAAACACCAACGATAACAACACGCCTACCTTCTCCCC
>Ga0210040_10001773_pt1 | contig 31831 bp, 22 predicted proteins | sample CryGeyCG12114_NA_FD_185462 | JGI IMG/M metagenome (GOLD analysis project Ga0210040, IMG submission 185462) | Groundwater microbial communities from aquifer - Crystal Geyser CG19_WC_8/21/14_NA (SPAdes) (version 2) | ecosystem: Environmental > Aquatic > Deep subsurface > Groundwater | place: USA...
GAATATTTAGCCGTTTTTCTGAATTCTGGATAACTGGAAGAGTTATCACGTCTTGCAAGTCCGCTCGGAGCTCTGTGACAGTGGCTCCATCCGGTAATTTTATAAGAGAACTACGTTCTCTAATAAAAGTGAGCTTGGAGTAATATTTACTATTCAATATTTCCAGAGGCTTGATTTATAATTTACTCGCAAAGGAAGGAAGTAATGAATTTCAAGGCTTCGGAAACGTCATTTAGATTATACCTCTGTGTTTTGTTCCCATGGTAAAAGAAAGCCCTTTGGATCTCAATTCACTAACCTTATGTACGAGGGGGACACAAAACAGAAGGAAGAGTTCTATTTATCAAATTTTCCGAAACTTTGTTAGAAACCAAGTGGAAGTTATTGCCAAAAAATTACTACACCGTAAATTCATATCTATAGATCATTTTTCAATATTATTCAGCTCAGAATTCTATTTGAAATATGCTCAGACAATATAGCCCATTTCCCCGTATCCTTCATTCTCATTGACTAGCTAATTCCCCCACAGCAAGTAAGCACACATTGCACTGCTACTGCAATGCAATATGCAATCAAATATGGAAATCTATTAGGGAGCAAAACTCATGGGAATGAAAGCTGCACGGTACTTTTCATTCATATAAAACGTAGTATTATTGACTATAAACTTGAGTGTATACAGTACTAGAAATATTCAATTGGAGGAATTCGTATTCCAGTAAAGTTTTAAACCCTTGAGCAAACAAAACCAAATGGAAAAATATATTCATGTTAGTCACTCAGTCAGAATCTGAAGAGTACAGCGACCAGATGTTCCTCGTTGCTAAATATTTCTAAAATATTCACATTCGTTGAATGTCAAGCAAAATTGTAAATAATTTAGTTACAGTCTAAAGTAAATAGACCGTGGGTAGACTTCATAGGCGACTGGTTGGTTACCGCAAACAATGTTCGACCGTACCATAATTAGTCAAGTTCAATCAATAATGCTTTTAGTGGTTTCCTTCCTATTTCCTATACGGTATATTTTCTCAGTCTTATTTAGTATCATCACTATGATGTGATAATAATGAAGCATAACGCTTGAGAAAGGACGTGACTGATTTTCTAAATAATTAACTAACACAAAATAAAAATGGAAGTGGATGACTATGTCAGATCCTTTTTACTAGCAGACCATATTGTGTCTGGTTAATAGCCAAAGCGTATAAACTTGAGTTCCTTCAGTAAGTAGGTGTGCTTGTTGTGCGCAAAGTGTATATTTGAGTCAGAAAATGGAACTAGTCATGCATGATTTTATTGACACAACTTATAAACCATGCATGGGAATAAAATATCAAATGGACCAACGCTGGTGACGCAAAGAGACTGATTTATACATAAGTAAAAAAAACCATTGCAGCAGAAAAAAATAGTTTGCTACAATACATTTTTACGCGCCTTACAATCAGTAAAGTAACGACGAAGTTAATAGATTATGAAAAATATTGTCGGTATGAGAAATGTTTTTTTGTCGGTTTCATTTTCCATGCATCATGGATTTGTTCTGCACACACACTGTGCTTAAAACATGAATAAAGATAAAAGCTTGAATCATTTCAATACGTGCGTAGTTTATCCATGATCTCGCTTTTTAGATAAAAAAGTTACTATAGTCGGTGTTACTAAAACTGATGGTACAACTTGGCTCAGGAGCCCGATGCAGGTGTTGAAAGGAATACATAAGTTTGGAACGCATTGACAAATTGACTTTACACTTTCAACATTTTTGATCAGTGATAAATAGCATTGTTAAGTATGTTAAGATACATTTTATCTAAAGTGACGCTATTACGAATGCATTGCTTTTTCAATAATTTTTGTGCAGTCCACTTGGGAAGTCCATTGGTGGTTACCAGGAATACGGCTATATGATAGGTTAAGGTTAATCACTTAAGTCCGATCCACAATAATTATAGTCTTAATACGTATTCTTAGCTGTTGTCAGTATATTTATTGCTTTAATCATGCCATCATGGAAATATGCACTATGAACACCGTTTATTCGCCTAAAAACAACTTATGCATTTTTCGGTGGTGACCATTTGCAGACCCATCTTCTACTTTTGTGTATGCTCAAGGTGTACAAAATTTTAAGTCAATCGGTTGATGCGTTCGAAAGTTATCGTGGAAACACCGAAAAAAACTATCACGGGTACATTAAGCCCTGTACTGGGCTAAAAAAACTAATTCCAGTCAGTGAGCAAACAACCATGCCGCAAATATTGTGGAATTTATTAATTTGTATTGTAGAATAGCTGTAATTTTTTAATCAGGCTATAGTCATATTATTCTTGGGCTATAGAATAGTAATCATCATCATATCCTTATTTACCTACTCTGGTCTATGTGTGAGTGTATGCGCATGGAATAGGAAAAAAAAACTATTGGGAAGAAAAACCTAGAAGTCCTATGGATGGGTAATGGGATATTTTGTGGCCGAAAAAGTGTTAAACAAGAACTTATCAACAATGCTAATTACACTACTATTTCCACAATTATAAAATAAAGCTCTGCTGTATAGAATGAATAAAGAGTACAAAAAAATAAAGCAAAGCAATATACCATAATGGACAGGTTTTTAATTTTTCTCGTAAGAGTAATTCCGGGTAAAAGTCAGTGGGCCCGACTTTTGAAAATAACAAAGCTTTTTATGCCTCACCACACCAAACATGGAAAATCTTCTTTTGCTCCTCAAAAGCACATTACTAAACTAACATGCAATACATACATAATTCACCTTGTAATTAATTACTGACGTAGACTGCTCTTGATTTAATTTTATCAGGCTTTTTTCAGCAAGGTACACGATGTTAATTAATGCTTCCCTCCGCCTTTTCATCATTCAGTTTTTTACTCCAGGCACTCTGTAGAAGTGAAACAGTTTTTGTGTGTACTTTAAGTAGTGCTAGTTTTTTCGTTCTGGTATGTGAAAAGTAACGCCGCATAGCGTTTGCTTTTGGATATTTTTTGCAGAAGATTTCTTAATACTTCATTGGAAGTGATTTATGGAGAGTCCACTACAAACTACGGACACTATTCTAATTTTATGTACCTTGATGTGAGAGAACTTTTTCGTTGCCGCGCAAATCTATAACCAATAATATGAATAAGAAACCCTAAGTGACTTAAGTATTTGGTATGAAGTTAAGTTTGACTTCATCAAAATAGAAGATAAAAATAAAACAACAGGAACGAAATCAAGTCAACAACAAAGAAAATTACTTTATTCACATCAAAAAGTTGTTCCGTTCATTCATTACACAACGAAAAAAATTAAATGCATAATATAATTAATAGTATATACCCACAATTAATGATAATCGTATATTATCAACCGTTTGTAAGAACAATCTTAACTACATACACAGTATTATGTATATCCTCCTTCCTCATATTATCATAGTCTTCAGCATGATTTTCGTGAACCAGTCAACTTCACATGGTAAATATTATGATTACACAATAATAATTATTATTAGTTTATGAGCTATCTCTCTAGACCTTAGATCCGTCATATTCTCCTTTCAAACAGATGAGCTCTTCAGAGCTTTAGTCAGTTAGTTACTAAATTAAATATTCAATGCATTTCATTTTCATTACACAAAAACATGAATACAACAACAGACATAATAAGTGGAAATCACAAAAAATGGCGATAGTTAATTGTTCCTTCAAAAACTATCAACGAGAACAGTCATCCGTTATCTCATGCGTCGAACAGCTTTACGTATTTTTCGTCCATCTCTTGACGCTCCTGCATCCCCAGCTCCACCTATTATTAAAAATAATTAATTAAACCTCCTGTTTCCGCAGTCCATAATCAATGTTTGCGATACTGGTGATACAGCAGATTTACAATAATTTTCTCAGTGCAAAATTTCCCCAAATAAAGACTACATTAAATAGTCCTTAGGCGGTTGACGAAAAATAAAGCATCATTGAAGACAATGGAAAAAATCAAGAATTGTGAATGCAAAATGCTGTTAACGGTTACAAAAGAATCAAGGCCAAAACAAAACAACAAAACAACCTGAGCATACAATTCCTTTCAAATAATTTAGCCATACCTGTTGCATTAAATTGGAATAGTGCTGGTGGAGGACCATTGCCAGGAACAGGATTAGATGGGCTAGCTCCGAAGTTCGTATTTGCATTAAAATTGAAACTAGGAGCCGGAGGTTGAGCCACTTGGCTGCAAATTAAGATTAAAAAAACAATAAATTATTACGGCACGACCTTAACACAATCACCACAAAAGTAAAGTTATAAATCAAATTCACATACCTTGGCAAAGTGAATGTTGGGTTTGGATTCTTGAAATTCATCATACTGTTGTTATTATTATTACCAGGAGGGGCTGCAGAACCGGAGCCAGGGAACGTTCCTGGATTTGAACCCGTCGCACTAGAGCCAAATGTAAATAAGCCACCACTGGAACTATTAGTCGTAGCATTTGCAGCGGGAGCCCCGAAAGTAAAAGGACCAGGGGTGGTCTTTGGAGCATTGGCACTTGCACTAAATGCGGGACCACTAGCTCCTGCACCCATGAGAGCAGGTATAGGAGTACCAAACGGACTCTTTTCGGCACCACCGCTTGCTGGTACAGTGGGTCCTCCTTTCATAAAAGGATTGTCTGTTTTCACACTGCCATTAATTTCAGTGAAATTGGCAGCGCTATTAGGAGCTCCGAATGTCATGACATTGGAAGGAGACATGGATACTTTTCTCTTGTGATCTACTTCATCAGTTTCTACTCCATTATCCCCATCAGCTGGTCGTTTGCGTTTGCTGGTTTGCTGCTGATCCGGAGAACCAAACAGATTGGAAATTTTCTTTGAGTCGGTCATATCTTCAGTAGGGGATGAGAACGAAAATCCAGATGAAGCAACCGCAGGAGCGGGGAAAGAACTTGACGCACCATTATTTCCTCCAAATATAGAACCTGTACCACCGCCACTACTCCCAGATCCTAAGCCAAACTGACCACTTTGTTGTCCAAACAGAGTTGAAGAACTACTTGAAAATCCCTCGAACTTTTTATTCGTTTGGGTACCAAACTTCATAGGAGAATTGTTTCTGCCTCCAAAAAATGGTCCAAAGCCGTCGCTACCTGGTTTCACTTCTGATTCACTAATAATTTCATTTTTTCTAACTGGAGAACTTCCTGTGGGTATAAAGCTCTTAGGTTTATAACAAGTGTCACAACTGGTGCATTTAGATTTGTCCATAGGAACCAAAGCTGAGCATACTTCACATTTCCACATCTCCTTGTCCGTGGAGTTAGGTAACGGCCCAGTAAATGCATTGATACTTGGGGATGGGGAAATACTCTTGAGCACAGGAAAAAATGGATTTGGCTTTGGGGAGCTAGAAGATTCTGATTTACTTCCGTTACTACTTGACGTGGACGACTCTTTGCCGAAAGTGGCACTGTTGGCACTACTTTTGGTATCTGAAGTAGTAGTAGTAGCACTGGTGCTGGCTGAAAAGCCAAACTTAAAAGATGTTGATACAGCAGGGGCAGCAGTTACTGAATTGCTACTATCAGTCTGCTTGGCAGCCCCGAATGTAAATGTGCTTCCAGTCGAGCTTGTGGTAGCAGGTACTGGAGCTCCAAAAGTAAAGGAATTGGTACTACTTGATGAGGTAGAAGGACCATTTGCAGCCGGTTTAGTAGTTGCAGCTCCAACTTCGAATCCAAATTTAAATGGTGCAACACCACCTACGCTACTAAAAGTGGACCCAGAAGAGGATGATTTTGTTTCACTCGATTTCTTGTTAGGATTTGGTTCAGAGCAGCATACACATGCACAGACGTCTGCATCGTTTGATACCATACATGTTGGGCATTCCCATTTCGAATTGCTGCAAAAATAAATAAATTATATTCATGAATAATTCAAGCATAATCATAATACTATAACTAGGAAATTCCGTCTCCTAAAAAAAATCTGTAATTTTTGTCTTACCCCGACTTTGATACGAGAGAAGAAAGTGGCTGTAGAGATGAGATCGTTTCATTGGTTCCAGATACAGGGTCTGAAGCCTTAACTAATGTAGACGATGAAAAACTTAATGGTGGCTGAGTTAAAGCTTTGTCAGGGGTCTTTCCCAGAGCTGATTTCTTATTAGGATTATCGGCACCACAACAAGCACATTTGTCCTTGTCTAACCCGTTTGCGACCATGCAATCATTGCATTCCCATCTATAAATTTGAAACAGTAATAAAAATCGATTTCAAGTTTTTGTTTCAACAATATAATCAAAGTTTGCATAAGCATAATTCGTTCATTACTTAACAGTAAACTAATAATTAGGTAACAGTCCTACATAAGAAAAACACTATATTATTAAAATTCATTATTGCCGTACGTTTCGCTCTTCTGTTTTTGCACGAAGGACTTTAGATCTGCACTTAGAAAACCAGTAGATTGGGGCACTGTATTTGATCCTGCAGAGCCAACACTATTACTATCTCGCTTCTCTTCTTTAGACTGCAAATCCTCGATTCGTTTTATCACATCTGACATCTCCCAAGGAGCACTGAATTTAAACTTACTGCAACTAGCAGTTTCTTTTAACTTCACAGTCAAGTTAGCATTTCTGTCAACAGCGATTTCAGAACCCTTGGTTTGAAGTTTGCCAGCTTCTATCGGCCCCGAATGGTCAGTATTGGTACTAGCGTCAATCAAGGTCAACCTAACAGATTTTTTGGGTCTTCTATAGTCATCGAACGTAGGAGACCGTTGAGAAATGCTATGATCATAATGTTCAAAGTCGTCTCTACCACTGGACGCTTGTCGTCTCAATGGTTCCCCAACAGGAGGACTAAGTAGTTGAGATAATTGTAGACTATGCCTAGGACTCGGTATTCCCCCCAATGTACTCCTATTTGATGTATTTGCGATTAAATGTGGGCTAAACTTAGTTGGAGGTCCAACTATTCTGGAATTTGGAGTAGATAAAGATCTCCCAAGCGGATCCTGGAAAAAGCTCTGCAAACTTGAACTATTTGTTGGTTTGGGTGGCTCTGTAAAATAAAATAAAAATTAAAATACTTCCACAAGTTAAACAATTACACCAACAATTTTTCTTCATTACTTATTGGATCAATCCTGACACGTTGGGCATTGACTACAGGTGTTGATAGAGAAGAAAGTGTTTCCATAATTCTTTGAGCTGTCGTTGTAGTGGCAGAACCAACTTTAGAATTTGGAGAGGACGCAGGAGATATGCTTTCATAAGGACGTTTTCCAGGATTTATAGAATTTGACAATTGACTAGACCCCAAGAAAGAAGTGTTGCTTGAATCCTCGATTTTTCGTGGAAGTATAACCAAGGGATCCCTTTGACTCCGACCAAACATGAAACTATTGTAAGAACCTTGAGTCTTCCCATAAGGTGAGAAACGATGATTCGCCCTTTCCCTAATATTTATCAACCCCCCACCAATAGATGGTCGGGTGGTTGTAACATCTCCAAGTGACGACCCTAAACTGCGCCTTCCTTGAAGATTTCCACTTGAGCCGGGAGCTGGAGTTGACGTTCGAATAATGCTTGAACCATTGTCAAACGACGAGTTACTTAGCCGCACTCTTTTGTTATCACTCATGGTGGCAAATTTCAAAAGTTAAATTCAATTGGTCTGACAGATGACTACAACCACTGGTTGATCAGCATCTAAAAAAATGCAAGAAATGTATACAAAACGCATTTAAACAACATTGGAGTTGGTTCCTGGAGTCACAAAACACTAAATATGACTTACCGAAACTACAAGGCAGTTGATTTCCGTACCTAGGTTGGAATGGTCAACGCGAACAAATAAATCGTTAATCACTTGAGCTATTCTTTAAAAATTTACGTTAATATTCGATAAACAAATAACACTCCGATATCAAAAATTGCGTTCAACGTTTCCCTCCACTCATGTTAAATGCTAACTAATCTCCACTTCAAATTGCAACCATTTTGTTAATTTGAAAAGCTACACGGCACAAAAATTTCGCGAAGTTTTGAATTCAAGTGTAATTATTAATATTCAAACGAACACACAGAATAAGTAATTAAAACAAGTTCAATCATTGTCACTTAATGTACACTTAATTAGCAACGTGTTAACTTTAAACAGAGTAAAACGAATCGTTAAAAAAATTAATAACTATTTTTAACAAATTTTAAACCCACACACGCTACCGAAAAGAATGCACAACTATGGAATTTAAATCCTAAGCGGGGAATTATGGAGCCAATTGGGCAAGCAATCAGGTGATTTCGCGGCTTTTAGGTTAACCACCAAGTATACAGTTGGCGTCTCCTTTTCCCATGATTGTGGTAGACAAAGGCTTCCATCACTGCATCAGTCAATTTGTGCAACATGAAACGATGTGCCATTGTTAAAGAGCTTTTAGTTTATGATTAATCAGTTCATCATTAGTTTACATATCATTTAGTCCTGTAAATCTCTCTTCAAAGCATTTAAAATCTTTGCGAATAATCACAGTTTTCTTCGTAAATTTTTGCTTTAAGTAATGCTAATACCGGTGTAGAGTAGACAGTAGACCTAAATAGATAAATTTCAACCAAGGCATATAGAATACAGAAATTTGCATTTGTTGCAATATAAAATGCTTCACTATAAATTTATGTTCATTAGAATGCATGCCTATATTAAATTGTAACGTTGACCTGTTAGTGACCATGATTATTTTGAACTTACTTTTACGCATGCATTGGCATTTACAAGACAAGAACAAGAATATAAGTAGCATTTAGCAGATTGAAAGTTATTTGAAACAACTTTGGACTATTGCGAAATAGTAACCATCGCCCCCAACCTCAACAATAAATTTGGCCATGAGAGGTCTGAGGTGAATGATAAAGGATCCTTGACCGTTGCCTTCCATTTGGATTGTGACATAAGGTAAAAAAATGAATGAATCAGCTCTGGGATATTGAGAATTCAAATCTTGTTTTGGGAAAGATAGCACAGAAGCTTGTATTGCCAGCAGCAGTTTTATGACCTACATTCTCATATTATCTTATATGAATTCCAATCAACTTGAAACTAATTTACTCTTTATTTAAGAATACATTGTTAAAGTTTGGATTTTTTTTAGCTTTCACAACGAAAGTTATTCGTATGGTCTTAATTTATTTAGGCCCACATGCATATTTATTTATCAATCCAGAGTTATAGTTTATTATAAATTAATCTCTTTAGATCTAAATGCTAATGAATAAATATGGAGTAATTATGGAAAAAATGGTTTTTGTTAGCAGTGTCTTCATCAATTTAGTTAATTGAAATAGTAGCTGTAGTAGTTCTTACATAACGCTAGATATTATGAAACTGAATCTATTAATTTTCCAGCTACAATATATCAAGCTCATTATTGCACACTATTTTGACTTTGTAAAACAAGACGAGAAGGTGAATGTTAATTCCTGCACCTATTTCATCATACTTGTATAAATGTCGATTGATAGATTATGTTCTCGTAACATTCCTTTCTATATTTGTAGCTTTAAAAACTCGCCCATTGAAGCGTTAGCGTTATCAATGTTATTTCCTCGTTTCAGCGCTCAAAAGTATGTACAGAATTATATACATTATATACTATAATGGTAGAGATTAATGATTAATGCGTTTGTTGCACACCTGTATTTTTTTGGCGCACTTTCTGGTTTTCATATCCATTCACTTCATCATTTGCGCAACCTAATTATATAACAAAAATGAATGCATGGACACTATGAGATGCTCAAAATTTTATACTAAAAACAACGCAAAACAGGTTATACATTGATATTGCAGAAACACGTCGTAAAGTGAGGAAGTCGTGTTTAGACGCAAACTTGATTTTTTACACGAGCTAAGCTGTATGCTCCGTCTCATTGTCAATACATTACTGATTATAGTGTCCTTACATAAATGACATTGGGAGATGCTAAATTATATACTGGAGTAAACCATGATTTTCTAGTGTTTGTAAAATTTTCATGCAGTTAATAACATCCGCTTATATAGTAATTCTTCATCTTTTCATGACGTAACCCAATTATTAAAGTGTGCATTCTTTTTGTAAGTTTTTAACACAAAGTAAGAAAATAAATTCAAGCATTACTGATTTCTTGTTACAAAAAAAGTCACTGAAAATATCTGCGCAAATCGGCACATGTCATGCGCGACAAAAGTGTTATTACAGAGACAGAAACGTACATATTCAATCTTCATAAAATTAAAAGTCTGGGTGACTATTTGAACAGCTGAAACCACTAACTAACTAAAAATCTATGCTACAGTATTTAGCATAAACAATTGAGACATTTCATACAAAGACCCAATTTATCCGCAAAAAGTGGCGAACCAATGTAGTGAACCTCAACAGGTCAAGTTTAATAGAGGACGTTTATTCTGCTATTTGTACCTTAAAATGATTGACCTGAATACACAAATGATTTTACTTTTCAAACATTTAAACAAGTTCATTACAGTCCATTGTAAATTAATTACTCTCCGTTCAAATCGAAAGAAACACTAAATCATACGCTTTGTAATTAACTAAACTAACTACACAGAAAATCAATCGTCACGAATATACAATTTAGTGATTTTGGTGAAAAATAGATTTCAATGTTGAAGTGATTGCATCACCCCAACTGAAAAGATTATGACATTCACCAACTTGTATGACCCAATATCGTACCTAGACCCAGAAACTTGCAAATCTACACACATGTCATATATTAACGATTAGTGGTCAAGTGAGTGAGCCAGAACACTGTAGTGGCGAAACCTTAGGATAACAGCCAAAGAAAACAACAATACAACTAACTAACCAACTAACTAAGAATCCATCTATTCATCATCACATATTGTGCACATTGTTAGTTTACCTACTCTATGTTACTGACTAACTAACTAACCAACCAACCAGATTTGGCGAATGCATTTAATCCATTTGCATGCAAATGCCATATAGTATTTGCAAGACGATCCTTGTGTGTGTGATGCAATAATCCAAAAAAATATTCTTGACAATTGCAGCAAGAAAACAGGTTGTTGCTTGCTCCCAACTAACTTACATGATTCTTCAAAGTGCAAAAACGCACACTTCATCCATACAACTAACTAACTATAATCCATATGCTTCTTCTCGCATTCAAAGTCCCGAAACATTTTTTCATAGAACTACCTTCATCCACATTACACATCTAACATGGCCGCATACAAGAGTTGTAGTATAGTTAGTAAGTGCCCAGTAAATCACCATTTAGTTAGTTAGTTAGTTAGTTATAGTTAGTAAATGTATCTTATGCTTTCTTCACTGCTTTGGTTTCCTCTCGATTCCCTTGCAATGCATTTGCCTCCTCCAATCTAATATTGTATGCCACTCCTCCACTGCATCTCACCCGTATGTTGATAGCTTTAGCTATAGCGAGCGAAGGAACATTTTCGCGTACGTATATAATAATAGCACATAGAGTGAACAATGGGCTGAGGCAAATGTAATTACTCAGTACTACTAAGAGTGACAATCTCCTGAGTCAGTAGTTAGTTAGCTAGTACCTGAGCAGGGATACAAAGTTCTGTCATCATTTAATTGTTTCATTCACCAACCAGAGTCCCTCGACATTGGTTCCCATTTTGTCTTCCGTTAGTGGTTTGTGAGCTAGTTGTAGTCAGTGTTTTGTTTTGCGGCAGCATGAGTGCACCTACTAGTCCCCCCTGACTGACATTTTTGTCGGACTTGATAATTCTTTGTCATTTCGTTATCCATTCATTCCAACTTTGGAGTCCTTAGTTTTCTGTTGTTGAATCCACTTTCGTTTTCACTCCCGGTGATCTGTTTTTCATAGTGATTGGACATTCAGTTTGTTACGGTGAGAAACCTTGGATCGGATTCAGAAGGAAACATACACACACACACACACACTTTTGTACGGTTTGTTGTTGTATTTTTTTGTACGGACCAGTGACTGGCTACACCAGATCGACTTACTTTCCTTTTCCGAATGCATTGTTACTAACCCATCTTGTTGAAGGAGTAGATTTTTTAACCCCTCGGCTTGCCAAATGAGCTCTGTTGCATACTCAGTTGGATGTTTGGTAATTTGTTAGTTGGCTAGTATTATAGTAGTAACTTAAGACCGGGCCTAAAACTCGTTAAGCACAGTGGAGTTCATCAAAATGCACATATGATAGGGCAACAACTTTACGTCCAATAGTTTGTTACTAACTTACCTATATTAAAGTATTTGTTACTTGGATTATATGAATGAGAATTGGGAAGACGATTTCGCCCTTGTCTCTACTCACCTACTTAAAATCTTTTTCTCACAAACGCTTGTAATCAACTTGGGCATTAAGTTTTCTGCAACTAACTCGCATAGTTAATTCTTTAGTCACCATTCCAAACAGCGCATTTTTATTGAGCATTGTTAATTTTCATATGGATATAAACTAAAAAGCAAGGAATCTTGGAATTCTTTAAATAACTATTAGATTTGTGCAGAAAATGTTGGGTGCCGTCAAAGTGATACTACTGCTAGAATTCATGAATTTTTTGCCATTGGATTTTGTTTCTGTTTTTCCTGACGACTGTTCAAAACAAATGAAAACTCGCTGACCAGTTTGACTGATGGAGAAAATTTTCAAACAATTTTTTTTTATTTGAATCTTTTGTGTGGGGTTTGCTGTACAGATTCTAAAAGGAGAGTGGTAGTGATTACCAAAAAAAAGCAATATGGAGACCGAACGGATCAAATGGTATGAGTTCTTCAACAAGACGGAGATTGAGAACCCTGTGTTCCAAAAAGTGTACGAATTCGAAACGATCGACATCGAAAAGATGCACGACTGGTTGGATGTACATGGATTGAATTTGGCCATTTGTTTGTCCACCGCATATGTTGTTTTGGTGCACTGGGGTCAGTGGCTCATGAAGGATAGACCTGCTTATGATTTAAGACCTGCCCTTATCCTATGGAATTGCTTCCTTGCCGTTATTCACATTTATGGAGTCCAGAGGAGTTTACCTGAACTCATGCATGCACTCAAGACTGATGGATTCTACAACTCATTTTGTCAAATGTAAACCTTTATATACACAAAATTCCAGTTAGTTATAGTTGAAAACTAATCAATACTTTTATTTTGCATTTCTGTGATCAATGAATTCTTGATTTTTTTCCCTGTGCCAATTCGTCATGTTCCAATGCACAGGTTAAGTTTATGTAAACTTTTAGTTTTTCCCAACCGTGCACATTTTAATTATTTGTTGTTATCAGCATTTAAGTTCCAAGAATTTGCATGCGTTACCTAAACCTAATTTTTTTTCTCCATGACTTTCAGTAACAACCACAGCGTGACAACACATTTTTGGGCAACAGTTTTCATGTGGTTCAAGGTGGTGGAGTTTGGAGACACTGCATTTATCGTGCTGAGAAAACAAAAGCTTATTTTCTTGCACTGGTAAGCTTAAAAAAATATATCATCATTATCATTATGTATCTACAGACGTGAGTTTTCAAGTTCTCTTGCAATCATGATGAGTCTCTACGTAGGAGCACATGCATACACAACCCATTATGTGCATGCATGCGTATTGCTAATGACACGATTTGGTAAGAATGACCCAGAATGTGATACACTTCTGTTGCATCGCGCAGGGCTTGTTTTCAGTAGACTCTTGTCTTTCTGAATTCTCATGCTCACTACTATAACTAAAGGGCTGCATGAATGAACTGAGAAAAGTGTGTTAACAACAACAATAACCTCTCGTCATATAACGCTGAGCAACAATGTGCAATCGTTTATAATGCACAGGTTGAAATGAAAGTGAGTGGACGTGTTGATGAAGAATCATTGCTAGCTCATATAATGAATGATAGCGTACTATAGATGCTGGCTTTTTTGGTCTGTTTCCCTCTGCTAGTTTTTTTCAGAGGATTTGCCTGTAAAATATTTTATGAATTGTAAAAACGCGATGAATGACTTATTGTGAGGTCGTGAGTTTTTTGCCCTTCAGATTGTATTATGTATTTAGAAAGAATTAAGAATTATATATTTTCTTTAAGTTTTCATCTTGCAGAATTTGAAAACGTTGACCAATGACAATATTTTGGTTTTGAATTATTGAGCAAAAAAATAATACTTGCAGATAGTTTGCAGCATGCGAGGCACACCTGCAATTTTTTAGCCTTTTATGTCAAGCATGACAGGAAAAATGCATGCATGCACTTCAGTGGGTTAGGTAGTAAAGTATTTTGATTAAGAAGATTATAATTGTTAGACAAAATAGCTGTAGAAGTTCAACGTAGGTTGATTCATAGTTTAACTATACAGGGATAACTGACAAACTCAGTAACTAACTTTGTGCCAAATAAATTTGACACCACTCATAAATGGCCTATTTTGTGGCAGAACCAAAGGAACCGCATTTTATGGGTAGAAAATTAATTAACCGTGACAGAAATTTGCGAGTACGGTAATTAAATGTTTTAGCAGGTACGGTCTTTTCAATTCATCAAAATTCTATATGAATCATATACAATCGCACTCAAAGTTTTAAAGGATTGCTCACAGTACATCTATGAACACGACAAGAAAAAGTATGGTTAAAGCACGCATAAAAGGAATCTTTTTACTTTTTCAACCAGAAATCATGAAAACATCATCTTAATCTCCACAATACTCGCCATTTAAATAACAGAGCTCAGTCTGCACTATTTATAAATACCTCGCCTTTAAAACCTCCATTTGCTTTCAAATTGCAGGTATCATCACATTACCGTCTGCCTCTTCTGCTTCTACTGCGGAGGATTTGTAGACCCCGGTGGTCGGTATTTTGGCAATATCAATGCCATCGTCCACATGGTCATGTACTCCTACTATGCTGCCAAGGTTCGTGCCCACATAAAGACCATAATTTGCCCTCCACTAAACTTTCAACCCTGTTCCTTATTTAAAACTAACTAACTTCCTCTAAACTCTGACATTTTCAGGCCGCCAGAGTTAAAGTGCCACGAAGTTTTTCAATGTGCCTCACAATGGTGCAAATTTTGCAGATGGTCGTTGGATTGGTTATTAATACCATCTCTATCGTCGCTAAACGTGAGTGAACTATGAAATTAGAATTTTTTTATGAGGAGGCTATTTTTCCTTCGTTGCTGTTGTTTGTCCTGTGCATACTATTATTAATGACAAAAAATATTTCTTCCTCTTGTGCACAGTGAGCGGCTACCCTTGTGTGCGGCCATATAACACCATTTACTCAGCATTCATAATCTATGCATCTTACTTCATCTTGTTCGGCAAGTTTTTCCGAGACACCTACTTACGGTCTGGTCCAACACCATCCAAAAAGAGTGATTAAGTAATAATATTATTAGACTATACTTACTAACTACTTCAAGAACCTACCCACTATAATAAAACCTACAAGACGTAATCATACAAATTATACGGGGAAATCATCATTGTCTATGAGTTAGTTGTGTGAAAAACGACTATTACTATTTACTACATAGTACACGTTCAAAGCAGGAAAAAATATATGAATGCTCAAATTTTGTATGTCATAGCTATAATGTCACCTAAGGTACTAGTAGTTTAGTTTAGTTAGTCGGTTAGTTAGCAGTTAAAACTATTAAATGTTTATGAGTGAAAGCTGTGGGCTGTGGTATTTTAGAATAGATACGAGTAGAGTCTTTGTGTGCATTTTTTTTAAATATAAAAATAATTTTCTTCTTTCTGAGTCAGCATAGATTAATGGAGCGCAAATGTCGTGAGAGGAACAAAAAATGGAAGCTAGTAGTATTATTTTACGAAAAGGAATTTTAGTGGCATACATGCATACGTGGTGGTATTTATATTTTTATTCGTGCTTGCTTCTTGACTGTTTAGTGCAAGTGATTTTTAGCCTACAAGTTTTAAAAGCGTCATTATTATTTTTTAGAATAATGATGTGTTTTAGGTTTTCTAACTATCTGCAGTTTTTTTAGGTTAGCTAGTTAGATTGTACGCTAAAAGGAATTAAAAGGAGTCTTAAATGTCCTCTCTCTTTTTTCTGCCTGAATGACGGCACGTAGCAGTTAGTTAGTTAGTTTAGTTAGTGGATTTGCTGACTGCGATCAAATATTCGATATGGACTTTGCCTGTACTCTGTTGCTAGTTAGTTAGTTACTACCGTTGACTACTTTACTTGGTACACTGCAATTTTTTTTTACCTTTTGTCCTCCTATGAGACATAATGTAAAATCCAAGACTTGTCTACAAACTTTACAAGCAAGTACACGTGCGCCCATACGATCATGATGATGATGATGATTGGCATTCACATTGTGTAGTCTGTAGTGTTGTCTCAATCATGAATAATAATAATGTAATACTATATAAGTCCAAGTTTACAAGTTGTGATCAATAAGTGGATATTGGCCACTTTTCCGTATGGAATCAAAAAAGAAATTTTGTCTGAATTCATATACTTTGTACAAGTTGGCTAACCAATGGCTTGTAGCTAGAGATAGTTACTACATACTGCTATTGTTGGTATAAAAATAGCAAAAGTTTAATCGTATGCACTCTCAAGATTATAAACCTAATATTGTTTGTCTGAGGGTGCGCCTATTGTATGTAAATTATTGAGCAGATATTGCATTATACTGCTACTCAATGTAAGGACAAAAAGTGAACATCATGGTTTAAGTTAGGTTGTTAATTGGTTCGACGAACAAATGGTGGTAAATTAACTGCAGACGAGAGAAATAATAAATACGAATGCTAAAATGAATTATTGGTTTCGTCTTGTTAATTGACAATTGGTTCACGGCATATTTTACGTATATAACTTAAAATGAATGTCCGAGGGATGAATGACTTGCACATTTTGCATCTTTATGCGCAGTTTTTGCACACTTTTTTTTCACTCTCAAGATTTTCCCAGTCTTGTGTAAATTGGTGAACAATGAAAGATGATGATCATGGCACAGCAATCTGTTTCCTTAGTATTTTACAGTCCGTCACACACATTATTATTTGGCTTCGTTTTCTGCATTATCTGTACAGTTTCAATGCCGTGAGTTGCACTTTTTTTCAACTTTTGTTCAGTGGTGAAGTCAGTCGGTTACCACTATGACTGGCAGTCAGGACTTAATTGTAAGTTATATGTTTTTTTTAGTATTTTCTAATTCAGTCCTTGAGATGGAAAAAGAATTCCCAGGATTTTTTTTCCTTATTGAACCAATGACTTGAAACAATGCGTAGTTCTTACAATGCAAAGAATTAACTGAGTCCAAGTAACTGCTAAAAGTAAATCCAACTGAAACAAACTATTGAGTACTATATTATATACTAATGCAAGCATGCTAGAATATAGTGCATTTTCATTTCTGTGTAGTAGTACTCCCATTGTCAGTTTCTCATTTTACAATGCACACAGGATCATGAAGTCCGCACGGCGTTCAAATACACCTTTTACCTCGCCGTGTCAAAATGCGCCATTTACCACTGGAATGTTCCTCAGCCATACTACATTGCAATGGCAGCTTTTTTTGTTCTACTCACGGCGTCCATGTTGGAGGATGAAAGGAAATTCATCCCAATTCGTTTGATTCCAACGCCAATCCTCATGGTATGCTAAAAGCGGGCCTCAAGTATATACACAGCTAACAAATACTCATGTTAGCTCAACTAGCTACTTAACATACGCCAACACTACTATTACTACTTAATAAACTTTCTATTTTCATTTTGTCAATATTGTAGAACACTTATCTGCTCTGGGCTTGCAATTAGGCGACACGATTTTTGTTTTGTGTAAAATTGTTTAAACTTGGTTTATAAGGTAGTAAAAATGCATTTTTGGGTCACTTAGAGATTCGGTCGGTATTGATAAGAAAGATTTTGAAATGAAAGGAACATTTGATGAAAAACGCGAACAGATATTTTTAGACGAATGAGGAGCATTCAGTATAATTTTCATGGTTAAATAGCCTACTGAAATGTTAATTTCAATTAACTTTAGTGATTCAGATTCAGTAAATATACAGGAGTAGGCTGTGATGATGTTACTTTTCTGAAGATTTTTATCCTTATCATCTTCGCTTTTATGTTTAAATGGGGTACACCCGAAGCCCTGTACTGTCCACCTCTTCTTAGGCATCGGGTTTACCCCTATAGTGTCAAAGCTGATTGCGATTTTTTTGGGATGTTTCATTCAGGTAGCGAAAATTAAAGTGGCTTTTGTGGTGTAGTTGGTTTCCGCAAGTTTTTGCCATAATAAATGATTTATGATTCATGACGTTGCAGAAATAATATTATTTTTATATAAGTTGCTGGATTTTTTGCGTGATTGGACTTAACAAGTCCGTCTTTGAACACTAAAGAAGGTACCAGTTTGTTGTTTTTCCATAGATTTGTTGGATAGTTAAAATCTGAGTTCTGAATACTTATAAAGCGACTGTTGAACAGCGACTGATTGGCTGTGATTTTACTTCTCTGAGCACGAATTTTACTTCTCTATCTTCTTCTTCTCTATACTGTATTTATTGAGCATATGGAATATTTTAGATTCGTTTATACAAACCCATTTGACAAGAAGTTTAAACGCCGTTAGTAACCACGCTTTTTCATAACTTATTTTTTGATGAAACAGTCTATTACACACTTTTAGTTTAGTTTTGTACCGCAAATTTTAGAAATTATTGACTAACGCTAAACTTGAACCTAACATACAGACCCGACTGATGGCCTGTGAATTAGTATGGATCTCAAGCCTATTCATCTTAAATCTCCTTTCATACACTAATGTGATTGAAAAAAAGTTGAGCAAGGACGGGATGTACAATAAATTCCAAGTGGTTGAAACAGCCGAAGTAACAAATGGGTTTGAGGTCTTTGAAGACTTGATGGAACTTTTTATCGACTACTTGGCACTGTTGTCAGATGTGGCTTTATTTCGTCTCTTTGTCAACGAAGTGAGGTTCATGATTATTTCAATGGATTGGCGTCATGAGATTCTGGAGAACAATGTCCCAATCTTGCAACAGGAGATTGAAGAGTTCAATTCTGCCCCTGTAGAACAGCAGCGGAATAGTATTGCTTTTATTTAAGGCTGAGAATAGAATAAATGAATACAATGTGAGCTACCAAAAGCTATGTTTAGAAGCGCGAGGATGTACTTTATATTACTGTCTTATCAGTATTTTCAGGGTCTTTTTTAATCATAAAGTTATATTAGCTTATACATTCACTGTTCAGATTGGTAACTGTTTCAGTGATGCATGAAAGACTTTGTCTAAACGTTTCTTCCATGTTCTCATTTTCTTATGCATGTTGTGTACATAATATCATTTTGATGGCACTAGAGTCCGCAAACTATCTAAATGAGTCATCCTGAAGCCTCTTTGTATGTGCATAGTAAAAGTGCGAAGAGATATTAGATTAGTACAGCTACAGTTTGATCTTTACTTCTGAAAGTACAGCATTAGTCTGGGCTTGTGATTTACATTCCAAACTAATATTAATATTGTTGAACCCGTTTTGGAAGAAAATAATTGTTTGATTTCTTAGTTAGTTAGTTTGAAATTTTTTGGTTGAAATATTTTTTTATTTAATTTGGATGGAATTTTCCGATCCCATACAATCGAGGGTTGAAAATTTTAGGTCACAAGTTAGTATTTCCGTTAGAGACTTTCTATTTTATTTTTTTTGGTTCAATAAGTACCTGTGTGAAGGTTATTGAAGGACTTGGTCCATTATTTGAACACTACAGCTTGCTTAAATAGTAAGTCGTCAAACACTTGAGCTGAAACTATATACTGCTAACGAAGAACAATAGGTACTAAAATATGCATGCTTTGAATACTAACTAACTAAAGTCTTCCAACTTTCAGTTACCCTAACGTAAATCACAATAAAAAATAGCATGCTAAAAACCATGCAAATTTGAAAATCGTACACAAAAATCCAAGCCTCATAAATCTTCCTACAAAATGCACTAATAAACAAGTGGTAAAGGGAAATTTTTAACAGCAAATCTATCCAACTACTAACTACTCAATTTTAAAATGTATGCTAAAGGTTTGAAAAAATTCCGAGAAAAGAACAATTTACTTTACATGTAATGGATGACATTTTCTTCGAATGCTACACTACCCATGTACCAAACCAAAAAGCAAGGGTTGAGTGAGGGTGAGCTTAAACATAATAGTGGAGCACCAGCAATGTACATGCATAAGAAGTCATGCCTCTAAGCAATACACCCATGTCCAGAGAGACAGAAATACTCGCTACACAACCTACGATAAGTAATATAAAGCAGTCTTGAAACAACCCCTAGGAAGATCTATGTACTGCTAGAAGAAACTATAGCTAAAACATATGAGAAATGTATGCACCTAGACACAATATAGTATAGTTAGTTAGTAGCTTCATTCAATGAACCCAAACGTTGAACTTGCAACAGTCAAAACTTTTCGCACCAAATATTAGTCATCCCATAATAACAGTGTTGTAGTCCACCCATGTGCAATATCTAATAGTTTTTGATTATCAAACTTTGATGTCAATTAAAGGAGGAAAATGAAGAATTTCCATGCTTATGCATCTCTTAAAACTACCGGACAACTGGTTCTAGATGTGGGGTCCGTAACTACCCATGTGGCAGGTTTGGTCCATGCTATGGAGTACATAAATCATCCCCCTGTACAACTGCTTATTTGGTTTCTGTTTGGAACCATTATATTTCAGGTAAGTGTATGACACTCGAGAATTTGAAATAGTATATCTGCAAACTAAGTAACGTTATGCACCAAATTATTTGTTTTGTTTCAGCTGGTAGTCGCAATCGGACTCTTCTTAATGAGATGGCTGGATTTAAACAAAGAGATAAATCATAGAACAGCGGAAATATGGAATGTAATATTTTTCATTGCTTTGTTCATCATAGCTTGTCTGGAGATCTTCATTGCAATCTATGAGAAATTCGGAGTTCAACTCAAGAGTTTTCACCCCACAGCCTCGGCGTACTTTGCTAGTAGGGGGGATGGCAATTGTACGATAACAGTAGCAGGTGCGGATTAAAGTCTGACGAATTTATTTTGCAAATAACAAAATAGCCGTAACCTGTGTGTGGACTTACAAATTGAAAACAAATTACAAATTTTAATTTATGAATTGAATGAGCCAAGATTGAATGAAATGAATTATTCTTAGCTATAGAAAGTATACGGAAGAGTTTTTTTATCCTTTGGGAAAAGAAAAGTTCCAATAAAATGTTTGCATTTTGTTGTTAAGTTTATTTTGTTTTAATATAATATAGCTGAGGTTTATTTGCAACTTTGTAGCATCTATTTCACAACACAAGAACATATTTTTTGAAATTTGTGTATTTGGTATACATACTGAGCTAACAACCTATACATGAAATGAAGCAAGAAAATTATCTATCCTAATAGTATACTATGTAAAAATACAATTCACTATTGAAAAGTAACAAAAAAGAGAGTTTGTTTGACAACTTGGCAGTAAAAGAGCCAGACTACGGTACACGTGAGTTAAAATCTACACAGTGTTCAGGAAATATCAACTTTTTTTACAATTTCAGCAATATTGTGTACTTTAATATCGATCCACTTACACATAATACTTTATCTGTACCTAGTACCTACGAATATCATACATAGGGTGAAAAGTTTAAATTGGAAAGCTACAAAACAACAGTAGTTGTAAAATATCTCAAGAAACTGGAACTAAAAAAATCCACCAAACATGACTAAAATAGCAACTTATTACATTATATTGAATAAAATCTTAATAAGTCTTCCACATTTAAAAATAACACAACCACATGAGCAGTCTATACAGTTAGAACATAAAAAAGTATAAAAATGTTACAAAAAAAAAAGAACAACAGCGAAACATCTTAAATGTATGCATAAACTAAACTAACTAAAGTCTACAATACAACTACTGCTCTATTCCTTTATGGTTCTTAATAATATGTTTTTTCAAATTATCTTTTCTGTTGAATCCTTTCGGACACTGATCACACTTGAATGGCCTTTCTCCAGTATGCGTTAAAATATGCTTCTTCAAATAGTCTGAGCGATGAAAGCGTCGGCCACACTGTAGACACGAAAACTTTTTTTCTCCATCATGGACAGTGAAATGAACATTATGTTCCTTCCTTGTGGGAAATTCCAGTTTGCAAAACTTGCAAATGAAGCGACTTACTCCAATGTCCGTGTCCTTATGACACAAACTAAAATGTCTAACTAAAGCTCCCTTATGGGAGAATCGATTTTCACACAGTTCACAAGCAAAATCCTTGTTGGGATTGTGAGTTGTTTTCACATGAAAACTTAACTGATTCTCTGTCTGGAATTTGGATGAGCAAGATGTACAGTGGAAATTCTTCTCTTTGAAATGGACATGCATATGAAGTTTCAGGGATGTTTTCTTCCCAAATCCCATGTTACAATGGGAGCAAGAATAGGTCGCAAATCCTTCTGTTCGTTCTGGACTGGATTTTATTGCACGAACTTTTTCGGAGGAGGAAGAAGTAGTACTTAGAGAGTCTTCATCATCATGACTGCTATTTGAGTTCCCATTGGTTCCCATCAAAATGGCAGATGAGTTCATTTCCATTGGGACAATTGTCTTTTTTGTCATAATGTGTTGTCTTCGATGAGCTTTCAGGGTGGCTACGTCAGTAAAAGAAGCTTTACAAACTTTGCATTTGAAATGCGACACGAATTTATGAGCTTCCGTTGCATGAGATCGCATCTGCTCTTTGGAAGGGAATGTTTTACTACACTGGCGACATTTAACTAATTCCATAGTACTGGGGTGCATGGTTAACTTGTGGTTTAGGAGCTTAATGTGAGTGGAGAATTCAATTTCGCAAGTGTCACACTCAAAGGATTCTTGTCCCACGTGACTGATTATGTGAGCATTGAGGTCTTTTGCGGACAGGTATAGTTTTGCACAAAATGAACACGAGTATCGCTTCTTTTTGATTTTTTTAGAATTCGCCGAAATACTACTTAAACCGTTTTCGGATCCCATTGTTCGAGCTTGCAGATTTCCGTCTCTGTGCATTCTTCTCATGTGCCGGGATAATTCAAGGTCTGATGCGAACACTTTTTCACAGCATAAACAGGAAAATGGTCGTTCACCGGTATGCCGTCTTAAGTGGACACCCAAGCGTTCAAAAGTGTTATGTTGAATGTGACAAATTGGACAAATGAAGGGGGGCCTTCGGGGGGACCGCTTGATCAAATCGCTTAACGTGTTTCTTTCAACTTTGATAGATAGTGGCCGCAATCTAAAAAATATATACAATGAATGTTAATTAATTCATTCTCAATTCATATACCATATTAACAAATGACGCGTGATTCTGATTCGAAACCGCAATTGCAAATTATTTTGAAATGCTCTCTTTTAACCTTAATTCAATCTTATCATCCACACCGTAAGATTCACCATTCAATTCATCCTCAAAACTATCAGAGTCACTACACCGATTCAAACTAAACTCGCTTAAATGCTGATCATGTGAGTTCAAACAATGACCTGACAAAGCGTCTTGATTTGCAAAATACGTATTACACCATTTGCATTTGAGCCAGACAGTAGCACTATCTTGCATTCTATCAAAAAGTTGTCGAAACAAAATACCAAACACACGTTGTCAAACAAAATTCCACAACACAAATACTAATTAGGTACTCAATCTAAATGGCTTTAGTAGTAGTAGTAAGTAATGTGTTTCTTTATCTATTAAACCGTGCCCGCCAAAATTCACCAAATACTGGTGTTAATTATTATTGTTAGTTAAGTACTCGGGCCACTGAACATAGTTATCCAACTAACGAATGAACATTATGAAAATTCCTAATGACTGTGCTAATTTAAATCAACAGTTTTACATAATTTGTGAAAAAGATGCTTTCAGCTTATTCTATCACTTGTGCTTTTGTGGCTACGTTCTGGTGATACTTACTACTATACTACTACATTTGGAAGCATATAATATAGAGCAAGCCAACGGCCTACGGGTAAAGTTACGTACATACAGAACCTTCCTTAATATAGGAGGGATCTTTTATATTGAGTCGCTGCTGCGATTCTTGGTCCCGATCTATAATGATGCTGCTGATCCTCTCAATCCAGTTAGTTATACATGCAGGCAGTCTTTCCCCCAATTCAATTGTTATGATGAAAAACGCACGAGTTTCCAACGAGCTCGGCTAGTCAGTGAGACCAATCCAGCAAATCCCGGATATGCGTCTGTCTCTGCAATCAAGTCAGATTATCCAAGCATACATAAGTAATAATTTGAATAAGTTTGAGAGGCTTCATAGAGAAATTGATAGAACGATAAAAATCCTAGCACAGAAATCATAATAGAAGAAAAAAATCAGTATCAGAGTTATCTACAGCCTATATATTTTACCACCTTGCAGCCGTACTGCTTTTAACTACTGTCCATTTAAAAAAAAAGGCAGTAAAATTGCTCGCTAGGTTACATGGCAATGTTTGTTTGGTGCTAACAAAAAGTTAAGTTTTAAATGATAAAAAAATCAACTGAAAAGTATAAAATATAAATTTAGTTGGCATAGCATTTTTGGAATTTTCGGTTCGATTTTGAGTATTTGGCCATTTAACCTGGGTCGCCAAATAACACAGTGCAACTGCCATTAATTCTGAAATGGACAGTAGTTACGTACTTACATATGGATTTGTAATGTAATGATCGAAACAGTAATGTTTTTGATACTTTTAATGCACTTAATTTTAAAATTTTAAAAGTTTTGGTCTTTTGGTAGTGCTTAAAAAATTGCACACAACTTTCTCCGGACACTGTCACTTTACTACTCATTGATTAATTTCACCACAAAGCTGTTTTTTTAAGAGTGAAAGTTTAAAACATTTGTTTCGTGGTTTCATCATTCGTATTTGCTCAAACGGCGTTCAAATACATATTGATATATGAAATGGAATTTTTCGCTTACTCATTTCTCACTAAGGCATGTAAATCACACAGAATGAATTTCCTTATTACATGTGAAAAACCTGCATGCAGTTTAAACTGCAAAATTTAAAATGAGAAATCATGTTATGAAATGGTACAGGAATAAAATGATTTGGCCAGAATTTGCGATAAAAATTGTGCAATTGTGAAACTGATAAAATAAAACAATAAAATCCATACCGCTTTTCTAATTATAGTATAGTCCAACTGTTGAATTACATTTCTTCGACATAAGTCAAATCATAATATATCACAAATAATTTAGTATACGCAATACAGTCTAAAGCGGCACATAATAGGACACAGGCCATTGTTTTAAATGACATTCAACTACGCAATTGCTCATTATAATGTATTCACTGTGTCTAAAAAAGCAATATACGCTTTTAACAATGTGAGTGACTAGACATAGATACATTAAAAGCGCTTTTGAATTAGTGTTTCTGCCACCCCAAAACTTAACTAATTAAGCATATAGGCTCACATGCATTTAATATGGCTTTTCAAAATGAGAGCCTTTGGTTAGTTAGTTAGTTAGTTCGTTACCAACAGATAACTGGATTAACTTAACTTATGCGGGGTACTCAATTTATCAACAGGAAGATGTCGTTCAATTTTATATCTTTCTTTATCGTCAAAAGTATTCATGCATACATTTTACTGATAATTCTGAATTGATGTCAAAAATATAATATTGTTTATCACTCACTCCACGTCCACATCATATTCATTAGGGGAATAACCATATATATTAGTTAATTCCTTGTATACTATAGTATTATATACATTACATATAATAGGGGTATTCACGAGCACCGGGGTAACGCGGTAACAGGGTAAAAGGGTAACTTTTCTCCATTTAAATACATTGCAAAAAGTTACCCTAATACCCTTATACCCCGTTACCCCGGTACTCGTGAATACCCCTATTATTATTTATTATTTATTTTTTGCTCAATGATAAACAAACTCTGCCAGGTAACCATTGAAATAAGTTACTCCGTATTTCATTGAAACGGACAGTAATAAATAAACGCTCCAGAAAATGAGCATCAATATCAATGCATGTTTTCATTTACAAACAAAGATCTGAGTTTTACAAATGGAAAAATAGAGTGCTAACGCCAACACCTACTGCAGCTGCAGTAAAAAAGAGAGTCGTAGATTTTTATACGCGCGAATTGCAAGTTGAGTTTGAAAAAATCTGGTTAGATAATTTTGTTTCAGCTAGAAGCTGATTTTAATTAGAATTTGATGCGTTAATTACAAGTCGAGCGATTAAAAAAAATCTGTTTATGATGGCTTCAGCTGCTGTCGGATCGCTGTTGAGGAAAAATTGGAGTCTGCTCAACAATGTGAAGCAATTAGGAGCAATTTCTTCTCATAATTTAGATTTGTAAGTCAAAAAATATACTGGTTGCATAGGTTTTAAATATTTCATTACGGATGGCCAGAGACTGAAAATAATGTTGTATCCTTGAAATGACTAGAACACCTTGCCGCAATTATGGTGCTAAATGGAATCCAGATCCCGAATTCATCCGGCAGTTTGAAGGCCCCTTGTTATTTAATGAAAAACATGAGCCGTATAGAGAGATGTTTTTACGGGCCGAAAAGCCACCGCAAATTGAGAAAAAAGTAAAGCATTGTTTTCTTCTTGCTTAAATTATTATTGCTATAGATAGACAGTCCACTTGAAATTTAATTCGCTTTAATTCACGTTTAATGGATATTACTGTCCGTTTCAATGAAATACGGAGTAACTTTTTTCAATGGTTACTTGGCAGAGTTTGTTTATCATTGAGCAAAAAATAAATAATAAATAATAACAACAAATTCGTCTTAATCTCATCATGGGGACTTAAAATCTAGAACATATTTTAGTTGTCGTGGCAATTTTTACGGAATTTGCCTTTTTCACCGTGATCATCCAACAAGCCTAGATAGCCAATTTAACATTAGGAACTCTATATTTCATTGAAACGGACAGTAGTAGTCATTTCTTTCTTTTGATGCTCATAACTTCAGGTAAGAAATCTGACTCTCAACTTTGGTCCTCAACATCCAGCGGCTCACGGTGTTCTTCGTCTTGTCCTTGAACTTGAAGGAGAAACAGTTGTACGCGCTGACCCACACATTGGTCTTCTTCATCGTGCAACAGAGAAACTCATCGAATACAAAACGTATATGCAAGCGCTGCCATATTTTGATCGACTCGACTACGTTTCTATGATGGTTAACGAACAGTGTTTTTCTATTGCGATTGAGCGGTTGCTAAATATCGACGTGCCAATGAGAGCTAAATATATTAGAGGTAAATGCTTCCAAGGACAGCAGTTCCGCAGTTGTTAAATCCTTTTCATATTGAATGATTGCATTGTGATGTTTGTTTTAATGAAATGATATTTACCACATAGTGTTGTTTGCGGAGATTACGCGTATCCTAAATCACATAATGGCTGTGGGAACCCATGCATTGGATATCGGAGCCCTTACTCCATTTTTTTGGCTGTTCGAAGAGCGAGAAAAAATGATGGAGTTTTATGAACGCGTGTCAGGTGCCAGGATGCACGCCGCATATATTCGTCCTGGTGGTGTCTCACAGGTATTAATGATAAAGTTCTGAAATCAGGTAAAAGCCGAATACCCAAAAATCAACAGATGTTAATTTTGCGATCTTTAGGATTTGCCATTGGGACTAATGGATGATATTTATGAGTTTGCCTCGAAATTCGGCGAACGTTTGGATGAAGTAGAAGACTTATTGACTAATAATCGAATTTGGAAGCAGAGAACGATAGATATTGGTGTTGTAACTGCAGAAGAAGCTCTTAATTTTGGATTCAGGTTTGTTTGCTATTATTTTGAAGATTTAAAACTTAGATTTTCTCAATCCTGGCCAATTTTAAAACCAGTTCCACATTTCACATAATTCATTGATACTTTATATCTGTTTATACATTATTCCCATTGGACGAATCCACGAATCTGATATCTAAATCTACAGAACGCGAAGGAAAAAGTTTTGAAATACTATATTGAGTTGTTATACCTATACTTACAGTGGGGTCATGCTCCGTGGGTCCGGAATCAAATGGGATTTGAGGCAAACGCAGCCTTATGATGCTTATGACAAAATGGACTTCGAAATACCAATTGGCACTAAGGGCGACTGTTATGATCGGTCTGAAATATTAAAGCTTCAATGTTTTAGGAATTTCCTTTCTTCACTACAATATGCTTTGTTTTCCTATACAGGTATTTATGCAGAATGGAAGAAATGCGTCAAAGCTTACGAATCATTGTTCAATGCTTGAATGAGATGCCTGCAGGGGCTATTAAAACCGACGACGTTAAAATTACCTCTCCCTCAAGATCAGAAATGAAGGTATTTGTATTACTACTGCGCACTTTCAATCAAAAATACTGATATAAAACTAAATATTTACTCGACTTTTTCCAGACATCAATGGAGGCACTTATCCATCATTTCAAGCTTTTCTCCCAAGGATTTACTGTTCCTCCTGGTAGCACTTATACTGCTGTCGAGGCCCCTAAAGGTAAAATAGATTGTGATAAATCTTTTTGCATTTCTTAACTTGTAAAATACAGCCACTACATACAAATATTTTTTTAATATTCAAGGGGAATTCGGAGTCTATCTAGTATCAGATGGTTCATCTAAACCATACAGATGTAAAATCAAGGCACCAGGATTTGCCCATCTAGCATGTTTGGAAAAAATTGGTAAAAATCATATGTTGGCAGATATCGTTGCTATTATTGGAACTCTTGATGTAGTTTTTGGAGAAATCGATCGATAAAATGTATCTTAGTCATTGCTCTGTGTCTGTCAAATCCAGTATGTAGATGATGCTGTACCTAAAATATTTATGCTTCTATTTATACCGTGTAAATTACTAGCATAACTGTGAAAATGTAAATTCTTCTGCTTCAGAACAATAAAAATTAAAAACCGTCTCTCGAATCTACTTATATTATTAACTTTTTGCATCTAGCTGGAATAACTTTATGATTCTCCTAAAGCGGCTACTATATTAACATGTTGAGAATTGTGATTGTGAATTTGAGGAACTACAACACCATTGTCTAGCTGTATCTTCTTAAAATGACCTTATAGTACAAGAGATCATTGAATTTTACAGCGCGAAATTTATAACATAAATTTTATGTTAGCAAAAAACTATTTCTTTCTAAAATTAAAAAATTAAAAACTATCTATCTTTCTTCTCGCTCGGGCACTCGGCGATTACAAATAAAAATGTTGTGCTGGTTTTATTGGCTAAGCTCGCAAATTTTTATTTTTTAACTTGATTTGTCCTTCATTAAGTACATCATCAATTATGCAAGCCACTGTTAGATGGTGTTCCTTCAGCGGACTAGGCACTTTTACGAGAACAACTTATTTTGCACCCGTGAACTTTTGTAGATTTTGTTGTTCTTTACCATCGCAAGTGTATGCAGATCGTGTTAAGAATGGAGAGATTACAAACGACCCACATCAAGTCAAGGTTATGCAAAGTATGGATCGGTTATATAAAGAAATATCTAATTACAAACCCATTCCTAGACGACCAGACACGTTTATGAGCAAGATTTTTGGAAAGGTTGGTCAATCAAACTGCACTCATATTTTTGATAAATGCGTGATTCGGCATGTGAAAATATTTACATGGATTTGATGTTTTTATCCTAGGATGAGCAAAAAAACGAAAATGCTCCCAAGGGTTTGTACATTTATGGAGCTGTTGGAGGAGGGAAAACTTTTTTAATGGATATGTTTCATCAAATTGCACCTGTTCGAAGAAAATTGCGCGTTCATTTTCATTCGTTCATGTCAGATGTCCATGGTCGAATTCATCGAGTTAAACAAGCTACTGTGAGGGATGCAAGAGATGGGACAAAGCCGCAAGTTTATGACCCAATTCCTCCTGTAGCAAGAGACATTGCTAATGAAACTTGGCTTTTATGTTTTGACGAATTTCAAGTTAGGAAAGCAAAATACAAAAACGATGTGTATTTTAAATGCATAGAGAAAAATTAAAACCCATACCAATTTTATTTTACAGGTTACAGATATTGGTGATGCGATGGTGCTCAAACGACTGTTCACAGAACTATTCGATAATGGAGTGGTGGTTGTCGCAACGAGCAATCGTCCACCAGATGATCTTTACAAAAATGGACTACAGAGATTCAATTTCCTTCCTTTCATTGATATTTTAAAATCGAAATGTGAACTTGTTCCTTTGCAATCTGGAATCGACTATAGACAGCGCAGAAAAAAAGACGGCAATACAATATTTTTTGTGTGAGTTCAGCTAATTAAAAGAGTTGCCTCAAAGTGTTTTTTTAAATGAATTGGTTATTTCTGTTTTTAGCAAATCAAAATGCAACGCGGATGAAGAAATGGATACTTTATTCAAATTTTTGTGCTCACGGGAGAATGATACAGTTCGTCCAAAAACATTAAGAATCAAAGGAAGAAATGTTACTTTCGAAAAAACATGTGGCCAAGTTGCTGATTGCTCATTTGTTGAACTTTGTGATCGGGTAAGAAACCATACAGGTGAGGGGAGCTAGTACTATCAATTTTAGTCGATGACTCAAGATTTAGAACGTAAAAAGTTTAAATTTGGGGCACTATTTTTGTGAAATTGTATTTGCCCGTTAATGTTTTCCATAGCCTGTCGGTGCTGCCGATTATCTGGAGATGGCCCAATATTTTCACACAATTTTTATTCGGGATATACCGCAGCTGAATATGAAAAGCAAGTCACCAGCTAGGAGATTTATAACACTCATAGACACATTATATGACAATAAGGTAAGGTAACGGGTTTGATTAAATGTATATTGTCCGCATGGAGAATTGTTTGAATTTTGTCTCTTAGCTATAGAAGTACAATTTTTATAATTTTTTTTAGATTCGTGTAGTCTTCTCATCGGATCATGAGCCTCATGAAATTTTTCGAGCCGAACGGGAACAATCACAAAATTCTCACTCGGACGAGAATCGAATGTTAATGGATGATTTAGGGATTAAAGCGGAGGATGCAAAATCAACTTCCATATTTACGGGAGAGGAGGAGATTTTTGCATTTGACCGTACTATTTCACGCATTAGCGAAATGCAAACCAAAGAATACTGGGACAGAGTGAAAAGTTGATAAAAGCTGACAGCTAGGTTGTATTCTAGTCTATGCAAATGCAAATAGCAGCATGCATTGCCAAACAATCAAGTCATGTTATTTTTAACAAAATCACGTGTATTAAAAACTGTACGATGTATAATAATTTGTTATATCACGTGGACTTTTAATTTCCATTGCTCTGTTCGTCCTGCATTGTGTTAATTTGATTGTAGAAAAAACTTAGTTTTTCAAATTGCTAAAAACATATTGAACTATCCAAAACTACTTTACTACACTGTAAGTATTTAGTATTGCCTAAAGCTTTTCCAGATTACCCCGCCATAACTTACTGACAGCTCGACCATTTTATGCCCAATAGCCATATACCATCATCATGATAATAAAAGCAGCACACATTTCCGAGTGGTTTTAAAGTAGTACGGAGTACGGTTTTCTCTCAAATCTTTGTTTGTTTCTTGAGTCAACTGACTCTGAAAGCCGTTTTCGTTTTGTGTTTGTCTCATAAAAAGCCATGAACTAGTTTCCTGTGACTAACATTTTTACTTTTTTTCTATATGCTGTTT
>Ga0210040_10001774_pt1 | contig 31830 bp, 27 predicted proteins | sample CryGeyCG12114_NA_FD_185462 | JGI IMG/M metagenome (GOLD analysis project Ga0210040, IMG submission 185462) | Groundwater microbial communities from aquifer - Crystal Geyser CG19_WC_8/21/14_NA (SPAdes) (version 2) | ecosystem: Environmental > Aquatic > Deep subsurface > Groundwater | place: USA...
GCTACTGACGGCCTTCGCCGATTTTCAGTACCCCAACCAAATCGGGCCGGGCGTGTACGACATCCACTCGCCCCGCGTGCCCAGCACCGCCGAGATGGTAGCACTACTGGAAAAAGCCCAAGCCCTTCTACCCGCCGAAAACCTGTGGGTGAACCCCGACTGCGGCCTCAAAACCCGCAAATGGCCCGAAACCGAAGCCGCTCTGCGCAACATGGTGGAAGCTGCCCGCCAAGTACGCACGGGGGTAGGGGTAACGGTGTAACAGCAAGACCGTCATTCCGAGCTTGCCGAGGAATCTCGCGTGCTGATGTATAATACTATCCTTCATCAGCACGCGAGATTCCTCGGCAAGCTCGGAATGACGGTCTTGCTTATTGTCCACCGCCTCTTACTGGCGGTGCGGCCCGTATTTTGCGGGGCGGCGTATGGCTGCGCGCTTTTTGACGTTGTAGCAAGTCGCCGTTCATCCAACCCTTTCTATTTTGGCTAGTTCAATAAACTTTTCTGCTACCGCCGCGCGCCTGTTTGCGCTGGTAAGTTTCTTTCTATTAGTACTGAGCAGCGGTGCGGCGCAAGCCCAATATCAGCTGCGCGGCGCTGTGCTCGACAAAGAAACCAGGGAGCCGATTCCCTTCGTGAGTATCGGTATTCCGGGTACGTCGTTGGGAACGGCCAGCAACGCCGACGGTCAGTTTTTCCTGAATCTGCCTTCGCTGCCGCAGCGCGTTATCTTCTCCGAAATTGGCCACTTGCGCGATACGCTGGTGGTCACCAGCACGCAAAAGCCCTTCGAGGTGCTGCTGGGTTCGGCCACCATCACGCTGCCCGAAGTGAAGGTAGGTAGCTATGCCTTTCAACTCGTAGACCGCGCCTACCGGCACATGGCCGATAACTACAACACCAAGTTCTATGGCAAGGCCTACTACCGGCAAGTGACGCGCATTGGCACGGAACCCACCGAGTTGCAGGAAATGATCTGGAATGTGAAGTCCAACAATGCCCGCATCGAGGGTACTACCACAACGCAGGGGCGCTTTGCGGCCAAACAGGCGCTGCTCAACTTCACCAATTTTTCCTTCAACACAAAGGGCTACGGCCTCTACAACCCCAACGCCGACAGCACCGTGTCGCTGGCGCTGCTAAGCCCCAATACGGTACAGAACTACTACGTGGAGCTGGAAGGGATTCTGGAAAAAGGCGACGCCAACGTGGCCGAAATCAGCTTTGAAACTCGCCCCGAGGTGGAGGGCTACCAAGCCCACGGCACCATCTGGATTGACACGGATACCTATAAGGTAGTGCGCTTCACTATTTCTTCGCCCAACTACACCTCAGCGTCGCAAAACCCTACCTATAAGCTGAAAAACACACTCCTGACATTCGACCTGAGCTTCCAGAATACGCCCGAACCCGTATCGCCTTTCGATTACATGAAGGTGAGCCTGACGGCCGACGTGCTGCGTCCCGGCACGCCTACTACCAAGCTCGATGTGTCGTCGTTCACCTTTTTCTACGACACCAGCCGCAAGCCTACCAGCATTGCCTACGAGCGCGGTACCCTAGACGAGAAAGACCGCGAAACTATCCGCCAAGCCAAGTACGACCCCGAATTTTGGGCGAATAACCCCGTAGTGCAGCGCACCCCGGTAGAGGATGAGGTAATCAAATCCTTCGAGCAGAAAGGCGCGTTTGGCACCGCCATCAAGCCCAAGCGGAAGTAGGTTTGTTGTCAGTTATCATTGCGAGCAGCGAGAAGCAATCTGTTCTTTCGATGTGATGTACTTGCCTAAAGCAGAAAGCCCTTACGCCAGCGCTGGCGTAAGGGCTTTGTCATAGCTGAAGGGGTCTGCTAAAAGAAGGATGGGTTGCTTCGCTACACTCTGTCGCTCGTAATGACACTCACTCACTCACTCACTCACTCACTCACTCGTGAGCTTTACCCGCACGCGCAACGCCAGCAGGCCCTTCACGCCTTGCAGCTCTTCCAGTTCCAGTTCCTCAATTTCGGGTTCCAGCATGCCGCGGTCCTGAAGGTAGTCGAGGTACTCCAGGTATTCGTCGGCTTCGCGCTGCTGGGCGTATACCAAGGCAATGTAGCCGGGCTGCGTCAGTCGCTCGCCGGTGCCTAGCACGGTGGCCTTGTCGATGCGCTTTTTGATGATTTCGTAGCGGATGTTATAGGCGCCGTCTACGTCAAACTGGCGCTCATCCTGCCGGAAGCGAATGGCCAGCGGCTGACTGTGAATGAGGATTAGCTGTGTGGTGTCGAGTGGTACGGGTAGGCGCTCCTTGAGGGCAGCGGTGCGGCGCGTAATCTCCACCATCACCAGCAACTGCCACAGGCGCAGGTTTTTCAGGAAAACCAGGTCAAAAGGCTTGTTCTCCACCAGAGAGGCACCTACGTAGATGTTGTACTCCACACCATCGGTTTTGAAGCGCTGGAAGTAGTGCGGAAACATTTGCTGTGCCTTCTGCTCTTCCTCGTCGAGGTAGTCACTCACCGTATCGTTGAGCAGCGTTACGCTGCGCTCAAAGGCCTTGCGGCGCTTATAGAGAATACCCAACACAGGGTCGATATTGTTCCAATAGTTGGCAATGACAGGCCGTAGCTCAAGCGAGTTCTGCGCGAAATACTCAAACAGCGGCTCTACCTCCGACTTCAGAGAGTCGAAGATGTTCACCTCGTCGCCCGTAATAATGCCTTGGTGCAGCCGCTTCAGGTTCTTCTCTACGTAGAATTTCAGTTCATCCAGAATGGGCAGCTGCTGAAATTCGGAGGCTTTTCGGAGAACTTTATTAGCCAGCGTAAGGTGCTCAATCAGGTCGCCCTGCACGGCCTCGTTGCGCGCCGTACTACTCCCGCGGATGTCGCTGGAGCCGTGCAGCGGGTACACTTCTTGGAAGACAATGTCTTCCATCTCAGCGTTTTTGTTGCCGGCTTCAATTTTCTCCAGCAGGTTCAGCGCTGCATCGTTGAAGCGCCACTCCATGGTAGGGTGCAGGGCCGTAAACTTCTCTTTCACAATGGCCTGCACGCGGTTCTGCATGTCCTCGGCATTGCGCTTCACCGCCACCGCAAACAGTGGCACAAACTGATTCACCTTTTCCAGGCTGAACTCGTCCAGGTCGCCTACATTGGGCGAGCCCAATTCCAGCAAGCCTACTGTGTCGTCGCCGTAGGGTAGGAGGGCCAGAATGGCGCTTTTGATACCAATGCTGCAAATCTGCTCGCGCAAGTCCTCGGGTATATCAGCCGCTTCCACATTCTCGAGAATCAGCGGCTGCCGATCCTGCAACAGCTGCGAGTAGATCTGCCGAAAACCCGTGCCCGCCTGTTGGTTGTTGAGCTGTTTGGTAAGAAAGCTATGGTTAATTTTGCGACCAAAATCCACAAAGGCCTGCTTGTTTTCGTCGTACGCCGCAATGCCCAACTGTAAAAACGGCCGTTTGAACAGCACCCGCAGCTTTTCCTGAATCTGTTCCAGCCGGTCGGAAGCCTGCAACACGTCGCGCTCCAACAAATCGTACTTCAGCTCCGACAAGATTTCCTGGTCCGTTACATCTACCAGGTGCAGAATATTGAAACCCTCCAGCTCGAAATGCTCGGGCGGCAGCACTTCCCGCCACAAATCTTGGCGGTGCATATTGTGCAGAAGCATATCAATCTGTTCCTCCTTCAACTCTGGCCGTTCACCTACTACCTTCACATTCAAGAAAGTAGAGTTGAAATCGACGCCATAGTGACGGTAGAGGCCGATGCTGTAGTCAGGCACTGTAAATACCAGCGTATCGTTTTTTGGCAGATCTACACCGTATACCTTGCTCATAATCAGGTGATAGGCTATGCGAGCCATGTACACCTCCATTTTGTGGCTGTCGATATTAAGCGGCTGCTTAATGGTGTGGTTGGCGTTGAGCAGTACCTCACCAAACAACGGCGTGTAATAAAAGCTGTGTCGCTGGAAAGGCGGAATGGCCCCGCTGATATCCGTAGCGAAGGATGCCGGTGGAAATACGGCCATCATTAAGGTTTCCACCAAATCGCAGCCGCATTCCAGCGCGTCGAAATCTGTGATGGGGCCACGCGCCCAGGGAGCCTGGGCTACCTGTTCGCCAATACTGCGTGCCAACAAGGCCAGGCCAGCATTGGAGTCGTCTTCCCGTGCCTGCCAATAGGTAATTAATGGCTCCAAGCTAAGCGTGGTGCGGAACGGGAAAATAGTGTTTTCGACGGGCGTGGCGAGTTCTTTCAGCATGGGGATTGTCCAGAGGCAGGCCGTTGGCTGCCGCAAGCGGCAGCAGCCCAACGAAATTGCTATTACTATATACGTGAAAACCGGACAGTCCGCTTCCCCTTGCCTAAGGCTCTAATGTCGCATACCGTTCTTTATTGAGGTCGATACCCGTTCTAAGCAGTCTTCCGTTGTAAAGCTGTATGGTTTTCAGCGTGTTAATATAATATGTGCAGCAGCCATCTTCATCATCAAAACCTCCTTGCAACCGAACATTCGTAATATCAAAATGCAATGCTTTGGTTGAATTAGTCGTATCAGTTGGGTTCAGCGTGTAAATTTCGTAGGTGTAGGCATTGAGCTTGCGATTAGCCGTTGCTACGAAGGGAGTATTGTTGCCGATGGCAATTTCGCGATTTGTCGAGGAGTCAACTGATGTGCTGATCAAACGAGCTGTGTCGCGCACGGGCTCCAAAGAGGAAGGTGTAGGAACGGCGTTGGGATTGGGTGAATAAGTCCGGACAATGTACACCGTGCCAATTTCCTGCGTCGTTACTGTAGGCGCAAACCGGAAAAATAAGGTATCGGCATTCTTTTCCCGATCGTCGCAGGCAACACTGCCGCAGCAGGCCGCTACAACAAACGCAAGAAGAGAAAGGGACAGCCAGGAAAAAGAGGTGCGTAGCATAACAAGACAAAGATAAGCAGCCGGTATCGGAAGCGTATCTACGTTACCAGAGTAAGAATTATTGTTCCGCCGCGTGGCTGGATTGTGTGCAGTGCATGAGTAGGGTAGGAAAGAAACACAAGCGCCGCCGCGATGGTTGTCACGGCGGCGCCTATAGAGCTTTTATATCACTTGTTTTATCGAGAACCTGACTTAATACGCCGCGCCGACAACCGTTTCGATGGGTCCCGTTTGTAGCAGTTGCTGGCGCAGGGTATCGGCATCATTGGCCAGTTGGGGGCGAATCTGGCTGAGGGCCTGCCGCAGGGCTTCTACATCAGCCAGGCGCGGTGCTTTGCTCTGGGAGTAGCCATGGTACATTGCTACCCGCACGTTTGACTTGCCCGAGCCAGCGTAGGTGCCCAGCACATGGCCATCTGCATCCATAATCTGTACTTCGGCCTGAATATCGGTGCAGTAGTTTTCCAGGGGCATCCCCAGCAGGCTAGGCGTGAGTAGCATCAGCATCTGAAAGGCCTGGAATCCTTTCCCTTTGCGGGTAACGTCGGCCTTGGTTACTTGCAATTTGGCGTAGCCGAATACTGTGCTGTCAGTAGGCTCCAGCACGTTGCGGTTCATCTCCGTGGTGAACAGCTTTTCGGGGTCGTCGGGGTAGGCGCCTTCGGTGGCCATCAAGGGACCGGGGTCTACGGCTAGCTCCAGAGCTGGTAACCGATTTTCTATGATATCTACCTCACTTTTAGCCATAATCTCGCTGGCAGAGCGGCAGCCAATGAGCAAGAGCGTGAAGGGTAGAATCAAATGCAGGGAACGAGAAACCAGATTTGAATACATAGTCAGGTGGGTGAAAGATCGAAGGTAGAAACTCTTCACGCACCTTGTATGCCAGTAGTTTAGGTAACTGCTAGATTGTTAAATGTTTAAAAGTTAATATTAATAAAGTGCAATAAAATGAAATATTAATTTTTAAATTCCCCGTAGGATCAATGGCTGCTAGGAGATTTCACCAAGCTCGCCAAATTAATGCCCAGAATGGGCCAGCGTACTATCAGATTCGGCCAGCTCTGTCACGGGCTCCGGTGCCACGTAGTTATCAATGAACTCGCCTTCCCAACGAGCAACTACTGCCGAAGCCAGACAGTTGCCGATAACGTTAACGGCCGTGCGGGCCATGTCCATCAGCGCATCAATACCCAGGATGATGAATACTGGCCAAGCTGGCAGGTTGAACGAGGCCACCGTAGCCAGCAGAATCACCAGTGAGGCGCGGGGCACGCCAGCCACGCCTTTGCTGGTCAGCATCAGCGTGAAAACCATTACCAGTTGTTGTCCAAATGATAACTCAATTCCGGCGGCTTGCGCCACAAAAACAGCAGCCAGCGAGAGGTAGAGCGTAGTGCCATCGAGGTTGAAGGAATAACCTGTGGGCATCACAAAAGCCACGATGCGGCGCGGTACCCCCACGCTTTCCATCGCCTCCATAGCGCGGGGTAGGGCAGCCTCAGAGGATGTGGTGGCGAAGGCAATGCTCACCGGCTCGGCAATGGCTGCCACAATGCGCTTTACGGGTAGGCGCGCAATGAGCGCCACCGGCAACAACACTAGCAGCAGGAAAGCAAATAGAGCGCCGTACAGCGTGAGCAGCAGTTGAAATGCATTCACCAGCGGTCCAAAGCCCATCTTGCCCACCGTATAGGCCAATGCGCCGCCTACCCCAAAGGGAGCAAAGAACATGACCACGTTGGTGAATTTGAACATCACCTCCGACAAACTTTCCGTCCAGCTGAGCATAGGCTGGCGGTGCTTGGGGTGCACCATGGCCAAGCCAATAGCGAAGATGATGGCGAAAATAACAACTTGCAGCACCTGCCCTTCAGCCACCGATTTGGCAATATTTTCGGGGAAGATGTGCAGGATAATGTCGCTGGTGGTTTGCTCTACGGCTTGTAGCTGCTCGGTATCGGCGGCAATAGCGCCGCGGTTGATGCCGGCGCCCGCCTGCGTGAGGTTGATGGCGCCCAACCCAATAAAGAGTGCAAATGTGGTGACTACCTCGAAATAGACCAACGCCTTCACGCCCATGCGTCCTACCTGCTTCAGGTCGGCGTGGCCAGCAATACCTACTACAAGGGTAGCAAAAACCAGCGGCGCGATAATCGTTTTGACCAATCGCAGGAAGGCGTCGCTGAGTACCTTCATGTTGACGGCCGCCGCCGGGAAATCGTGTCCGAACTCAGCCCCTACAAACATGCTCACCACAATCCAGAACGTGAGCGAACGGCGTTGCGCCGCCAATACGCCTAGTGCTACCAGCGCCAGCCAACGCGCCACTAGTGGCACGGCCGGACCCAGCATGAGCCAGCCATACGCTTGCCCTGCGGTGAGCAGTCCGGCCAGTAAAAACAGAACGATAGTCAGTAGAACAAGGGGCGAAAACTTCATCAGCGGCAAACAGGAGAATAGATAGACGACGGAAAGTCAGCAAATATACTCCTTTGCGCTTGGCACCCTACCCGGCAGCTAGTACCCAATTACAATCCGCCGTACGATGGTCTTGTTGGCCAAGCGGATACGCAACGTATACAGCCCGATTGGTACGTTGGGTGAAATAGCGGTATCAACCTGACCGTCTAATGGTAGCTGCCCGGTGTAGGCACGCAGGCCACTGGCATCCCATAGCTCCAGAGTGGCAATTTGGGGTAGGGCAGGCTGCACGCGCACAAAGAACGTCCCGTTGTTGGGCACAGGGAAAAGACTTACCGTTATGGGTATCTTTTCTACTTCCACTGCTTTGATGGGGGAGTATACCATCTGGTTGCCACAAAGCTGGCGCAGACGGTAGTAGCACGTGCCCAAGGGCGCCTGCTGATCGATAAACTGGTAGGTGTTGTGCTGAGTGGAAGTGCCGGCTCCTGATAGGGTGCTTAGCGTTTCAAACGTCACGCCATCGCCCGAGCGTTCTACTACAAAAGCACTGCTGTGAAATTCAGAGGTGGTTGCCCAATCAATCTGTACCTGCTGGCCCTGGTTGGTTAGCTCGAAGGTGGTGAGCACGGGTTGCATATTGGGTTTTTGCTCAGCATAGAGTACGCCATTGGGCACTACCTGCTGCACCAGCCCTGGGCCGTTGTAGCGGAGTACTAACCCTTGGCTGCCACCATGCTCCCCGTAGTATACCCGTAGCGTATGAAAACCTGCGCTGAGCACCTTAGTAGCCGTGGCATTGCGGTAGCCACGTGTATCACCAACGTTGGCTACTGTTGGCTGCTTCTCCTGATCAAACCACACCGACGCAGCATCATCGGAGCCGAGGTAGAACGTGTAAGTACCAGCCGTGAGGGCATATATCTGGCCCGTGTAGGTAGCGCTGAACTCGTCGGGGTCACCCGGTGCGTTGTATATACCTAAGTGACCAACGTTGAATACATCTGTCTGACTGAGCGGAAAATTCAGCGCCTCCACCTGCCGGTTGACAATGCCCGGTTTGGTACGGTCGAAAAAGGTCAGGTCTTCGTTGTAGTAACTGCGGTAGTAAGTGGCCAGCAAACCGGCGTTGCAAGTAGGAGCCTGACTCTGAGCCACTGCATGCGTAAAGGGTAGCAAAAACAAGCTACCCAACAAGCAGAGTCTAATGCACTGGAAATACGTAGAAAAAGCGTAAAAAATAGTTTTCATACTGTGGGTGGAAAGGGCAGGGCAGAAAAAACAGGGAAACTAGCAGAGTAGGAGAAAGGTAAGCAAAAAACTGGCTTGAATTAAAGTATATCACTTATTAATTGTAATATTTCAATTCATTCTGAAGGCATATACGCACACAAAACGTATAGGTTTATGGCATTAAAGAAAAAAATAAGGTCGAGCTAAACGCGAGAAAAAACATCGTAAAACAGCTTACGCTAGCCTTCCCTCTTCTATGTTGTTTTTTGCATAGTATATACCTCTCACAGAACGCATTTCTTTCTTTTTTTCATCTCTTCCTATGCTGGTCTGGACCCTTACGCCCCTGCTGCTACCTCTACGCTATACCTGGAAGATTGCCCGCAATGCATCTGATAGCAAAACCAACCTAGTGGTGCACGTAGTAGATGAAAGCGGCCAGTTTGAAGGGCGAGGTGAAGCAGCCCCCAACGTACGATACGATGAGTCGACCGAACGGCTGACGCGGGAGTTCGCACATCTGCTGACGGCTGGGCTGAGTGACGTCGACAGTCTATCGGAACTGGATGCGCTGCTGGCTGCCCACCCGCCGGCTCACGCCCTACGGTTTGCCCTGGAAGCGGCCTACCTGCACCGCGAAGCCAGTCGATTACGCCAGACGGTACCGCAGTTGCTGGGCGTGCCTGCCCCGGCTACTCGGGTGCCCACGGCATTTTCCCTACCTATTATGGAGCCAGGAGCCGTAGCGGGCTTCGTGCGCGAGCAGGACATGGCGCGCTTTCCGCTGCTCAAAATTAAAGTGAACCAGGAAAGTGGCTACGATCTGCTGCGCGAAGTAACCCGCGCCGCGCCCAATCATCTTCTGTTGATTGATGGCAATGAAGCCTGGCCTGATGCCGATGCACTCCTGCGCTTTCTGGAAAAAATAGGCCAACTGCCTCACCTACGGGTGCGCCTGCTAGAGCAACCCTTGCCCGCCACCCATACCGCCGACTACGAGTACCTGCGACCGTTGTCGCCCTACCCGCTGTTTGCCGACGAATCGGTGACGGATGCGGCTGATTTTGAGGGCATTGCCCGGCAGTTCCACGGCGTGAACATGAAGCTAATGAAGGCCGGTGGCTACCACAATGGGCTTCGCCTACTGGCGCAAACCCGCGCCCATGGTCTGCAAACCATGCTGGGCTGTATGGTCGAAACGTCGCTGGGTATCTGGTCGGCCCTGCAACTCAGCGCCCTTGCCGACGTCTGCGACCTAGACGGCTTCCTCATCCTCCGTCACGAACCATTTGGATTGGTACGCGAAGAAGCCGGGCAACTGGAAATGGTGGATGGGGAGTGGTGAAATTGTGAAGTGGTGAGATTGTGAGTTTGATTTTTTGTCATCCTGAGCTTGTAAAGGATGATGGTCGTCTTTCTACCTTACAACCTCACTCTTACAACCTCACTATTTCGCCAAACTCTGAAGCTGTTGGTCTAATTCGCGTAGCTGCTGATCGAGTTGGCGGGTGTCGGGTGGGGTAGGCTGGCGGGATAGTAACTCAATCTTTTGGTTGAGTAGCCGTACTTTCTGCTCCATCAGGCGCAGTTGCTGGCTCTGTTGGCTCAGTCGGGTCTGCAAATCAGCGAGGGGCACTACCTGGCCGCGCTCCACGTACTGCTCGAAGCGGGTGGCGTTGGCCCCTATAGTGTCCTGGAGGGCGGCGGCAGCGCTGGCGGGAGTAGCAAATACAATGCTGCCCCCGCTGTTCACATAGTCGCCCTCGTGCAGAGTGGTCATCTTCCCGCCGGGAAGCTCTACGATGCCGCTTTTATAATTTATCTTCGTGCCGTTTGCCAGACGAATGTTTTTCGTAAGCGGTTGATAGTTATTATCTTGGTGCAGTACCACGGCGCCATTCCGGAAAAGAAACTGTGCCCCGGTGCCGTAGTCGATAGCGCCTACGGGCCGGACAAGGGGCGTGCTTTTTTCCTGGGCCATAGTAGCCGGAGCAATAGCCAAAAGGCTACCCGTAAGTAAGAATACAACAGAGATACGCATATACGTCGGCCGGAGAGAGGATAGAATTCCTTCTACGTGTCACGCCTGGAGGAGGCTGCGTGGAGGGGGGTAGGCAAATATTATCAGTAAATATGTTGCAACATTAAATGTATGTACATATATTTGTGTCATTATTCAGCTCTACTTATATGTCAGTCATGAAAATAGAGGATGCCATTAAGCAGCCGGTTTTTAAAGACCCATATCAAAAGGTGATGATTAACCTGCTTTATACGGCTGGCTGGCTGGAGCTGCGGCAAGCTGCTGCTTTCCGCGAACACGGCGTTACACCTCCTCAATACAACGTGCTACGCATTTTGCGGGGTCGTCATCCTGAGCCGGCTACTGTCAACCTGCTCATTGAGCGAATGCTGGACAAAACCAGCAACGCTTCGCGCATTGTGGACAAGCTGGAGGCCAAGCAGCTCGTGACGCGCACGGTGTGCCCCAGCAACCGCCGCGCCGTGGATATTCGCATCACCACTGCTGGTCTGACACTGCTGGAAAAGATGCATCCAACGCTGGAGGAGCAAAATAAAGTATTGCAAAACCTGAGCTCGGCAGAAGCTGAGCAGCTCAGCAACCTACTCGATAAACTCCGGGACTGACGGCTTTCAGTCAAATACACTCCTTTTTCACCATGAAAAAAATCGTTTTGTCGGCTTTCGCAGCCGTTACGTTCCTCAGTGCTTCCTCCTTTGTAGCCGCTCCCGGCACCAGCGCTACGCCTATCCGCACGGAAAAAGCCGCCGCTAAAACGTATAAGGTACAGCCACAACTCAGCACGCTGGGCTGGGAAGGCAAAGCCGTAACGCACGGCCACAGCGGCACAGCTCAGTTCTCGAACGGTGAGCTGATGGTGAACGGCAATCAGCTGGTGGGCGGTACCGTAACTGTGGATATGACAACGGTGAAGACAACCGACATCAAAGATGCCGATAGCAACACCAAGTTCATGGGGCACATCAACTCCGACGACTTCTTCAGCACGGCTAAATACCCTAGCGCTACCTTCAAAATCACGAAAGTAGCCTACATCAAAGGGGCTGCTGCTGATGCCAACAACGCCAACATCACCGGCGACCTGACCATCAAAGGCAAAACCAACAGCATCACTTTTCCCGCTAAAGTAGGCGTGAAGAACGGTGTAGCTGCTGCCAGCGGTACGGCCACTGTAGACCGCACCAAGTACGACATCAAATACGGCTCGAAGTCGTTCTTCGAAGGCATCGGCGACAAAGCCATCTACGATGACTTCAATTTGAGCTTCAACGTTATTGCCAAGTAGTTCTTATGATCAGATGCCTGCTAGTCAGCTGATCATAGAATAAAATAAAAAGAGCCCCGTTGCCAATAGGTAACGGGGCTCTTTTTTTAAGGTGCTGCGAGTAGGCCTTACTTGCCGCGCAAGCGGCTCTGGCGGTAAAGCATCTGCTGACGCACTACCTGGGCCAAGGAGTCGGACACGAAAACGGGCGGGGTAGGGGACTGCTGGGCATTGAGGGGGTAGCGCAGCCAATACGTCCGGTCTTCCTCGTCAAACTGCCCGTTGCGGTTGGAATCGTAGCGCAACTCAGCCAGCAACAGGCGGGTATTCGGAATCAGCTGCCAGCTTTCCAGGCGCGTACTATCGGGGGTGAGTTGGTGCAGATCTTCTCCATTGCGCTTAGAAATAAACAGAATGCGCCCATCAGTGCTGGTCAGTTCGCCGTCGTTGTTGCGGTCGGCAGTAATAATCTGGTAGAACAGATTAGGATAGTTTGCGGTAATGACTTTTTCGATGCGATAACCACCGTTGTCGAGCAGCAGGTGCGTGCGCCCGGTAGGCAGGTGATAGAACAGCAGGTTGAAGACTGGACCACGGGCCGAATCGTAGTTAGTGCTGGCGTAGGAGGCGGGCACATCGCCTTTCATGTCAATGAGAGGCCGTTCCTGCCGTCCGGTTTTTACGGCCATGATAGGCTGATACACGTATCGGCCGCTGTCGAGCGGCACGGGCGCCGCATACTGTACCCGGTACGTTTGCGCAGCCTGCCGGATAGTAAGCGAGTCGGGCACAGTTGGCGTTTGCGCGGCTGACGTTCCTCCCGATTTTTTCTGTTGGTCGGAAGAGCAGGAGGCAGCCAGGGCACCGAGGAGCAGGCAGGCAAATAACGTGGAGCGAGTAACGGGCATGAAAAGAATTGCGCAAAAAGTAAACGGAAGTCGGGCGCCCAGCAACGAACCCCGGCAGTGAGTAGTACGGCGGTGGGTAGGGTAGGGATTTATGTGGGGCTCAAAGGCTGTGCCAGCCCCGTGCAATTAGTCCGGTAGAACCAGCTCCCGCGGCAGCTCAAACCGCAGGTTATGGCTTTTGCTGCGCGCGTGCAACTGCTGCAAAAACGAGTCGAGGTCAGCTTTATACTCCAGCCATAGGTCCTCGTGCAGGTTGCTTTGCACCAGCGCCGTGGTGCGGGCGGCCAAGCGTGCCGTGGCTGTATAAAATCCTGCAAACGGGCTCTCAAACTGCCCTGTGTAGTTGGCAAAGATGTGCCGCAGAATGAACAGGTTTAGGTCTATTTCCAGCCGTTTGTCTTTGGTGATGCGGCGGGCGCGGGCTACTTCCTTGGTAGCCTTGCCAAGTGCTTTGGTCAGGCTACGATTGAGTAGCCGCGCCGTGGCGCCCACGGCAAACAACTCGTGTATCTGGTCAGAAGTCTGCTCATAAACGGTTTCCACGGTTACGTCGGGTAGCAGTTCAAAGCGAAGCGTATCGTACAGCTCGGCGTCGCGGCGCGCTGCCCGTAGCAGGAGAGTTTCCTTTTCTTTATCAGAAAGGCGTTTGAGGGCTTTCTTGAAATCGGCAGACAGAACGGGCATCGAGATAAGTAGAAGGTAAGGATCAAAAAACGAGCGGTGCGGGGCCACGTGCTCTCCGCTGCCACTGACTACGGCGCGAAGGTAGGGAAGGGCGGCGCTGGCAAAACGCTGGTCCCGTCACCCGGCAGCAAGCTACCGTCTAACGCGCATTTCTCAACGAGTCTGGCTTTGGGTAGCAGCTAAAGTTGACAACTATACAGCCTATCAAGACGTTACCAAATTGGAAAGGTGAGGCCGGAGTTGGCCTTTTACCTGGTTTTTTCGTAAATTTGCACCATGCATAGCAACCCGCAAATCGACTACGACGAGGACGTACTACTCTTGGAAGAAACCATCGACGTGCGCGACCTGGTCGTGTACAATGATGACGTAAATACCTTCGAGCACGTCATCAAAACCCTGATCGACGTGTGCCAGCACGAGCCCGAGCAGGCTGAGCAGTGCACGTTGCTCATTCACCACAAAGGTAAATGCACTGTGAAGCACGGCACGTATGACGAGTTGACCGGCATGTGCACCGCCATTCACGACCGGGGCATTTCGGCTGATATTCTCTAGCACCGCTACCCCGAAAAATTCTGTCATCCTGCGCCCGGCGAAGGACCTTATCACCCCCTGTTCGTTGTTATGCAATGGGCTGGCAGGGTAGGGTAATTTGCCGGTCCCAGGATGACAGTCTATTTTACTCCTTCCCTCTTTTGAATGGAATTTCCCTCCAAGCTGATAGAAAATGCCGTGGGCGAGTTGGCCAAGCTGCCCGGTATCGGTAAGAAAACCGCCCTGCGGCTGGCCCTGCACCTGCTCAAAGCTGAAACCGAAACCACCAGTAACCTGGCCGAGGCGCTGGCTAAAATGCGCTTCGATATCACCTACTGCCAGACTTGCCACAATATCTCCGACACCGAGCAGTGCAGCATCTGCGCCAATAAGCTGCGCGACCACGCCACTATCTGCGTGGTATCGGACATCCGCGATGTAATTGCCATTGAGAATACCGGCCAATACCAGGGTACCTACCACGTGCTGGGCGGCGTGATTTCACCAATTGAAGGCATCGGCCCCGGCGATTTGCACATTGATACGCTGCTGGAACGCGTGACGGCCTCCGACTCGGAGGTGCAAGAGGTGATTCTGGCCATCAGCCCTACCATGGAGGGCGACACCACGGCCTTCTACCTCTCGCGCAAGCTCCGCGACCAGGAAGGCGTCAATATCAGCACCATTGCCCGCGGCATTCCGGTGGGTGGCGAGCTGGAATACGCCGATGAAATTACGCTGGGCCGCAGCATAGTAGAGCGCCAGCGCCAAGCGCGGTGAGTAGGATAGGGGTTGTTTTGGAGTGCTGAATGCGTGAGGCCACTGGAGAAGATTCCGGTGGCCTCACGTATCATTTAGAAATCAGGCTTCAACACTCAATATTTCCAAGCTACTTTTGCCCGTATGCTTACGGTAGAAAAAATTGGCGGCACATCGATGAGTGCCTTTGGGGAAGTGTTGGACAACATCATCCTCTACGGCCGCGAGGACGCGGCGCTTTATAATCGCATTTTTGTGGTGTCGGCCTACGCGGGCGTTACCAACTGGCTGCTGGAAAACAAGAAAACCGGCGAGCCTGGTGTCTATCATCGCTTTGCCGAGCACAAGCAGTTTCGGCAGGCCCTGAGCCAGGTGAGCGACCAGCTACAGGAGTTGAACAAGCAGTACGAGCCGCTGGGTCTGGATCTGGCGGTGGCCAACGAGTTTATTGCGCAGCGCATTCAGGATGCGCAAGGCTACCTGGATAACCTAGCCAGTATTATGGCCTCGGGCTACGTGAGCAGCGAAAATATCTTGCAGGCCGCCCGCGAGATTCTCGCGTCTATTGGCGAATCGCACTCGGCTTTCAACTCCGTGAATATCCTGCAAAACCGGGGCATCCACGCTACGTTGGTAGACCTGAGTGGCTTCCACGATGCCACGCCCTACACCATCGACCAGCGCATTCAACAGGCCTTTCAGGCTATCGATTTTGCCGCTACCATTTGCATAGCTACGGGCTACACCAAGGGCACTGAGGGCATTATGCGGGAATTTGACCGGGGCTACTCCGAGGTGACCTTCAGCAAGATAGCCGTGGCTGTGAAGCCGCAGGAGGCCATCATTCACAAAGAATACCACCTGTGTACCGCCGACCCCGGCGTGGTAGGGCTGGCCAACTGCGCGCCGGTAGGCTTCACCAACTACGATGTGGCCGACCAGCTGGCCGACGTGGGGATGGAAGCTATTCACCCGAAAGCATCCAAGCCACTGGAAATCAACAAGATTAACCTGCGTATCAAAAATACCTTCGAGCCGGAACACCCCGGCACGCTCATCACCGAGGACTACGTGAGTCCTACCAAGCGCGTGGAGGTAGTGACCGGTACCGACCGCGTGCTGATTGTGGACGTGTACGACCCGCTGATGGTAGGCGGTGTGGGCTTCGACCTGCATATTATGGAGGTGTTTGCCCGGATGGGCATCAGCTACTCCTTCAAAGCCACCAGTGCTAACAGCATCTCATTGGTTATCTGGGAGAAGGACTTCAAGCCACAACTGGTAGACGAACTGCAAGCCAAGTTTGAGAAGGTGACGGTCGAAAAGGCGGCGATGGTGTGCATCATCGGCTCCAACATTGATGAGCCGGGACTGTTGGCGCGCGCGGCGGGTGCACTGGCTGGGGCGAACATCAATATCAAAAGTGCCGGCTTTGCCCTACGCAAGGTGAATATTCAGTTTCTGGTGGCGCGGGAAGATTTCAACTCCGCTGTGGTGGCCCTGAATGGGGCGCTGTATGCAACGGAAGCTGAAGCATAAGGGTAGTGAGGGAACGGGCATGTTTTAGGTAGTTCGACGTAATTTGTTCACCTTGTACTCCGCCCTACTTACCCACCGCGTGAAGCTCTCCGTCGTCATTGTCAACTACAACGTTTGCCACTTTCTGGAGCAGGCTCTGTTGTCGGTACGCAAAGCGGTGGTGCAGCTTGGAGCACCAGCTGAGGTATTTGTAGTCGACAACAACTCCGCCGACGACTCGGTGGCGATGGTGCGGACGCGCTTCCCGGAAGTGCTACTGATTGAGAATGCGCACAATCCCGGTTTCAGCACGGCCAACAATCAGGCCCTGCGCCGAGCCCAGGGCCAGTACGTGCTGCTACTCAACCCCGATACCGTAGTAGAGGAGGACACCTTCCGGCGGTGCTGCCAGTTTCTGGACGAGCACCCCGACGGCGGTGGTCTGGGCGTATACATGCTGGATGGACAGGGCCAGTTTCTGCCCGAGAGCAAGCGCGGCCTGCCTACCCCCTGGGTGGCTTTCTACAAGATATTCGGGCTGGCGTGGCTGCTGCCCCGCTCGCGCACCTTTGGGCGCTACCATTTGGGCTACCTCTCCAAAGACCAAACGCACGAAGTAGACGTACTCAGCGGTGCATTCATGCTGATACGCCGCAAGGCCCTGGACAAGGTAGGGCTGCTCGACGAAGACTACTTTATGTACGGCGAGGATATTGACCTCTCGTATCGTCTCACCCAGGGCGGCTGGAAAAACTACTACTACCCCGGCACGCGCATCATTCACTACAAAGGTGAAAGCACCCGGCGCACGAGCATCAACTACGTGTTCGTGTTCTACCGGGCCATGGTCATCTTTGCCCGTAAGCACTTTGCACCAGGCAAAGCCGGCGTGTTTAGCCTGCTGCTGAACCTGGCTATCTGGCTGCGCGCCGGGGCTGCCGTAGCAAATCGCGTAGTGGTGGGTAGCGCGCCGGTGCTGTTAGACGCCATACTGGTAGGCACTGGCTTGAGCGCGCTGCATACGTATTGGCCTGCGCTGGCAATGGGTAATGCAGCCACTGCACCGGCTTGGGTGGCTACCTGGTTGACTGCCTCCTACCTCAGCGGCACCTACGACCAGCCTCCGCGCATTTGGCCCATTCTGCGGGGGGTAGGGCTAGGAACCGCAGCATTGTTACTGGTGGGGAGCTTCGCGCAAGCCAGCTGTTTCATACCTACTTTGCTGCTGGGTGGCAGTTGGGCTGCTGCGGCTATGGTAGGGTGGCGCGTGCTGGTGCACGGCATGCGGCACGGAACTCCGCACCTGCACCAACGGCGCACCCGGCGCGTAGCCCTTGTGGGTTCACAGATTGAAAATAAACGGCTGCAAAGTTTGTTGCAGAAAACCGCCGCGCCGGTTTGCGTGGTAGGGCAACTGAGTCTGGAAAGACCCGTTGCCCCCGGCCAAGTGGAAACGGTACACGCGCTTGAGGCGCTTATTGAGCAGTATAAGGTGGAGGAGCTGATTTTCTGTGGTCAGGACCTGACTTCGCAGCAGATTATTGCCCTGATGACGGCACTGCCCCACCGACGGGTAATTTATCGGATTCTACCCCAGGCGAGTCAGTACGTGCTGGGCAGCTCCAGCCGCATTTCGCCCGGCGATTATTACGCCCTGAACCATACGCCAGCCTACTCACCCGCGCCCGATATGAGCGTGCTGGTGCGCTGCTTTCGGTGGCTGGGCTGGGCGCCAAATCCCAACAGCCCCTCCCGCAACTAAGCGGTAGCCGTTGTAAAAAGAGTGAAAAGAAGCTACGTCGCGTCGGCTCAAATCCGTACATTGGCCGAACTTCTGACTTGTTTCACTCACTTCGCATGTCTAGCTCCGCTACCTCCGTTGCCTCTGTCCTGTCCGACCGCATCAACGCTTTGCAGGAATCCCAAACGATTGCCATGGCCAAAAAAGGCCGCGAACTGGCTGCTCAGGGAATCGACGTTATCAGCCTTAGTTTCGGCGAGCCGGATTTTCAGACGCCGCAGTACGTGAAAGACGCCGCTAAAACGGCCATTGACGAGGGCTACACCTTTTACACGCCCGTGCCCGGTTACCTAGACTTGCGACAAGCCATTGCCGCCAAATTCAAGCGCGACAACAACCTCGACTACCAGCCCGATCAGATTGTGGTGAGCACCGGCGCCAAGCAGTCGCTGGCGAATGTTGTGCTAAGCGTGGTGAATCCGGGGGATGAGGTGATTGTATTTGCGCCCTACTGGGTGAGCTACGAGGAAATGGTCAAGCTAGCCGAGGGCGTGCCGGTACCGCTGATGGGTACCATCGAAAACGACTATAAAGTAACGGCGCAGGAGCTGGAAGCGGCCATTACGCCCCGCACCAAGCTCATCATGTACTCTTCGCCCTGCAACCCCACAGGCGCCGTATTTTCGCGGGAGGAGCTGGCTGCCATTGCCGAGGTAGTAGCGCGCCACCCGCAGGTGCTGGTAATGGCCGATGAGATTTATGAGTATATCAACTTTGTGGGCGAGCATGTGAGCATCGCGCAGTTCTCGGAGATAAAAGACCGGGTGATTACTGTAAACGGTTTTTCCAAAGGCTACGCCATGACGGGCTGGCGCGTGGGCTACCTGGCGGCGAGCAAGGAAATTGCCTCGGCCTGCGACAAGCTTCAGAGCCAGATTACGTCTGGCACCTGCTCCATTGCCCAGCGCGCCGGCCTGGCTGCCCTGCAAGGTGGCCGCGCCTCTGCCGATGAGATGGTCGCCGCCTACCGTCGTCGCCGCGACTTGGTGCTGGAACTGGTGCAGGACATTCCCGGTTTCCGCACGTCCGTGCCCGAGGGGGCGTTCTACATCTTCCCCGACGTGAGCGGCTGCTTTGGCAAGACCACGCCCGAAGGAAAGAAGCTGGAAACATCTGCCGACGTGGCCTTCTACCTGCTCAGCGATGCGCACGTAGTAGCCGTTAGCGGCGACGCTTTTGGCGCACCCAATTGCATCCGTTTCAGCACCGCCGCCGCCGATGAGAAGCTGCAGGAAGCTTTCACCCGCATCAAAACCAGCATTGCAAAACTAAGCTAAGCGAGTAGCAGATTGAATCATGTGCCGGCCGGCATCCGCAGCAGCGGGTGCCGGCCGACTGCTTTGTAGGCAACCCAGCCATATCGCTTACTTTTGCAGCCTTAAATAGTCTTCGCATAATGCCTCATCCTACTGCTCCCACTACGCTTGCCAACTTATTCTCCGCTTTTGACCAACTCACAGTGTTGATTGTGGGCGACGTGATGGTGGACGCTTACGTGTGGGGCAAGGCCAGCCGGTTGTCGCCGGAGGCGCCGGTGCCGGTAGTGAACGTAGCACGTACGGAGCAGCGCCTGGGCGGAGCCGCCAACGTGGCCTTGAACGTGCAAGCTCTGGGAGCCACGCCGCTACTGTGCGCAGTGGTAGGCGAGGACCAGGGCGGCGACCAGCTGCTGACGTTGCTACAGGAACGCAACCTGTCGGCCGAGGGGATTGTGCGTAGCGCGTACCGTCCCACTACCGTCAAGCAGCGTATTCTGGCTGCTGGGCAGCAGCTCCTGCGCCTTGATGCGGAGGTGGAGCACGACCTCAACGAGGTAGAAAAGACTAGCCTGCATACTCGCTACGAACAGCTGTTAACCCGCGCCGACGTCGTAATCTTCGAGGATTACGACAAAGGGGTCCTCAACGAAGCCACCATTCAGCGGTTTATTGCGCTGGCGTTGGCGCGGCAGATACCCACGGTAGTCGACCCCAAGAAAAAGAACTTTCTGGCCTACCAGCACTGCACGCTGTTCAAGCCCAATTTGAAAGAGCTGCGCGAAGGACTGAAGCTGGAGTTTGGCGACACCGACGCCGACCGACCCGCTTTTGAAGCGGCCGTGGCCCGGTTACGGCAGGAGTTGCACCCCGCCAATGTGCTGGTGACGCTCTCCGAGCGTGGTGTGTTCATTGAGGATGCAGAGCAGCAACAAACCTATATTCCGGCCCACGTGCGCGCTATTTCCGATGTATCGGGGGCCGGTGACACAGTTATTAGCATTGCGGCGCTGTGTGTGGCGCTGGGGGTAGGGGCACCAGCTACGGCCGCCTTGGCTAACCTGGGCGGCGGACTGGTGTGCGAGCAGGTAGGGGTAGTGCCCATCGCAAAGGCGCAGCTGCTCGCCGAGGCGGAGGCTGTTGGCCTGCGGTTATAACATGCCGCCAGCTTGTGCCTCTATCTCAAACATTTAGCTAGAGAAGCCACTCAAAAGGCATGCATAATACACGCTGCATGCTATTCTAAGCTCGCTTTTCGACTTTTTAAATAGTCGCTCTATCTGTTTGGTGGAAGTGCTTTGGAGGGAATATACAGGTGTAAGCAACAGAAGTCGGTCAGAATCAAGATAAAAACTTGAGAAATTCTTGAGCTTGATCAATCTGGCCAGCGCGTGTTTTCGTAGGTTTATAGTGATAATCTGATAAAGAATTGGATTATTAATTGTCACACTCATGATCTATATTCTCTATGACTACCGGGCAGAGTTTTTCAGAGGAAATCAGGGGTTTTTTCGAGGCAAATGAATTGCTGCCCAGCGATACTACTGCCTTCAGCAACTCCTTAGCCGCGGCCGACCGCATCATTGAGTTGGTAGTGACCAAACTGACTGAGTTGGCCCGCCAAGTGGGAGGCCGAGAGGTAGTATGGAAAGCAACTCAGCAGACGGCTGCCTCCAGCGCACTCAATCAACCCGCTACCCTGCGCGATGCCAAGGTGATAAACCAAGGTAGTGAGTTGATGAAAACTCTAATGGAGGATCGGTACCACGGCACGGTGCACAACCTCGCCGCCGACACGGGTACGGATGCAGCCGAAATAAACCGTTTGTTTGGGCAAGTAGCACTGGTAGCAACTGGCCTGTTGGGCCAGAAAGCTACCGCGCACCACTGGGACGCCGAAGCTCTAAACCAATGGCTGCAAGGACAGCGCAGCAATCAGCTGCAAGCCCAGCGCAGTGCTCGTCCGGCACTGGCGCCGCTGCCGCCCTTCACCGCCGAGCCCCGCGAAACGGCTGCCCCGCGTGGTGGTAGCAGCCACTGGGGCTGGATTGCGCTGCTGGTAAGCATTGCCGTTGTGAGTTTTGTGCTAGGACGGCAGACAGCCCCTGCACAAGAATATCAACTGCCTAGCAACGTGTTGGCCAGCAATGCCCTAACCGTCAACGACCGGTTTGCCCTACCCACGGCTGCCACCGACAACCGCACTACCTGGGATGCTGCCAACCCTATTAATGTTGTCACCAATGAGAACTTCCAGGCAGCCGGAGGCTACCCTACGGTAATTGCTACCAACACTACTCCCAACAGCGGCGGCGGCTACGTCTACGGCAACGCTGGGGTGCCGGTGGTACTGAAGCTAAATGGTGGGTTACAGCAGATTATCGGTTCCAACTCCACGGAGAGCCGCTTGTACCAATTTCTGGCTGATCCGGATATGAGAGTGGATACGCTCAACCCACTGAAGGGCTGGATTGGCTTCGACCGCATTTACTTCGAATCGAGCAAGGCTACGCTCACCAACGAGTCGATGTGGCAGCTCTCGAACGTAGCCAGCATCCTGAAAACCTTTCCTACCGCCGAGGTACGCGTTGGTGGCTACACCGACAGCTCCGGCGACCCGCTCCTCAACCTGCGCCTGAGCCGCGACCGGGCACAGGCCGCCCGCGCTACGCTCATCAGCATGGGCGTTGACCCCGGTAACGTGGAGGCCATCGGATACGGCGCATTAGACAACATTGCCAGCAACGATACCTCAGATGGCCGCTCTCTCAACCGCCGGGTAAGTATCAGGGTATTAGAGAAGTAAGAATAGCAGCGCAACGAGCAAGGCCCGCCGAGATGTTCTTTCGACGGGCCTTGCTCGTTGCGCTGCTACTACGCTTTACGCACGCAGCGTAGAGCTAAACTCCTTCACCGTTTCAATAAAGACGCGTACGTTGTCGGGGTTGGTGTCGGGGTAGACGCCGTGGCCCAGGTTGGCAATGTGGCGGTGTGGCCCAAAGCGGCGCAGCATCTCGATGGTTGCCTGGCGCACCTGCTCCGGCGAGCCGTAAAGGGCGCAGGGGTCGAGGTTGCCTTGTAGGGTTTTATCGCCGATGAGGGGGCGCACATTGCGCGGGTCCTCGTTCCAGTCGAGGCCGATGGTACGGCAGGGAAGCTGGGCGAAATCGGAGGTAGCGAAGTAGGCTCCTTTGGCAAATACCGTCACGGGCACATCGGGAATGGCCTGGCAGATTTCGCGGATGTAGCGCGTGCTGAACTCACGGTAGTGGTCGGGGGGTAGGATGCCGGCCCAGGAGTCGAACACCTGCACGAGGTTGGCCCCGGCCGCCACCTGCGCTTGGAGGTAGGCAATGGTGGTAGCTGTGATTTTGCGCAGCAGCTCATGGGCCAGCTCGGGCTCAGCGTAGAGCATGCGACGAGCCTTGGAGAAGGTTTTGGAACCGTGGCCTTCCACCATATAGGCCAGAATAGTCCAGGGCGCACCGGCAAAGCCAATGAGGGGCACACGGCCATTGAGCGCAGTTTTGGTGACTCGAATGGCCTCCAGTACATAGCCCAGGTGCTCCTCTGGGTCGGCTACGCGCAGGCGGGCTATGTCCTGCGCCGATTTCACCGTATCCGGAAACAGTGGGCCGCGGGCTTCCACCATCTCATAGGGTAGGCCCATGGCCTCAGGCACCACCAGAATATCAGAGAAGATGATGGCCGCATCCACGTCTAGGGCATCTACGGGCTGAATGGTGACTTCGGCCGCCAGCTCAGGTGTTTCCACCAGTTCTTTAAAGCCACTGAGGCGGCCCCGCAGCTCGCGGTATTGGGGAAGGATGCGGCCGGCCTGGCGCATCAGCCAGACGGGCGTACGTTCGGTTTCTTCGCCGCGGGCGGCGCGCAGCAGCAGATCATTCTTGAGCATGCCGCAAAGGTAGCGCCTAGTCGGCTAGTCCGGCTACTTCATGAACAACTCCCTGATAGCGGTAGCAATAAAACTAACGCCGATGCTCAGGGTCAGAAAGCCCATCACGCGGGCCATAGCCGTCATGCCGGCCCGGCCCATTACGCGGGTAAGGCGCAGGCTGCTGACGAGAATCAGAAAGCTGGCGGCTGCCACCAACACAAAGCCAACCAGGGTAAACGCTACGCCCGAGTAAGATAACCGCCTGGTGAACAAGCCAATGCACACAGCAATAGAACCCGGCCCCGAAAGCATGGGCATGGCCAGTGGGGTAAAAGAAATGTCATCTTTCTGCTTGCTGTCCTCCACAGTCGCGTCCGATACTTTCGACTTGTTGGCGCCGGGCGTGAGCAAGTCGAAGGCCGAGCGCATCAGCAGAATGCCTCCTGCAATGCGCAGGTGATAAATATTGATGCCAAAGAAATTGAGCACGTACTGGCCCGCAAAAAAAGAAACTGCCATAATGCACACCATATAGATGCAGGCGCGCAGAGCCGTGCGGCTCCGCTCGGGGGCAGTGTCGTTTTCCGTCAGCGTCAGAAAAACCGGCATAGCCCCAAACGGATTGACCACGGAGAATAGCGTGGTGAAGGTGGCAATCAAAATATTTATGTCCATAAGGCAGCGGGTTGGAGGCCCTGGCGAGTAAAGGTACGAGCTACCGTGCCACCGAGAAAATGCAAAATCGTATGTTTGTTTTACTGCTGACCTTCGTATAAATTTCCTTCATCTGCATTCTCGCCCTAAATTTCTACCCCCTTGCTGACCCTAGACGGCCCTTGGTGGCTCATCCTAAGCCAATCTCTAACCGTATTGCTTGCCGCTGTGGCCATTGTGGCTACTGTAGTGCCGTTGGTGAAAGCCCAGGCCTGGTGGATTCGGGTGTTTGATTTCCCGCGTCTGCAAATTGTAGCAGGTGCCCTCCTAAGCGGAATTGCGCTGGTTGTACTGGGCATCACGGCCCAACCCGCTGGCATGGTCTTCGTCGTGGTGCTGGGCGCATGTGCCGTATATCAACTGTTTCGCATTCTGCCCTATACACCCTTGCGCCCCAAGCAAGTAGCCGACAGCGACCCGGAAGGCCTCGCCAACAAGGACCGCCAGATTACGCTGATGGTGACCAACGTGCTGATGACCAACCGCGACGCGCCAAGCTGCCTGCGGGCCATACGCGACTGCGGGCCTGACATTCTGCTGGCCGTTGAAACGGACCAATGGTGGCTGGATCAGCTACGTGTGCTGGAGGAAGATTACCCCTATACTGCCTACGAGCCCCTGCCGAACACCTACGGGCTTCTGCTGTTTTCGCGGTTAGAGCTGCGCGATGCCCATATTCGCTATCTGATTGACGACGAGGTGCCGTCGTTTCATGCGCAGGTAGTGCTCAAATCGGGTGAGGAAGTATGCTTGCACTGCTTGCATCCGAAGCCTCCAGCGCCTGCCGAGGCCAAAACCAGTACCCGCCGCGATGCCGAGCTATTGTTGATTGGCCGAGAAATAGAAAATAAAAACCAGCCGACTATTGTAGCTGGCGACCTGAACGATGTGGCGTGGTCCCATACCTCTGAGCTGTTTCGGCGCATCAGTGGCCTGCTCGACCCACGGCTTGGACGCGGGATGATGCCTACCTTCCACGCCGACTATTCGCTGCTGCGCTGGCCGCTGGACCACATTTTCCATTCTCCCCACTTCAAAGTGGTGCAGATGCATCGCTTGGAGTATATCGGCTCCGACCACTTTCCTATATGTATTACCCTCAGCTACGAGCCTGAGGATGAGGCTGAACAAGAAGCGGAAGCAGCCAAACCCGACGCCGAAGACCACGAAGAAGCCGTAGAGAAAATTGCTGCCGGTTTTGCAGAAGAAGCCGAGGAAGAGCGCGAAGAAGCGCAGAATAAATAGTTGGTTGCTAGTGGTTCGTTCAGAATGCCATTTCGAATGATGTACTGAACTACTCAATAGCCGCCCTCAAATAAAAACTGCATTTGCTGCTGGTTGATACTAGCTGGTACGTGCCGCATCACTGTATTGCGCAGGCGGGTGAGCAGCGGGTTTTCGAACTGAGCTACCTTGCCCAACTGCCACGACAGTTGCACAATGCGCGTGGTGCGAGGTAGGCGGCGCGTTTCGAATTCCTGGAAAGCGGTGGGAATATCGGCTTGATTGGCTAAGCAGTTGGCTAAAATGGCGGCATCCTCCACGGCCTGACCAGCACCTTGACCCAGATTAGGGGTAGTAGCGTGAGCCGCATCGCCTAGCAGCAGCACAGGTCCATAGGCGAAACGCGTTAGAGGCTTCAGGTCCAGAATGTCATTCCAGAGTAGCTGGTCGTCGCGGGTGAGGGCCAGTAGTTGCGGCACGGGCGCATGAAAATCAGCAAAGTGCCGTTGCAGATCCGCCACGCGGAAACGCTGCAACTGCGGGTTGCGCGGCTGCGCGCTGTTGATGCACGCAAACCAGTAGGCCTGCCCGTTGGGGAGCGGCACGTAGCCAAAACGTCCGGCACGGCCCCAGCTTTCGTAGGCGTGGCCGGCGGCTAGGCGCAAGGGCGCGGCATTAGCAATGGCTCGCCAGCACGTATAGCCGGCGTAGCGCGGCGCGGCACCCGGCAGCACTTGCCCCCGCACCCGCGACCGTATGCCATCGGCCCCAATAAGCGCATCGCCCGAAGCGTGGCTGCCAGTGGCAAAATAAGCTCGCACACCACCCGTAGGAAGTAGCTCAAAGCGCTCGAAGGGGCAAGCCAGCGTCAGGCACTCAGCCGGCAGTTGCCGCACCAGGGCCTTCTGCAACGCCGCCCGATGAATCCCCAGATTATCAAAGCCCAGGCGTTGGCTGAATGGGCGCGTATTAGTGTGGTTGAGTTGCCGGCCCTGCTGGTCTACCAAGTGCAGCTCCGTAATGGGGCTACCCGCCGCTTGCACCGCTTCTTGTAGGCCCAGGTCGTGCAGGGCACGCATGGCATTGAGGCCCAGTACCACACCCGCGCCTATTTCCCGTAGCGCGGGTGCGGCTTCATATACCTGCACTGTGTGGCCCTGCCGCCGTAGAGCCAGGGCTGTTGAGAGCCCGCCAATGCCCGCGCCAATGATAAGAAAATGCATACGGTAGTATCGCAACGCTCCGATGAACGAAGGGTGAACAAGTTGGCCGCCGAACTAGGTAGGGCAAGAAAAGCAAAACGTCATAGCGAGCGTCGCGAAGCATTGTGCATGCTTTCAGTAATTCCTGACAACCAGAAAGTGCTGAAAGCATGCACAATGCTTCGCGACGCTCGCTATGACGCTCTGAGAAAGGCAGGCTGCCTTACACCTTCACATTCTCCATGCCGTACTGCTTCAGCACGTCTTCAGGCACACCGGTCCAGCGGTTGGGTGAATTGCCAGCGTAGCCAATATCGGCAATGCCTATTTTGCTGGTAAAGAAGCCCGTAGCCGTCAAATCGCGCATGCGGTTGAAGAACGTGACGCCGGGTTTCATCTCCGGTTTGGCCTTGAGAGGGTAGGCAATGGCCGTTACCATCTCCATCTGCTGCTGCTGGCTGCACTCCACAAAGGGGTGGTTGTAGCGGTTAGAGCACTGTACATCGAGCCAACGCAGCCCGCCCCGCATGGGCACCTGGTGGCTCGGAATGTCCTTCACAATGAACTCAATGAAAGCCGGCACACCGGCATCGGAGGCACTGCCCGATTTTTCATCTTTCGGAATAATAATATCACCTAGCACGGTGATGGTAGCCATTTCGTGCTTCGTGAAGAACGTGTCGGCGTGCAGCTCCTTGTTTCGTTCTATTTCAAATTGCTGCCGACCAGAGTTGTCCGTATCGGTGGCCGGGGTGGTAGGAGCTTTTGCGGTTTGGGAGGTATCGCTCTTACACGAATCCAACAACAAGCCAGTAGACAGGGCCGTGAGGCCGATTGCTTTTAAAGATTCCCGTCTTTTCATGGTGGGTAAAAATGAATCTTTGGTAGGAATAATGGCCGCTGGGGCTACACGTTGAGCTTTTTGCGCTGTTCCAGGATATACTCGCTGGTGCGCATCGACAGCGCCAGAATAGTCCAGGTGGCGTTTTTGTCACCTTGCTGCACGAAAGGAGCAGCGTCTACCACAAACAGGTTCCGGCAGTCGTGGGCCTGGGACCACTTGTTGAGCGCCGACTTCTTGGGGTCGTCGCCCATGCGCACAGTCCCTACCTCGTGAATGATGCGGCCGGGGGCTTCCAGGCCATAGTTCGTCTCGGGGCCGGGTATCTTGGAGGTGATAATGGCACCCATGCCGTGCATAATTTCCTGGAAGGTTTCCTGCATGTGCTTGGCCTGCTGCACCTCGGCATCGGTCCACTTGTAGTTGAACTTCAGGACCGGAATGCCATATTTATCCACCACTTCCTTGTCAATCTCGCAGTAGTTGTCGGCGCGGGCAATGGCGGTGCCGCGGCCGGCCATGCCTACCTGCGTGCCGTAGAAGCGGCGGTAATCGTCCTTCAGCGAAGCCCCGAAGCCGCCGGCTTCTCTCTTGTTGCCGTCGCGGTCGGGCATCAGGCCATTGAGCTTGTGCATTCCCATACCGAAGCCGTAGGAGGGCATGTGCATGCCCCCACCGTACTCGATGTGGTAGCCGCGGGGGAAGTTCAGCTTCTTGTTATCGAGCCACCACGGGGTATAGATGTGCACGCTGCCTACGCCGTCCTCGTTGTAGCGCTTGCGGTCCATGAGCTGGGGTAGGAAACCGCCCAGGCTGGCACCCGTGGAGTCGTGAATGTACTTGCCAACCACGCCGCTGCTGTTGGCCAGCCCGTTGGGGTGGCGCGTCGATACGGAATTAAGCAGCAAACGGGCCGATTCGCCGGCGCTGGCACCCAGAATCACCATTTTGCCGCGCACCTGGTACTCCTGCAAATCTTCCCTGTCTACGTACGACACGCCGGTAGCCAGGCCGTCGGCGTCGGTGAGCACCTCGCGCACCATGGCATTGGTGAGCACCTTTAGATTACCGGTTTTCACCGCCGGAATCACCAGGCACGACGATGCCGAGAAGTCGCCGTACACTTTGCAGCTGCGGCCGCACTGCCCGCAGAAAAAGCAAGCGCCCCGGTCTTTGTTGCCGGGTAGGGCTTCGGTGAGTACAGAGCCTCGACCGGGAATCACTGTTACGCCGGCCTTTTCGGCTCCTTTCTTGATAAATAGCTCGTTGAGGCGGGGTTTGGGCGGAGGCAGGTAAATGCCGTCGGGCTCATTCTCCAGATTTTCCACCGTGCCGTAGATGCCAATGAGGCGGTCCAGCTTGTCATAGAACGGCTTCACCTCGTCGTAGGTGATGGGCCAGTCGTCGGTGAGGCCGTCGATGTGGTGACTCTTAAAATCGTTGGGGCCCATGCGCAGTGAGATACGCCCCCAGTGGTTGGTGCGCCCACCCAGCATCCGCGCCCGAAACCAGTCGAACTGCGTGCCATTCTCAGTGGTATAGGGCTCACCATCCAGCTCCCAGCCGCCATAGGCCGCGTCGAAGTCCCCAAACGGCCGCACGGTAGACGCACCACGCCGCGGCGACTCGTACGGGAATTTCAACTGTTGGGCATCCTTGGCTGGGTCAAAATACGCACCAGCTTCCAGCATCAGCACTTTCAGGCCAGCATGGGCCAGCACATAGCCTGCCATGCCACCCCCAGCGCCAGAGCCCACAATAATAGCGTCGTAAACAGTACCAGATTTCTTGATTTCAAACGTGCTCATACACAAGTACCTATCTTATAACTCGGTGATGGTGATATTGCGAAAGGCTACCTCGTGGCCGTGATCTTGCAGGGCAATGTGGCCTTTGGGGTAGGCAGCGAAGTCTTTCCAGGTTTTAAATTTGCTGTTGCTTATCAGCTCGTTCCACTCCGGGCTACCCATCTGCGTTTCCACGATTTTGGTGCCGTTCAACCAAAACGTGAGGTGGCCGTTTTGCTTGCGTAGCTTCACCTTATTCCACTCGCCCACGGGTTTCGCTACGTCCTTGGCGGGAGCCTTCATATCATATAAGGAGCCGGCCAGGTGGTTCGCTTTTTTATTGTCTGATGCCTTGATGTTGTCCAATACCTGCATCTCAATACCCGTTTCGTAGGTAGCATGAAACTTCGGATCTTCCTGTATGCCGAAAATAACGCCGCTGTTACCGGCCTCCGTGATGTTCCAATCCAGGTTCAACTCAAAGTTCTCGTATTCTTTATCCGTCACCAGGTCACCGCGGCCTTCTGCCTTGGGGTCGAGCTGCAACGTGCCGTTCACGGCTTTCCAGGCAGGAGTAGCGTCGGGTTTCAGGTAGGTATGCCAGCCGGTGGTGGTTTTGCCGTCGAATAGCACGTATTGTTTCTTCCCCGCTGCTTGTTTGTTCGCCGATGCAAGCGGCGGACTACTACAAGCCATCAGGGTTGCAATACTGACAATGATAAGTTTCATGCAGGTGTGGTTAGTTGGGTAGGAAGGGAGATGGGCAGTGGTATTGGTGAACATATTGCCTGACTGGTACCGGCCAAGCAAGTGAGAAGCTGGCGGCGGCGCAAGAGTTGGCAGTTGCCAATTGACTCAACTTACAGGTTATAAGTTGCTTTTCCTAGCACCGATATAGTTGGGTTGCCCGACTTACACAAAGGTGTTATACAGCTACCATTAGCCGCTGCTAAAACGATTTTGCAGTCAAAAGTAAGTTAAATGTCTGAACAAGAAGATGAAACAGTGGGCCAATTTGTATCGTAGTTTCAGTTATACCGAACACCAATAGCTTCGTGGCTGTACCGGTCGCGGAGCCTTCAATACAAGTATCATGGCCCAGACAGAAAAAGGACAGAAATTCATCCGGGTGCCTGCTTACACCCGCACCTACCACGGCAAGACCGTTACCGTACCAGCGCACGTGCGCAGCACGCCTACCCACTGTCCCGACGCAGAAAAGGCAGAGGCAGACGAGGAGAAGCAGTGAAAGACAACAGAAAAAATAACGCAGAAAGGCCCGGAAGAATTTCTCCCGGGCCTTTCTATTTACTCAAGGCGGGCAATTACTTGCTGCCGTCTACTTCTTCGTAGTCCACGTCGGTTACGTTGTCGGCGCCCTGGGGCTGGCCTTGCGAGCCGTTGCCACCGGGCTGGCCGCCGAAGTCTTCGGCGCTGGGCTGGCCTTGTGGGCCGCCTTGCGCGTACATCTCCTGCGAAGCATTCTGCCAAGCCGCGTTGATGGCTTCCATGGCCGAGTCGATCTGTGCGAGGTCTTTGCTCTCGTGGGCCTTCTTGAGGTCGGCGAGGGCATTCTCAACGGCAGTTTTGTTGCCGCCGCTCAGCTTGTCACCGTACTCTTTCAACTGCTTTTCCGTCTGGAAAATCATCGAGTCAGCCTCGTTCACTTTTTTGATCCGGTCAGCTTCAGTGCGGTCGGCCTCTTCGTTGGCTTTGGCCTCGTTGCGCATCCGCTCAATATCCGCGTCCGACAGGCCCGACGAAGCTTCGATGCGAATCTTCTGCTCCTTGCCGGTGCCTTTATCCTTCGCCGATACGTGCAGGATGCCGTTTGCGTCGATGTCGAAGGTTACTTCAACCTGCGGTACGCCGCGGGGTGCTGGCGGAATGTCGGCCAGGTGGAACTTACCAATGGTGCGGTTTTGCGAAGCCATCGGACGCTCGCCCTGCAACACGTGGATTTCCACGGAAGGCTGGTTGTCCGAAGCCGTCGAGAACGTCTCCGATTTCTTGGTCGGAATCGTGGTGTTCGACTCGATGAGCTTGGTCATCACGCCGCCCATCGTTTCGATACCCAACGAAAGCGGGGTTACGTCGAGCAGCAGCACGTCTTTCACGTCGCCGGTCAGTACACCACCCTGGATGGCAGCGCCAATGGCCACTACCTCGTCGGGGTTCACGCCTCGGTTAGGCTTCTTGCCGAAGAACTTCTCTACCTCTTCCTGGATGCGCGGAATGCGGGTAGAGCCACCCACGAGGATAACCTCGTCAATGTCGGAAGCCGACAGGCCGGCATCTTGCAGCGCCTTCTTGCAGGGCTCCATCGAACGACGCACGAGGTCGTCGGAGAGCTGCTCGAACTTGGCGCGGCTTAGCTTCACCACCAAGTGCTTAGGACCGGTAGCCGTAGCCGTGATGTAGGGTAGGTTGATTTCTGTCTCGTTGGAAGACGACAGCTCAATCTTGGCTTTCTCGGCAGCTTCTTTCAGACGCTGGAGGGCCAAGGGGTCATTGCGCAGGTCGAGGTTGTCGTTTTCAGCCTTGAACTGGTCGGCCAGGAAGTTGATGATTACCTGGTCGAAGTCGTCACCGCCGAGGTGCGTGTCACCGTTGGTGCTTAGTACTTCGAACACGCCGTCGCCCAGCTCCAGAATCGAGATATCGAAGGTACCACCACCCAGGTCGTATACAGCAATTTTCTCGTCTTTGTGCTGCTTATCAAGGCCATAGGCCAGGGCAGCCGCAGTAGGCTCGTTGATGATACGCTTCACATCGAGGCCAGCAATAGCACCAGCTTCTTTGGTAGCCTGACGCTG
>Ga0210040_10001775_pt1 | contig 31830 bp, 24 predicted proteins | sample CryGeyCG12114_NA_FD_185462 | JGI IMG/M metagenome (GOLD analysis project Ga0210040, IMG submission 185462) | Groundwater microbial communities from aquifer - Crystal Geyser CG19_WC_8/21/14_NA (SPAdes) (version 2) | ecosystem: Environmental > Aquatic > Deep subsurface > Groundwater | place: USA...
CGCCGCCGCGCTGGCCGGGATACCAGGCCTGCACCACCGCCGGCACCCGGTCGAGCCACGGCATCAGTACCGGGCCGCCCGTCTCCAGCACCGCCACCGTATGCGGCTGCGCCGACGCGACCGCCGCGATCAGCGCGTCTTGGCCATCGGGCAAGGACAGGTTCGCCACGTCCTGCGCTTCCGTGGTCCATTGCGTGGCGAACACGATCGCGATGTCCGCCGCGCGTGCCGCAGCGGCCGCCGCCGCGACGTCCTGCCCGTCGACGAACGTCACCTGCGCTTGCGGCATCGCCGCGCGCAGCGCCTTGAGCGGCGAGGAGGCATGGTAGGTGACGCGCGCGAACGACGACGCGGCGCCGCTGGTCAGCGGGATCTCGATCGGCACGCCGCCGACCGAGCGGACCTGGCTCGATCCGCCGCCCGACAGCACGCCGACATCGGCGTGGCCGCCGATCAGCACCACCCGCCTGGCGGTGCGCGCGAGCGGCAGGAGGTTGCCGCTGTTCTTGAGCAGCACGATGCCCGCCTCCGCCGCCTGCTGCGCGACGTCGGCGTGGCGGGCGTAGGGGATCGGCTGCGCGGCGGCAGGCGCCGGCGTGTCATAGGCGCCGGTCTCGATCAGCCCGGTCAGGTAGCGTGCAACCATGTCGTCGAGGCGTGAGGCCGGCACCTCACCCGCCGCGACCGCCGCCTTGAGCGGCGCGTCGAAATAGATCGCGCGATCGAGCTCCTGCCCGGATTCCTGGTCGAGGCCGGCCTGCGCCGCCTTGGCCGTGGAGTGCACCGCGCCCCAGTCGCTCATCACCCAGCCGCGATAGCCCCAGTCGCGCTTGAGCACGTCCGTCAACAGGTGCGCGTTCTCGCACGCCCAGTCGCCGTTGACCTTGTTGTAGGCGCACATCACCGAGCCCGGCCGACCCTTCTCGATCGCGATCTCGAAGGCGAGCAGGTCGCTCATGCGGAGCGCCGCCTCGTCGATCCGCGCGTCGTCGACGGTGCGGCCGGTCTCCTGCGAATTGAGCGCGAAATGCTTGACGGTGGAGACGATGCGGTTCGACTGCACGCCCGCGATGTGGGCGCCGGCCATCTCGCCGGCGAGCAGCGGGTCTTCGCCGAGATATTCGAAGTTGCGCCCGTTCCACGGATCGCGGGTGAGGTTGACGCCGCCGGCGAGCAGCACGTTGAAGCGCTTGGCGCGCGCCTCGGCGCCGATCATCGCGCCGCCCGCGTGCGCGATCTCGGGCGAGAAGCTGGCGGCGGTGGCGAGGCTCGACGGCAGCGCGGTGGCGACGTCCCCCTTGCGCTGCTCCACCTGATTAGCGACGCCGAGCGACGCGTCGCTTTCGCGCACCAGCGGCACGCCCAGGCGCGGGATACCGTCGATATGCCCGGCGGAGGGGATGAGCTCGTTGGCCGTCTTGCCCTCGGCGCGAGGTGGAAACAGGCCATGCGCAAGCGCGATCTTCTCGTCCAGCGTCATGCGCGCGACGATCGCGTCGGCGCGGGCCCGGGCGTCCGTGGAGCGCGCGGGTTCGCGGGCGGGCGCTGCGACGGCGGCCACCAGCATCGACGATCCCGCCAGCGCGGCCAGCAATGTCTTCGCCATGATTGTCTCTCCTCTACCCGGATCGTCCGCCCGGTGTTGCTCAGCCCGACCGGCCCGTAACAGCCATGCGCTGCACCCCGTGTCACACCGGTTGTTAATGTTCCCAATGCCACACCGTCGTGGCGGACCGGGTCGGTGGCCTGTCTTGACACCGACATCGGAACCGCGCAAGTGAACGTTCTCAAGGGAAGCGCGGGGCTACACCGCGCTGGTATTACAGGGGAGGATTAGGATGCGCGGCTTCACCGCTCGCTCGATCTCGCGACTCGCGATCGGCGTTTCCACTTTGGCCATTGTTTGCGTTCCGGGAGCGGCATTCGCGCAGGATGCGGCATCCACCGTCGGCAACCCCGGCCCGTCGCAGACGCAGCCGTCGCCCGAGAGCACGGCCGTCACCGAGAGCACCGATGCGACCACCACCGACGTTGTGGTGACTGGCATTCGCGCCTCACTGCGTCAGTCGATCGACATCAAGCGCAACGGCCAGGGCGTGGTCGACGCAATCTCGGCCGAGGAAATCGGCAAGTTCCCTGATACCAATCTCGCCGAGTCGCTGCAGCGCATCACCGGCGTATCGATCGACCGTTCCAACGGTGAAGGCTCGACCGTCACCGTCCGCGGTTTCGGGCCCGAGTACAACCTGGTGGTCCTCAACGGCCGGCAGATGCCGACCTCGCAGATCGGCGACGGCAACAGCGCGCCCGGAACGCGCTCGTTCGACTTTGCCACCCTCGCCTCCGAAGGCGTCGCCGCGCTGGAGGTCTACAAGTCCGGTCGCGCCACCGTCCCGTCGGGCGGCATCGGCTCCACCATCAACATCCGGACGCCGCGGCCGTTCGACAAGATGGGCATCCGCGGCTCGATCTCCGCGCGCGGGGTGATCGACACCTCGCAGAACGGCAAGAACGACATCACGCCGGAAGTGTCGGGCATCTTCTCCGATACCTTCGCCGACGATCGTATCGGCATCCTCGTCACGGGCGCCTACCAGCGGCGCAACTTCAGCGCCAACACGGCCAACATCGGCTGGCGCGACGGCTACCTCGGGTCGGAGAACAACTGGGGCTCGCTGGCGCAGCCCGGCACGCCAGGCGCGGCGAACATCACCAACCGGCCCGATCCGACCGACGTCTACCAGGTTCCGCAGAACGGCGGCTATGACGTGGTCAACGGCCGGCGCGAGCGCATCAACGGCCAGGCGGTGCTCCAATTCCGCCCGATCGATAGCCTCACCGCGACGATCGACTACACCTATTCGCGCAACACCGTGGACATTCGCGACAACAGCGTCGGCATCTGGTACAATCACGCCGACACGTCGAGCGCGTGGACCGACGGCCCCGTTGCCGGCCCGGTCTTCTACACCGAACGCTTTGCCGCGGCCGAGGCCAAGGACCTCGCCTATTCGGCCGCCGAGACTAACGCGCGCACGGAGAACAAGTCGCTCGGCGGCAATCTGACGTGGCAGGCGCCGGGCGGCGTCACCGTCTCCATCGATGCCCACCATTCGACGGCGGAATCGAAGCCCACCAACACGTACGGCAACTCGAACTCGGTCGGCACCGCGATCTTCGGCATTCAGAGCCAGACGCTGAACTTCGATCACGATCTGCCGGTGATCTCGTTCAACATGTATCCGGGCATCGATCCGCTCAACAAGGCGCTGATCGTCCCCACCGGCAACGCATTCCGCAATTCCTATTTCAAGGACGAGATCAACCAGGTTCAGTGGAAGGGCCATTACGACCACAACGGCGGCTTCCTCGACAGCCTCGACTGGGGCTTCGAGTTCACCGACAACAAGGTGCGCTCCGCCTATGGCGTGCTGCAGAACGACACCTGGGGCGGCACCGGCGGCGACAGCGCCGCGCAGCGTGCGGCCGCGGCGGCGCTGGTGCCCGACGACATCTTCTCGCTGGTCGGCATCCCCGACAAGTTCAGCGGGATCAGCGGTGCCAACGATCCGGCGATCGTGAAATCCTTCTACTCGTTCGACCTTCCGACGATGGTGGGGATCCTCGACAAGGCGTACGGGATCTGCGGCGGCGACAACGATTGCCGCACGCCCTACACCACGGATTCGCGCATCCACGAAAAGACGATCGCGCCGTATTTCCAGTTGAACGGGAAGTTCGATGTGTTTTCGATGCCCGGTCACCTGATCGCGGGCGTGCGTTACGAGAACACCAACGTCACCGCGTCGGCGCTGGTGCCGACACCGGTGGGCGCGCGTCAGAACTCGCAGAACGAGTTCAACATCCTGTTTTCGGGCAGCGGCTTCACGACCTTCAAGGGCAGCTACCACAATTGGCTGCCGGCGGTGGATTTCGACATCTCGCCGCTCGAGAACGTCAAGCTGCGCGCGTCGTACAGCCATACGATCACCCGCGCCGATTACGGCAGCCTGCAGGGCGGACGGCGCCTCGACACCTTGTTCCGCGTCGGCGGCGGCACGGGTTCGGTCGGCAACCCCAACCTGATCCCGTACAAGTCCAGGAACATCGACCTCTCGGCCGAGTGGTATTATGGTGCCGAGAGCTACATCTCGATCGGCTATTTCCATAAGGTGGTGTCGAACTACATCGGCAACACCCAGATCAACACAACTGTGCCCGGCGTGACCACGCCGATCGGTGGGCCGCGCTACCAGCAGGCGATCGCCGCGCTCGGCGCGAACGCGACCTTTGCCCAGATCCGCGACTATATCGGCGCGACGTTCCCGGGCTCGGTGGTCAACGGGACGATCGTGGCGCAGCCCAACGATCCGCTGGTCAACTTCGTGGTCACTACCCCGTTCAACAGCGATCAGACTGCCAAGGTCGATGGGTTCGAATTCGCGATCCAGCACAACTTCTGGAACACGGGCTTCGGCACCATCCTCAATTACACGATCGTCAACGGCAACCACAATTACGACAACCGGCTGCCGTCCACCGTCTCGCAATTCGCGATCACCGGCCTGTCCGACAGCGCGAACGCGGTGCTCTTCTTCGACAAGTACGGGATCCAGGCCCGTGCCGCCTACAATTGGCGCGCTCAGTTCCTCTCGGGCTCGGGTACCAACCCTTATTATACCGAAGGATATGGGCAGCTGGATGCCAGTGCGAGCTACGCCTTCACCAAGAACATCACCGTGTTCGCCGAAGGCATTAATCTGACCGGTGAGGACCGCCGCGGCCATCTGCGATCGGACCGTAACGCCTATTTCGTGGCCAAGCAGGATGCGCGCTATTCGGCGGGGCTGCGGCTCGCGTTCTGAGCTGCACGGGAAAGGCCGTCCTCGCTGGCGAGGATGGCTTTTCCCGCGCCGCACAGGCAGAGCGGCCCATCGGCATGCGGGCGGTTTGGGCTGAACGGTAGGACGGGCGAGGTGAACACAGGCATCACCCGGGTTGTGATCGTCGGCGGGGGGACCGCCGGCTGGTTGTCTGCGTGCCTCCTCGCTGCCAGCGCAGATCCGGCCGCCGCGATCGAGGTGACGCTGGTGGAATCGCCCGACGTGCCGACGATCGGCGTCGGCGAAGGCACCTGGCCGACGATGCGCGGCACGCTCGCCCGCATCGGCATCGGCGAGGCCGAGTTCCTGCTGGCGTGTGACGCGTCGTTCAAGCAGGGCTCGCGCTTCGACGGCTGGCGCGACGGCAGCCGCGACGATCGCTACCTCCACCCGTTCACGCCGCCGGTCAGCGGCGACCCGCGTGACATCGTCCGCGCCTGGCGCGAGACGGCGCCCGATCGCTCCTATGCCGATGCCGTCAGCCCGCAGCCGCGCGTCTGCGGATCGGACCTGGCGCCGCGCCAGCGCGGCATGCCCGATTATGCCGGTGCGCTGAATTATGCCTACCACCTCGACGCGGGCAAGTTCGCGGCACTGCTGACGCGGCACGGCACCGTCCGTCTCGGCGTGCGGCACCTGCGCGACCATGTGACGGGCGTCGAGCGTGCCGACGACGGCGACATCGCGGCGGTGCGCACGCGCGACTCCGGGCGGATCGAAGGCGACCTGTTCCTGGACTGCACCGGCCATGCCGCGCTGCTGATCGACGGGGAACTCGGCGTCGGGCTGGTCGACCGGAGCGACACGCTGTTCAACGACCGGGCGCTGGCGGTGCAGGTGCCGGCGGCACCGGGCAGCGCGGTCGCATCGCAGACCAACGCCACGGCGCATGCCGCAGGGTGGATCTGGGACATCGGCCTGCCGACCCGGCGCGGGGTCGGCTGCGTCTATGCCTCGGGCTACATGAGCGACGACGAGGCGGCTGCGAGGCTCGGCGCCTACCTGCGCCGCACCGCGCCCCATGCGGACGTCGACCGCCTCGCCTTCCGCCGGCTCGCCTTCGGATCGAACCATCGCGAGCGGTTCTGGGAGCGCAACTGCCTCGCGATCGGCCTCGCCGCCGGCTTTCTGGAGCCGCTGGAAGCCTCCGCGATCGTGCTGATCGAGCTGTCGGTCAACGCGCTGCTCGACGGCTTTCCGGCGACGCGCGAGGTGATGGACCTGCACGCCGAGCGGTTCAACGCGCTGTTCCGCTATCGCTGGGACCGGATCGTCGAGTTCCTGAAGCTGCATTACGTGCTCAGCGCGCGCGACGAGCCCTATTGGCGTGCGCACCGCGATTCCGCCACGGTGCCGGCGCGTCTCTCCGAACTGCTGCGGATCTGGCGCGACCAGCCGCCGTCGCGCGCCGATCTGCCCCAGGTGGACGAGATCTTTCCCGCCGCCAGCTATCAATATGTGCTCTACGGCATGGGCTTCCCGGCGCCGATGCACAGCTTCGTGCGGACCGGCGCAGGCGATGACGTCGCCAAGCTGATGCGGCAGGCCGACCAGCGCGGGCGCACGCTGGCGGCCGCCCTGCCCTCCACCCGCGCCTATCTCGACGTGCTGGCTGCCGACCATGCCCCGCGTCCATTGGAACTGACCCGCTGACATGCCCGATCACGCACTCCTCACCGCCGACGACCACCGCGAATTGCGCGTGCGCACCGATCGCTCGGCCGAGCTCGGCGACGCGGTGATGGCATCTCTGGCCGTGCCGGCCGAGTTCCGCCGCGTGCAGGAGGAGTATCCGATCCTCTTCCGCCGCGACGCCGAAGGCGACGGTTTCACCGCGCTGGCGATGTTCGGGTTCGAGAACGGCGAGAACCTGTTCCTGGAAGACGGCCGCTGGGACGCGCGCTATCGACCGCTGGCGATCGAGATCCAGCCGTTCCTCATCGGCCGCTCCGCACCGGGTTCGCTCGACAAGCAGGTGCATGTCGACCTTGCCAGCCCACGGCTCGGCGACGGCGTGCGGCTGTTCGATGTCGACGGCCGGCCGACCCCGTATCTGGAGACGGTGGCCGAAAACCTCGGCGCGCTCGACGAAGGCTATCAGGCGTCCGCGGAGTTCTTCACGGCGCTGCGCCGGCACGAGTTGCTGGAACCGTTCACGCTGGAGGTGACGCTCGACGACGGCTCGACCAACCGGCTGGTCGACTTCCACGTCATCGACGAGGACCGGCTCCGCGATCTCGACGCGGCTGCGCTCGGAGACCTACATGCGGACGGGCACCTGCTGCCGGTCTTCATGGCGGTGGCGTCGCTCGGCAGGCTCAACGCGCTGATCGCGCGCAGGAATCGGCGGCTGCGCGATGGCTGACGCGGACCCGGGCCCGTTCACGGCCGTACCGCCGGTGCGTGAGGCGACAGCGGCCGACCCCGCGGCGCTCGACGCGTTGCTGCGCGAGGCGGACGGCCCGTTCGTGGTCCGCGGGCTGGTCGCCGACTGGCCGCTGATGCAGGCCGGAAGGCGCTCGGGCCGCAACGCCCGCGACTATATCGTGCGCCACCGCCGAGATGTCGCCTTCGCGGTCTCGGTCGGGGCGCCGGGGAGCGGCGGGCGGCTGTTCTACGACGAGGCGATGGGGATGAACTTCCGCATGGCCCGCGCCAAGCTGCCGGAAATCTTCGCGCAGATCGACGCGGTGGAATCGCGCGCCGACGCGCCGCCGATCTACCTCGCCTCGATCGACGTGCAGGGCTTCTTCAACGGGCTGCACGAGGCCAACCACGTCGATCTCGGCGAGCGGTCGGCGCTGGCCAGCATCTGGATGGGCACACGCACGCGCATCGCCGCGCACAACGACTTTCCCGACAATCTCGCCTGCGTCGCGGTCGGCCGCCGCCGCTTCACGCTGTTCCCGCGCGACCAGTTCCGCAACCTGTACCTTGGGCCCGTCGACAACACGCCGGCGGGGCGCGCGGTGTCGATGGTCGATTTCCATGCGCCCGATTTCGAGCGCCACCCGCGTTTCCGCGACGCCTTGCGCCACGCCCAGGTGGCGGAACTCGACGCAGGCGATGCGCTGTTCATCCCGTCGATGTGGTGGCACCATGTCGAGGGGCTGGAGCCGTTCAACGTGCTGGTCAATTACTGGTGGCGCGAGACGCCGCGCTGGATGGGCCAGCCGCAGGACGCGCTCAATCACGCGATGATGGCGATCCGCGACCTGCCCGACGACGAGAAGCGCCACTGGCGCGACCTGTTCGACCATTATGTCTTCGCCAACGGCGACCACGTCACCGCGCACATCCCCGAAGGCGGCCGCGGCGTCCTCGATCCGCTGACGCCGGAAACCGCCGGGCGGATGCGCGCCTTTCTGCTGCGGCAGCTCAGCCGGTGAGCGGGGCCGAGCAGCGGGTGCGGCGCGTCGTCATCGCCGGCGGCGGCACCGCCGGGTGGATGGCCGCCGCCGCGATCGCGCGCACCATGGGGCACACGGTGGAGCTGACGCTGGTCGAATCCGACGCGATCGGCACGATCGGGGTGGGCGAATCCACCATTCCGCCGCTGATCAACTTCAACCGGCTGCTCGGCATCAACGAAGCCGATTTCATGCGGGCGACGCAGGCGACGTTCAAGCTCGGCATCGCGTTCGACGACTGGAAGGAGCGCGGCCACAGCTATTTCCACTCGTTCGGGCTGACCGGCAAGGATCATTGGTCGGCCGGCTTCCAGCATTTCTGGCTCTATGGGCTGAGCAAGGGCCACGCGCAGCCCTATGACGATTATTGCCTGGAACTGGTCGCAGCGTCCCAAGGCAAGTTCGCGCACCTGCCGGGCGATGCCGCCAATTACGCCTACCAGCTCGATTCGACGCTGTACGCCAAGTTCCTGCGCGCCATGGCCGAAGCCGATGGCGCCCGCCGGATCGAGGGCAAGATCGCGCGCGTCGAACTCGACGGCGAAAGCGGCGACATCGCCGCGCTGGCGCTGGAATCGGGCGAGCGGGTGGAGGGCGACCTGTTCCTCGACTGCACCGGCTTTCGCGCGCTGCTGATCGAGGGCGCTCTCCACGCCGGGTTCGACGACTGGACGCACTGGCTGCCGTGCGACTCCGCGATCGCCGTGCAGACCGAAAGTGTCGGCCCGCCGGTGCCCTATACGCGCGCGATGGCACACGACGCAGGGTGGCAGTGGCGCATTCCGCTCCAGCACCGCACCGGCAACGGCATCGTCTATTGCAGCCGCTATCTCGACCATGATGCGGCGCTCGAACGGCTGCTCGGCAACGTCGAGGGGCGCACTCTCACCCAGCCCAACAAGCTGCGCTTCGCGGCGGGCGCAAGGCGGCGGCAGTGGCACCGCAACTGCGTCGCGATCGGGCTGTCGGGCGGGTTCATGGAGCCGCTGGAATCGACCAGCATCCACCTGATCCAGCGGGCGGTGCTGCGGCTGCTGCGCTTGTTCCCCGCGCGCGGCGTCAGCGCGCGCGACGTGGCCGAGTTCAACGACCAGCAGCATACCGACATGGTGCAGATCCGCGACTTCCTGATCCTGCACTATAAGGCGACCGATCGACGCGACAGCGCGTTCTGGCGCTATTGCGCGGCGATGCCGATCCCCGACTCGCTGGACCAGAAGATAGAGCTGTTCCGCGAGACCGGGCGCGTGTTCCGCAAGAACGAGGAGCTGTTCGCGGAAAACAGCTGGGTACAGGTGATGATGGGCCAAGGCATCATGCCACACACGCACCATCCGATCGCGGAGAAGCTGCGCGACGACGAACTCGCCCAACTGCTGAAGACGCTGCGTGACAATGTCGCGCGCACGGTCGCGTCGATGCCGCCGCACGCCACCTACGTTGCGCGCTATTGCGGCGCGGCGCAGGCGGACGCGGCCTGAGCGGCTGAGGGCAGCGAACGTGGCACAGCGACGGCAGGCAGTGACGATCAAGCACGTCGCGGCGGATGCGGGCGTGTCGCTGCAAACGGTCAGCCGGGTGATCAACAAGGAGCCCAACGTCCGCCCCGCGATGCAGGAGCGGGTGCAGGCGTCGATCGCCAAGCTCGGCTACGTTCCCTCGATCGCGGCGCAGCGGATGGGTGGCTCGCGCTCCTACCTGATCGTCGCGCTCAACGATCGCGAGCGCACCATCGCCGACTGGCGCAGCCGCCAGGGCACCGACTGGGTCGACCAGATGATGCTCGGCGGCATGCTGACCTGCGCGGAATACGGCTATCGGCTGATCGTCGAGCTGGTCGACACCCACAGCGACCATATCGAGCGCGAGCTGCTCGCCGCGATCGCCGCGCTCCAGCCCGACGGCGTGATCCTGACGCCGCCGCATTCGCACAACCCGCTGATCACCGATCTGCTCGACGACCAGAAGATCAGCTTCGCGCGGATCGGCTCGCTGCGGCCGGGGCCCGGGTTCGCGCTGACCATGGACGACGAGCGCGCGGCGCGGCTGGCGGCGGAGCATTTGATCGGGCTCGGCCACAGTCGCGTCGGCTTCATCGCGGGCCCTGCCGATTATGAGCTGAGCGCCTGGCGCGTCGATGGGTGGCGGGCGGCGATGCGCGACGCAAACCTCGCGACGGACGGCCTGCTGGCGATCGGGGACTTCAGCTATGCATCGGGGCGCGAGGCAGCGGCCCGGCTGCTCGACGGCGACGATCCGGCGACGGCGGTGATCGCGAGCAACGAACAGATGGCACTGGCGACGCTGGAGCTGGTGCGCGAGCGCGGGCTGGACGTTCCGCGCGACGTGTCGCTGGTGAGCTTCGACGACACGCCCATCATCCGCTTCGCGCACCCGCCGCTTGCCGCGGTGGTGCAGCCGATCGCGGCGGTGACCGCGCGCGCGGTTGAGCTGATCATTGCCGAGCAGGCGGGGCGCGCCGCCCCCGCAGAGCCCGTGGTGGTGGAAGCCAGCCTGGTGGTACGCCAGTCCACCGCGCCGCCGCCGTCCCGCTAGCGCCGCCGGTTCACACGGCCGAGCGGCTGGGCTAGGCGTCGGCGGACACAGCGAGGGAGCGGCAAGATGGGCAAAGGATGCACATGGGCGGCAGCGGCGATGGCGCTGCTCGTGATCCCGGCGACCGCTCCGGCGGCGCCCGAGCGGGTTCCCCCGGCTGCCACCGCCTTCAAGGTCGGCGGGGTCGAGGTGGTCGCGTTGCGCGACATGCTCAACGTCGTTCCCAACGACAACGGCGTCTTCGGAGTCGGCGAGACGCCGGCCGCGGTCGCGGGCGTGCTGCGGGGCGCGGGAGCGCCGATCGGGGCAATAACGCTCGGGGTGGATGCGCTGCTGGTGAGGGCGCCCGGGCATCTGGTGCTGATCGACACGGGGCTCGGCCCCAAGGTAGGCGGCGTGCTGATGGAGAGCCTGCAACGCGCCGGCGTCGCCCCAAACACCGTCACCGACGTGCTGCTGACGCACGGCCACCCGGACCATGTCGGCGGCCTGATGACCGCGGACGGCCACTCCGCCTTTCCGGCGGCGCGCATCCACTTCGCCGCCGCCGAATGGCAGTGGCTGCGCAGCCGGCCGGCCTCCGCCGCGCTGGTCCGCGCGATCGAACCGCAGGTGACGACGTTCGTGCCCGGCCGCGCGCTGCTGCCGGGGATCACGCCGGTGGCGATTCCCGGCCACACGCCAGGCCACGTCGGCTATGAGATCGCGTCGGGCGGCGAGCGGCTGCTCGACATCGGCGACACCGCGCACAGTTCGGTGGTCTCGCTGGCCCGCCCCGACTGGACGGTCGGCTATGACGGCGACGCGGCGACCGCAAAGGCGAGCCGACGCGCCTGGCTGACGCGGCTCGCGGCCAGCCACCAGCGTGTGTTTGCGCCGCATTTCCCCTATCCCGGCGTCGGCCGCATCGTCGCGGCGGGGCAAGGCTTCGCCTGGGTCCCCGAGCGCGTGAGGTAAACCGCACGCGCGTCGCGGCGCCCCCCACGTATGGCTTGACGCGCTGGTCCCGCCGCGCCACGCGCCATCGACACGCCAACGAGGCGGACGACAGCAGGCGGCCGGCGGCGCCGGCGCGACAAGGCATGGCTGGAATTCGGTAACATGAAGGACGTGGTGCTGCAGCGCGAAAACGGCCCGGGCGATGGGGCGCCCCAGGCCGGCGGCGCGACCGAACGCAAGGGCGGCGGCTGGTGGGCCGAGGTCAAGGGCGTCCTCTGGCTGCTGCTCATCGTGCTCGGCTTCCACAGCTTCATCGCCAAGCCGTTCTACATCCCGTCCGAGTCGATGCTGCCGAACCTGCGCGTCGGCGACCGGCTGGTGGTCACCAAGTTCGCCTATGGGTGGTCCTACGTCTCGCCGACGATCCCCAATCCGGTGGCGATCTTCAACAGCCTGGTGCTGCGCCGGCAGGAGGACAGCTGGAGCGTGGCGCTTCCCTTCGTGCACGGCCGCCTGTTCGGGCACATGCCGGCGCGCGGCGACATCGCGATCGTGACGCCGCCGAGCAACAACACCGATTACATCAAGCGCGTGATCGGCCTGCCCGGCGACCGGATCGAGGTGCGGGGCGGCGCCGTGATCCTGAACGGCGTGCCATTGGAACGCCGGCAGGTGGCGGACACGCTGCTCCCGGTGGACACCAACTCAGCGTGCAGCGACACCGAGTATCCGGGCGCCCGCCAGGTGCTGCCGGACGGCCGTCTCATCTGCCGGCTGCCGACGTTCCGCGAAAGGCTGCCGAGCGGCCGCAGCTATGACACGGTGGATCTGGGCTGGAGCCCGGGCGACAATTACGGCCCGATCACCGTGCCGGCCGGCCATGTCTTCATGATGGGCGACAATCGCGACCGATCCGCCGACAGCCGCTTTCCTGCCGACCAGCTCGGCCTCGACGGCGCGGTGCCGTGGGAGAAGCTGGGCGGCCGCGCCGAGTTCGTGACCTTCTCGCTCGACGGCAGCGCGACGTTGAACCCGCTGACCTGGGTGCGATCGCTGCGCTGGGGCCGCGCCGGCCTGTCGCTGCACCCCGCACAGGACCCGCCGGCGGCGAGAAAGTGACGTGCGTCACGCCGAGTGCGCGGACTCGATCGCGCGCTTGGCGGCCGGAAAAACCCGCGCGAACCCTTTGCGCCGATGATCGTTTGACAGCCATGGCACGCTACTTCCTGCACCTATCCAACAGTGTCGGCTATCTTCGCGATGACGAAGGCATCGACGTGACCAACAGCGACGAAGCAGGGCGGATCGCGGCACAGACCATCCGCTCGATGCTCAGTGAAGAGGTGAAGCAGGGCCGGTTCGATCTGCGCGGGCGGATCGAAATTGCCGACGACCATGGCAACACCGTGCGCACCGTTCCCTTTCACGAGGCGATCCAGATGTTCACGGACGGCCCGGCATGATCGAGCGGCACCTTGCCAAGCTGCGCGCCCGCGGCGACCTCAGCCAGGAGGAAGAGCAGGCGATCCGCGCCGCCATCAGCGAGTATCGCGACTATCCGGCCGACTGCACGATCATCGCGGCCGGCGTCGAGGTGGACCACAGCACGTTGCTGCTGGACGGCTTCATGTGCCGCTACAAGGACTTGAGGAACGGTCAGCGGCAGATCACCGAGCTGCACGTGCCTGGCGACTTCGCGGACCTCCACAGCTTCACCCTCAAATATCTCGACCACGACATCATGACGCTGACGCCGTGCCGCGCCGCGATCGTTCCGCACGAGAATCTGCGCCGGATCACCGAGCAGTTCCCCCACCTCACGCGGCTCTACTGGTTCGGCACGAACGTCGATGCCGCCATTCACCGCGAGTGGGAATTGTCGCTCGGCCGCCGTACCGCGCGCGGCAAGCTCGCTGCGCTGTTCTGCGAGCTCCAGCTGCGGCTGCAGGTGGTCGGGCTTGCCGACGAGCAGGGCTATGACCTGCCGCTCACGCAGACCGATCTGGCGGAATGCACCGGGCTCACCAACGTCCACGTCAACCGCACGTTGAAGGAGCTGCGCGAAGCCGGTCTGGTGGAGGTGCAGGGCGGGCGCGTCGCTATTCTCAACCTCGCCGATCTGCGCCGCGCCGGTGAATTCGACCCGCGCTACCTGTACCTGCGCAACGTCTGACGCCGCGCCTCCTCCGCGCCAACTCAGCGACGGCCGGCATAATCCTCGTCGGACACCTTCTCCAGCCAGTCGACGGCCCTGCCGTCCTGCATTTCGGCGATGGCGATGTGACTCATCGCGCAATCGGGCGCGGCGCCGTGCCAGTGGCGCTCTCCGGGTGCGAAATACACGCTGTCGCCGGGGCGGACCTCTTCCACCGGCCCACCGTCGCGCTGCACCCGTCCGACGCCGAAGGTGATCAGGATGGTCTGCCCGAGAGGATGGGTGTGCCAAGCGGTGCGCGCGCCGGGCTCGAAGGTGACGGTGGCGCCGGACAGCGCCCCGCTGCCCTTGAACGGCGCGTCGATCCGGACGGTGCCGGTGAAGTAATCGGCGGGGCCTGCGGCGCAAGGCTGGGCGCCGCTGCGGGTGATCTCCATGATTGGCTCCTCCATGGAACGGGCTATCTATGCCTGCGGGGCGCAAGCGATTAGCGCTGAGCGCTGCAAGCGCCTTTTCGTTGCGCGGATTCGCGAGCCTGCCGGGCGGAATGTGGGAGTATCTGAAGCCATGATGATCAACGGATCGATCCTGATCGGCGCCGCCGAGCGGCCGGGCGAGCACCTGTTCGACGCCGTCGACCCGGCATCCGGCGCGTTGCTGGAACCTCATTTCGCGTCGGCGGGTCCGGCCGAGGTCGAGCTGGCGTGCGCGCTGGCCGACGAGGCGTTCCCCAGCTTCTCCGAGACGGACCCGGAATCGCGCGCGGCCTTCCTGGAGCGCGTCGCCGATAACATCGCGGGACTGGGCGACGAGCTGATCGTCCGCGCGATGCAGGAAAGCGGCCTGCCGCGCGCCCGGCTGGAGGGCGAGCGCGGCCGCACGGTCGGCCAGCTCCGGCTGTTCGCGAGCGTGGTGCGCGAGGGAAGCTGGGTTCACGCCACCGTCGATCCTGCGCTGGCCGACCGCCAGCCCCTGCCGCGCCCCGACCTGCGCCGCCGCCACGTCGCGGTCGGCCCGGTCGCGGTGTTCGGCGCCAGCAACTTCCCGCTCGCCTTCTCGGTGGCCGGCGGCGACACCGCGTCGGCGTTCGCGGCGGGCTGCCCGGTGGTGGTCAAGGGCCACCCTGCCCATCCCGGCACCGGCGAACTGGTGGCGCGCGCGGTGCAGGCGGCGGTGACGAGCTGCGGGCTCCACGAAGGCGTGTTCTCCTATCTGCCCGGGCCGAGCAACGAGCTTGGCGGCGCGCTGGTCGCCGATCCGCGCATCAAGGCGGTGGGCTTCACCGGCTCGCGCGCCGGCGGCCTGGCGCTGGTGCGCATCGCTGCGGGACGTGAGGAGCCGATCCCCGTCTATGCCGAGATGAGCTCGATCAACCCGGTGATCCTGTTCCCCGCCGCACTCAAGGCGCGCGGCGCCGCCTTGGCGCCGGCCTATATCCAGTCGCTGACCATGGGCGCCGGCCAGTTCTGCACCAATCCCGGCCTGCTGATCGCGATTGCGGGGCCGGAGCTCGACGCGTTCGTGGCCGACGCGGCCAAGGCGCTGACCGAGAGCCACCCGCAACAGATGCTGACGCCGGGCATCCATGCCAGCTTTGAGCAGGGCGTCGGCGCGCTCGAGCAACATCATGCCGTCAGCGTGGTGGCGCGCGGCTGCGTCGGCAACGGCGTCAACCAGGCGCGCGGGGCACTGTTCCGCACCGACGCCGCGGGCTTCCTTGCCGATCGCGCGCTCAGCCACGAGGTGTTCGGCTCGTCGTCGATCGTGGTGACGGTCGCCGACATGGCCGAGGCGGCCAAGGTCATCACCGCGCTGGAGGGGCAGCTCACCGCCACCCTGCTGCTGGATCCCGAGGACGAGCCGATGGCGGCCGAGCTGGTGCCGCTGCTCGCGCGCAAGGTGGGGCGCATCCTCGCCAACGGCTGGCCGACGGGCGTCGAGGTGAGCCACGCGATGGTGCATGGCGGACCCTATCCGGCGACGTCCGACGGGCGCGCCACCTCGGTGGGCACGCTGGCGATCGAGCGCTTCCTGCGGCCGGTCTGCTACCAGAACCTGTCGGACGCGCTGCTGCCGGCGCCGCTGCGTAGCGACAACCCGTGGGGCCTCACCCGCCGCGTCGATGGCACGCTCACCCCTGCCGACCGCTGATCGAACGGAAACGACAATGACCCTGTCGCTCGTTCAGTTCCGTGACGTATCCGGCGCGCGCGGCGTGGCGGCGATCGGCGACGACGGCGTCGCGCGGGTGGTGCCCGGCGCAACCAGCGTGCTGGCGCTCGCCCAGGACGCGCTCGCCGCCCGCCACGGGCTGGCCGCCGCGGTCGAGCGCGCCGGCCCAGGCGATCCGGCCGACCTTCGCGCGGTGACGGTGCTGGCGCCGATCGACCATCCCGATCCCGCCCATCTGCTCCTCACCGGCACCGGCCTCACCCACCTCGGCTCGGCGGAAGGGCGCGACCAGATGCATCGCGCCGCCATCGAGAACCCCGCCCCGACCGATTCGATGAAGATGTTCCTGATGGGCGTCGAGGGCGGCAAGCCGCAGGCCGGCGAGGAGGGCGTGCAGCCCGAATGGTTCTACAAGGGCGACGGCTCGCAGCTGGTCGGCCCCGGCGAGCCGCTGCGCTCGCCAGCCTTTGCGAAGGACGCGGGCGAGGAACCGGAGATCGCCGGCATCTACCTGATCGACGCCGACGGCACGCCGGTGCGGCTCGGCTTTGCGCTCGGCAACGAATTCTCCGATCACGTTACCGAGCGCGGCAATTACCTGTGGCTCGCCCATTCCAAGCTGCGCAACGCGGCGCTCGGCGGCGAGCTGCTGGTGGGCGCCCTGCCCGCCGACGTGCGCGGCACCAGCCGCATCGTGCGCGACGGCGAGGCGATCTGGGAGAAGCCGTTCCTGTCGGGAGAGGCCAACATGTCGCACGCCATCGCCAATCTCGAGCACCACCACTTCAAATACGGCCTGTTCCGCCGCCCCGGCGATGTGCACGTCCACTTCTTCGGCACCGCGACGCTATCGTTCTCCGAAGGCGTGACGACCCGGCCCGGCGACGTGTTCGAGATCGAGGCGGCGCCGTTCCGCCTGGCCGTCCGCAACCCCATCATCGTCGACGAACCCGTCGATGTCTCCGTGAAGGCACTTTGACATGACGATTCGCATCGGCATCGCCGGCGTCGGCAAGATCGCGCAGGACCAGCATATTCCGGTCATCGCCGCCTCGCCGGACTTCGACCTGATCGCGGCGGCGAGCCGACATGGCCGGATCGAAGGCGGCGAGACCTACCCCACCATCGAGGCGATGCTCGGGGCCGAGCAGCTCGACGCGGTGGCGCTGTGCCAGCCGCCGCAGGTGCGCTTCGATGCAGCAAGGGTGGCGATCGAGGCGGGCAAGCACGTCTTCCTGGAAAAGCCGCCCGGCGCGACGCTGAGCGAAGTCGAGATCCTGCGCGAGCTTGCGCAGGCGAAGGGCGTGACGCTGTTCGCCAGCTGGCACTCGCGCTACGCCTCGGGCGTCGGGGCGGCGCGGACGTGGCTCGCCGGCAAGACGCTGCATTCGGTCGAGATCGAGTGGAAGGAGGATGTCCGCCACTGGCATCCGGGCCAGGCATGGATCTGGGAAGCGGGAGGCATGGGCGTGTTCGATCCCGGCATCAACGCGCTGTCGATCGCGACGGCCATCCTGCCGCCCTTCTACCTCACCGAAGGCCTGCTGGAGGTGCCGGCCAACAAGGCCTCGCCGATCGCCGCCGACCTGCGCTTCGTGACCGCGAGCGGTACGCCCGTCCACGCGGCGTTCGACTGGCGGCAGACAGGTCCGCAGACCTGGGATATCCGCGTGACCACCGACGCGGGCAAGCTGGTGCTAGCCAAGGGCGGCAGCGAACTGAGCATCGACGGCGAGCCCCGCAGCCTGCCGCCGGAGGCCGAATATCGCGGCCTCTACGACCGCTTCGCCGCGCTGATCCAGGCTGGCGAAAGCGACGTTGACGTCAGCCCGCTACGCCACGTCGCCGACGCGCAGCTGCGCGCCGAGCGCCGTGCGGTGGAGGCGTTCGAGGACTGAGCGGATCGCCTGCCTTCGTGCGGGATAGGCATTCGCAGACATGTGACCCGCGGCAACGCCGATGGCGTCGCGTGCCGAAACCTGTTGCGTGGGGGACCGGCTCCCGCCTCCCGTATTCGTATCGCAAGGCCCATCGATCGACTTCGTTCGGAACCCCTCGGCGCCTGCTTCACTTTACGCATCGCCAAGAGTCGCGGATGGTCCCTCCACAGGGAGGATAGGCGGATCGACGGCTCCGGGTTGCACGGCCGGACCGTATCTCTAAAATGGGCGAACACCGTTGTCGTGCTCGACGGGCCCAGATTTGAAGGCCGCCCCGTCCGCGATGCTTCCTCAAGACACCTCCGATGATATGGATTTCCCGCCCTTTCTCTCCGGAGGTGGGACGGCCGGCGCGTTGATGCGCTCGCTGGACTGGTCGCACTCGCCGCTCGGGGACCCCTCCACCTGGTCGCAGTCGCTGCGTTCGGTGCTGGGGCTGATGCTGGGCTCGAAATTCCCGATGTTCGTCGCCTGGGGCCCGGAACTCGGCTTCCTCTACAACGATGCCTATATCGCGATTCTCGGGGCCAAGCACCCGAGCGCGATGGGCGCCCGCTTTGAAGACGTCTGGGCAGAAATCTGGTCGGACGTCGGGCCGCTCGCGCGTCGGGCCCTCGATGGCGATGCGACCTGGCTGGAAGACCTGCCGCTGGTCATGCACCGCAACGGATACGACGAGCAGACCTTTTTCACCTTCTCCTATTCGCCCGTTCGCGACGACGACGGCCGCATCGCCGGCATGTTCTGCGCCTGCACCGAGACGACCGAGAAGATCGTCGCCGAGCGCCGGCTCGCGGCCGAGGCCGTACGGCAGCAGCGATTGTTCGAGCTCGCGCCCGGATTCATCACCATCCTCGCCGGCCCGGAGCACCGCTTCGAATTCGTCAACCAGGCCTACGCGCGGCTGTTCGGCGACCGCCAGTTCGTCGGCCGCTCGGTGCGGGACGTCTTTCCGGAACTGGAGGGCCAGGGCTATTACGGCTGGCTCGACCGGGTCTATGCCACCGGCGAGCGCTTCGTGGCGCAAGCCGCGCCGGCGCTGATCCAGCGAGCCCCCGGCGCCGAGCCCGATCAGCGCTTCCTGGATTTCATCTACGAGCCGGTGGTGGACGAGCAGGGCCGGGTTACCGGCATCTTCTGCGAAGGCCATGACGTTACCGAGCGCATCGCCGCCGAAACCGACCTGCGCGACCTCGCGGCCACGCTCGAACAGCGGGTCGCAACCCGCACGGCAGAGTTGGAACAGGCGCAGGAAGCGCTGCGCCAGTCGCAAAAGCTTGAGGCGATGGGCCAACTGACCGGCGGTGTCGCGCATGACTTCAACAACCTCCTGACGCCGATCACCGGCACGCTCGACCTCCTGCAGCGCAGGGCGTTCGGGGACGAGCGCTCGCAACGCCAGATCGCCGGCGCCCTCTCCGCCGCGGAACGGGCCAAGACGTTGGTGCAGCGCCTTCTCGCCTTCGCCCGACGCCAGCCGCTCCAGCCGACCGGCGTGGACATCGCGGCTCTCATCGGCGGCATTGCCGAGCTGATCGCCAGCACGACGGGGCCGAGGATCAGGGTGGAGGTAGAGACCGCGCCGGATGCTCCCGCCGCCTTCGCCGACGCCAATCAGCTGGAGATGGCGGTGATCAACCTGGCGGTGAACGCGCGCGATGCGATGCCCGATGGCGGCCGGCTGACGATCTCCCTTCGCGGCGAGTGGGTCGGGGCGGAGCATCCTTCGGACTTGCCGCCCGGCGACTATGTTCGATTGGCGGTGAGCGACACCGGCGTGGGCATGGAGCCGTCGACGCTGGCCCGCGCGATCGAGCCGTTCTTCAGCACCAAGGGCATCGGCCAGGGCACCGGCCTCGGCCTGTCCATGGTGCACGGCCTCGCCCTGCAATTGGGCGGCGCGCTGACGCTCGACAGCCGCCCGGGTCTCGGCACGACCGCCGAACTGTGGCTGCGCCAGGCGCCGTCCGCCGCAGCCGCAGAGCGCCCGGCGGAGCGCGACGACGCCCCCAACGGCGCAGGCCTCGCCTTGCTCGTCGACGACGAGGATCTGGTGCGGACCAGTACCGCGGACATGCTCGGCGATATCGGCTTCACCGTGGTCGAGGCGCCGTCGGGTGAAGCGGCCATGCAGCTGTTGGCGGAGGGGATGCGCCCGGACATCCTGATCACCGACCACCTGATGCCGGGCATGAACGGGACCGATCTCGCCTACGCGGCGCGGGCGGAGCGCCCGGACCTGCCGGTGCTCATCGTGTCCGGTTATTCCGGCGACGTCGGCGTCGCGCGGGACCTGCCGCGCCTGACCAAGCCCTTCCGCCGCGGCGAACTCGCCGCCGCGATCGCCGCGGCCTTGCCGCGCTAGGGCGTTATCGCCGCTGACCCGTTCGTGCTGAGCGAAGTGGAAGCATTGGCCCGAGCGTTCAGCCTTCGACTGCGCTTACGCCGAACGCAGGACGATGCAGCTTGGTCGAAAACTGCTCTAGCACGCCCGCTCGGCTTGCCGGGCCGCGGCGAGCCGGGGCGGGTGACCCGCTCCAGCTCGCCCGCCGCCGTCAGACGATCCGGTTGCGGCGGATCACCTCCTTGTACCAGGCGGCGCTCAGCTTCGGGATGCGGCGCTGCGTGGCGAAGTCCGTGTAGTGGATGCCGAACCGCTTGGTATAGCCGTCCGCCCATTCGAAATTGTCCATCAGGCTCCACAGGAAGTAGCCCTTGAGCGGATAGCCTTCGGCCACCGCGCGGCGGAACTGGCCGACGTAATTGCGCAGGTACATGACCCGGTCGGCGTCATCGACTCGGCCGTTCGTCATCGGATCGTCGGCGGAGGCGCCGTTTTCGGAGATGTAGAGCGTCTTGGGGCTCCACAGCTCACTCACCTGGCGCACGCCCCAATAGGCGACCTCGGGGCCCACGACCAGCCAGGGCGACGCCATGCGCGGCGAGGACGCGATGTGCGGCACCACGGCATAGCCCTTCGGACCCGCGTCGGCGCGCACCCACTCCGGCGCGTAGATGTTGAGCGCGACGAAATCGAGCGGGCTGGCGATCGCCTTCATGTCGCCCGACTGCACCTTGGGGGCCGCCGCGCCCTGTTCGGCGAGGTAGCTGTCGATGTAGCGGCCTTCCATGATCGCGGTGAGGAACATGGCGTTCATCTCGCGCGTCGCCTTCTTGGCGGCGGCGATGTGCTCCGGCGTCTCGATCACCGGCACGTAGAAGGTGGTATTGTCCGCGAGACCGACCTGCGTGCCGGCCTTGGCATGGGCGCGGATCGCCTGCACGCCGAGCCCGTGGGCGAGGACGCCGTGGTGGCGCACCTGGTTCACCTGCGCCGGCGGCAGCTTCAGCCCGGGCGCGTGGATACCCTGCAGGTGGCCGAGATCGGTGAAGCAGCGCAGCTCGTTGACCGTCATGAAATCATGCACGCGGTCCGACAGCTTGCCCGCCATGAAGCCGGCGTAATCGGCGAAGGCCAGCGCGGTGTCGCGGTTCTGCCAGCCACCGGGCAGCGCCTGCGGCAGGTCCCAATGGAACATGGTGACGTAGGGCCGGATGCCGGCCGCGAGCAGCCCGTCCACCACGCGGTTGTAATAGTCGATGCCCTTCTGGTTCGGGGCGCCGCGCCCTTCCGGGAAGATGCGCGCCCAGGCGATCGACATCCGGTAGGTGCTGACGCCCAGATCCTTGAGCAGGCGGATGTCATCGGCGTAGCGATGGTAGCTGTCGCACGCGACATCGCCCGTGTCGCCGTTCGCCACACGGCCCGGCGTGTGCGAGAATACGTCCCAGTTGGTCTGGCCGCGCCCGTCCTCGCGCACGGCGCCCTCGATCTGGTACGCCGCTGTCGCGCAGCCCCAGCGGAAATCCTTGGGGAAGCCGAGGTCCACGGGCGCCGCGAATGCGGCTGTCTCGGTCGCCGAAACGGCAGCGCCAGCCCCAAGGGCCAGCCCGGTTCTCAAAAAGTCTCGCCTGTCCATGAACCCATCCTCTCCCGAACGCCCGCTTTTTGTGAACGTTCACAATCTCGCGAATTGTGATACTTGTCAACTCGGCGGCGTGTCAGCGATGCCGTTGAAGGCTGCCCGACGCGGAATTTATTTTGCCTCGGTTTGGCCCGGAGCCGGGTCGTCGGTGCCATGCTCACCGCGCGAGGAACGCGACGTCATGCCGGTGGCAGAGGCATCGTCCATCACCTGCTGATCGACCGGGGCGACGGGCGGCGCGTCGACCGCGCCGTCTGTTGCGTTGGTGGACACGTCCGCGGGAGGCGCAACTTCCGCGGTCGCATTGGCCTCGATCGGCCCGGAGGGTGCCGGCGCGGTTTCGTCCGCGCCGTTGAACGGCATGGACGCGGGCATGTCGCCGAGGTCGGCGTCGGCATTCTCCACCGGAGCCTCATCGGGCTGCGAACGCGAGCAGGCGCCGACGCTGGTCGCGAGCAGCGCCGCGGCGGCGAGAATCAGGGGACGGGTCTTCATGGTCTTCTCTCCTCAGAGCGCGGCCAGCGCCTGCCGCGCCGAACGCGCTTCGATCTTGGCCGCCAGCGTGCCGTCCCAATGGTAGGGATCGTCGCGAAAGCTCACCTGGCCGCTCGGATTGGCGAACGCCGTCCAGTAGAGCAGGTACACCGACACCGGGTCCGCCAGTTTGGCACGCACCGTCTTGCCCTCGGCGACGGTGGTGTCGATCGCCTCCGGCGACCATTCCGGCGTCGTCTTCATCAGCTGCTTGGCGAGATCGGCCGGCTTTTCCAGCCGCACGCAGCCATGGCTCGCCAGCCGGTCGAAGCGCGAAAAGCCGGCCTGTGCGGGCGTATCGTGCAGGTACACCGCGAAGGGATTGTCGAAGTCGAACTTGAACTTGCCGAGCGCGCTGTGTTCGGACGACTGTTGCAGCCGCTTGCCCCCATCGCCTGTGTCGATCACGCGAAAGCCGTTGCGCGCGAAATAGCCGGGATGGGCGCGCTCCTTGGGAAACAGCTCGCGGTTGGCGATGGTCGACGGCACGTTCCACGGCGGATTGAACACGATGCTGTGGATGCGCGACGTGAGCATCGGCGTCTCGTCGCCCGGCCGCCCGGTCACCGCCTTCATTGACATCACCGGCGTGTCGCCGTCGAACACCGTCAGCACCGCTGCTGCGATATTGACCTGGACCCGGTTCTTGTTGAGCTCCGCCGGCAGCCAGCGCCAGCGTTCCATGTTGGCCTTGATCTGGCGAATGCGGGCTTCCACCGGCACGTTCAGCGCCTCCAGCGTCTGCGCGCCGAGCTGCCCGGTGGGGTTGAGCCCATAGCGGCGCTGCGCCCGCTGCACCGCCTCCGCCAGCCCCGCATCGAAGCGATCGCCCGAGGCGTCGACTTCGGGATCCTCCATCGCCAGCCGCTTGCGCAGCGCCGCCACGTCCGGCCCGCTCGCCCCGATCTTGAGCACGGCGGGGCCAAGCGACGACCATCCGCCCGCAGTGGCGATCATGCGGTAGCGGGCGAGCCCCGCGACCAGCGTGTCATAGCCGGCATAAGGCGGCGGCAGCGACGCGACCCAAGCGGCGAGCCGGTCGCGCTTCACCGCGTCGGCAAAGGCCGGCAGGGGATCATAGGGCTGCGGCCGCAGCGCCCAGTCGCGCTGGAAGTCGGCGGCGTCGAGCCGGCCGGCATGCACCGCATGCGCGTGATCGAGCGCGGCGCGCACCAGTGCTTCGCTGTCGAGGCCGGCCGACCGCCGCGTGCCCCCGTCGCGCAACCCTTGCGCCACCGCATCCTTGTCGATCAACGCCGCGAGCTGCCTCGCCTGCGCATCGCTCAGCCGCGGGAGATCGGCGCGCGCGGCGACAGGCGTCGCGGCCACGGGCGCGACCGGCGGCGGCGCGCTCTCCTGCGCGAGGACCGCCGATCCGGTCAGGAGAGCGGCACCCGCGGCGCTCCGCGCGAGCATCCCGGCAAGCGACGCGCGTGCATGTGTCTTGAAGCGGACCATCATGATTCAACCCTGCCACGCATGATCGCGCGCTGTGTACCATCGCATAGTACGCTCACATGAACGGGTCACGACCGTTGTCGGTAAATCGACGCGGGCGGCTACGCGCCTGTGGATGTTGCATTATGCGCACACTCCCGCACGGAAAGCCGCCACGCCGTGCGCCGGCGGAACCGCATCGGGCGGGAAGCGTCGATGCCGTTGGCACACGTCGGGGATAACCGCGGTGCCGAAAAGGGAACACACGATGCCACAGCAGTCCGCTCCATTGCCGCCGCGCCTTTCGGACCTTCATGGCTCCGAGCGGGTGCAGGCGTTGCGCGCCCGCGCCGCCGCCCACCGCGAGCAATTCGCACAGCGGCAGAATGACCGCATGGGCACGCGCCTGCTCCCCAAATGGGTCGCACGTCTCGTCGGCTGACTTTGCGCGGCAGATAATACCCGTCGGAAGCGCGCCGCCGTCTCCTCTCCCAGCCGCCCCAAAGCGAGGGTGCCCGGGGTCCTCGGCCCGGTATTTGAGCGCGGCGTTCGCCTCTCGGCGCGCACCCGCCCGGCCGCCCATGGCACAGCGCCTATCCTTGAGCTTGCGTAGGGGCGTCCCCAAATGGTGCAGATAGCGCTGCGTGGTGCGCGCAGCGCAGGCGGGCCGACCGACCGAAGCTTGCCAGGTGGACCAGCCCGGCATAAGCGGCAACGCTTCAAAAAACTCGTGCCGTTATTTCCAAGGATCCATTGGTGCCTGCGTTCAAAAATCCTTCTTTCCAAGACCGGTTAGCTTCGGCCCAAAGCGCCAAGCAAAAGGCGCTGGAGCGACTCAAGGCGAAGCCTCCGGTCGACGAAGCCGTGATGGCGGAGCGGCGCAAGGCCGCCGAGTTGCGGGAACAGGCGCTTGCGGCGGAAAGCGCCGCCAAGGCCGAGGCCCGCGCTGCGGCCAAGGCCGAGAAGGCCGCGAGCAATGCTCAGAAGGCCGAGGAGGAGGCAGCCCGCCGTGCCGAGGAAGAGGCAGCCGCGGCACTCAAGAGCGCTCGCCTGAAGCCCGCCAGTGCAGCCGAGATGAAAGCGGCGCGCGACGCCCGCTACGCCGCTCGCAAGGCGCGCAAGTAACCGTTCTAGCGGTTCAGCCGACCTGGCTGCGGTACTTCAGCTCCAAGTACCGGCCGTGAGTCGCGACTTCGTCGAGCGCGCCGCGCGCAAGCTGCTCGGTCATGCGCGACACCTCGGCATCGATCAGCGCGAGGCCGTCCACCAGCTGCGCGTTGGGCGAGCGGCCATCAGCCTGCGGGACCCCGCGTAGCGACAAGGGCACGCCTCGCCAGCCCTCGACCAGCGCCGGCAGTTCGACCGAGATCAGCTTGCGCACGGCATCCGCCGCGGGTTCTCGCGGATCCAGCCGGGCGAGTTGCGGCGCGAGATCGTCCAGCCGGCGGGCCAGCGTGTCGGTCAGCCGGACGGCAGGGGCCGGCAACGCGCGCCGCTGCGCCGCAAGCCACACGGTCGCCTCGGCCGGTAGCGAGGCGAGATCGGCTCCGACCAGCGCTTCACGGCCTGGAGCACGCGGGCGCGTCCGTGAGACGATGGCGGTGGTCAGCGCCAGCATCACCGCTGCGGCAGCGATGACCGAAAGAGCCGGGTTGACCAGTTGCCACAGCAGGCCGAGCACCAGAAGCGCGACGAGCGCCGCAAGCGCCAGCTGGGCAAGCAGCCGGTTGCGCCGCCGGGCTCGCGCCGCGCGCTCGCGCCTTGCCTGCGCCCGCCCTTCCGGAGAAATACGCCGCAGCATGTCCTCGGCGTGGGTGAGCCCGGTGTCGGCGAACCCGATTGCCAGCTTCTGCGCGCGTCGGATCAACTCGCTGCCGTCGCCCGGGCCGCCGTCGTTTGCCACGCCTTTCTCCAGATACGCGTCGATTCTGCCGCCGGGGAAATGTAGCGCGAGCGGACCTGCCTGCCCACCCGCCGACGCACCGAAAGTGCGCGCGTGCGACTCGCGTGTCGCTTGTTCCGCGGCACGCGCGCTGTACCGTAGGGTGACCTCGAAAGGAGAACGTCTTGCTGAACCGTCGCACATTCTGCCTGGCCTCGACTGCGGCCCTGGCGATGCCTGCCCGCGCCGCCACCGCGCCGGGCAGCGCGGACGCAGCGCTGACCGCGACCTTCGATGCCTTTGTGACGACGATGCTGGACGACAGCCCGACGCTCGCCACCTCGCTGGGGCTGGATACCGGCGCGCGGCGCGCGGCCAAGGCCCAGCTGGACAGCAGCGGGCTCGCCGATGTCGCGCGGCGCAAGGCGACCACCACCGCCCAGCTCGCCCGCCTGCGCGGCATCGACCGGGCCGCGCTCAGTCCGGCGCGGGCGACCGACTATGATGCGGCGCTCTATGATCTCACCGCCACGGATGCCGCCAACCGCCGCTTTGGCTACGGCGGCACGGGCGCGGGCAGCCCCTATGTGCTGAGCCACCTCAACGGCGCCTACACCGGCGTGCCGGACTTCCTCGACAGCCAGCACACGATCGCCACCGCGGCCGACGCGGAGGCCTATCTGTCCCGCCTCGACGCATTCGCGCGGGTCATGGACCAGGAGATCGAGCGGGTTCAACACGATGCAGCCCTGGGCGTGATCCCGCCCGATTTCTCCATCGACGCGGCCCTCGCCCAGATGAAGGTACTGCGGCAGCCGGCGGCCACGTCGACGCTGGTCACCTCGCTGGCCACGCGCACCGCGGCAAAGGGCATCGCCGGCAACTGGCAAGCGCGCGCCAGCGCCGTGTACGAGCAGCGCGTCGTGCCGGCGCTCGACCGCCAGATGGCATTGCTCGCCTCGTTGCGGCCGCGCGCCGTCCATGACGCGGGCGTGTGGCGGCTACCTGACGGTGACGCCTATTACGCCGCCAGCCTGCGCGCGCAGACCACCACGGAGCTTTCCCCCGACGAGGTCCACCGCATGGGGCTGGACGTCACGCGCGAGCTGACCGCGCGGGCCGATGCGCTGTTCCGCAAGCTCGGCATGAGCGGCGGCAGCGTGGCGGAGCGCTATGCCGCGCTCTTCAAGGACCCCAAATACCTCTATCCCAACACCGACGCCGGCAAGGCCAAGGAGATCGGCGACCTCAACGCCCTGGTGCAGGCGATGCAGAAGCGCCTGCCGGCCTATTTCGCGACCTTGCCCAAGACCCCGCTCGAAATCCGCCGCATCCCCGCCGCCACCGAGGCCGGCGCATCGACGCACTATACGGAGGGCAGCCTCGACGGCACGCGCCCCGGCATCTACTGGCTCAACCTGCGCGATACCGCCGAAGCGCCCTTCTGGGACATGCCGACCACGACCTTCCATGAGGGCATTCCCGGCCACCACCTGCAGATCACCCTGCAGCGCCAGTCGGAGCTGCCGCTGTACCGCAAGATCCTGTTCTTCGGCGCCTATGTGGAGGGCTGGGCGCTGTACGCGGAGCAGCTTGCGGACGAGATGGGCTTTTACCACGACCAGCCCGCCTGGGAACTGGGCTACATCCACGACGCGCTGCTGCGCTCCGGGCGGCTGGTGGTGGACACAGGCATTCACGCCAAGCGCTGGACGCGCGAACAGGCGGTGGAGACGCTGTCCGGCATCGACGGCGATCCGATCGCGCTTTCGGGCCAGGAGATCGAGCGCTACGCCGTCACGCCGGGCCAGGCCTGCACCTATATGGTCGGAAAGCTCACCATCCTGCGCTTGCGCGACAAGGCGAAGGCGGCGCTGGGGGCGGATTTCCAGATCGGCCGCTTCCACGACGCCGTGCTGCTCGGAGGCGCCCTGCCGCTGGAGGTGCTGGAGGCACGCGTCGACCGGTTCGTCGCCAACAAGGGCCGCGCATAGCCAGTCCCGAACGCCTGGGCCGGTCAGCCGATCAGTTGGGCGTCGCGAGGGTCGCCACCGACCCGGGGGCATCGCGCAAGGTGACGAACAGGCGCCCGGCCGCCGGACGCGGCACCTGGATGCTGGGCCCGGTGAACCCATCGGGCACGACCACCTTGCCTTGCCCGTTCGCACCGGCGGACACGCTTCGGATCAGGAACAGCCCGGTTCCGCCCAACGCGCAGGTCGCTGACGTGCGCGAGCAGGTGACCGCCGTCAGTACCGGCAGCCGCGCCAGCGTCGCCAGCGGCAGCCAATCGCCCGCCACGTCGCCCTGGACCACCCTGAACCGGAGCGGCCCGAAGGCAGAATCGCCCAGCGCCGTTTCAGGCGTGAGTTCGCCGATGGCGACATGCGCGTCCTGGAGACGCAGCGGCAGGCTCGTCGTTGCCCCCCCATCGGTCGCCGACACCTCGACCTTGTCACCCGGAGAGAAGCGGGTGGAGCCTTGCGCCCTGAGCGAGAAGACGAGCCGCGCGTCCTGCGGCACGACGTCACCACCCTCGAGGACCAGCGGAATGGGTGCCGGCGTGCCGATCCGCGCGATCGACTTGCTGACCAGCGCCACGCTCGCGCGCGGTGGCGCGATCGTGAGCTTGAGGCCCACCGTGCGTCCATCGGTGAGGACCACCTTGGCCTGCCGCGATTGCCCGGCCTGGAGGGCGCCCACCGCGGCCATGTCGGTGATCATGGCCAGCCGGTCGGCGGCCCCGGCGCGGCCGAGCGTGCCTGGGCGAAAGATCACTCCGCCGATGTCCAGCGTCGCCACCTGATCGAGCCGGGTTCCGGCGAGCACGCCTTCCCGGTCGCCGGCGTGGAGCGTGAAACCGCTGATCCGGCTCGCCTCGGCGAAAGCCTGCACGTCCACCCGCTGCGGCTGGTCGATGCCGTAGCTGCGGATGAGCATCGTGACGGGCCCCGGCTCGGCATCGGCGAGCGGCACCTTGAGCGCCAGCGTGTCCGGTCCTTGCGCGGTCCAGCTCACCGGCTGGCGGTTGCCGCCGCGTTCGACGAAGACGTCCGCGACGCACGCCGCGGCACCGCCGGCGAGCACCAGCGGAGTGTCGCGGCCAACCACCAGGGACCCGGCGTCGGCCACTTTCCATGCCCCGCCGGCCGGCGCCACCAGGCGGAACTTCGGCCCGTCGAACGGCTGGAAGCCCCACAGTCCGTGCAGCGTTCCCTCGGTCGGTGTGCCCAACCCGGCGGTGCCGGCATCGACATGCCCCAGCCTGTAGCCCCCCTGGACCGGGTCGGCGGTGGCGGGCACGTCTATCGTCCGCCCGTCCTTGGTGGCGATGCGCAACGCCATCTGCCGGGCATAGCCGGTGGAGAACACCAGCGGCGCCCCCGTGACGGGCAGCACGAGGTCGGGCCGGCCGGCACATAGCGGCGCCTCCGCGGTGGCCTGGAGCGGCGGCGGCGTGGCGGGGGCGACCGGCGGCAGGGCGACGACCAGCACCGACTGCGGCTTGCGGAACGAGGGCACGGTGTTGAGCAGCAACGCCGTGGTGTCGCCATGCTGGACGCTCAGCGCCGGGATGAACTGGAGCTGCGCCGACTGAAAGGCGCCCAGGATCCGGGCGAGGTCGCGCACCACGCCGATGTACGGGCTGTAATAGCCGAACCCGGCCTGCGGCGTGGAACTGAGCTGCAGCGCGATGTCCGCCGGCGCGCCCGCCAGCGTCTGCGCGATCGAATTGGTCTGGCTGTCGGCGAGCACCGCGGCGTTGCTGCCCTCCGCCAGGCACGCGCTCCGCGGGTCGGGCTGGCGGAGCAGGCAGCTGGGATCGAGCTTCACCGCCAGACTTTGCCCGAGCTGCGGTGAGATCGCGGCGATCTGCGCTGCGTCGCGGTGGCGGATCTGATCGAGAAACGCTTCAAGCCGGCCGCGATCGAGCATCGCCTGGTTGAGTTCCTGCGATGCACGCACGAACGCGCCGGGCCGCCCCCGGACGGCCGCGGAGACGGCATCGGCGGCGCCCCCCGTGTCGGGCACCAGAAGAACCAGCGCCTGTTCCGCGCCGTCCGGCACCACGAAATCGATCGACGCTTTCTTGGGCTTCCAGGTCTCGGCCTCGATCAGCCATTTCTTGGGCGGCGGGTTGGTCGCACCACGCAAGAAGGCCAGGATCATGCGGTAGCGCGCGCCCTGCTCCGCCGGCAGAACCGCGGCGATCCGGACGCGATCGCCGGCGGCGAGGTTCGGCACCTGCGACAGCGGCAGCGTCACCCCGCCGTGCGTCACCGTCGCCCGCAGGGACGGGCCGGCAAGGTCGAACGGATTGCTTTCCGCCGCCAGCGCGGCCGTGCCGGCGGTGACGGCGATCAGCCAGCCGAGGGCGAGGCGACGCAGCAAGATACGGGCAGAGGAGATCGACGGCACAGGCGCCGCTGTAGCCTTATCGGCGATCGCTGCAATCCGGCGTGGCCCCAAAGGGCCGGAACTCGCGACACCTCGGGGTCATTGGTGCGGGGCCCTCAGGGCGAGACAAAGGATGTTGCGATATGCGCCGTGCGGTCCTGCTGCTTCTGTTGGCGATGTCAGGCGCGAGTGCCGCGTCGGCGCAGGAAGGCGCGCGGGTCGCACCCGCGACCACCCCTACTACGCCGCTCGGCGCCAATCTGGAGCGCTTCCCCTATCCGTTCCCGGTGCGCTGGTACGAGACGGTGTCGCAGGGCGCGCCGGTGCGCATGGCCTATCTCGACGTGCCGCCGACATCCGCCGCCAACGGCCGCACGGTCGTGCTGCTGCACGGCAAGAACTTCTGTGCCGCGACCTGGGGCGACACGATCGCGGCACTGGCTGCGCGCGGCTACCGCGTGATGGCGCCCGACCAGATCGGCTTCTGCAAGTCGTCCAAGCCGGCGGGCTATCAATACAGCTTCGCCGCGCTCGCCGCACTGACCCGGGGTCTGCTCGACCGGGCCGGCGTCGGCAAGGTGCTGCTGGTCGGCCATTCGACCGGCGGCATTCTCGCGATCCGCTTTGCGCTGATGTACCCCGATCGGCTCCAGCGGCTCCTGCTCGTCAACCCGCTCGGCCTCAACGACACGCTGGCGGAGGGCGTGCCGTACGCAGAGCTCGGCGCGCTGCGGCAGGAGGAAGCGAAAACCGACGCCGCATCGATCAAGGCGTATCAGCTGCGCAACTATTATCATGGGCAATGGCGACCCGCGTACGATCGCTGGGTCGCGATGCTGGCGGGGCAATATGCCAGCCCGGACGGTGACGTGGTGCGCGATGCGCAGGCACGACTGTCGGACATGATCGAGACGCAGCCCGTCGCGGCCGAGCTCGATCGCGTGACACCCCCTGTGTCGCTGATCATCGGCGAGCGCGACCTGACGGCATTTCGCGCCAACACAGCGCCACCGGCGCTGCGCGCCCGGGTCCGGACGGTTCCACAGGCAGCCGAGAGCGCGGTGAGGCGCTTTCCGGATGCGCGCCTCGTGCCTATTGCGGGTGCAGGCCACGCGCCGCAGGTGGAGGAACCGGCCGCGTTTCAGGCCGCGTTGCTCGCCGAACTGGGACGCGGGGACCGGCAGTGACGCCCACGCCGCGGGCCGGCGGGACGCTCGGCGATGTGCTCCGTGTCGCCAGCGGCAATTTCCTCGAGATGTACGATTTCATGGTGTTCGGCTATTTCGCCGCCGCCATCGGCCAGGCCTATTTCCCCGCCGGCGACGCGTTCGGGACATTGCTCAAGTCACTCGCCACCTTCGGCGCCGGGTTCCTGATGCGGCCGCTCGGCGCGATCGTCCTCGGCGCCTTCACCGATCGCCACGGCCGCCGCGCTGGGCTGCTGTTGACGTTGGCGCTGATGAGCCTCGGCATCGTCACGCTGGCGGTGACCCCCGCCTATGCGACGATCGGCGTGCTCGCGCCCGTGCTGGTGCTGT
>Ga0210040_10001776_pt1 | contig 31802 bp, 20 predicted proteins | sample CryGeyCG12114_NA_FD_185462 | JGI IMG/M metagenome (GOLD analysis project Ga0210040, IMG submission 185462) | Groundwater microbial communities from aquifer - Crystal Geyser CG19_WC_8/21/14_NA (SPAdes) (version 2) | ecosystem: Environmental > Aquatic > Deep subsurface > Groundwater | place: USA...
GAAATCTCCAACTAATCAAAAAATTTAGAACTAAAAAAGGAGCTTTGATAAGCTCCTTTTTTAGTTTAACTGGTGAGAATCAATTATACTATCCTAACCAAGGTGGTTATAAAGCGAATTAGTTTATGAAAGGAAATTATACAGAAATAATGAAATTCAAATAAGCAGCTTGCTACCAAGTAACGCTAATAATCTATAAAATGGTCTGTTTAATCTATTAAGCTAGTGCTTGGCCAAACTAAAAATTAGAGATTATGAATTAGAAATTTCGGTCTTCTAACTTCCCTCTCTATTCTGTGGCTCCTATTTATTCTAAAAATTAAATTGGAGGAGTACTAGTTATTTAACTAATGTTACGCAGCATCTAGATAAATATTCATTTCCCCAATTGCTATCTACAAGTGTCATTCAGGAGGAAACTATTTAGCAGTTAGCCAAATAGTTTCCTCCTGAATGACACTTGTAGATTACTTAATTTTATTGACGTAACATCAGTTATTTAAATCTACTGTGCCGGCATCAGCAATATTATCGTTGGTAACAGTTATATTTTTAGTCATCTTCATCTGATAAGGCGCATTAGCGGTAAATTCTAGTTTGTAAGTACCCGCACTAATACCTTTAATCAGGAAATTGCCAGTAGTGGCATCGGTAAAGGCACCGGCCACGGTATCGTTGGCGGCGGTAAGTACCAGAATACCCGGCTTAGCGGCGACCGGTGTTACTTTGCCTTTAATGCCGCCCTTAATGGCTTGGGTAATCGTACGAATAACCGGTTTTAAATTAAATTGGCCGCTGTTGCCGCGCGGCACTATCGATTTCGCCGCATCAAAGTCTAATAAAATTTCATACGTTACATCGGCTTTCAGCTCCTGGTTTATTTGTAGTTTCAAGCCCGAAGTTTGCCCACTGGGCGTATTTAATGCTACGGTACGCCCATCCTTAAACTGCAAAGAATTGTTGTTACCTAACTTTAACCGGATTTGCGAAATCTGGCCTGCCGGTAAGTCGGCACTGGCAAGTAATAGTTGGCGCCCATTCGATAAGTCGAGCAGATTAATCATGCCCGGCTGCAGGAGAGTTAAAGCTTCCCAACCGGAGTCTATAGTGGCCGATTCACGATGAATTTCTACACCTACTACTTCTACGTTCACGGCGGCATAATCGCCGGGGGCGTCGGTTAAACTTATGTTGAGCTTGGCCGCGCCATTATTATCACTATTTTTATTACAGGCCGAAAATCCTAATACTACCGAGAAAGCCAAAGGAGCCCAATACTTCAATTTCATAAAATTGTACTTATATAATTTTAACATTTTATTTATTCTAGCTGTTATAATTCTTGTTTATGATAAACTACTTACAGCAAGATTATAATGCCATTTAAAACTGCCTGCAAGCTATTACTTGTAAATAGTAGCAAGCAGTCTTAAATGGATATTACAAATATATATATAAAATTATATATTGTACTAACTCCTAGGTTATTTTTATTTTACCGTATCGGGTGCTGCTGGGGCAGTGGTGGCTGGCTTTGTACTTTGCTTATTGCGGTTAAACAAATTATTCAATTTCTCGCTCGCTTGCTTTTTCAGGCGGGCTTCGGCATCCAGCCGTTTCTTCTCTATTTCGGCTTGCAGTCTGGCTTCGGTTTCGGTGCGTTTGCGATCCAGTTCGGCGCGTACGCTATCCTGCACTTGCTGTTTTTTTACTTCCAGTTTGCCCTTTGCATCATCTAGCTTGGCCTGCACCACGTTTTGTACCACTTCTTTGGCCTGGGCTTTGGCACCACCACCCGCTAAAGCTACTTTGGGGTTGGTGAGCGTACCCCCAATATTTACGTTTAAGGTTACCCGGTCGGTACCTTTAATATTACTCAGGCCGGTAAGCGAGGTAAGTTTAGCATTAAGGGCGTTGCCAACTTTGCCGGTAGGCACGTCCAGAGCCGTAACGTAAGCAATATTGCCGTTAATATTGTTGGTGCCGCCTACCGTCATTTTTACATCCCGTACATTTATATCAAAAGGCTTCACCACTAAATTACCCCCCACTATCTCGGCCCCGAAATTTTTATTCTCTACTACTAAGTTCCGGATTTCGTTAAAGTTGGTTATTTCGCTTATTTTATCTAGCACCTGCATATTGGTAACAACGGCTTTTATTACTTCTACTACCCCTTTACCGGTTAAAGTACTAAATATCGGCAGCATATCTTTCCCCAACTCGCCCGAGAAATTAAAATCTGTAGAGAATTGACCGTCTAACAGCCGGGAAATAGGAGCCAAGGTTTTAATAGTATTAAAAGCATTATAAGCCGATTTAAAATCCAGATTTTTAATGTTCAGGCCAAAAGAAAACAGCGGGTGCTGCAAATTTTGAGTGTTGTAAGAACCGGTAGTAACAAAATTACCGCCCAAAGTATTAAAAGCCACGTCATCGAGCCGGGCTATTCTATCGCGCAGTACTACTGTACCCCGAACATTATTTAGTTTCAGGTTGCTGTATACTACTTCGTTTAAAGTAGAATTGAGCGTAAAATCAATATTGGCCGGAACTTCTACCACGCCTTCGGTAGGCGAATTGGTGGGCTGGCCCGAATATTCATCCACCATCCATTCGTTTACATCAAAATGGTTAGAGGTTAAGTTCATGGTGCCGCGCAGGGGTTGGCTTTCGGAGAACAAATAACCCATGTAGTTCGAAATCGTACCGTTTACCCGGATATCGCTTTTACCGACCGCGCCGTTTAGCTGCTGCACGTTAATTTTTTCGTTATTAAATACTACCTGGGCCTGGTTAACCTTCATGCCCTGCGGCATATCTTTGCTCACGTAAGTTAAATTATTTACCTGCATGGTACCGCTGGACGTTACGTTGGCGTAGTTGCCGGCATCAATATCGGCCATTTTTCCTTTCGTAGCCACGTCGGCATTTATCCGGCCGGTTACGGTCATGTCTTCCAGCGGAAATATTTTGGTAAGTTTGGTTAAGTCCAGCACGCCTTTTACCTGGGCATCAAAGGCCGGTTTATCTATATTCTGAATAGTTACTCGGCCTTGCAGCGGTTCGCCGTCCAGGAGCATGTTAAACCGGTCTACCACAATGCGGGTGTCGTCGGTGTTGCCGGTGGTGTTGGTAACCGTAGAGGCCAAGTTCAGGTTTTGGATGGGCGCCGGAAAATCTTTTGATTTTACAAAACCATTGGTCAGGTTCAGGCGGGCGCTCACTACGGGCATTTGGGTTTTGCTGTAAGTGCCTTTGGCCGTACCATCTACGTTGAGTAAGCCCCGCAAGGTCATGCCTTCTACCGGGAAAACTTTGGTCATTTCGGCCAGGTTGATATTGGCTTTCACGTTGCCATCTACGCGCATGGGCTCCAGGCCATTTATCACGGCGTGGGCATCTACCGGGTTTTTGCCTAAATCCAGGTGAAATTTGTTGATTACGATATTCGTTTTGTTTACGTCGCCATCCGGGTTATCTATTTTCATATCCACGTTTATATTCGTAGCGGCCTGCGGCAAATCCGGATATTTAAAGCGGCCGTTTATTACTTGTAAGTCGGTCCCAAAACCCGGCATCGAAGTTTCGTTGAAGCGCCCTTTTACATAGCCCTTAAAAGCCATTTTGCCATCAGTTTGAATATCTTTGAATTTTTCGGTAAACATGCCCGGCACAATTGAAAGAATATTTTTAAACCCGGTTTCGGCGGCCTGAAAGGTCAGATCTAAATCAATATCTTCGGCGGGCATACTAATAGAGCCGTCGAAGCCAAACGGGAACTCATTCAGTTGAATTTTATTTTCTTTAAAAGTATAGAGCGCTTTATTTAAGTCCATACCTAAAGTTACATCAGCATCCAACGCCGCGTTTTCGAGGTAATTCACGCCGCCGTAAGTTAGGGTAAAGGCACCGGCCGTAGTACGCGATACCATATCAAAAACATTCTTTTCAAAATCGCCGCTGCCGGTGTGGTTTACGTTTACCGCCGACAAACCTAAAGGGATAGTTAAATCTTCGTAAATAATATGGCCATTGGTAATTTCCCAACCCGCAATAGCCATTTTAAAAGTAGCCGTGGCCGTGTCGGTGGGCGTTTCGGCGGTAGTATCGGCTTTAAAAATATCCCAGTTAGCTTGGCCGCCTTTTAAAACTATTAGTTTCAGGCGCGGATCTTGCAAGCTGACCGATTTAATCTTAAGTTCGTCGCCGGTAATAACACTCATTAAATCCAAACCCATACTAAAAGCCGGCAGCACCGCCAACGTGTCGCGCTGAAAAGAATCCTGCCCGATTACGGTTAGATTGTTGACGGTTAAAGATAAATTCGGAAAATGCCGGAACAAGCTCAGGCTTACATCATCGGTTTTGTAAAGAACCCGGGCTGTTACATTTTTTTCTATTTGTTTATCCAGTACTTGTTTAATTTTATCTTTAAACAAATAAGGCACGAGCGCGGCCGCAGCCAGCAATATTATTATAAAAACGGCAAAGCCGATAAATACTTTTTTCATGGTACTATTAATAGAATACTATATCTGAAAACTGAAACTAAGCAAAATATATTGCCTTTGTGAGTTTGCTCCCAAAATTAATTAAACCGCCTATACCGAATACGATATTCTTACGTTTGGTTTAGCGTAACCAAAATTACTAGCGCGCAACCTGCCGACTGCTATTTTGGGGAAACGTATGCGATTGAAGATTATTCAAATATTGTGCCTTTTCTGTTGGCTGCCGTTTAGCAGTATAGCCCAGGATATGCATTTTACGCAACAATATGCCACTCGTTTGCATTTAAACCCCGCTTATGCCGGACTACACGCCGATTACAGCGGCATACTAACGTACCGGAATCAGTGGCCTAACCTGAATGGCGCTTTTGTTACCAATCAGTTTGCCGGTTATTACCGGCTCAAGAATCAAACCTCTTCGGCGGGCTTGGTGGTAGCTACCGATAAGGCTGGCGAAAGTGGCTTTACTAAATTTCAGGTGGGCGGCCAGTATGCTTATCAAACTAACTGGAACGAAAAGCTGGCTTTTAGCGTGGGCATGCAGCTTAGTTATAACTCCCAAAGCCTCGATTACAGCCGCTTAATCTTTGGCGATCAGCTAAACGACAATGGCACTACTAATACTAATTCCTTGGAGCTAAACTTTTACGACCCGGTGCGGTATATAAGCGTGGGTACGGGAGCTGTGTTTTATAATAATAGTTTTTGGGTTAGTTTAGCGGGCCATCACCTGAACCGGCCGAATACGGGGTACGACCAAATTTCTAATTTACCGGCCAAAGTAATCTTGAACGGAGGCTATAAATTGGTGCTAAATAAATATTATTATTTAAACAAGCCCTACGAGTGGAGTCTTACGCCCAGTTTCACGTATACGCACCAAGGTTCTTTTAAAAAAAGCGATATTGCTTTATATACTACTTACACGCCTTTTACGTTTGGTTTATTGTATCGCGGCTTACCCTTATTAAGCAATTATGCGTATGATCAGTCGGTAAGCTTAATAGGAGGGGTGGTAATAAATACCTGGAAAATCGGGTACAGTTATGATGTGCCAATTTCGCCATTTGGTACCCGTAACGGAGGAGCGCACGAAATATCATTATCTTTTGAAAAGATAGATTATAATAAAATATTTAAAAAGCGGGTTTCCGGAAAAAATTATAAACGAATAGCTTTGCCAGCTATTTAATTTTTAATAATATTGCAAATTATACAGCGGTTCTTATTAAATTTGTCCAAACAGGTAATGAATAAAAATTTATGAATTTTTTAAAGTACGTAACCTACGCCGCCGCAGGCGTCATGCTCCTGGCATCGTGTAACAAACGCGGCAACCCCACCAGCACCGATCCCGGTCGCGCGAGCACCAAAACCGGTATTGAATATAACGAAGAAGAGGGCTTTCAGGTGGCTGATTATGCCGATATGCCCGAAGGTCCCGGTTTGATATTTATTGAAGGCGGCCGCACAACCTTAGGCTCCAGTGAAGAAGACGTAGCTATGACGCGCGATAATATTGAGCGCACAGTTACCATTGCCTCTTTCTTTATGGACGAAACCGAGGTGGCTAATATTCACTGGCTCGAGTACCTGATGTTCGTAAAAAGAGATTCGGCCGAAGAATTTTACCGCTCGGCTTTACCCGATACTACTGTTTGGGAAAGAGAACTTTCTTTTAACGACCCTTATAAGCAATATTATTTACGTTACCCAGGTTTCCGTTACTACCCGGTAGTAGGAGTAAGCTGGGAGCAGGCCAACGATTACTGCTTGTGGCGTACGGCTAAAGTAAACGAAAAATTAGCTTCTGGCGGCAGCAGTACCGGTAAACGCCGTTTTGGTATTTTTGGTAAGAGACGCCAGGCTGCCGGGGCCGAAGCTCCTGCCGAAGGCGGCAACAACTTATCTATTGAATCGGGCATGCATTTACCAAACTACCGCCTCCCAACCGAAGCAGAATGGGAATATGCAGCGCAGGCTATGATTGGTACGCAATTGGATGAAGATGAGAACCAAGCCAACAAACGTATTTACCCTTGGGATGGCCACCAGGTACGTAACCCGTACGGCCGGCGTCAAGGTCAGTTCCTGGCCAACTTTAAACGGGGCCGTGGCGACTACGCTGGTATTGCCGGTAGCCTGAACGACGGTGCCATGATTACCGAGTACGTGTATTCTTATCCGCCGAACGATTATGGTTTGTATAATATGGCTGGTAACGTAAACGAGTGGGTACAAGATGTCTATCGTCCGCTTTCGTTCCAGGATGTAGAAGATTTGAATCCGGTGCGTAGATCGGGTGGTATCAGTGACCCAGCTACAGATTATGCTTCCGGTGCCGAAGGTGGTTTCCAATCTTTAATTACCGACGAAGTGCGCGTATTTAAAGGTGGTTCTTGGAAAGACGTAGCTTATTGGTTATCGCCTGGTACGCGTCGTTACATGACCCAAGACTCTGCCACTGCTACTATTGGTTTCCGTTGCGCCATGATCAATACTGGTTCTAACAAATAGTAAATAGTTTAGACAAATTGATAAGAGAAGCCTGAGCCTTACTGGTTCAGGCTTTTTTATTTAAAATACTTGCTAAATAACGAAATTCTTCCCCTATATAAATTAAAGTCAAATCCTCTGTTTTGATAATTGATTAGTAAGGCAATGATAAACTTACTTATATTTGTTGATATACTTACCATAAAGTAAAAGTAAAAATATTCCCCAACTCACTGTACAAACCTTTAGTCTTTCAACCCAGCCAGAAATTATATCCATATTCATTACTAATTGATAATTCTCTTCATCTCCTTTTGGTTCTGGAAATATATTATCCTTGATACTGAACATTGCCTTAAAATATTCCTGTTCTTCTTCACTATTCAAATAGGTAGTTTCGTCAACAGGAAACATATTGATCCACACTACTAATGAATTTAATACAGCTTGGAATGACAGCTGTAATTCTAAACTAATTTTTTCTATGTACTGGTATAGCTTTTTCTGGTCTAACTCTTCCAATTCAATCTTATCCAACAATCGCAAATCATAAAGATGGTCAACCAACAAAATCAGTTTGCCGTACGCTTCAGAAGCTTTGTTTATCTCGTTAAATTCAGGATGTAACTTAGTCCAACTTTCAATATTAAGGTTTTCAAGAATATTAGTTTCAATTGGTTGTGGTATCGAATTAATAATAGTTAGCTCTTCAAATAACTTATCCTTAATTGTATAAAGTCTTACTTCATTCCATTTATTATCAATGCTTTTGTTGTAAACTGTTTGAATAAAATAAATATTCGAAAACCATAATTGCAACATCAGGTATTTAAGGCTTACGTATTCGGGATTGTTTATTGCTTGCTGTACAATATTATAAGCTTCTTTCATTCCCATTAATGCCCAAAAAGGACTTTCACCATCAATCAACAGTATTGGCTTTTCACCAGTTGCTGTGCTGTTAATATACTTTATTGAAAATGGATTAGATTTCGAAGCTTGTTTACAATCCTTCATAATTCTGCTTTCGAAATCTGATTTAAGCTTAAATATTTGTTTAAAAGAGTGCTCACCTTTAGTATTATTATTCAAAAAACCTTTCCAAAACGTTGCTGTAGTGAGTAAGCTATTAATTTCAATCTTAGAATTGTGTTTAGTATCAATATTGCCTAAAGTACTTTTGTATTGATGATTATATTTTCTAAGTTTCTCAATTGCATCGTACAAATTGATTTGAGATAAACGCTCTATATTTTCATCGTGGGTATGTCCCTCTTCCGTTTTTAATTTAACTTTTGAGTATAATGTTTGTGCTGATTGTTGAATGAAAGTTTCAATACTACTCTTATAATCAGAAAGACTTTTAAATAACTCTTTATACTTAGATTTTAACCTGTTATTTATTAATTCCTGATTTGTCATTTGCTTTTCATCACGTTCCTTATTCTCGTTATCATCTAAAGGATCGTTCCCGTAAATACCTAAAGGATCGGTTATGGATTTTGGTTCTTTAATCGTTTCAGACCTTTCAAATAGAGCGTTTTGCATTACCGGCACTACAGGAGTATAGTTCTTACTCCCTTTAAACAACTTATCAAAAGAGGTATTAAACTCAATAATTTTCCCATTTATTACTTTCTCCCACTGATTTAATGCTGTGCAATACTCACTCCAACCTGTGGGTCGATTTTTATATTCATAAATTTGGATTATACAGGAGTTTATGCCTACCCATTCTTGTAGTGGCAAATCTGCAATAGAAATAGTTTTGAGGGTTGAATCGTAATCAACAGAAAGTGTCTGCAACCGATGGCCATATCCCTGAGAATTGAATTGTTTTTTGTCTGGGAGTGCAGTTCTTATTATATCTAGTATATTAACCACAAAGTCATTAGTGGTTTTTTCAATATCATTCTTTAGAATATCAATGATGTAATGAATGTTCACTTCATCGCCAACCACAGATAAATGAATAATATCAAAATCACTTTTTATTCGATCAATAAAATATTTAGTATATTTTTTTCTGATCGCATCCAATTCTGGAGAATAGGAATACAACCCCAACATTAGTTTTGATAAGCTTTTACTATCCAGGATTTTAAAAGCAGATTCAAACTTGCTTTCTGCAAAGATCAACAAGCTTTCCTTATTATTAGCGATATTTTTTAGCCAAAACAAAGCTTCTCCCAAGGATTTCCATTCAAATATTGTAATCGGTGTCTCTTCGGGGAAACTAAGTTCGTTTATTACAATTGATGCTAAATTGAAAATATCTTGATTAGGTAATAATCTTTTATTTATATCATCTATCTTTTGCCTTCGTTCTTCATCCACTTTGAGCAAGTCAAGCATTGCATTTCTATCATAATTGCTTCCAAGCATAAAATCTACAACCATTGTCCAGGCAGCTCCAAAAATAGCTCTACATTCATCTATTACTTCCCGATTTTTTTCAACATATTCCCGAGTACCTACCCATATAAAGGCTTTTATTATAGATGTATATACAGCCCAATTGTTTACAAAAACTTTCTTGCCTAAATCGTAAATAAATTGGTCAGGCTTAAAAATTTCAAGGTAAAATAATTGCAAAAGGAATAAATACAAATCTTCTTCAGCTAACAAAGAAATACACTTGTATCCATAATCTTCTTTACGACTAGTAAACTCATCAAAAAGTATCTCAACTAATTTTTGTGAACGGACTATATGAAGTCCTTGTATATATTTCTTATCAGATGACTTCTTAATTAGGTATTCATTCTCTAACTTTTCAATTATAAACTGGTAATCAATATTTGAATCTAGTTTCGAAACATCAATTTTAGCTCCCAAAGAATCGGCAAGGCTAACAATTCTTAAAAACTCAATTTGCTGATTGTTGCTTAGGCTTTCTTCTTTTAAAATTTGCTGAACCTGTTGTTTCAATTTGTTACGTAAGGAATCTCCTTGAGTAATCGAATAAACAAACTCCAATAATGGTGCATAGTTTCCAAGCTGAATCCAGGCTTCTTCAAAATCTGCAAAATGACTGGTTTCATTTCGTTCATTCAATCTTGAATAAATAGTCCCAGCTTCTTCCTTTGAAAGTGACAAATCAATTTCTTTGTGTTCAAATTCAACTCCGATTGCCGCGGCCCTGTACCAATCTTCATTTCTGATTGCTATCAGAAATTTTATATATTTTAAATGTGCAGATTCTTTTACTATTTGAAGCCACTCCGTAGTATTAGGGTTTACGTTGATTACAAAAACTGTTGGAATATCTAATTTCTTGCTGATGGATGCAATTGCCTGAATAGACTTTTGAGTAGTAATAGGGTCTTGTTGAATATTCAATTCAAAAGAAAGCCAATCATTAGTATATTGATGCACATAGCTATACAACAAAGCTGTCTTCCCTTGCCCGGAAGCACCTTTTAATATGATGGTATTATTTTCTTTTAATTCATCATTTATTTTCTCCAGTTGCTTTTCCCGATTAACATCAAGCCCTAACAAAATGTGCTCATACCTTGTCAAAGTAGCATTATAGAATTCCTTCTCTAATAACTTTTGATTTACACCATCAGTAGAGACTTTATGTAATGGTTTTAAAACCAAACCATATTGATTGTGTATGGCAATTCTTTCAGTTAAATACTTTGCAAAATCCTGAACCTTGCCATAAAAATCCCTTGTGGTAATAGACTGCTGTTTCTCAGCAATGAATTGTAACCAATTCAGTAGAAAGCCAATGGTTGGTATTGGGTCAACTTCAGGAAAGCTGTCTTCCAGCATTTTTTCAACTTCCTCTATTATCTCCTCCTCATTGACCTCTTTAAACTGGGTTTTGGATTTAACTAATTTCCAATCATCGGCAGTTAACCTATACTTTTTTAAGATAGCTTTCTCTTTTTCGCTAACAGTATCTTTATGTTCATTCCAATTCTTTAGGTCCTTACTTATCTCACCATATGACACCAATACAGGAATTGCGTCTGAATACTTGTCTAAAAACCTTTTGATAAATGATGTTTTATTATCTGATAGAATATCTGATAATGTGATGAGCTTTCCTAAGTTTTTTAATTGTATGGCATATAAAAGTCGACCATTGTTATCTAAGGCATCTAAATCTTCTTCTCCTTCCAAACGAAATACAAAATCTTCAGCTATATTGGACAGAATAAAATGTAATGAGTATAAGAATTGGGTTCTATAACCTTTTAAAGCTGCTATTGCTGACATTTAACTATTAATGATTGGGATTTAGGCTATATACAGATAGGTTTTATAAGATTATAAATTTAAGAATACAGTTTATACTTATCCGCTTTATAACCAATTAATAAAGTAAGTAGTAAAACTAAACTTCCCGAAAAAGTTTATATTATTTATCAGAAATTCATAAAATGATTTATACTCTCTAATGATAAGCACTTATCTTGCTTCTAAGTAAGTTTGCAATACTCCATAGTTGAGATTTAAGTAATTTCTTTTGAACTTCAACATACTGTAAAATCTGCAGTTAAGGTTAAGCCGCCGCAATGGTACAAACACTTACTTCGGCACAGCCAGCTTGGTATAAAGTTAAGGCGCTGGCTTCGAGCGTAGCTCCGGTTGTCATAACATCATCCACTAATAAAATGCGTTTAGTTTTAATAGAAATAGGATCAACGACTTTAAATATATCGGCAACATTTGCCCAGCGCTCGGGGCGGCTTTTATGCGTTTGCGAAGAGGTATTTCTGGTGCGTATCAGAACTTTATCGGACCACGGTACTCCTAACGACTGGGCTAAGCCTTTGGCAAAACTATCCGCTTGGTTATAGCCTCTCTGCCTTTTTTTTCGGGTATGCAGCGGTACCGGTACTACCATATCAAAAGCACTATCTAGGCCATGTTCCCGCAAACTATGACCGTACCAATTACCTAAAACTTCACCTACTTCTTGTATTCCCTTGTATTTTAAAGCGTGTAATAAGCGTTGTACCCGGCCAGCCCGGTTAAAGTACAAATAAGCCCAGGTGTATTTAATTGGTACTTTACCATAAAACCGAATGGCTAGCGGATTATGCTCCGGCGCTAACAAATGCACTTGCGTGTAAGGCAATTTTAAGCGGCAATACGTGCAGATTATTCGTTCGCCCGGCACCAGCGTTCTTTCGCAGGCATAGCAATATTCAGGAAACAGCAAGTGCAGGAAATCCGAAAAAATATTTTTTAACCCAATCGGCATAGGTGCTTTCGTTAACTTATGAGTAACTTTATATTTTAATTAAATTTAGATTTTAAATACATCAATTTACATGAATCAAGTACAGGAATTTAACGATTACCGCAGCCGGATGAACGAAAAAATTATGGCGGCGGATAATAAAGTAATAAAACGATTTTTTAACCTCGACACGAATGCTTACCAGGAAGGCGCTTTGGATGTAAAAACAAAAGAAATGCTGGGCTTGGCCTGCTCGATGGTTTTGCGTTGCGACGACTGCATTAAATACCATTTGGGTAAATGCATGGAGTGCGGCCTTACCGACGAAGAAGTATTTGAAGTATTTGCCATTGCCAATTTAATTGGGGGTTCTATTGTTATTCCGCACTTCCGGCGAGCAGTAGAATATTGGGAAGAACTAAAAACGGCTTAACAATATATGGAGCTGGAATATAACGAAGATTTTGACGCCCGCTGGCTCGAATTACTCAGGAGTTTAAGGGCCAAATTTGGTAAAGAACTGCACCTAAATGGTATTTTATTTTTAATTGGCGTGCAGGAATTAGGCAAAGGCATTAGCGAATTTACCAAAGAGCAAAAACAAGATTTAATGCATATTGCCACCTGCAAACTGTTTAGCCTTTCGGGTTATTACGAGTTTGACAAGCTAGACGAAGATGGCTGGCCGCATTATAAAATAATAAAGCCGATTCCAGCGGCAAATTTAAAAGAACAGGAAAAAATGCTAAAATGGCATATTATTGAATATTTTGACCATGCCGATTGAAATTATCTCATGAAAATTATTAGCTACAACGTGAATGGCATCCGGTCGGCAATGAGTAAAGGCCTACTGGATTGGGTAAAAGCCGCCGACCCCGATGTTTTGTGCTTACAGGAAATTAAATGTTGCGAAGATAAATTAGATAAAGCGGCTTTCGAGGCCTTGGGTTACTACACTTACTTGCACCCGGCCGTAAAAAAAGGCTACAGCGGAGTAGCAATATTTTCTAAACAAAAGCCCCTGAACACCTATATTGGTTGCGACTGTGATTTGTACGATTGCGAAGGCCGCGTGCTGCGTTTAGATTTTGCCGAATATTCTATCTTAAACGTATACATGCCTTCCGGCTCCAGCGGCGATGACCGGCAAAAATTTAAAATGCGGTGGTTAGATTTTTTTCTGAATTATGTGCAGGAGCTAAGGCAACAAGTACCCGGCCTGGTTATCTGCGGCGATTACAATATTTGCCACCAAGCCATCGATATTCATAATCCAAAAGCGAATGCCAACAGTTCGGGCTTTTTACCGGAAGAACGCAGTTGGTTCAGTGATTTTCTGGCGCAGGGCTACATCGATTCGTTCCGGCATTTGAATACCGAGCCGCACAACTATACCTGGTGGAGTTACCGGGCCGGTTCCCGGCAAAAAAATTTAGGTTGGCGTATCGATTATGCTGTGGTAACCGAAAACCTGAAAGATAAACTAACGCGCGCCGCCATTTTACCCGAAGCCAAACATTCCGATCACTGCCCGGTACTGCTGCAAATTGATTAAAATTAGTATATCATTTATCTGCTTACTAACGTTTTATAATATACTATTTAAATAACCAATAGAATTCCTTACTTTAGGTTTAGAATTAAATAACTTAATCTATTTCCGGATAAAATACTTGTACCTGCCTTAATTCACAGCTATGTCTCCTCAAAACTCTTCTCTACAATCGGTGATGCACCAATTGCAGGCATTCAAGAAAAAGTTTTACCTTAACTTATTAATCAAGGGCATTATTTTTTCCGGTGGTCTGCTGCTCACCTTTTTCCTGATTTATAATCTGCTCGAATATTACTTTTATTTTCCTTATTACATCCGGGCATTTCTTTTATTCTCGTTTTTGGGTTTGTGTCTGTACGCTTTTTTGCGTTGGATATTTACTCCGCTGGCTGCCTTTGCTAATTTGCGCCGGCTGCTAACCGACGAGCAGGCTGCCCAACAAGTAGGTACTTATTATCCAGATATTAAAGACAAGCTGTTAAATACTTTACAACTACAGGCGCTAAGCAGCCAGAACGATTTAATTGCGGCTAGTGTCTACCAGAAGTCGCAACAGTTCTCGAGTTACCAGTTTGCCGAAAGTATTAGGTTAAACGAAAATAAACCTTTGCTGAAGTATGTGCTCGTACCCATGGGTATAATGCTCGTGCTGGCGCTGGTTTATCCTAGCTTATTTTTGCAGGGCACCGAGCGGATTATTCATTACCAACGTTTCTATGCGCCGGCTGCTCCTTTTACTTTCGAAGTACAAAACAAAACCTTACAAGCTTTTCAGCAGGAAGATTTTACCTTAAAGGTAAAGCTCGCTGGTAAAACCATTCCCAACGATGTAGCTATTATGTATAATGGGCGGGAGCAGAAACTAACGCGTGAGAAAGACGGCACTTATAGCTTTACCTTCCAGAAATTGCAACGGCCACTCGATTTTCAGTTAAGCGGTGGCGGCTTCTTCTCCGACGAATACCGGTTAAATGTAATTGCCCGTCCTAATCTTACCAATTTTTCTATTAAAGTTACTTACCCTTCTTACTTAGGTAAAACTTCCGAAACCATCCATAATACCGGTAATGTAAGCGTGCCCGAGGGAAGTTTATTGGAATGGAATTTCAAAGCCACGGCCACTGAGCAATTAGCTTTAGAATTTGATCAGCCCAAGCAAACGCTGGCGGCAACTGGCGGCGACGATGAATTTAAAGTAAGTAAGCGCGTGATGGGCACGCAGGAATACGCCATAAACTTACAGAATAAGTACAGCCGCAACAAAGAGCAAATGAATTTTCTCATTAGCAGTATTCCGGATCGGCACCCCGATATTTCGGTGGAAAATTTCCGGGATACGGCTACATTTAATTACCTGGTGTTGGGCGGCAGTATTTCCGACGATTACGGTTTATCGCGCCTAAACCTGAATTACCGCGTTACAAACGATAAAACCCGAAAGAACGCTAATTACCGGGCCATACCGTTAGCCTTGGATCGCAAACAGTTAAGCCAAACCTATTATTACCAATGGAGCCTCGATAATTTAAACCTGCAACCCGGCGACCAATTAGAATATTTTGTTCAGGTTTGGGACAACGATGGGCTGCACGGTGCCAAAAGCGCCCGCACCCGCTTATTCGATTTTAAAATACCTACCCGGGCCGATTTGGCCCGCGAAGCTGCTTCTAACGCTAAATCGGTGCAAAGCCAATTAAGCAAATCGGTGGAGAAATCGCAGAAATTAAAGCAAGAACTGGAGCAAGCCGATGATAAAATGAAGAACAAAAAAGATCTGAGCTGGCAAGATAAAAAGCAACTGGAAAACATGCTGGATAAGAAAAAGCAACTGGAGCAGGATATCGAAAGCATGAAAGATCTTTATCAGCAGTTAAATAAACAGCAGGAGCGCTTCGAACAAAAAAGTCCGCAACTGATGGAGAAAGCAAAACAACTGCAGCAACTCATGAACGATTTGCTGGACGAAGAAACCAAAAAATTGTACCAGGAACTCGAAAAGCTTTTGCAGCAACAACAACCCAACGAACAGGAACTGCAACGCTTGCTGGAGAAAATGAATAACAAAGAAGAAAACCTGGAGAAAGAGTTGGAGCGCACTTTAGAATTATTTAAGCAACTTCAGTTTGAAACCAAGCTGGAAAATACGGCGAAAGAACTGGAGAAACTGGCCAAAGAACAGGAAGAATTAGCCGAAAAAACCGAAGGCAAAAAAGCTGACGAGAAAAAAGCGGATGCTAAAAAAGCCGATGAAAAGGCCAAAAATCAGAAAGCCGACGAGAAGAAGGCTGATGATAAAAACGCGGAAAACAAAACGGCCGAAGAACAGAAAGCAGAACAGCAAAAAGCAGAAGAAAATAAAGCCGAGAACCAAGCTGATAATAAAAAAGCCGATGAGAAAAATAACGAAAACAAAAAAGCCACGCCGGAAGAATTAAAAAAGGAGCAGCAGGATATTAAAGAGCAGTTCGAAGATGTGAAAAAAGACATGGAAGAACTGAAAGAACTCGATAAGCAAATGCAGGACCAGCACCAAATGGATGAAACCCAGGAGCAGGAAAAACAAATCGATAAAGAATTAAACGATAGCCAGGAATCGCTGGAGAAAGAACAAAATAAAAAGGCCAGTAAATCGCAGAAAAATGCGTCGCAGCAAATGCAGCAAATGGCCCAGAAAATGCAACAGAAAATGAGCAGCGCCGAAATGGAGCAAGCCCAGCAAAACCTGGATCATTTACGCGATATTCTGGAGAACCTGATAACACTTTCTTTCGACCAAGAAGAACTGATGAAATCTTTCCGGGGCGTGAGCCAAAGCGACCCGCGTTATGTGACTTTAGGCCAGCAGCAGCTTAAATTAAAAGACGATGCCAAAATAATCGAAGACAGTTTAACTTCTCTGGCTAAAAAAGTATTCCAGATTCAAAGCTTTGTTACCCGCGAGGTAGGGGCCATGAACGATAATATTTCGCAGAGCTTAAACCAGATAAAAGACCGCAATATTGGTAAAACAACCGGTTACCAGCAGCTCACCATGACCTCGATTAACAACCTGGCCTTAATGCTGAACGATGCCTTAAAACAAATGCAACAGCAAATGGCAATGGCCATGTCGCAACCCGGCAAAGGTAAGGGCAAACAAAAAGGCAAACCCCAGCCGGGCAACATGGGCGATATGCAGGATGCCTTAAATCAGAAAATTCAGGATTTACAAAAAGGAAATAAATCTGGTAAAGGTCTCTCGGAAGAATTAGCGAAATTAGCCGCCGAACAGCAAGCGTTGCGCAATGCGTTGCGCGAAATGGAAAAACAGCAAGGCAAAGACGGCAACAAGCTGGGTAACGGCGATAACTTAGACAAATTGGGTAAAATGATGGAACAAACCGAGACCGATCTCGTTAATAAACGACTTACCGAGCAAACAGTTATGCGGCAGCGGGAAATACTTACCCGTTTGCTAGAAGCTGAAAAATCGGCCCGGGAAAGGGATTTAGACGATAAAAGAGAATCGCAAACGGCATCTGAAAAAACACCTGCAATGCCGCCTTCGTTCGAAAAATATCTAAAGACTAAACAGAAGCAAACCGAATTACTGAAAACCGTTTCGCCGGCCTTATCGCCTTATTACAAACAAGAGGTAAGCGAATATTTTCAGAAAGTAGGCAAATAAAACCTGAGCTATACCGATACAACTAAAACTATGAATCAACTTAAAATCCAGATTCCATCTTTAATTGAGAACATCCGGGTTGTTGAAAGCTTCATCGACAACTCGAAAGAAAAATTTAATATCGAAGATGATATTTATGGTAACATTATGGTGGCTGTAACCGAATCGGTTAACAATGCCATTCGGCACGGCAATAAGTTTGATAAAGATAAGAATGTGCTTTTGTCGTTGTTTGTAGAAAAAGACCGCTTACGGTTTGAGGTAGAAGATGAAGGCCGTGGTTTTGATTTCAACTCTTTAGCCGACCCGACCGCTCCCGAAAACCTGGAGAATCCCGGCGGGCGGGGCATTTTTCTGATGCGTAACCTGAGCGATGAGGTTGAATTCTCGAACGAAGGCCGTAAAGTTGAATTAACTTTCTTTATTAACAACGATGCCTGATGAGTTAATAGAATTTGTTGCGGAAGATATTGATTTTACCCTGCCGAACGAAAAAGAAGTAACAGCCTGGCTTTCCGGTATTATCAACGAGCATGATTTTACGCTGGAAAACCTGACTTATATATTTTGTTCGGATGAATATCTGTACCAACTAAACCAGGAATATCTAAACCACGATACCTTTACCGATATTATCACTTTCAATAATGCCGATGAACCAGACATTATTGAAAGTGATATTTTTATTAGTATTGAGCGGGTGAAAGAAAATGCCGCTACCCTAAATATTCCTTTCTTTGATGAATTGCACCGGGTGCTGGTACACGGCGTGCTTCATTTAATTGGCTACGACGATAAAACTCCCGAATCTAAAGCAGAAATGAGCAAAGCGGAAGATAAATGCTTATCTTTGCGAAATTTATAAGCTTACTGGAATTTAATTGTTGTCTCAGCTTGTTTCCTCGTGAAACAGATAAACTAATATGTTTACAGAATACGATATAATAGTAGTAGGAGCTGGCCACGCCGGCTGCGAAGCTGCTGCTGCTGCCGCCAAAATGGGTTCGAAGGTTTTATTAGTAACCATGAATATGAACACCATTGCCCAAATGTCGTGCAACCCGGCCATGGGCGGCGTAGCCAAAGGGCAAATAGTGCGCGAGATAGACGCCCTGGGCGGTATGAGTGGTATTATCACGGATAAAACCATGATTCAGTTCCGAATGCTGAACTTATCGAAAGGACCAGCCATGTGGAGCCCGCGGGCACAAAGCGACCGCATGCGTTTTGCCGAGGAATGGCGCTTGAGTTTAGAGCAAACCGAAAATATCGATTTCTGGCAAGACATGGTGGATAACCTGTTGGTTTCACGTGGAAAAGTTGTTGGTGTACGTACCGGCATGGGCCTGGAAATAAAATCTAAAGCAGTAGTACTTACTAATGGCACGTTCCTGAACGGTGTAATTCATATTGGCGAAAAACAGTTTGGTGGGGGCAGAGCGGCCGAAAGAGCTGCTCACGGCATTACCGAGCAGTTAAGAACATTGGGCTTTGAAAGTGGCCGGATGAAAACCGGTACGCCGCCGCGCGTAGATGGCCGCTCCTTGGATTACAGCCGCATGGAAGAGCAGCCCGGCGATCAAAATCCTTCTAAATTCTCTTATACCAATACCAAGCCGCTTACGCACCAAAAAAGCTGCTACATTACTTATACCAGCACAGAAGTACACGAAATATTAAAAACCGGTTTCGAAAAATCGCCCATGTTTAAGGGCCGTATTCAAGGCTTAGGTCCGCGCTACTGTCCTTCGATAGAAGATAAAATAAACCGCTTTGCCGATAAAGACCGGCATCAGATATTCGTGGAGCCGGAAGGTTGGAACACCGTGGAAATATACGTCAATGGCTTTTCCAGTTCCTTGCCCGAAGACGTACAGTTGCAGGCTTTACGCAAAATACAAGGTTTTGAGAAAGCAAAAATGTTCCGGCCGGGCTATGCCATTGAATACGACTTTTTCCCGCCTACGCAGCTTAACTTAACTTTGGAAACTAAGTTAATCGGTAACTTATACTTTGCCGGCCAGATTAATGGTACTACCGGTTACGAAGAAGCTGCTTGCCAAGGCTTAATGGCTGGTATTAACGCCCATAATAAAATAAACGAGAAAGAGCCTTTTGTGCTGAAACGCTCCGAAGCTTACATTGGCGTGCTGATTGATGATTTGGTGAATAAAGGCACCGAAGAACCTTACCGCATGTTTACCTCCCGGGCCGAACACCGGATTTTATTGCGCCAGGACAATGCGGATATTCGTTTAACCCGTTTGGGCTACGACTTGGGCTTAGCGGATCAAGAGCGGTTAGAAAGAGTAGAAAAGAAGATTTCCGAAACCAAAGAAGTGGTGGCTTACTTAAATAATAAGTCGGTAGAGCCGGAAGAAATTAATGAAACTTTATTGGCCTTGGATTCGGCCCCAATTGCAGAGAAAGCAAAAGCGAGTAATTTGTTAAAAAGGCCTAATATTGAAGTAAACCAAATAGCCGCTGCGGTGCCGGTTATCGATCATTATTTAAGCAAATATTTGCCCGACAGCATTGAGCAGGCGTCCATAGCCATCAAGTACGAGCATTATATTTTAAAGGAGAATCAGTTAGCCGCTAAAATGGAAGAACTGGAACATTACGTAATAAAAGAACGCCTGGATTATAAAAACATGCCGGCCTTATCGAAAGAAGCCCGGGAGAAATTAGTTAAAATTAATCCCGAAACTATTGGCCAGGCATCGCGCATCAGTGGCGTTTCGCCGGCTGATATTTCTATTTTAATGGTTTACCTCGGCAAATAAAAATGCAATACGAACGCCTGGAGCATTGTCCGGTCTGCCAGAAAGAAGATTTTAAAAACTTCATGGTAGTTAAGGACAATGCCGTTTCTAAAGAAAGTTTTGTAATAGTACAGTGCGAAAACTGCTCTTTTAAATTTACTAACCCCCGCCCCGACGAAGCGAGTATTGGACGGTATTATGCTTCGGAAAACTATATTTCGCATAGCAATACCAACCAAGGCTTAACCAATAAAGCCTACCGCGTAGTGCGCTCCATCACCCTGCGGCAAAAAGTAGATTTAATAAACAAATTTGTACCGCAGAAGGGAAATATGTTGGATTATGGCTGCGGCACCGGTCACTTTTTAGAAGCGTGCCAAAAAAACGGCTGGCAAATTGCAGGCTTTGAACCAAATGAAATTGCCCGTCAGCAAGCTGCTACGTTAACCGGCACTATTATAGAAGCTATCGATATTACTAAATTCGCGCCGGAGTCTTTCGAAATGATAACGCTTTGGCACGTACTGGAACATATTCACCAGTTAAACGAAACCGTAAAAAATATTTTATCCTTGTTAAAACCGCAGGGCTATATTTTAATTGCCGTACCCAACGCCGATTCTTTAGATGCCCAAAAATATAAAGAGAATTGGGCCGCTTACGATGTGCCGCGTCATCTTTATCATTTTACCCAAAGTACCATGAAGCGGTTTTTAAAAAAACATAAGCTAAACCTGGTACAAACGCTGCCCATGAAATTTGATGCTTACTACGTGAGCTTGCTCAGCGAGAAATATAAAAGCGGCAGTCCTAATTACTTTAATTCCATCATGAGCGGGTATCAATCTAATACCCACGCCGGCAAAACCACCAACGATTACTCCAGTTTAATTTACGTAGCGCAAAAAAAGTAAATCCTATTTTAAAGTAGGATTTACTTTTTTATACCCTTTTACTTCTTTAGCGGCTATATAGAATTTACTTTAAAATCGTTTTGTTGTAAATAGATAAATTCGAATCACCTCCAATGCGACCTATTCTTATAATTGTTTTTTTATCACTTATAGCTTTTTACCTCCATAGTTGCGCCAGCGTTGGCTCGCCGGAAGGCGGACCAAAAGATGTACAGCCTCCCCGCTTAACCGAAAGCTTTCCGCAGAACCAAGCTTTACAGGTAAGCGGCAATACCGTTCGGTTAGAGTTCGACGAAGAGATAAAACTGAAGGATTTAAACCGGCAATTAATTATTACGCCCAATGTTAACAATACCTTTAAATCAAAGGTATCTAAAAATAGCTTAGAACTGGAATTCGAAAAACCCTTCGAAGCCAACACTACTTACTTTATTAATTTCCGAGATGCCGTCGAAGATTTAACCGAAAGTAATAAAGCCGCTAATTTAAGTTTAACCTTTAGTACCGGTTCTTACCTCGATTCGGGCCGGGTAAGTGGCAACGTCCGCGACCTCTATACCAATTTAGAGCAGAAAAAAATAAACGTGGTGTTATACGCCTTAGATACGACTACCATCCGGAAGCACAAGCCGGTATATTTTACCCAAACCGACAATAAAGGCAATTACCAAATCCAGAACGTGAAAGAAGGAGAGTACCGCCTTTATGCGCACCAAGACCGGAACGGCAACATGATTTACGATAACGATAACGAAAGAATAGCGTATCTGCCGGCAGCCGTTAAAGTAACAGCTCAAACCCCGCCCGTAGATTTATTAACATTGCGTATTGATACCAAACGGCCTTTAGTTGAGTCTTCTAATAAATTTGTGGAAGAATACCGCATGCAATACAACGAAGGCTTAAAAGCAATTGCTATTAGCCAGTTAGGTACTACCAACACGCCGGCACCTTTTGTTACTTTGGCTGATAAAAAGGGTAGTACCATTACCCTGTATCCAACTACCGAGAATGCTTCGAACCGCTATATTATAACCGCTACCGATAGTGCCAACAATGTAAAAACCGATACGGTGAATGTAGCTTTTGAAGGGAAAAAAGCGCCTCGCCCCGGTGATGCTTTTTCGTTAAAAGTGCAGAATGGGCAACTGTCCAAAGATACTCCTTTGGATTTAACCTTTAAAGTACCCATTAAATTACTGCAGCCTGTTGGCGCAATTACATTGGTAGAAGATTCTGTTAATAGCAAAAACTTAAACTTTCCCCAGGATTTAAAGCTCAACGCCACGGCTACCGTACTTAGCATTACCACGCCGCTCAAAGCAAAAAAAACAGTGCAAATAATACTAGATACCACTAAAGTAGTACCCGTATCCGGTGACCGCTTCCGCAAACAAGTAACTAAGTTAGAAATTTCCAATAAAACTACTGTAGGGGGCATCAGTGGTAAAATAAACACCAGTTATAAGCGGTATTGGGTCGAAATAATAAATAAAGCCAACGAAATAGTTTACGTATTGGATACGCCAAAAGCTTTAGAACTAGACCGGCTAAACCCAGATACTTATAGTATCCGGATTAAGATTGATGAAGATAATAATGGTATATGGCGGGAGGGCAATGCCGACTTAACCACCGTACCCGAAAAAATTTACCATTATCCGGCCACTATAGAAGTCAGGGTCGATTGGACAATTGAAATAAAAGAACCCGATCCAACTATCAGTTTTTAGCCTATGGATAACTAGTGTTTATAAGTGTTAATATCTGTTCTTCTTGTTGGTATTAATAACGTAAATACAAGCCAATATCTGTTAAGGTAAAGCTGCCCTGGGTAAAAGTGCATAAAAACAATTTACTCCCTCTACGAATTGATCCTTGTGCACATATGAATAACTTGCCTACCTAATTTGCCCTGCGGTTGTAGATATGTTTACAAGTGAAATAGAAGATTGAAAAAGAAGATCTTAGCGAGCTAGCAAGTGTAGATAAATCAGGACAAGTAACTATATTGTAAACAAGATAAGAACGATCAAAGAATTTAAATAGCTTATCAACTTGTAAACAGCCCTAATAACGGAGATAATCTTTTAAGTTTTAATTTAAAATTTAATTAATATATATAAGCTTGTTGAAAACCTTTTGGCTGGCCGGAAAAACTAAATTTAACGTCCTAGCGAGGCCTACGTATAGCGTATAAAATAAAAGCAAAATGGCTTTTGACTATACTTTAGATTTTAAAAACATAAATTTCCGGGCTGCGCCCGAATTGTACCGGATTGGCAAAAGCGAGCAGGGCGTTTTGCTGGTAGAACCATACAAGTCCGAGATATTGCCTTTTTGGCGCTTTAAAACCCCCGCCATTGCGCAAACGTCTGCCGATCATATATACACCTTGTTTTTGAATTACCTGGCGCAGCAAGAGTTTATGGGGGCCGATATAGCGCGCAAATTTTTACAGATGGGTTACACCCGGGCCCGGCGGTATGCCAATCATAAAACGGGGCGTAAATACGCCGTTAACCCGCAATTAGCCAGTACCAGAGAAGAAGAGAAGCTGGCCCGTGTACAATTTTTATTACCCAACGAAGAAGATCCGGAAAAAGCGGCGGCAGCGGCTATTTTTAAAAGTAAGTGGGAAGAAGCCAAGCGCCACCCGGTTTATAAACAAATGGCGCAAGCACATCTGGAGAAGTATGGTAAATAATTAAACTAAATAACATCTAATATAAAAAGTATGCGAGAAAACGAAATAAAACCAGGTATCGGCATGGGCAATATTCGCTTTGGCTATTCTATGGACCAGGTAAAAGATTTAATGGGTGAACCTGAAGAAATTGAGGAATCGGAAGAAGATGATGAGTTTGAGCACAAAGCCTGGAATTACTGGCAAGAGGGCTATTCTTTTTTCTTCGACCGGGAAGATGATTACCGGTTGAGTTGTATCCAAACCGAAAATCCGGAGGTACTCTTATTCGGAAAAAAATTGTTCGAACTTTCGAGCAAAGAAATAAAAGAATTGCTGGCTCAAAACGGCATTACCGAATGTGAAACCGAAAAGTTGGACACCGGCGAAACCCGCCTGAGCTACGAACGGGAAATGATAGATCTTTACCTGGAAAATGACCAGCTATTGGCTATTAATTTTGGGGTATTTATAAACGATGATTTAGAAGTGCAATGGCCGGATGAGCAATAAATATATTTAACGGTTTTGGCGTACATAAAAAAAGCTGTTAGCATTCCGCTAACAGCTTTTTGTTTATAGTAATAAGCCAGATTATATCATCCAGCGGAATAATAAAAATAAGGTGCCGGATAAGAACATAGAAACCGGTAAGGTTAGTACCCACGCCAGCGCAATGTTACGTACCGTAGTTGGATTAAGATTTTTTATTCCTCGGTTGGCCACCATACTACCGGCAATACCCGATGATAAAATATGGGTGGTACTTACCGGTAGCTTAAATACAAATGTGGAAAACCCAATAACACCAGCTGCCATTAATTCGGCCGAAGCACCCTGAGCATAGGTTAAATGCTCTTTTCCTATTTTTTCGCCAATGGTTTTCACAATTCTTTTCCACCCGACCATGGTACCTATACCCAAAGAAATAGCTACAATAGAAATAACCCAGGTAGGCGCATAGTCGGTAAAAGAGCGCATTTCCTCGATGTTGGTTGTCAAGCGTTCGCGATCGGCTAAACTCATCGATACATACGGGCTTTTAAGCAGGTTTTCTGATTCTTTGGTTAGTAGTAAAATATTTTTGCGTACCATAAAACGGCTTTTTTCAGGTAAGGCGTGTATTCTATCTACCGAAGAGAATAACTGGTGCATATCGCTGATATTAGCCTTCATTTGCTGTATGTTCTTCGTTTCTTTTGGTGCTAAGGTGGCGAGATTAACATTATTTACTACTTGTTCTACCTGGCCTAACGAACGGGTAATTTGCTGAGGATCTTTTGAAGTATCCAAAGCGAAATGAATGGGTACAATACCTATTAAAATCAACATAATAAGGCCAACCCCTTTTTGCCCGTCGTTAGAGCCATGAAAAAAGCTCACGAGCGTACAGGTTAAAATTAAAATCAGGCGAATCCAGAGCGGAGGGGGCTTGCGTTTATGCGGTTCTTTAAAGATAGATTTATTTTTAACGAAGCGTTTTAAAATAAACATTAAAATTACCGTTAAGGTAAAACCCAATAGTGGCGATACAATTAAAGACATACCCGTTTTACCGGCTTCGCCCCAATTCACGGCCGTGCCCGAAGTATTATCCGGTAACGCAGAAAAGGCAATACCAACTCCCAGAATAGAACCAATAAGGGTATGCGAACTAGAAGAAGGCAAGCCGTAGTACCAAGTACCTAAATTCCAAATAATGGCACTAATAAGTAAAGCCCCAATCATGGCAATGCCGTGGTAAACATTCTGATCAATGAGGGCTTCGACGGGTAATAAATAAACAATAGCCATGGCTACCCCAATACCGCCGGCAAATACGCCGATAAAATTCCAGAAGCCTGACCATACTACCGCTACCCAGGGGCGAAGCGCATTGGTGTAAATAACGGTGGCCACCGCATTGGCGGTGTCGTGAAAACCGTTTACAAACTCAAAAGCACAAGCGGCTAATAAGCATATAATTAATAAAAAGAGCAGTTCTGGAGGTAATCCAAACATAAAAGCTTATAGTTAGTCCAAATTAAAATTCAAAATTAAAGCAAAATGGTAGTGCTAATGTTAAGAAATTGTTAAATCAGGAAATTATAAGAAGTACCAGAAGCATAAGAAATTAAGAGTACTTGAAAATAAGAATAAACCAATACTTAGACGTAAAAGAAGTTAATAAGTTAAAACGGAAGAGGCTAATAGCAAAAATAACTTATTTGTTTTCTCCCTAAAGATGCTCGTTATATATTTGCAGCTATGGCAACACAAACTGAAAAAAACTCAATTGAAAGTACGCAACTAAAAGATATTATTTCGCACGCCAAAGAATACGGCTTTGTTTTTCCGTCGAGCGAAATTTACGATGGGTTGCAGGCCGTTTATGACTACGGCCAGAATGGAGTTGAGCTGAAAAATAATATTAAAAACCTCTGGTGGAAATGCATGACCCAGTTAAACCAGAATGTAGTGGGCATAGATGCCGCCATTTTTATGCATCCGCTCACGTGGAAAGCCTCGGGTCACATCGATTCTTTTAATGACCCCATGATCGATAACAAAGATTCGAAAAAACGTTATCGCGCCGATGTGCTGGTGGAAGATAAAGCAGCCCAATACGAAAAAGAAGGTAACCCGGAAAAAGGTCAGGAACTCGTTAAAACCTTGGCGCGCCTCTTAGAGGCCGAAGATTTAAAAGGAGTACAGGAACTCATTATTTCGGAGAATATAAAATGCCCCATTTCCGGTACCAGCAACTGGACCGAAGTACGCCAGTTTAACCTCATGTTTTCGACGCAAGTTGGTTCTGTGGCCGAAGATGCGAGTACCATTTACCTGCGCCCCGAAACGGCACAAGGTATTTTTGTAAATTTTCTGAACGTGCAGAAATCCGGCCGGATGAAAATACCGTTTGGGATTGCCCAAATTGGTAAAGCTTTCCGGAACGAAATTGTAGCGCGTCAGTTTATTTTCCGGATGCGGGAGTTTGAACAAATGGAAATGCAATTTTTTATTCAGCCGGGTACCGAAATGAAATGGTACGAGCACTGGAAACAAATTCGGTTGCGCTGGCACCAGGCTTTGGGCATACCCGCCGAAAAATTACGTTTCCACGACCACGAAAAACTGGCGCATTACGCCAATGCTGCCGTCGATATTGAGTTCGAATTTCCGTTTGGTTTTAAAGAAGTAGAAGGTATTCACTCCCGCACCGATTTTGATTTGTCGCAGCACCAGGAACTCAGCCGCAAAAAACAGCAATATTTCGATAACGACTTAAACGCGGAAGGCAAAGCTATTGGTAACTACGTGCCATACGTGGTAGAAACCTCGGTAGGCGCGGACCGCGCTTTTTTAATGACTTTATGCAGTGCCTACACCGAAGAAGAAGTAATTGAAGGCGAAGGTACCAAAACCCGTATCTACTTAAAATTGCACCCGGTTTTGGCGCCGGTTAAAGCCGCTATTTTCCCTTTGGTGCGCAAAGATGGTTTGCCCGAGAAAGCCCAGCAGATTTTTGATGAGTTAAAGTTCGATTTTAACGTGATTTACGAAGAGCGCGATGCCATTGGCAAGCGGTATACCCGGCAGGATTTAATCGGAACGCCTTTTTGTATTGCCGTAGATTACGAAACCCTCGAAAATAATACCGTAACCATTCGCGACCGCGATACCCGTGAACAACAGCGCGTACCCATTAGCGAGTTAAGTCGCATTATTGGCGATGCCGTTAGTGTTAAACGTATTTTCGAAAAGTTATAATTACTATTACTTGTCATAAAAGCAAAAGCCGGAACATTCGTTCCGGCTTTTGCTTTTGCACCTAAAATATAATAGTTAAAAGCTAAGCTTAAACATTAATTTCTATATACCCCAGCACAACCGCCAAGGCTGCGGCAATAACAGCTAACCCTAGTACAGCGGCCAAAATTGGTCCGATTACCGGAATGGCGAACAATAATACCAAAACTAAAAAAGCAGCTATTCCTATTAAAATTAATTCGGTTTGTGAAAAACTAGTAGAAGGCTTTTTAACATCCACTACTACTTTATTATCATTATTTTGTACCTGTACCGAATTTTTTAGTTCTCTGGCTTCTGCCTGCAACTGCTCCAATTTATTTTTATCGGCCGAAACCGCAATTCTTTTTTCTCTGCTCCGAGTCTTAGCTGTGTCTCGCAAATCTTTTAGAGTTTTCTTGATAAGTTTGCGCATCTCTTTTTTAGAAATAGTTGTGGCAACACCCTTTTCCTCTTTTACCAAAGGTGCGGTAACCGGCAAGGTTGTTACAGTTGAGTTCGTACTAGCTGTAAAAACCGGTTCGGCTGGTGGTGGGGCTAACTTAGCTACTTTGGGCGTTGCTGGACCCGGCTGAAAAGAGTAAAAAGCTTTGGGGCTAGAACAAGAAGTAATAAAATTCAGGCCCAGACAAGCAGCTAATAAGAACAGGTTGAAACTAATTTTTTTCATAGCCATTAAAATTTAAAGAAATAATAGGGCAAAGGTAATAGCAACAACTTAAACATAACGGTTGCATAAATGGCAAATTGTAGATAAGGTAACCCGAATTATAAATTATATTCAGAGGTATTTCTTGATACAGCTTATAAACATAGCGTTTGGTTCTTTATTCCTTCCGCAGATTCCGTACCTTTACGCCGTTTTATCTTTACCTTGTGTAGATAGCAAGATGATAATATTTGTAATATAAATGGAGTCAAGTTAATTTCTTAATCTTGCAACTAGGCTTTTGGATAGTAGGATAGAAATCTTTATGCGCTTATTCGTAATTAGAATAGGAATTACGCCCAAATAGTAGAAACAGAAACGAATAAATATTTGTTGGTGTTAAATTTAACAGAATTAAAGGAATCTCTATAAAAGTGAAATACAACGAGTACAAAAATCTGGATTACGCCAAGGTTGGAGAAGAGGTATTAGCGTTTTGGAAAGCGAATAATATCTTTCAAAAATCAGTGGAAACCCGCGCCGGCCAAAAACCATTTGTTTTTTACGAAGGTCCGCCTTCGGCGAACGGTACGCCTGGTATTCACCATGTAATGGCCCGTGCGGTAAAAGATATATTCTGTAGGTATAAAACCCTGAAAGGCTATAGAGTAAACCGCAAAGGCGGCTGGGATACCCATGGCTTGCCCATTGAGTTGCAGGTAGAAAAAGAATTAGGTATTACGAAAGAAGATATTGGTAAAAAAATATCTATTGCCGACTATAATGCCCGTTGTCGCGAAACCGTCATGCGCTTTAAAAGCCAGTGGGATGATTTAACCGAACGGATGGGCTATTGGGTAGACCTGGATAACCCGTACATTACTTTTGAGAATAACTACATTGAGTCGGTCTGGAGTTTGTTAAAAAATCTTTACGACAAAGGCTATCTTTACAAAGGTTATACCATACAACCGTTTTCGCCGGCGGCTGGCACCGGTTTAAGTTCCCACGAGTTAAATCAGCCCGGCACTTATAAAATGGTGAAAGACACCACCATTGTGGCCCAGTTCAAGGTGAAAAAGAATGAGAAATCCACATTTCTTTTTCAAAATCCGAACAACGAACAACGAACAACGGCTGACGAACTATATTTCCTGGCCTGGACCACTACGCCTTGGACTTTGCCGGCCAATACTGCTTTAGCTGTAGGCAAAAATATAAAATACGTAAAAGTCCGCACTTTTAATCAATATACTTTCGAGCCGATAACAGTAATACTGGGCAAAGATTTGGTAAAGCGTTACTTCTCGGAGAAAGCAGCTAATCTGCGCTTAGAAGATTATAAACCCAACGATAAATTAATTCCTTACCAGGTACTCGACGAATATACCGGTAAAGACTTGGAGGGAATAGAATACGAGCAACTGTTGCCGTACATACAACCCGATAAGCCGGCTTTTAGAGTAGTAATCGGCGATTTTGTAACAACCGAAGACGGTACCGGTATTGTGCATATTGCGCCTACCTTTGGCGGCGACGACTTTAAAGTTGCGGCTCAGAACGATATTCCGCCCTTAATGGTTTTGGATGATTGGGGTAAGATGAGCCCAATTGTAGATCGTACCGGTAGATTCGTAAAAGAAATAACCGATTTTGCTGGTCAGTATGTGAAAAACTACGATGGGCAAGACGAAACAGTGGCTGGGTATAAGTCAACTGATGTATTGATTTCCATTAAGTTAAAAGAAGAAAACAAAGCTTTTAAAGTAGAGCGGTACGAGCACACTTATCCACATTGCTGGCGTACGGATAAGCCTGTATTGTATTACCCATTAGATAGCTGGTTTATTCGCACCACGGCGGTAAAAGAACGGCTCATCGAGTTAAATAAAACCATTAACTGGAAACCGGAATCTACGGGTAGTGGTCGTTTTGGTAACTGGCTCGAAAACCTGGTCGATTGGAATTTATCGCGCTCGCGGTATTGGGGCACACCTTTGCCTATTTGGCGCACCGAAGATGGCACCGAAGAAATATGCATTGGCTCCGTTGCTCAGTTACAAACCGAAGTGGATAAAGCGGTAGCGGCTGGATTAATGGAACCAACCGATATTAGTCAAACCGATTTGCACCGGCCTTATGTGGATAATATTGTGCTGGTAAGTAAATCTGGTGTGGTAATGCGCAGAGAATCAGACTTAATAGATGTTTGGTTCGATTCCGGCGCTATGCCTTATGCACAATGGCATTACCCATTCGAAAACCAGGAAACTTTTAACCAAAATTTTCCGGCCGATTTTATTGCGGAAGGAGTAGACCAAACTCGGGGTTGGTTTTTTACTTTACACGCCATTGCCGTTATGCTGCAAGATAGTGTAGCTTTTAAAAACGTTATGGCTAACGGTTTGGTGCTGGATAAAAACGGCAACAAAATGAGTAAGCGCCTGGGTAACGCCGTCGATCCTTTCGAAACCATCGAAAAATACGGTCCGGATGCTACCCGTTGGTACATGATCTCGAATGCGCCGCCGTGGGATAACCTTAAATTTAATGCCGATGGCGTGGTAGAAGTGCAGCGCCGGTTTTTTGGCACTTTGCACAACACGTATTCTTTCTTTGCGCTCTATGCGAATCTCGATAACTTTACGTTTAGCGAAGCCGAAGTACCGTTAGCCAACCGCACCGAAAGCGACCGCTGGATAATCTCTAAATTAAATAGCCTGATAGCTGTTGTAGATGCGGCTTACGCCGATTACGATCCGACAAAAGCTACCCGCGCTATTCAGGATTTTGTAACGGATGACTTGAGTAACTGGTACGTGCGCCTGAACCGCAAACGTTTCTGGAAAGGAGAGTACAACGAAGATAAAAGAGCGGCTTACCAAACGCTTTATACCTGCCTCGAAACCATTGCTATCCTGGGAGCGCCGGTTGCGCCGTTTTACCTCGATCAGTTGTTTCAGGATTTAAACAAAGTTTCGGGCCGTAATCAGGTAGCTTCGGTGCATTTGGCTTATTTTCCGGAAGCAGACGAAGCAGCCATAGACGTAGATTTAGAAGAGCGAATGCAATTGGCCCAGACTATTTCGTCGCTGGTGCACTCATTACGCAAAAAACAAACTATTAAAGTGCGGCAACCGCTTTCGCGTATTCTAATCCCGGTTTTAAACGAGAAAAGCAGAAGCCAGATCCAAGCCGTAGCGGATTTAATCATGTCGGAAGTAAACGTAAAGGAAATTCAGTATATTGATGATACTTCCGGTATATTGGTTAAGAAAATAAAGCCTAACTTTAAACGGCTGGGGCAGGTTTTTGGCCCGCGTTTAAAGTCAGTAGCGGCCGCTATTCAAGGTATGAGCCAGGAAGAAATTACCGCTTTGGAACAGCAAAATAGTTTTGCACTTTTAATTGGAGATGAAACGGTAAATATTACCCCGGAAGATGTAGAAATTATGTCGGAAGATATACCGGGCTGGCTGGTGGCTTCGGAAGGAAAATTAACAGTAGCGCTGGATATAACCTTAACCGAAGCTTTAAAGCAAGAGGGCATTGCCCGTGATT
>Ga0210040_10001777_pt1 | contig 31792 bp, 29 predicted proteins | sample CryGeyCG12114_NA_FD_185462 | JGI IMG/M metagenome (GOLD analysis project Ga0210040, IMG submission 185462) | Groundwater microbial communities from aquifer - Crystal Geyser CG19_WC_8/21/14_NA (SPAdes) (version 2) | ecosystem: Environmental > Aquatic > Deep subsurface > Groundwater | place: USA...
AAAAGTAAAAATTAGTGCAGGAAAATATTTAACCTATCATTTACGGGTAAAAGTAGGGGCCATGTTTGATCTGGGTTATAAGGTTTGGGGAATCGCAAGGTAAACGAAATTTAAGCGCCTGGGAATCGGGAAAATTGTCCCCACACAAAGATAAATGCACATTGTTGGAAAAAAATACAAAACCGGGCGCTCTAGGCTAACATTTCGATACCGAGGTAGTTGGGGAGTCAAAATTGTTGAAAAAATTCAAAAACTTCTGCTTTTGAGAGGTCAAACCAAGGAACAGAGGGTCAAACTTTCCTGTCCACCTTATTCGAAACAAAGGTTAGGTTCTCTACTTTATTTTAAGCTATGCAAACCCATACCATGATTGACCCAAATAAAATTACATATGGGTCAAAAATGTTTATAAGGGGGCAAAGTGAGACAAATATGTCGATCAACTTACATATATATGTACCTATCTTTTTAGTTTCTCATTATTAGATTGTATGATGATGCTTAACTCCTGTACCGGGCTCAGCTAAGTTGTACCAGAAGTTTTTTGCGTAATATAGTATACTCAACTTGGCCTAGGAATTTTTTGGAGCATGGTATACTTGTGCCACACTTGCAGTCTAAACTAAAAGCCCTTGCGGTTTTTCAATTTCATCTCGCAGTAAATGTTCACAAGCCTAGTGGTTGCAATTTGTTAGCAATCCCCCATTCTTGCTCAATAAGTCATCTTTACCTTGTAAAACTGAAGAGTAATCGTCTATTTAGGTGGTGAATGAAAAATGTATTCGATTGATACAATAGTGCAGAGTCGAAACTGATTCCACTCGTCTTAAAATAATGATGATGAACAAATACAACTCGCAATGATAATGTGTGGTATGTGCTTAAAAAACAAAAGCAGTGCAGTTTTACTATGCAATAAGAATCCATGTTGGTAGATTGCGTAAGTTTTGCTTTGCATGTTTTCAATGCACACATTTTGCTTGATCAATTCATTTGCACACTATTTGAAGAAATCATCGGGACTGAATTGGGGTTTTCTGGGATTCTTGCTTACAGTAGTTGTTATTGCTGCAGCAGATTGTTGGATATCTCTATGCATCAAATTTTACACACCCTAACTAAATTTTTCTTTTGTTTTTACAGTGAGTTCGTATGGATCATCTTGGCATGTCTCAGATACTCCTATTATGAGTTACTACAGAGCCTTCTCAACAGAGAAACTATATGCTGATATTGGTGTCAGCATTGGCCTCGGGCATTTTAATGTCACCCTAAAAGGTATGTAAACTGTTGCTTTTTCCCTCTCTATAACTTTTATAGAGATTCTAATAAAAATTTCTTGCACAGGACTGTCAAAAAATGGAAGCATGGAGAATGACACGGTTTCAGAAGATATTGACTTCAATGAAAGATTCCACTGGGTTGGATCCACGCAAATTCAGGACGAATTCCGTGCAGCTCTAGTCAAAGGATTGCCATACCCTATTCTGACTGTAGTAGAATATTTTAATTTGGATGAAGAGGGATTTTGTTGGGGACGCCAGTATCGTCTTGCTGGTTATTACTGTTGTATTTCTTTATGGTGAGCTAACCCAGGAGCCAGTAACTTTAGCTAATCATTCAATTACTGTTGTGCATGTATGCGGTAATAATAGTTCACTTATTTTAGATACCGCGGGGCAGAAAAAAGTGCAGAAAATCAAATGGGTTGGTTATAATGTAGTGTATAAAATACTGTGCCATAGTCAGTTGGTTAGTTGTAGTTAGTTAATGATGTAATAACATGACTGCACTATTCATGTACCCAGGGGTATGAGGATAGTAGTGCATAGAAAAACAGTTTTACAGCCATGACGAACCAGCCTTAATTTTTATCGAAGGATTAGTCTTGAAAAAGCCTCATTATGTTCACATATGATACGGCTCAGAGTTTTGGCTACCCTTTTAGTATATTTGGAATGAATGCTAGTGGTAGATGATTGTGCAGAAAAAAGTGCAAATTTTCCATGTGAACTGTTTAATCAAGGTAAAATGAGTGTTGTATTTGTGTTTTTTTTGTAGCTTTGACGGTAGGATAAAAGAATACTGGTAGAGCTTAGATAGTTTGTTAGAAATCCTCGAGATTCCAATTTTGCATGATTATGCGATTTAAATATGGGCTGTACTGCTGTTCAGCAACTGTGAGACCAATTTGGATGTATTTGGGATACAAATAGGGATGAACATATAATTATATGGGTAAATGTGCTATATAGGGCTACGAATTAAGATTTACTTTTGATTTCAGAATCACAGTAGAGTTTGAAAAAGAGGAGTGAGTGAGTAAGTACACTTACTTATTTGTACAATCCATTTGGCGAGCCCTCAAGGTTGTTTGCTACATTAAATGGCATTACTTGTGAAAATTGGCAGGGATGAAAAATGGGGCTATTTGAGATATGCCAGGGGAGTAACGAAGGCGATTTTGGCATCGGTCATTTTTCATTTCAGCCTCAGTAGAATTGCTTGTGTTTAATAGCTTTCCAAGATTACTGACCAGTTAGCTTTATCATTCATAAAAATGTGACTGCTTTGAGATAGTTTTACAAGCAACTATATTATTTGATACACATTTATTGAACGTTAAGTGTAGGGTGAGCACTGCAAAAATGATTTTGAGCACTCTTAATTTTTACATTTTGTTTTGATTCCCTGTGTAACTTACTACTAGAATCGTACATTACATGTAACTCGTATGCTTGCCAGAAAGACTGATTGTTCAAATAGTGGAAATATTTACTATCATCAAAATCACAATACAAGGACAATATGCTACTCCCAAAGCTATTATTGTTTTATTCTCCCCAAAAAGTGCAACCAGATAGCCTACAATCTTCTCACAGATGATGATAATAGAAATGATTGTAATTGCATTCTAGCCTTGTCAAGTAAAACACTTACTTTGGGGAGATATAATGATACTGTATGATTTATATTGTGAGCTAGTCACATCCTGTGAGTAAATGTACATTGTAATTTTAGGCAAGGATATATTTCTTTTAGAGATGGGTGCACATCATCATTACTAAATTTTTAAGCCCATGGCTTTTAGTTTTCTTAGGAATGCATGCATCTCAACCCACCCCAACCCCAAATTAATATAGTTACTAATTAACTGTTACTGTCAATTTGAAAAAAAACGTGGAAATTTTATCGTATCTCGCTTTGATTATTTTTGAATCGCAGACTACGTAATTTCTACATTAAGTAAATTTCTTAACGCAACGCCCATGCTTAATCTACATATATATTTCACAGGGCTTCGTTTGCATCATGGTTACTGATGAATCTATTAATCGTGGTCGTTCCTCGTTATGGAGCCTATCAGATGATCGTCACTGGTGGTCTAATGCTGTCCACAAATGTTATCTACTACTTACTAATCCCGTCCAAGATGATGATGATTCGTTTCGAAGACAGGATTCTTATGTTCAAGCTGGGCTGGTGCTTTTGGCTCGTACTTGTAGCCGGTAAATGTCAAACTCTTATTTATAATGTGACACATAAGATGTTACAATTCCTTGGGAGTTTTTTGTGACGCTAGAACCAGACTTACATATGTACATACGCACAAGAAACTGAGTGAGTCGGGATCATGATTTATTTAATTAGGTACAACTGTTGGAAGATTCATTCGTTAAGATTTGAGGTAGCCTTTGTTTACACGTAACACGTTTTGTAGCCTTTCAAGAAGATATATTTTGGTTTCACATGAATAGGGTTTGTGCTAAAAACTTTAGATTAACTGACTAATCATGAGATCAGTAGGAGCAAAAAACAAACAAAAAATATACAATTGCTCGAATGAAATGTGTTTACGTCACAGTCGTCGGTTATTTTTTTGGGCTGGAAAAGTTATTGCTCCAGGATAGTACTGATGATGAGCAATGGAAAGTCGTGAGTTAATTTAGTTCCAATTTATTTTTTATTGTGACTAAATCAGACTACACTATGATAAAACTGTATAGTAAGCCTCAGCGCTCTAAAAACTGACATGTTAAACGCAAGGACAATCGTCAATCAGTAAATTTGCCACAAAATGGATTTTTCATGCTTCTTTTTACAAATTGTTATGATCAACTGGCAAAAAGTTGTTTGCTCCAGGCCAGTTTCTAACTTAACATGAATAAATGTATCTGTCTCTGTCATGATCCCACAAGGCCTTGACAATGTTCTGATCTCAGAATTGCTTTAGTTAGTAAGTGAGTTCCGGGTTGTTTTTTTAACCCTTTTATTTCGTATGAATTATATTTGAGGTCTTGTTTGGACTATTGAAGCGCATAATTTTTTTATTTCATTTTCAAACCTCTGGGAGGCTATTGGTATGAAGCCTGACTGTTGATTACTTATAAAGTATGGAATTTTAAACAAAATGTTTTTGCCTATTCTTATCCTGTCTAGATTAAATAGTAGTATCATATGCTAATTCAAAGCTCTTGCTAAATACAAATTGTTACAATGATTGTCTTCAGTGGACCGTAATAATCAAATTGGCATTTTAAGTGCTTCCTGAATGAGTAAAAAGTAGTGCACTTTTTTCGTTCTTTTAATTACATTTATTTACATTTAATTGTAATTGTAAAGCTTATTAACGATGACGAATTCAATGTGTTTTTTTCTCAATTTTTTCAGGAGCATTGTGTGTTGCTGTTGGAGGAATCATTGCCATCGTCGACGTTGTGTTCCCTAATAAATTCTCTACCATTTTAGAAGTAGACTATGGAACGCCTTTTGATAGACATGTAATTATAGAAGAAAGTCATGACACTAGAAAAATTAAGGGAGGAAAGCGATCTTTAGAGGAACCTGAAGCCTTAGGGATTGGTAGAAAAATACTACGGTAACTTTCCTACTCTTCAATCCGCAGCATGAAGATTAACGTAGTGACATGGTCAAATACATTTTTAAGTCGTAAACAAGCTTTGAACGAGTTAGAATGGCTAGTTTTAATCCAGGAATTTTCTTGCAAGATTAAAACTGCTTCAAAAGTTACATACTGTATTTTACTGTTTTGTGCTAATTAATTTGCATGGATATTGATTCTATAGAACTCTATCCAAGAGAGAAAAGACAGAGGAGATGGATATTAGACTGGCCCAACATGGGGGACTTGACAACATTGGCTTTGATCAAGATTGTCCCAAGTCTCCATGGAATTATCCACACATGATGTACCGTCCAGACGGAACGCCCGTGCGTCCAGCCCTTCAAAATTCTTTTGCCCGCAATCCCGCACTTGCCAGACTTGCTGCCCCTACGCCCACAAAATGTCCCAAATCCGTTAGTTTCCGAAGACAGAGCAAACTGGAACAAACATTCACTGTACATACCTCTACTATATAATATTCTACATATTTTTTCTCAAAAATATCGATGTTTATACCTACTTTTAGTCAGTTATGATTTTTTTCTTATTTACCAAATCTGATCAAGCTAACTAATTTTTCCGCTATTTCAGAATGAGCCACTCAGGCTGAAAAGGAGTGCATCAAAAGACTCAACAGCTAGCAGTAGCTCTTCGTCCGGAATCGGACCGGACCATCATGACGAGCTACCGAGTTTCCAGGCAATACAAAACTAGAGTTTTTAACCAAACCTCTCCACCGAAAATGTGCATTTTCACCATAAGCTTTGTCTTGGCCAAATTAGATGACTAACGCCGTCTCCTCACTACACTAACCTAATTAACTTATGATAAAAACTGCTTTTGTAATGTATATTACTACTTAATATTGTTTGTATTGTACGATTTATTTACTTACTACGTATTTCTGCTGACAAAAACCGTCAAAGGAAGATACAGGCAAAGTCCATCTGTCTGCTCTTTTCAGGTGTAACTCAAATTCACCTACTAACGTAACTTTTCAATAATATATTTCCAGCTTTGCATGTAGGTCAATGAATAACAATTAAGTTTACTGCTTAGTTGATTGTAGCATTTTATGGCATTTACATTGGCAGCAAAATGCTTTTGCAAAATTGAACTCACATTCAACTTTTGTGTAACTACAGAGCCAGTTTCAACCAGTGCAACGATCCGACTCGCAGCAATCCGGCTCTTCTATATCTAGCTTTGGCCTTGGCTTATTGAGCCGAACGGCGTCAAGACGGGACACAAATCCAAGTGCAAATACAATATTGCTCCACAACTCTATGTCATCATCTCCGAAACGATCGTCTTTAGTGGCGATAAATGGGAATTCATCATCCAATTCCCCCACAGATATGACCAACCATGCTCCGTTGAGTAGGATTCACTACAAAACGAAACACATTGGTCTTCATCAACTACCCCGAGCTTCCATAGAGCGAAGGAGTAGTAGTGAGGATGAGAATTCAAGTCGAAGGAACTCAAATCGCTCCGAGAGGAGTCGAAGTGGCTCTAGTGGTTTCATTTCTACCAATTTTGTTGAAATTCTTCATGTGAGCAAAAGGCCGGGGCCTGATGGTCATGAGATGGAGAGCGACAGGTAATATTTATGACGATTTTTTAATCAAATGGAGTACCTTGTGGTCATTGATATGGATATTTTTTCTTTTTTCTTAGACGTGGTTCGAACGAAAGTACGTCAAGTCATCGTAGTTACAAGCAACAACAAAGAGATGCCGCAGCTGCTGCTGCCTGGTGAGAAAAAAGTAAACGAAGACCATGAAATGGTAGAAAGGAGCCAACAACTACGAAAATATGGATGATTTTGCACTTGAACTGTTAGTGGCTGCATCTATGGAATGCTTATTGAAATCCCGGACTGCAATTTAAACTAAACATATTTTTTGTTCAGCCGTATGTACTGTGCATGCAAAATGATGATACAGAGATCCTTGGATTTTCGTACTTTCTTTTTTTCTTGGTTTTTACTTATTTAAGCATTGTTCAACTGTGATTCATCTATCTAGTATTAATTATATTGATTAAAATGTTCAGTAGGTAAGATATCAGTTTTAGTAGGGATGCGTGTATTCGTGTATGTGCAAATGGGAGGGGCTATGTTTTCATGAATGTAATTATGAATACTGTGAACTTGTTTATAAAATAAGTGTGTCTACGCTGGACCGTGTCAGTAAAAGGTGAATTCATAAGTTTTGTTTTAGATAGTTTGCTTTTCTCACCTTTATACGACGTAAGACGTAAATTATGGCAAATAATTACAAATGCAAAGCATTTTTAGTCTGACGATAATACTGTAAAGTCCATAAATTTAGGCGATGAGCGTTCAATGTTCATTTACATTCGTTTATGAATTTCGTATGCGACTCATTGCTTTTAGATGTCATTTATACATTTTGCCATATATTATGTGACAATTTTAAACTATTTTGAAAAAAATATGTTATTAAGAACTGACCAGGATGATAGTATTGCTCCAAAAATATTTAGAAAAGCTGTGAACGTTTTGGAGAAGGCATTTAATTTTTTTTGTTATCTTGTTTTATTCTATTTTATACCGTGTTTACAATATTACTGGGCTTGGAGTGTGAAAGTGAAATATTTGAAATGAAAGTGACACAATCCAGAAATTTTATTCTCCTTAGGTTTTGTTCATTCTCATGAACGAATCAGAATTTTATACACAAAAGAGTTTACCAAACGTAAGGATATACTCTTGACTGCTCCTGTTATAACCCTTTGATTTATTGAGGATTTTGTCCCTTAAATTCCTTTATAAGTACGTTTCCCTTATATCGCTATAGTTAATACTATTTGGTACCAGCGAACGGTGATGAATGGTTGATAATATTTGTGGCATTGAGATTGATTATATATTATTAGTTACTATTATTAGTTTTGCGTCGTATGTCTAATGCAAGATACGAAATGATAATAAATAATTTATTATGAACACAAAAATGTCACTTTATTGTCCTGTCCAAGTGTTACACAGTAAAATGATCTATTTTCATGTTGAAATCCATTATCTAATAGTCAATCAATAAAATGAAAGTCTCTATGCGCCATTTTCAAACATATCTCCACGACAATGCATTGAAATCATACTGAAAGTGATCAAACAAGCTCAAATTACGATTATTTATTCACGCACAGACTGCAGAAAAAAACTGTATTTGATAATTTAACACAATCCTAATATGCCTTTATAACATTTAATACAAAAAGCAAATAAAAAGAGCAGAAACAAAACTTTTTTGCTTGTCTCGGGAAGAATTACAAGGTTTCGATAAGAGCTTACACAATAGATGGAGTCACCCTTTCTGGAATTCTACGAGAATTTATATGATTTGAAACAGAATAATAAACTTTGTGATGGAACAATAGTTTCATCTGGTGGAGAGGTTTGCACACAATAGCCAGTGTCAAAAAAGTACCAGATCAGAATATAGAAAAATGCAGAATGTTTTTTTTTTCATTCCAGACACATGCATTCCACAGGATAGTGTTCAGTGATCTCTCCCCAGTTCTTCAAAGAATGCTCATAGAAAGCGGATCGGGAGGAGACAATGGAATTTCAGTATTACATCTACCTGTAGAAAGCACTATCGTCCAGAAAATTTTAGATTGTGCATATTTCAGAGACAAAACATCCCCGGGATACACACACATGGAAGTGACTTGGGAAAACGTAGAAACCCTTTGTATGGCAGCTGAAAGTTTAAAAATCCGTCGACTTATCAGTTTATGTCGCCGATTTCTTGAAAAAAAGATGGAATCTGGAGAAAGAGTGTGCTATGTATATAATCTAGCCAAACGATTTCAGATGGGATTAGATTTACTACAGAAACTGGAAAGATACATTCGTATTCAGTTTGAAAATCTGGATGACAAATACGAGCTTGAATATAATCATCTTTTAACCATTTTGTCGGACGATTTATTAAATGTTGATCCTGAAGACAACCTGTTATTTGTTATAAATCAATGGGTAAATCACGATTTCAAACATAGAGAGCAATATCGGCAACAGCTATTGGGATGCATTCGGGTAGACCAATTGCAAGATGACGGATTCCATTATGAAGCGATAGTTAGCAACGTAATGAAGTACCCTCAACAAAAAATATTAGTGCATTTTAATCGTTTTCTGAAATATCGTCTCCTGTTTTAACTATTTTTCTGGATTATTTTGTTTAGTTATCACCAAATAGTGCCGGTGTTGGCCCAAGACTGCCAAATGAACTCGTCCTTATGTACGGAGGATGGCATGGAACCAATCCAACGTGTACTCTTGAATCATATGATCCAAAGTTTGTTTTTTTCCTCAAAACTTAAATAAATATAATTAAATGTTTGTTTTTCTTTTTAAAACTGAGAATATATATTTTTGTTTTTGTAGGGCTGATAAGTGGACTCCACTATTGGAAGACAAAAAACGGTCCAATCGAGCATATCATGGGATGGTAGCATTTGACAATTTGGTATATTTTATCGGAGGGATGACAGTTTATGACGGGACAGCCCAATATTTTAATGATACTAGATGTTACGACCCAATAAAAGGAACCATTGTCACTAAATCTTATATGCATTTCCCCCGGTGTTATGTCGCCTGCTGTGAACTAGGTACTAATTACTAATCTAGACTATACTTATCATAAAATTTACAAACTATTAATAAGAAATCCTTGAGAAAATATTGTAATATTGTTTAGACAGAAAAATATATGCTATGGGAGGTTACTCTGGGTTCGGAAACCGGCTGAAATCTGCGGAAATATATGACGTGGACAGAAATCAATGGAGTTTGTTACCACCAATGAATAAAACAAGATCTGACGCTGGATGTTGCTCAAGTGGAGGAAAAATTTTCGTAGCTGGTGGTTTCACTGGGGATGAGATTTTGTATTCTGCAGAGATGTTTGATCCGATGGTAGGTTTGTTCGAAATTTTAATGAAATTAATGAGTATAAAATATATACACTATATCTAGTAGCATTCTCACAATGCTAATATATCTTGCTCAAGAGTTTACAGTACAAAGTTCATTTGCACATCTGTTTAAGTTGAATAAACATTTTCAAGTTATTGCAATCTTTTTCGAATAGCGTTTTAATCCTACAGCTACAACAAAGTTTTGGGTTTTCTTGTTTATAAATAACAGAGTCAGGCATTTTGACGCTCCATATTAAAAAGGCGGTAAATTCAAATCCATAGATTTTGTCTTCGATTCAATGCAAGGCTGCAAGGGGCAATTGTTGCAGAGATGTGCGTCGACACAATTATCGACAGCAGCGACTTATTTGACACTATAATTGGCGTCGCACATCTCTATATTGTTGGTTTTAATAGTTTCGTTTAGCTAGTTATATTTATAGATCTTAACTTTTAAGTTTTAATTTCTTAGACATTCCAATGGACAGACATTCCCTCAATGTCATTCCCAAGAAGTGGATTTGTACTGACCAGTGTGATGAACATGGGAATATTTGCACTAGGTGGATTCGACTCAAGTTCCCGATTAGCAACAGTTGAATGCTACAATGTTGAAGAGCGGGAATGGAAACATATGTCCGACATGCAAATGGGAAGAAGCAACTTTGGAGCGTGTCAAATAAATTCCAAAATATATGTTTTCGGAGGTTTTGACGGTATAGGTTTGATAGTGAGGAACGTTTTATGTGTGATTTTATTGCGAGCTTAACAATTTATTTTGAAATTTTGTGTAGGAACTTCAACGATACGTAACTGCGAGGTTTATGATATCGAGGCAAATTATTGGACCGATATTTGTGATTTGGAACCCAGCAGAAGTGCTATGGGATGTGCTGTGATTAAAAGCATTGAAAACGTTCGGGACTTGTGTGGACGTTTTGTAAAAGAACTGAAATAAATGAAGGATTGGTTTCGTGAGAACCATTCAAATCTGTAATAACCACTCGAATAAAAACGTCGAATTTATATGGTTCTTCATAGTTCACACTTTATTGATGAAATTTTACTAAAAGGTCTTCAAATGTTGTCTGAATAGTCTAAAAAACAATTTGCTTCTTTATTTGAATTATTTAATTAGTTAATACCAAACAAATTGCTGTCCATTACGGAAAACTTCTACGAACTGTATTGTCTTATTGTAAAATCAGATAGTCATTTCTAGTTGTGACCCCGCATTAATACTCCGGATATATAAAAATAAGACGTTCGATCAACGAAGCTTTTTATAATTGTCTAAAACATTGACATGAATTAAATCGAAATCAATAATCGACGAATTGGTACTTGTGAAAACTTTTGAAGCTTACATGAACCCAATGCACTGGCAGATTACTATTTTTAACTTTTCTACCCAATAAATAGGGTTTAAAAGTGAAACTAATCAAAAGTAAACTAAAAATAACTTTCAGCTCCCTGTATAAAATACTAACTACTTAACTAGTTTTTCCACTAACTCCAATTTAAAATCTCTCAGAATAGTAGGTCGTAGCAGCAGCCTTAATTTCTTCCGCAGTTTTCATTTGCAATTCAAAGTTTCCATTTCCATTTTGCTGTTTCCCAATAACCGATATATCAAAGTTTCCAAACTTGATATTATTCGTGGAAATTTTTACGTCTTCCACATACTCATAGCAGCTGACTCCAAGCTCAGCTTGATCCAAACCAGCCCTTTCTACATCAGCCCCCACTCTCAGACTCAATCCAGGTATTTTATTCATCACAAACAAAATGATATAAGTCATAATGAAGCTCCAAGTGAGCCCAGCTGCTGTGTCCACCAACTGATGAACAATTTGCATCCAATTTCCATCCAGCCATCCGCCTTCAATATCCCCACCATAAGCTCTCTGGGCAAATATTCCGGTCAATAAATTCCCAACGATTCCTCCGACACCATGTACCGCAAAAACGTCCAAAGCATCGTCGTACTGTAAAATGTTTTTTAAGTTCAACGACAGGTTGCAACAAACTGCTCCACAGATCCCAAAAACCATACTGGAAGCTGGAGATACATATCCTGATGCTGGAGTAATGCATACCTACGAGCATAGATTGATACAAAACGCTGTCAAAATGACGTGTTAAACTTAAATCGAAATTAAATGATTAAAGAATTATGTAAATTATTTCTTACAAGTCCAGCTACAGCTCCCGCGCAAAATCCCAAGGCGGAAAATTTCTTCTCATGATGGTAATCCATAAGAACCCAAGTAATGCCTCCGATAGAAGCAGATAGATTGGTTACTAATGAAGCCATCACAGCTCTCATATCCGGGGATAGTGCTATTTAGTTAGTTAAATGTATTCACTATCAAATACAGTTAATTTGGTTTTAATTAAACAGCTAAAATATCCTCACCTGAGCCCCCGTTGAACCCAAACCATCCGAACCAAATGAAAACGGTCCCTAGTACAACATTTGCCATGTTGTGCGGTTTGAATTCCACATGGGATTCCTCTCTTTTTCCAAGAATAACAGCATAGGCCAATGCAGCTGCTCCACTTGAAATATGAACTGGAGTCCCGCCCGCAAAATCTAATCCTGTGTTATGAAAATTAAATGGCATATTTGAGGTCAGCTTGGGCTTGTATTTGAATCCTTTCAATTGATTTATACTGATACATGCATGTACTACTGAGGATTAATTTTATTCCAATAGTGAATGTTTGTATAAGTTATTTGTAAATTTTTACCTCCCATGCGGAGAGACCATCCATTGGGATTCCAAGTCCAACATGCTAAGAAATCGTAGACTAATGTGGTCCATAAGAAAATGAAGACAATGGTAGGTAGAAATCGACCTCTCTCTGCGGCTGCGCCAATGGCCAGTGCCTATATGAATTCAAAATTACCACCAAAATTATTTTTACTGAATAAGGAATCAGTGTTATTACATTGTTCATTCCCTTACTGGAGTAATTGCAGCAAACATAGCTTGATACAAGCAAAATACAAGTTCTGGGATTTTATCACTTCCGACAGATGGATGATCTCCAACATCCATGAGAAATATATGGTCAAAATTTCCTATCAGGAAATTCGCCCTTTTGCTAAAAGTTAAAGAGTATCCCAGCAGGAACCACTGAAAATAAAATGTTGCGCATTAAAAATAATGATCCTTTTAAATCACATTGTTTTGTTCCGCCTCAAATTAAGTTGTGACCATTGTTATAAAATCTCTAATTATAATGATCTGCATTGTTGTTGACAAATTAATCATTGGTAAAAAAACTTTTTTAACCAAGGACGCATCTTTTTTGAACAATATTTGCGTGTTATCTTCAAAAGTTTGACAACCTCAATAGCAGTCATCTCTCTAATTATGTAGTTTGCATGTCATCTGAATGGCACGGCATGTTTTTCAAATGTCAGTCATTTTTAGTTTACTTAAAAAAATTGCGTCGGACATTCTGTCTAAATACTTTGACTGAAAATGTCTAACTTTTTAGTGTTTTTTTTTTCGTGCGTCTGCAGATGACTTCTTGTTTTCAGCAAATACAAACAGTCTGGATCACAATATGATCACTAGATGGAAACAAATCAAATATTGTACTTGCCTGGACCGATACTACAGCAATTGACCAGCAGCTCAGCATGATTAAAGAAAGAGCACTTTTGCTTCTAGCCATTCCCGAATAGAAATACCCGACACCTAAGCATCAAGATCACAATATTTCAGTTAAGCTGACTATATTTGCACAGTTGGATCTATTGTATTGATTTTATCATTGTCTAACCGGGGATCATAAACCATACTAACGCTGTTGAAGCTAATACGAATGCAACGTCTCCAGGATTGTATGTATTAGTTGGAGAATGTGTTCCATTCTCCACATGTTGTCCTTGCCAGACAACGTACGTGTCGTTCATTTTGGAGTACTAAAAAAACTGTACGAGATGAAGCCCAATTTTCTGAAAAAAAAAACAAATTTAGAAATTTACCAAGTTCAACTTTTTTAACGTTCGAACACATCATTTTTAGCCGGTACTACAAAATTATGATTCATTCAATTCACGCTCATATAATAGAGCATGTTAACTATATGAAAAGTTGTGGAAAGATTTCCCAGTTTCGCTCGTTGCAAATCATTCAAAGTTTGCTTATTAATATGCGATTCCGAAGAATTTGAGAAAAGTACTTATCTTTGTAACATCAGCTGATTATAAAAAAACGAATTCAGTTTTATGTTCAAGTATTCTGAAAAGAATGAAGATTCAACTTCAAGTATTTTCAAAAACTTTTTAGATTTAGTATAACATTGCCTTGAGACAATATAGCCATTGACGAGGCGATACAGCGAGCAATGTAACTTTAACATTCCTAATTTACGCATACTACATGCATAACTGTGGCTAATTAATCATTTTGTATCGCTAAGAATATATTAACATAGCTTAAAAAGTGCAAAAACACGTACGTTCGTTATTTTCAAAGACGAATATCTGAATTAAGTTACCGATTACGTTTCATTAGGCACACCCAAACTATTTTTTGAAGATGAAAAAAACATTATTATTATCTTTTTACGGTGCAATTATACATTACTATCGAACTTAACGCTGCAAATGGTGCAGAAAACATATGTGTTGCACAAATGAATCTGATTTTTGATCAAAAAATAACATTTGAGAGCTGGAAGACAAATTTAACTGATAATTGCTAAATGGAAATTTCGTCACACAGTTCATTGCATGCTTGTTTGATTTGTTGTTTGGCATTTGCATTCTCATTACAGAAGATTGTTTTCTCGCAGAAGTGACCTATGATACTTTTCGAAAACATATTGCATGTCAGAACAGGTAAATTTTTTTGACAGCTCTGTTATTATCTTAGCTAGTTGCACTGCAAAACCGTAATGACAATCGTGGGATGGTTTCGCCCTAAATTAATATCATAGTATGCTGCATAAAAAATAATGCTGAAAACAATCGCCTCTCAAACCTAACCTAAACAATACAATACATGATATCTTAGGACATTATAGGAATAAGAGAGAAGCTTCAGCAATGTATTTTCACATCCGAGATAATCTCAATCATTCTTTCTCATCGTAAAGTAATCTGACAAAGATGTTTCAAAGATTCTTTGTACTTACAAAATCAAGCTATATCAATTGATTGTAACCAAAATAATGGAATATCATGCGTTACTACAAAAATAATCGAGTTACTAAAGCAGATTTTAGAAAAAGTTGACACAATGTATAAAAAAGCGAATTGGCAATATTTACTACCGTACTTTACCTGAGAATCAAGAAACGAACTGTCTTTGTTATTTACCAAAACCACACCACATACTTTCGATTGATATTTGATATTGATCGTCATGCATTAATTTAATGCGTATTTTACGTAGTACTAGTTTATCCAAAAGAAAACTAACAAATTGTTTGCCGAAAACTAGACTAAAAAAAGTGAACACCCAATATTCTGTCTAATTCTGTACTAAAAATACTCTGTTTTTGAGCACACCACACTCTGTATTCTCTTTCCATCATTTAATACCTGAATCAGTGAACCGCAAACTCAAATCATTAGCATAGGCTCTTCATGAATATTGAATACCTTTAAATTAACGATATGCATATTTTGGCCCACTGCTTAAAATTCTCACCTTGCCCCAAATTAATTTGCAAATGTTGAACTATGTTTCATCCAATCTTTTGAGTACATTGAATCTGTGAAAACTACGTTACAATACACACAAAACAGAACAGTCCATTGAATCGAAATGTAAACTTTATCTTTTCCAGATGAAAACTTTCAATTCACAATCCCACTTACAAAACTTAGCAATAACAGCCCAACATAGGACGCACAACAATGGTTACATTATTCTCCAAAAGCTTCCCACCAAATGAGCCTACCTCGCTAGAAAACTGTCTAGTGTACTTGTCCATGCACTCAAAACAAGTAAACAACTAAATAGTAGTTACAATTTGACCATGTCCCTTCCCATAGCTTTGCATACCATGAGAAACTAGCGTGTGTTACCGCACAAAACTTGAGGTATTGCAGAACAGAATATATATGCTTAATTGGTTTGGGTCAGCCAGTTTAAGTTAGTTAATACCGACGTCAACTTAACATGGTACAACAGAACAGAATGCTTAACTTGAACCACAGTAACTTCTGCAGCGTAGAAAATACCTATTTTATCTCGACAGCAACCTTAATTGCCTATAGTATTCCTAAGATCTGAAAAATTGTCAACCCTAGGGTCTCATTCGTATAATTAGTTTTTATCCATTCATATGAAAGGAATAGTTAGTCTTACTTACCAATTCAATGAAATTGCAATTATGTCCCATACAAATGTCTTCACACACATGGAATTGGATTTAAGACCAGTTTTTTTTACCGTGTCTATGCTTATAGAACGAAAAGATTACTAACTAACTTGAGTGAATTAGTAACAAAGGAAAAAATAGTATTGCATGCAGGTGTAGCTGAAGCAGTAATTTTCTGTGTATTGGTATACGCGTTGATTTTCCTCGAGCTTTATGATTTGGAAGAACTAATGAGGAAAATGACATTGCCGAATGTAACGACACGCACTATATTACTTACTATTATAGAGTGTATACTTCTTGTGTAGGGTTAACCAAGGTAGTGAAGCTTGCTCGGCTCAATAATGCTCTTATCATCATGCAAATGGTAGCGTCTGCCCTCATAAATCACTAGATAGCTTCTGAAGGAAAAACATTGTTTCGTAAATATAGAATTCAAATGTGAGAACGCATTTTGCTATAGTTAGCTACTTTTTGATTTAGTTAACTAACGATGAACTGTAGTTATGAAGTAAATTTGCAAGTAAACGGAGAGAATAATTGCGGTTTTTTCAAATTACAAATTCCGTTTGCAATGAATATGGGACCAGGCCCTGTGCTCATCTCGTGTTCCAGTTGTGTTAAAACTTATTGGAGCATATGATTCGTAATGATTTTACAGATTGGTTGCTTAGGCTTATCGCTGTGCTACGTGCTTAAGACTAACTAGCTAGCTAACTAGCGGTGAACCAAATTTTTTGAACGTTTACCAGCCAATGATTATCACTTCAGATGGAGGAGTGGGATCAATAAGATTTTACATGCTGGGCAGCGATGATGATTTCTTGAATGATTCTGTAATAGTTAGCTTGCTTGTTTACAGCAGAGGAAAAAACCATTATGCAAGCATTGTAAAATGAATGCACTTTTCTTGACTTTGTTTGCAAAGGCATGCAAAAACAACTGCCAATTCAGTCAAGTATAATGACGCACTGAATCATATGACAAAACTTTGTATTGGATTCTTCCGATTTGTTTCCAGACTCTTGCCAACATACTTGCATAAGAATAGGTGGCTGCCAGCAAAATAGAGAACAAAATAAATTAGTTCCAAAATCAGATTTGTCAGTGTTGAACTCATTTTTGGCACATGATGCAGTTTTCAACGTTTCTTCGGGTTCCGGCTATCAATGAGAAAACTAAATATTTATGCATAATGCAAACTATAATCAGTCATTTATTCCGAGCCAAAATTTTTCTGCACTTCGCATCTGGAATGCTTCACTATGAATAACCGGGTTCTTTTAATGTCTATTTGCAGAGTTAAAATCTGGAAAATTGCACTGTCAATGTGTCAACAATGACCTTTGTGTGTTGCATCCTCTTTTTTATGCAGTTACAATACATATTTGTGAGAAACGTATGTTACATAAACCTACATTTAAAAGTACACTTTTTGCTTTCAACGTAACTAAAATTATTACTTCCGGCATGATTCCATATATTTCAAGGATTTATATCTTCGTTCGTTACTGTCGATAACTTCAATTTCCCAATTAAACGTAGACAATGTAAGCAACAGTGGCCAGACAAATAAATTGACATTGAAATCCCAAGCAAGGCTATTCTTTTTTAGTGGGATAGGAGTAGCGCTAATGAGTATGGATACACAGGTCAGAAGAATTTTGCGACAAATTTGCATCATCTAAAGGCATACCAGTTTAACATATGGATTTTAAGCTTAATTCTCAACTCACGTACAGAATATAGCTATACCTCAAAGTCGGTTCTCGAGTATCATTTGTATACTTAATGCAATTTACACTAAAGAATAATTACTGCAGTGCGACCAAAATTGAAACGCCTGCACAGAAAAAAATTACGCAATGAATCAATGAGAAGGTCATCGTCTTGAATAAATGAGGGATAAATGAAATATACCACCTATGTAACATCCCATTAAATCCCATTAAAACCTTCAAACAAGACAAATGAAGTTATCTAATATGCCACAAAAATAATTCCACAGTTTTGCATTCGAAACACTTGGCTGACTGAACTTATGTAATTTATCAAATGCACGCAAATCATGTGATCCCTAATAAATTTGTCAATCAATGCCAAAAAATTTCAATGATATAAATGAGACGTAATCTCCAGATTACAATGTAATGCGGACAGCGTTCTGAGAAACTATGCTTGACGTTTGGAATCAATAAACAATAGCCATGTGCAAAAATAAATGATTTCCATGTGCATGGAACGTGTTTGGCCCAAATTCTATAGATAAGCAAAGTTTATCCCAACAAATCAAGATTATGTCTTATTTCAACCGTATAAATACAATCAATTTTTTTTGTCAAATCAGTCACTTGGCTACTTAAATCATGGCATCATTCAGAACCTCTTTACTAATTGCAACCCTTTTGGGTGTGGCATACGCAGGTTAGTTCATTTGATAGTTTCACTACACACCGAAATTATAAAATTCTCTCAAATACAATTCAATTTTCTATTCTTTTCAGAAATTTCTGTCACTAAAACTAACGATGGCAAGGTCTATGCACCAGGAGATGTCATCTTTGAAGACAATTTTGACTCTCTAGATATGACCACTTGGCAACATGAAATCACTATGAGTGGTGGAGGCGTAAGTTGAATTAAAACGTTTTTGCTGTATGCATTGTCATAATTCCATAACATAGCAACTTTTCATTTCTTTCATAGAATTGGGAATTTCAAGTATACCACAACAGTCGGACCAACAGTTATGTTCGTGACGGTATTTTATATCTCAAGCCTACTTTGACCGAAGACCGATATGGAGAAGGTTTCGTATCCAGCGGAGTCCTCAGTTTAGATGGCGGAGCTCCAGCTGATTACTGCACAAATCGTGCATACTATGGATGTGAGAGATCAGGTTCACCAAGCAATATTATCAACCCTACTATGAGTGCAAGACTGAGGACAGTCAATTCTTTCACTTTCTTGTATGGCAAAGTTGAAGTGAGAGCTAAGATCCCTGCTGGAGACTGGTTATGGCCAGGTAATGAACAGAATCAAAACTGTACAGCATGAGATAAGTTCACAAAGCTAGAGAGTTTCTAAAACATTACGTTTAATTTCATTTTAGCCATTTGGATGATGCCTGCTCAAAACAGCTACGGCACATGGCCCGCCTCTGGAGAAATCGACATTATGGAATCTCGAGGAAATCGCAAACTCTTCAATCCCGAGGGTGTGAATGTAGGAACTGAGCAAGTGTCAACCACTCTCCATTATGGCCCATATTGGCCATACAATGGATTCGAGAATGCTCATTTTGAGCAAAACTCCCCAGTAGATCAAGGATTCGACCGTGCTTTCCATACTTACCAAGTGGAATGGACTCCTGGTAAGGTTTTTAAGCAAAGATATGCATATGTGATTTATTGTGAAAACTAAAACTAATGTAAATCTTAATAACACTAATTAATTTCTATCTATACTTGCAGAATACATCAAATTCCTTGTCGATGACGTTGAAATGGGAACAGTTGCTCCTCCAGCAGGCGGATTCTGGGAATTGGGAGAATTCCCTCCAGAGGTTGAAAATCCATGGATCAGTGCTCCTAACCCCAGAATGGCTCCTTTCGATCAACAAGTATGTATCAAATATTGAAAGCCTTGCATTGAAACGATTCTAATTATTATGTTATGATGAACGTTTGGCATCACTGTATAACTAACGACACGTTGACATTGTTCCTCTTCTAGTTTTACCTTATTTTGAATCTGGCTAATGGTGGAACTAATGGTTTCTTCCCTGACAATTTGACTCCTCCCAAACCATGGTCAAATGAGTCCCCAACGGCATTTGCTGACTTCTGGAGAGCTAAGGACGCTTGGTACCCAACATGGAATGGAGAAGATGCAGCTCTTCAAATAGATTACGTTCGCGTGACGGCTATTTAAATTGCTTGCCCCTAAAAAGAGTAAAATGTGATAATGAAGGATAGTTGCGATGTGATTGTCATTATTACGAGTACAAAATAAACAAGTTTTTAATGCACATATTGCTTGTATTGTCTTATGTTCATTTCATAACAGTTGTTGGTACAGTTTTAAGTGCATGAGCGAGAGACTATATAATTTAGTACTGACAGTCTGAATGATTGAGACAGTTACATTCTTTCAATCAAGTTATGATAAGGGCTTATTGTGTTTCAAATGGTTACACAAATCGCGACGAGGGATTTTATTATTGTTATGCAATCGAAAGTTGAAGGAAAAAATAATGACGATTATGTTTTGTTTTCGATTTGCATGCATATGGAGGATTTGTAGATAAGTGTGCAATGCATGGGACTCTCTAAATCCTTGAAAATGAAATAAAAATGGGATATTTATAAGGAGAAATTGAATCAATATGACTGCAATGGGAGCAAAATGTTTGATATTAGTTTTTTTAGTCCCCAATTGTTGGTTAGAGTTAGAAGTTAGTAGTTTAATTTTTGTGTCTTGTCAATATGGACAAGTTTAGAATTTACATAGCAAGTTTTCTACAAGCATTTATTTTTTTCGTAATATTTGAAATTTCACCTAGTCATTCAGCAGCGGTGTCCTTTTGTGATGGAAATAAATTGATTAGGAAACAAAGGGGGCAATGTAGTGCAGGAATAAAATTCGGTGAAAAATTACCAGATTGCGTTTGCATAAGGGGAATGTATGTTGCTATACATAAACATTTATAGTAAGCAAATTAAACAAATCTTATTATCAATTGATTGAATTATATATAGCTACCGAATTTGGGAAGGAGATGGGTGCAGCAAAAAGGATGGATTTGCTGACAATGTGTGCACAAATTTACCTGCTAATTCTGTCGGATTGAAACTCACCAAAGATCCTATTGACTGGCGAGAAACTGCCGCAGTGTTTGAAAAATACAGTTTCAGTTCTCAAAACTGGGATCTTATAACTAAAAGAAATTTACGAGGCTCCAGAACCAAGGAAAACAACTTTTACGTTCTCAATGGCAAAGCCTACCAACTAGATCAACAAAACCATGATGATGGGGCGAAAAAAGCCAAAATTTGCATCATGCCTGCTACACAACCCATGAATGCAAGTATTTGTCTATATTTCCGTGAAGATAATCCATCTTTGGAAGATGTAGGAGATTTTGAACTATCTATTCGCTCCAGATGTAGTGGAACAAAATTAAATGCTCGAAATTGTTTTGGTGTGGAAGATACTAAGCAATGTAAGGGTTTAGGAAACAGCTACTTATTATTAACACAATTTAACTCTGTAAATCCTATTTATCAGCAAATATATCATCGACGTTTTTTTTCTTTACAGCTGAATGTAGCTTATCTTGTAGGAAGCCAAGACGGCCCAGAAAAGCGGGACGCCCAATTCGAAAGAAGAGTAAACAGGGGAGAATTATCCGAAACAAGTCTTTAAATAAAAATAAAAATAGACGTGGCTCAAAAGTCAGATCAAAACTCAAAGGGAAAATGGACTCACAAAGCAAAGGACAGGATCCAATCGCATATAGAAAACACGATAACAAATTTTTAAACCGTAAAATGATAATGCATAATGTTATCAACCAATTGAACGATGACGAAGATGAAGGCAATTGTACAAATTCATCTGTCTTATACGGAGAGCCTAAGCGAATGTTTGAAATCTTTGATCTGATGAAATCCATTGCTCAGTCTCAATGTCCCAATAAGTATGTGAATAGAAACTGGTTGGATTTGGCTATAGATCTATTCTATGTGCTGCACAAAGGCAATATTTTCCGATATGAGGAACCCTTGGACAACATGCAGTTTGAATGGATCAAATCTATTCTCACGGATTGTCAAAAACATGTGAAAACGATTACACTCTTCCCACTGAGGACAAATGAGCTGGCCGATTTTGATCAAGATGAACGACTTGAGAGTACTTGCAATGCGGATGGGGATATTGTGCGTAATTTATTATTGCAAGGTAGATCTTATTTTTTGGGCATCGTGTATCATTACATGCTATACTATGCTTTTTTTCAGGCTGCAGGATACTGTAATGGGACCACAAAAGAAGGGAAATGCAAAGAAGTCCCCGTTCACGTATCAGCTCATAAGCACCTGCATTATGTTCCAGATGTAGCCTGGAATATAGTCGATTTGATTCAAGTAGCATGTTTCAAGCAGTTTAATGAATCTTATAGAATCTTTCACGTACTGGAGCAAGCATCTGAAACGCTTTTTACTATGCAGATCAAGAACTTGTGGTAATTTTTCATATTATGTCCTTCTTGATGCTCCGTATGAAAGAATTTGATTTAACCAACTTGATACATTGTGTAGGTACTTCCCAAACTGGTCAGAAAAAACGAAACAGAAGCTACTAGGCTCGGAATCTGATAACTCCATGCACAATTTGGAAGTGTGTGTGGCATCTTCATATGACAAGTATGGAAAAATTCCGAGACTTGTACGCCCTCTACCGGAAAAATATTTAAGGAGGAGAAGGTAACGCTTCCCAAACTCAATTCGCTGTTTGAGTCCCCTGTTTTTTTACTTTCAATGTAGTGAGTGATTATTGGTTTAATTTTGCGTTTTTCTTAAAGGAGGGAAACAACAGAGGGGAGGAAGAAATCATTAGGTAAAAGTATTGATGCATATTGTGCTCGTACGAAAAGAGATTTCTCGCCGCCCACATGTCCTGCGTAAATAAACTGAAAACTGAACTTTAAAGTTGACTTACATTTTGTACTTGCATTCTCTGTGTAGCATTCAAGCGAATAAAAAAACAATAAAGTTTTTTACACTATTTTTGTGTTAGGTTTAAAACATTTTTTTATTCCATAAATTTTTATGGGGTCAACAAGTTTGGCAACTACACACTTTAAATAATATTTATCTCTGCTGCGGGTAACATACTTCACTATACCTGTAAAACACTAGAGAGAACAATGCGAACAACATCCGCTAATACATTGCAACAAGCACACTGGGATAGATTGCATGATTATTGTAAAACTCACATTATCATCATATGTAAAGACGAGCAAGCATAGTAACTTTTAACGTACAAAGATAGAAATACTTAAAGACGCGCTGACAATATGTATTATTAAAGTCAATTTTTTTTAAAGTCGTCACTAATTTTTAGTTAAGATGCAGTCACGAACCACAAGAGATTTGATGCATTTTTTTCGTAGCAAAAGGGTTAGTTTCTGTAGTAAGTAAAAGATTGAGCAATGAGAGAAAAAGTTCAATTGTGTTCCATAAGTCAAGTTAGTTAATTGTGGTAAAGCTTCCAAAATTTGTAACAAGGGTGAAATTGTAATTTCAAAAAATCTTCAAATGTGTTCATAAAATGTCGGTCTCATACATGGTCTTATTGATGTTGCTCAGAGATCCTGTCGGAGCTGCCGAAAACTCCAGTCCTAACTTTGCTTTCAAATTCCCTTCACTCCCTGTCTTTTTCAATTCGGCTCGCATTTCGTTCATAATTGCACCCTTGTCATTTGAACTACTGTGATTCCTGAGCGTAGCCGCCTTGTTCATATAAATGTGAGAGTTTCCACCTCCATTGCTGGATTCATGATGCTGAATTAGCTGCAGTCGATTGTACTGCTCCTGCAGTTTTCTTTGCTTCTGGAGCAACTCCTGATGTCGATGACTAAGGCGACTGGAGCCACCGTCTTGACTATTTGCACTCTCGCTGGATTCTGCTCCACTCGACTCAACACTGGGACTAACTAAAGGGGATTTCGATGAAGTCCGAGGGGGAGGTGGGGGAGGGATTTTCGATGGCTTTGGAGGTAACGGAGGATGAGATCTCATAGGGGAATCCCAATTCCGGACAGGCGAGCCCCCGGACTCAGTACTGGGGTAAGATGGTAGACGGCGGACAGGAGGCGGTTGTAGCCTATTTTTTTCCGGAGGTGGTGACATTGCTTGAAGTGATCCGAGTTCATCTAGTAAATCATCGAGCGCGGCTTCAGGATAGGCGGATCCGGTTGCGTCCCCGGGGGATCCCATGAAACTACCCTGCGGTAAGGAGTAGATGACTCCACTCCCAATGGTTGCCTAAAGTTACAGAAAGAGAATAGATATCAGCATCTGAAGTTTCGTCCCACCCACTTGTAAGGAAGTCACGTAAATATAACGTATACATTCTTCTTGACAAGGTAATATGTAAAGATTGAGATTGAAAACCATTCATTGGTGCGATATACGACACGTGTGAAGAAAAGGTACAAAGTCACAACAGCCACAGGTAAAGAGTCAATTATATACTATAAAGTGTGGAATGAGTTCATTTACTGACACAGAGTTGTACTATAGAGCAATATTTTTACAGCGAGCATGCCACAAACCCGCGCAAAGTATGCCAGTCCGGCGCGAAGCCCATGTAAAGCGATCAACAATGTTGTACCAAGCATACGTAAAAAGAATTCTAAAGCAATATATTCTACTACTAGTGCAGTGCTAGTAAAATTGCAATATCATCAACAGAACTAGGTCCAAAAAGCGGTTACAGCCGTTGAAAGCCATTTTCAAAAACCATTCAATCAAACCACATGCACCAATGACAACAAAAATGGTTGAAGGTTAAATGTGAGAAGCAAAAATTATCGAAACTAACTGTACAAAACGTACTCTGAGTCATTTATTACTTGCTTGAAGTGCGAACTGGACTTCCAACCTTGTTTCAGATGCTAGTAAAAAAAAGAAAAAAGCACTACGGTAAGCTTTTCCTTGTTAAAGTCTTTTTTGGTCCGTTCTTCTGTACAAAGTGCTTTAGTTTCACGACGCTCGATCATGTTTCGCTTCAAATGGAAAACTACAACACAACTAGTTGTACTACCAAAAAGTTAATCATTCGCAACTATAGACGACTAGTTAAGTAAGTCATGCATCTAACTTTACATTTTTAGAACGTATAGTAATTTTTTTTGTTAATTTGTATTTCATACTAAACTAGGATTTGTTAATTACAACTAATTGTTAGAAACAGGTACCAACACTGGTTTTATCTTTTGACTGTTTGTTTGGCTTGTGGATAAACTTCAATAATTTCAATTTCTAAATGTTGCTGTTAGTGTCAGTGTGTACGTTCAACTTGTTTGATTTCATAAAATTATTTAATTGTTGATTTCAATGATAGTTTTAAACATTTTACGCTTAGTTGCCAGTTTGAAGGCCTTACCCGGTTGTTCACTGCTTTTATGGGAGGCGGCGATCTCAAACTCTCCGTAAGACGTTCTTGTTCATTCGACGCAGGGACCCTTTGTTCTTGAACTGATGCCAATCTACAGTGAATTAGTTTTAAAATCGTTAGAATCTAAACAGACTATTGAACATAGCTATTCGAATGGTTTGTTTATTCGTAGACTGACAACCTTTTTAAAGTGACAAGTGTGCCAGTCAGTTTTTTGCAGCGACGAAGTGCAGTTTCTAAATGTTCAGGCTCGTCTTTCAGGAATCGTTGTTCAACAGTAATCCGTTCGACTTCACTTCCCAAAAGGCCTTTGAGATTCTGATACAGTGCTGGAAAACGTGCTTTCAAGTCGGCCACCGATTTACTGGGAATCACAAATAAGGAAAGTTTCGTATTTGGATTTAACCAGCTACCTGGATGAGCTAATAGGTGGGAAATCCTGTTTTAGCTTACCTCGATTTACTAAGCACTAACGCCATGTTCTCCACATCCGCCATATTAACTCTAGTTCGTTTGTTGATCACATGAGTTCTTAGCGTTTCAACTGATAATTCTAGATCCCTGATGCACATAGAAATAGAAAATGTCATTATTTGGCCTGAATTAGAAGTATATTCATTGGAAAATATGCTCACGTCAAATCGTTATCCAGTTTGTTCATTTCCTGCTTGTAAAATTCCTCATCCCTACTAATGCGGCTTCTTTCAGGATCTCCTTGCATCCATTCATCATTTCCAGCTGAAGCAACCACCCTGAATGAGTCCAATTATTTCCAAATCAGACAACTTGCATTTACACCGGTTCATATAAAAATAATAGTTTTACGCACTTGAACCGGAGGAATGTATCACGTAGCGTCTCTCTTACTGTATGCGCTTGGGTTTGAACACTTCGGCGAAGGATTTTCATATCCCCTTTTAATTCCTTTGCTTTCTTTTGTAAGATTCTCAACTGATTGTACATTTCAGGACTTAAAATTATGTCTGCAACAAAACAAGCATCAAATCACGCACAGCGTTAGTAGTATTTAAGCTTCTTTGAAGTCTTCCGGTAGGGCAAAAACCTGAACTTGTTTGAATATGATCTTTTAAGACTATTTATTGTCATTACCACGGGAAGGGGAGTAGTAATTTCGTTCATAAGGATGCGAAGGAATATTCGAATGGATGGGTTGATGATGCTGTAACTGCTTTGGCACAGGTGGTCCAGAAGGAATCGTTTTCAGTGACCGATCTGAGTTGGAAAAATAAACTCAACATTGGTATTGATATTGTGAAGAAAAATAATCACATACACGTGAACATTCTAGATCAAGAATCACAATCGAGCTCTTGCATGCGCTTGTTGATGTTCTATAAGCAGAACTTAAAGTCTAAAAGTACAGCGAGATAACGCGGGTGTTGCTTAGTTCTAGAAACAGTTTTTTAACGTTGCAATGCAGACCTCAGTAAATGTGATAAGTTAATTTGCGACAAAACATGATCCCATGGCTGTTAATAAGTAAAAAATGAAAAGTAGTAGTAAGAATAGCATACCCTGAGAGACACGAGGTAGAGTAGAGGATTTGATAGCTGATTTTGCAGGCTTTTCCACTAGAGGTGGAAAGAAAAAGACAAAAGTCCACAAAGACGGTAATAAGTTTCCAGTGAAAATAGGGAAAGCTGTTGACCCAACAGAACGAAACAACCTAACAACTACAATTATAAATGTGAAGCAACCTGTGTGATGTGAAGGAGAATGTTTCCCATGCTCCGGTGGATCATCACTGAATGAAACAGATTTCTCTGTTCATGATAAAATACGTACCAGTTAATTTAGCTACTACTCACTCACGAACCACTGATCAGGTATAGAGGAAATGCGGACGAGTAGTCAGCAAGTAATTAGTTTTTACCTTTCCCGAATTTTTGCTTGATAGAAATAAGAGAGGGATCCATAGTAGGACGCACAGGGTCATCTAGATAGATATACACAGACAGACACAACATTGAATCCCCGAGCCAAGTCAGTAACATAATATAACAACATGAAAAGCAAAGCATGAAAAAATGGATATTAAGTTAGACAAAGCTAATTAAACCAGTTTATATAAAAAATTTAAGAATAAGTTATTTCCAATGAAGGAAATACAATTAGAAGTATTGTTTTTCGGCGAGTGTTCATTAGACAAAGTAATACAACAAAAAAAGCTAAAAATCAATTACTTTTATTCTACTAGTAGTCAATTAGTGCTGACAGTGAGTTATAGTTAGTGAACCTATGGCTTTATTACAGTTACAGAAGGAATATAGACTACTAAACAGACCATGTCAAAGGTAATTAGTAGAGTGAAATTTACCTTGAAGCGAAGCGGAGCTTGAGCTAGATTGCTTATCGATATCATCTGGAACAACGAAAAGGTGGTTGTTAGTGCAAGTTGAGGGAAATATTATGCGGATGTACAAGTGGTAGAGCATGTGATTTAGAAACTTACTACTTTACTCACTAACTATAACTACTATATATACCCCTAGTCAGTGATCAGAGTAATAGTGAATGGGGTGAATACGCTAACCAAAAGATGCTATATACATAGCTGAAGTATCTCTACGATCTACTCACACGCAAGAATAGTAAACACAGTGGGAAATCCTAATTCTGATGGTATTGGTGAAAGTCATATAAAGAGAAAGTATAAAACCATGTTGTTAGCCGCGTGTCTACCACAACCAAACTATCTATCTATTCCCTTATTCCCTACTTCATCTCCCGTAACAAAGGTTTAGTTCACTTGAAAAGAGCCACATCCGGGTTTCTACGACAGTAAGTTGAACACAGTGGGATTGGAGATTCTCATAGGAAGCACTTATTACCATAAAAGAAAATAATTGCTTCCTGTCTTTCAGCAAGAGAAAAAGAAGTGTGTAAAATACTGTTATTTTCAGTGAGTGAGTTAGCAAAAATATTATTGTTGCTGCAAGTTAGGTTAGTTTGTAATAACTTACTATTCGCATGTTGTAGTATGCATGGAGCTAATGCGTATATGCAGGATAGACAAGTCTACAGTGGTGTTTTTAAAGCTTTAATCTCACCTCTATAGTCTCTAGTCGGAATATAGTCTCTGTAAGCGGGTGCACTGATAGGATTGTGAAGACTAGCACCGATTGCAATGTTTCTTGGTAAAGTAGAAGAGGAGTGCAAAGTTTTTGTGACATTATGTGGCGGTGCAATAACAGCATTAATTGTTCCTGATCCTGGATGTGAAGGGGGAACTAAAGCTTTTTGCACAAGACCCGTTAGGTTGGCCAGTTGACGTTCCATGTGCTCCATACGAACACGACTCTCGTCGTCAATAATGACTGGAGTGACCGCTCCAGACCGGGGTGCTGGAAATGTCGCATAGTAAGGATCTTCAATGTACCTTCTTTCCGGAGATGACACATATGTAGGCTCTACGTTATACAAATAATAGTTTGGCAATACAGTCAGTTAATTATTTCATGTGCAGAAAAAACACACATAAGGACTACGTATGGGTTAGTTTGGTTGGAAATCATGCGCAAGTTTTTAAAAGCTGCAACCAAGAGAAACTAATGAACTACTAAAAGTAATGCCAAGATACATTACCTACGGTTTCACACGATAAGTTTTTACTGCACATGCATGCACTTTTAAAATTTCAGTAAATTACATAACGCTGTACGAGATGCCAAACTGCAGCTGCGACCGTACTTACACTAACTATTATTATGTATACAAGCTAGTTAGAATTCCAAAATTTGTTTAAATCCAAGTCATGGAAAATATTCATTTTGCTAGGGCTGCTTACCATTAAGTAAATATCACCAGATGTGTACAATGATGTTGACAAAACTTAGGAGGACTGTATCTAGCTGCACATATTCTGGAGGAGTGCTACAAGGCTACGAATAAAAGCATGAGCTGAAATGGCAACTACTGTTCACCAGCTAGGTAAACTACTTTCAAAGTAACTAGGTAAAACTAACTAACTAACTATATTTTGATAAGAGGTTTTCGCAGCCATGCAATTTTAAGAAAAAATAAGGAGAAAACATGCACACTGTAATATATAATAATCACAGTCTCAGTTATTATTTGTTTGAATATTTTTAAGCCTGCAAAAAACTGGTGATGCGGACAAGAGTTTCAAAGAAACATACATATACATTTGTACAGCTCTCTCTTATTACGATGACTTCGTTTTGTTCAATCTAAATATTTGCGTACTGAACAACGTACACATAGCAAAAACACAATCATGCAAACTGTAATACAGTACTAGAAAAATAATCATACCTCCTGCAGATTTCACTGGAACCGGAGCTGGGGAAAATGAACGACTAACACGAGGTAAAGTAGCACCAACTGGGTAACTGTAGTTCATGTATGGAGACGGCTTGCTTCCCTGTAAACAAATGAGCACACATACAGCTGTCCATGTTAAACTTATAGCTAATCGGATTAGTTTTAATTACATAATGCTTCATAGGTGTTATGATCACAGATAACACTACCAACCTTAGTTTTGTGAATGTGTTGATGTTGGTAATCAGAGTCAAACTCAGGCTCACTGAAATAAGACTGATCTTGATCCCAGGAAGGAACTGAACCATTGCCATTTATATTGGGCTCAAATAATCGTAATACTGAGCGGTCTCTAATATCACTGCGGGACAGATGAATCAATTAGTCGTACTATAGTAATTTTCTCAAGTGACTATAGAAAATAAAAAAAATTTCCATTCGTAAAATTTTAATCTATTTAACTCACCTGAGATCCTCGAGCTCATAAAACATATCCTTGGACCCATCATGGATATAAATTTTTACATGCATGACATCCAAATATTCCATAGTCAACTGTCGACCAAAAGAGCGAACAAAAAGTGCTTTCACTGTGTCGATCGAAGTGATTTCATTAGGCAACAGCGCTCTTTTCGTTTCACCACGATATTGAAGAAAAACAAGACCTAAACAAAATGCATACAATCAAAATTTGTACGCACTTTTCTTCTCATGAAATGCTTCCAGCAAGTTTCCTTCATTTTTCATTCCATATCGTCACTTACCCAACGGCCTTTCTAACGTTTTTGACGGTGTCCGAACGACTGGAAGGGATGACCTTATTTTACCGCCACGTCGAAAGCCCGTAGATGCAGTGTCAGCTTCCGACATAATTCCTGGATCATCATCAAACAGAGTGCTGGAAGGAGGTTGGTGTCTACCCATTGGCCCTTGAGCAAGAAATGCTCCTTGTTGACTCACCATTGTAAACATTCGGTTTGATGTGGCTGTCTGTATGAATATTTTGAAAACGAACCAATTCTATTAGACAACATTAAATGTAAGCCAAGTAGCTGACAAAATCATTCATATCATATCTCCCACATCTCCTTTTTCTTATTGGAGATTAGAATGCTCGTTTGGACAATCCATAAAAATTTCCACTCGCGGACCGTATATATTTTTTGCTAACAATGCAGCTGTAAAACATGCTCAAACCGAGGGAGAATTACAAGAAAAGCGAGCAAACTAAACTTCAGCTTAACTTTGAAAAAAATTCTACAAAAAAATCAACAAACTACCTGCGGTTTTCGTCTAACAGTGCTGTAAATATACTGAGGCGGGGGCCCCTGATGATGGTGGTGATGATGATTTACATTATTCTGGAGCTGCTGAGCAGATTGGGGTCTACTGTACAAAGGTTCCGAATAAATTGAAGACGACACAGAACCTCCCGAGTTTCTCTGTGTGCCCACTAAAGGGTGGTACACGGGTTGCCGACCAATATGGTTCCCATAGATTGCGGATGAGGCGGCTGGATTGACTAGGATTCTTTTTCCTTGGACAGCCGCCACTGAGTGTGACGATGGAATATTTGTGGAACGTGACGGTGATGTAGGTGCCGACTAAACAGTAGTAAACAACAGGGAGAAGCGAATAATGGTAGGATACAACAAAATCGTCAACCCATAGTTTAGTAAGTTGAAGTATAACGAACGCTCAAAAATAGTACATGGAAAGCAAACGTCTAGGGAAGGGAATTCACATAAATTAGGCAAAAAAAATAACATGTGTACTGGACAAGTCACTTTTACGATTAGCAAGGGAAACTTTTTCTCCACTGTCCAATGCCATATACAGTTTTCTGTCTGTTCTGTTTGTCGGCAAGAGATTTTACCGGGTACATCCACAGACATACAAAAACACGTAAGTAGACTTGGCCCGTTTAGTAAACGTTTAAAATTTGGCAAAATTTGCGTTTAATTTTGAAACCGTAACCGCGTTTACGGTTAAAAATTCGACCCTCGGTTAGTTTACTAAAATTGCCGTTTAACAAATTAAACGTTTTTTAAACGTTTTTTAAACGTTTATTGTGCTTCAAAT
>Ga0210040_10001778_pt1 | contig 31782 bp, 16 predicted proteins | sample CryGeyCG12114_NA_FD_185462 | JGI IMG/M metagenome (GOLD analysis project Ga0210040, IMG submission 185462) | Groundwater microbial communities from aquifer - Crystal Geyser CG19_WC_8/21/14_NA (SPAdes) (version 2) | ecosystem: Environmental > Aquatic > Deep subsurface > Groundwater | place: USA...
AAACTTTAATTATTGAGTTTTCCATGTTAAATCCCTATGCTGAGAAAAAAATTTTACGCCAACCTGGCGTAAATCAGTTTGTTGACCACATTTGAGAAAAACCTAGGTGATCTGCCACCCCCTGGGTACACCAAGTTTCTAGAATGTGATAAAGGACTCTCTCCGCATCAATTAATTATTATTCAACATTTTTGCTTTATCACATTCTAGAAACTTGGTGTATCTTAGAAAATTTGTGGATCATTGAAAATTTGAAAGGTTTTGAAATTGGCTCGTAAGAGTGAGTCTGGCTAAAAGCCAGTGGGTCCGGCTAGTATATATTATAAAGGAACCAGACGGCTTATAGCATTACTTTATTGTTACGGCTGAACGTTACGGATCCAATTTCAGATCCTTCATGAGCCATAGACCAAGTATTTACGCATCTACTGGACACTCCGTCCCAAATTTTAATGGAGCCATCCATAGACCCTGACACGTAAAGTTTACCATCAGATGCCCATCTAGTGATTTTTTTAATTAGAATTTAGTGTATATGCAAATTCTATCACATTAATCAATTGATAATTAAAACGTACGCAAGGCATGTGATTTCACTTTTGTGATCGAATTCTGGAAAGCAGCCGACAAAACATTGCGCAGTGTTGATATCATAAATACGGAGTGCAGGTTGTTTTGTTCCAACGAGAAGATAATCCCCTGAAGAATGAATACTGACAGCATTCACAGGAGCAGATTCCTAAGCACAAAAAGTTTTTTTTACATACCATTATTACTATATAGTTTTACATTAAAATGTCATCCAGTGTTCAACTTACATTGATAACTCTGTAGGCCTTTTTTACAGACGTCTTACTATAGTCAAACAGTCTAACAGTGAAGTCTTTACTTCCAGAGATTAATATTTGCTCCTTTGGGTGAAATTGAAGGCAAGAAACTTCTTCTGTATGGTCGTACAGTGTACGAATGACTGGATGACCAGCTGGCTCAGCCGTTTCAATATCACTACTTTTGGCCAGCATTCTTTCAACTGAAAGAATTTTAATGGATGTATCCACACTTCCAGTGGCAACTAATTGGCCATCTGATGAAATCGCTCCAGAGCGACATGGAGCCTTGTGAGCTGTCACATATACTGTTTCATAAAGTGCTGGTTCGGGCGCAGAGACTGGAGCTTCATTGATGCTTTCGAGGTCCAACCCAGAGCCCAAGTCGTCAAACTTTGTAGAAATGCTTGTGATTTTGGCCCCTTGTTCTATGAATGAAAAATCAAATTAATGAATCATATTTTTCCCCCTGAATGAATTGTATACAGTAGAATACCATAAACAAAACTTACTTTTTTGTTCTTGCTCCAATCCTAAAGATACCAAATGCATGAGCCGATCAGAGGGGGGGCAGGGGGTATCAGGATGCACCATGTTGACCATACTGGTGGCCAGCTGCTGAAATCCATCATAAAAAAGTTGGCTGTAAAAACAAGGTAGAAACTAGTAACCAATAACACAAATCATGAAAATAAGACTGCTGTTCTCCTGTAGCGCTTAAAGGTTACGTTTTTTTTACCTTATCATAAGTTTGTGCAGAGTTTCCCTCATCTTCACTCGGTTTTTAGGATCAATAATCTCTGCAGTAGAAACGGGCTTTTCTTCCTTCATTTTTAACAGCTATTAAATGTGAACTTACAGCTGGATGCACAACAACAACTTATAATTAAGATTTAATGATTCATGAGGTAGAAAAACAAACCCGGTTAAATATCAAACTCAACAACAATTTAAAATGAAATGTTCCTACCCAAATTTCCCGCGCTTGAACCTGTGTATCAGCGTCTTCTGATTTCGGCATTTTGCGGTCCTCGTCGCCGTTGTTTCGTTCTGCACATAATGTTCGGAATATCTCCATGTTGACTTATGACGATGACCAAATAATTTTCTACCCTTGTAAAAACTCTTTCAAAGAGCAGTTACTGTCGATTAATTATTTTGTCTAGCCCTTGATTCCAGAGTTGTCCATATTATAATCAGTAAGAAAGCACAATACACACTACACGCATATTTCAAGATTGGGTTTCGTCTTTTTGGAAGCTAAATGAATAAGTTGCTGACTATCTAAGAATATCCCATACATATTTAAAAAAACTATAGCTTAAACTAATGTGCGTCCAAAAAATGTGTACTAGAAATTTACTATAAAATATTTGATACTAAAACATAAACGGCAGTGCCAGATGGAAAACATACTTATAAGTTTTATTTTAACAGTTATTATATTGACATTAATCAATAAAACTTCACCAAAATTAAGAACGTCTCATTTTTGGGCAATATTTTTGCTAACATAACATTAATTTTTCGAGAAAAAACCAATTTAGTGGCCTAGTTTTTTTAGGTCATTATTTTATTTATTTTGCGTTTGCGATTTTATGATGCGATTTGACTCGTATTGTGCATGAGAGGGTATAGACGCTATGTAACGCTTTTAGATATGACCGTAAATGCAATCCAATCTCGCACACTTTATTCGTCGATGATTATCATTATCGGTAAATCATTATTAACTATGGGAATTTTGCTGTAAGATATGGCATGTCATGCTGTTACTATTAATACATACGGGCTATGCTATAACAAGTATTCTCACGTAATTCACACCTGATTGATCAATTTATTAAAAGGATGACTGTTCTAGCTTTTCGATTGCTTTTCTCACACAAAATTTTCTATGCTAAGTTCCGTTGGCTAAACCACAAAAATTTTCTACCAAGGATTTGTAGTTCATCCCGATTTAAACCTCTTAAGGCTGCCATTAATTTTGTTTAAAAACATCTACCGTTTAATGTGACAAACCACATCGAATGCTCCACATATCACGCGTGAATAGGTAAAAGGAAGCAATTAACACAACTAGGTAAGAGAAAAAAGTCCAAGCATCCCTTACCTTACATGGGTAATATGGTTTACTTTATTATCCTCTCATTTTTAAACTTCAGTCTCTCACTTACTACATTATGCTTGACTTTGACATTCACATGCATCATTATTCATGCTCAATCTTTTCTTTAACCTGTGGTATGGTTATCAACTTTGAGATACGCAACGCTTCATAAAGCAGCCTAGAGTACGTGTACATGTGCGCTACTTTTCCACAATTCTATATGTTTTACTTTTGTGAGAATATTTTTTTCACAACTTCCATACTTGGTACTAAATCATCATGATTGGGATAACTGTACACCCTTACTGAACATAAGAACTATTGAAGCATGCCATCATTGCGAATATAAATGCCAGTGTCATCTTCTCACATTGAGAAGTTCATTTCTGAGATCTCGGTGAACAACACATTTGGAGCCCTGTATTTTAGCCCTTTATACTCACAAATTCATGACTGCTGAAATGGTCAATTCAATCTTTGATTATGGATAGTCTTTAAAGTTGCAATCTCTGTTGGAACATACCATAGTTTCTGTCCGTTGTGTATGATAAAATGAGAAGAAAAGAACAACGCTCTGTGATACGTTTCAACCATAATTTCTCAATCCATTTCCTCCTTGTCGTCATATTTTGTTGTGCTCAACCAGGCAGATCTGTATTTTCCAGAGGATTCTTCTTTAACAACAAATATGTTCCGATTCCACCTGCCAATGTATCTTTGGGATCCTTAAGACTGCAAGAAAATGCAAGTGCTTCTCAGTCTTGGTCCAGCGTTGGGTTGATTAAAGGACACCAGTCTTCAGAGCGAAGTAGCAGCAACGAAGACCAAGTAACAAACGTTAATCTAGATTGGTCCGGTGATGACGATCAAGAAGAAGATGAAGACTATTATAGCCTGGCGAACGGGAAAGAAGAGAAACAAGATGCCGTGAATTTGGTCAAAGATTTGGAACACGATACTGAGAAAAAAGACGAGTTGTTCCCTGAAGTAATGCAGTTTCTTCAAGGAGCCTTGACCACCAAAACCAGACCTTTGGCTCATTCTGCAGCAGATTTAAATACTAATAGCACGGATCTAAAGCCTGAGAACAATAAGTTTTCATTGAAACCTCAATATAGCGATCACGATCGTACTGATTTGCCTGTAATCAGCAGTACTCATAGTTCTACCGTTACGGAAATAAATTTGTTTAGTGGGAGTGACGAATCTGAAATTGAAGACGACGTGTCTGCAGAAGATGATGCGTTAATCAGCATAGCAAACAAAGAGTTAGAAGAAAATGAAGAGAAAAATGATAACCTTCCCGAGAATTTGGATAACATCACAGAAGACATTGTTGACGATATTGAAGCGGGAGTGGAGGTATCTTTAAGAATTTCCGGTGAGTAAAATAATATGGGGCACTATGAGAAGAATCTATTTCTATCGCAAGGCTTTGAGCGCAATGAGAAACAGTAAACATATATAATAATAAAATAACACTGTTAATGTGCATCCTGACATTTCATGGATACAGTTTCATGAATGTTGAGATTGTTAACTTAAATTATTGAAACCAAATTATTTCAATTTACAGCGGGTAACGACCTAGAGGATTTTGGATCATCCGAAACTGATTTTGAGGAAGAAGAGAGACAGTTTCCAATTTATTTATTCCAGGGTAACTATGTTCCAGAATCACGACTTAATAAGTAAGCTTCCAGTCGTATAAATTGTTCATTCCTTGTTATATTATGAATTGTTTTTTCATAAATTATACGATTTATATAATGCTAGGTTCATTGATGGGGCATTTCGAAACATGGGCACTGAAGTTAGAATTGCATCTATGGACCCGTTGTACTTTAGAGTACTTCCAAGGGGTCATGTCGAGTATGTTACTTAAAAATAAAGTTAATTATTAAATTACCCACAACTATTTATCCCATTTACTTGAATCGAATGTTACTGTTAAACGACAGACATGGAGAACAACCCTTGACTCAAATTAGAAGACCAAAAAAAAAGCAAAGACGTCGACCCTTTGTGAAACGATTCCGAAAACCAGCCCGAGGAAAGCGGCAGGTGAAAAGAAAGAAAGTTAGAAAGGTGTCGACAATCGCGGCAAGAATCCGCAATCTTTTAACAAGTCGACGACGGCAACAACAGCGAAAAAAACGGCTGAAAAAACGAAAACGCCAGCAACAAATTAGACGGAGGAAAAAAAACAGACAAAAGAAAAAAGAAACTCAAGAACAACAAAGACGAAGACGAAAAAAAAACAAAAGAAGACGATTGGTAAAACGGAAAGCTCAATACGTAGGTGGCGGCAGAGTGGACGGGCTAAGTAAAGTGGAACGAGACGGGGATGCGGAAATGCAACTTTTTGGAAATTATACTTTAGTATGTAGCATTTTAATTCTAGTTACCAATTACATTTTAATAACGGCTAGACGAATGATCAACTTTTCCAATGTTGCATAGATACGTTCTCACATGAAAATTGGACCAGTGGAGCTAACGATGCAGTTCAGAACACAACGTGGACTCAGACGAACTAGTGCAACTCTCCCTATTATCAAAGTGCATACAGTGACACGAGTGAACCGAGAAGGTTCTGAAATGATTGACTTTTTACTTGACCGGTAAAATCATAATATTTACCATTGTTTTGCTGTACAAATCATATATTTCCGGTATGTCTGACATGAATGATTTACGCTGAGTGGTTTGTTTGCAGACCTCATCCTGAAACAATCGCAGTGCGTGGGAACTTGTTCCCATTAGCAGAAAGAGTGGCACGCAATATTTTTGCTCGGCTATTTCTACCTAGATCCTTCTTGGTACAAAAACTACGTGAGAAAAGCGGATTGGCATTGCTCTCAAAACCTTCATCACGACGTAGTTTAGTGTCAAAGTTAGGACTATCTTAAGTTGGAAACACTAGCATCGAATACTAAAGACGACAAGACATTTTTCACTAAGGAAATGAACTGTGTTCAAACTAGTACATTTAAAATGACAGAAATGATTATCACTAATTCAATTAACGTGATTAACTTGTTTAAATTTACTGCAAAACGTAGTACGACTTGTGCTTTTTCTAATGATTTACTTTTGACCAGACAATATTACATACTACTGCGACAACACATTAGGACGTCTTTGACTAGAAAACAGAACGATCGGGACATACAAACAGAAATAATCGAGAAATCAGTTTTATTCAGACTACAGACAAACTATACCAGTGACTGACAAGTAGTACTAATTAATAATAATTACATCGAGACTAAAAACTACATTACATAATTTACTGAAAATACGAGTGTACATTGACTATACAATACTTCATCACGCAATCTATGACTGTGGACTGTAATCAACTAACTAAGGATCTTTAAGACTGACCAGGGAATTACATACGCAATTAGAATAGCCTTTACAATTAGTTACTTTATTATTGACTCTTGACTTTACGCTATGATAATAAATACATGACTAGATTCTAGACTTCAACGCAAATGATGATGAAACAATGTAAATGTAAATATATTAGTTATATAGAGTTTCTAAAAAATTTTGCAATTAAATTATTGAACATATTTATATTTGTTGTTTTATTTGAAACTCTTCCTTTGTTTACTCGCCTTCAATCCTACGGGCTACTTACTTGACTCCCATTTGCTTAAAACAGGCACCCTGGCACCCATTTAATTCCATATTTCCAACGATAATTAAAATGTAATATCTGGAGAGTACTCAGGTAATCGCGAAACTTTTTTCCACTGTGAATTTAACAGAACTTGAAATGATTTTGTAAACGACGCTCAAATACTACATTTTATTCTTTCCTTATTTGTTTACCCAGCAAGCTAATGGTTCAATTCCAACACTCCGAGCTATTGCGATATTGCCATCGCCACTTAAGTGCTACATTGGTTCAACAAAATAATTAAATTACAAATCGCTTCCCCATAAAAATATTCTTTAGCTTCAGCTTCGCTGAAATGTACTCTAAAAATTTATTTATTATTTATTTTATCCTATTCGAAGCTCCGATGTCCAGCCTTTAGTTATGATTAAAAATAAATTAAAGCTGTGGCAAAGCAAATAAATCACAGAAGTGCAATGTGAAATTACAAGCTTTATATCCTATCTTATAAGCTTATCTACAAATCTTATTGTCCATTTCCGAAAAAAAAGAAATTTTTTTTTCGGTAGGTTATTTGGCATTTTTTGTTATTGTTGCCACAACATTTTACAGATAATTTGTATAAATCCACCATTTATCGGGGATAGCCGAATAACATGGGGCAACTTCTTTTTACTTTTAAATGCACAGTAGTTGCGAAAAAATCGCATTCGTTGTGAAAGTTTAATCCCAATGAATACCTATGAATACACTATACTACAGTTAGCAATCCAAATTCTCACGACACTACCATCGCCACAGAATGCGCGCTATGAAGAAAGTTCAAAAACTTCAACTTTCACTTGCTTGTTATTGTTATGTATGGGAAAAATCGGCAAAAAGTGAAAAACATTTTAACTTATAAAGTGTTGTAATAAGTTTCTACATTATATTTTTTTCATGCGTACAGACGCATTTCTGTATTCATTATTCATGTCATGCGTACAGGGACAGCACATGCATATGCATGTTCACACTAATGTCAGTTTATGGTTTAGCCAAGCCTAACAGAGTTTTTGAGTTAGTATTATTGCATGGTCAATGCATTTAATGACCATGGTAAACTATAACTAACTGATTACCTCTTGATTACTGGATGGGAGAATGTTTCGTTTCCATGCAGTGTGTGGATCAAGAGTAAAACTGTCTAACGGGAACCGTACTGCTGAAAGACTGAAAGCTAATATAGATTTCAATAATGGAGTAGTGTTTAGCGACAAAAAACTGAAAACTGGGGTCATATTTCAAGTCAGAATTGACAAAAAGGTGAGGAATTGTGTCACGTTTATGCAATGTCTGCGCAACTTTCTCTATGCACTGCAAATACTTATGATATTACTTGTATGCGTTTTAGGTCGGCTTATGGTCAGGAGGAATAGAGTTTGGGGTAACTACATCCCATCCGGACCGTTTTATTGATGAAAAAGTTCCTGCAAGTGCCTCTGAGCTTCGAAATGGAGCATGGGTACTACTATTGCTATAACGTTTTTGAATGATGCCCAAAAATGCTTTTATAAAAGTCCTTAATCCGTGAACTTGTCTCTCAATTTAGATCATGGCCAGCAAAAGTATTTTACAAAATGGAGAAACCCTAATTGAAAACTATGGATTTGATTTGGAGAACCTAGAAGATAATGATACCGTTGGACTGACAAGAACACACCAGGTATTTTATGGTGCTAAAACTGGATGAATACATTTTGGGACGAACTGTACCTAAATATTGGAGAGCACGTATGTAAACTGTTTCACAATTTTAGGGAGAGCTGGTCTTCTTTGTAAATGGAATCTCTCAAGGAGTTGCTGTCACATACATTCCTGAAAATGTTTTCGTCATACTCAATCTGTATGGGAAATGCTCTCAAGTCACCTTAGTAGACGTTCCAGCTTCCGAGCAAAGTACTATAAAGTTTCTTATATTGTTATAATTTCGGATTACAATTATGCGTAATTTTTGTTACAATTTGCTACATAGGCTCAAATACTGTTCAGCATCTAGTAAATGAAGAAAATAGCAGTAGTAGCTATTCGAGTTCAGAAACGAATATTGGAAACAACAAATTAAAGTTTCATCATAATTGTGGACCTTTAGTGAAACTTTCCCCTAGTTGTAGAACTGCTGAAAGACGTAGGCCTATGGAAGAATTTAATAATGCCGTTGTTCTGACTGATAGGCCACTAAAAAATAATGAACTTTTTCAGGTAAATCTATTTTATTTGTGAATTTAGAGGTTTTAGTTATACTGCTAAGTTGTGAATGTGACTCATATTATTTACGCAGGTTCGTATAGATCTTTTGGTTCACAAATGGTCAGGGAGCATAGAATTCGGTTTGACCACTCACAACCCAGAGATTTTTGACTTCCCTGCCACCATGACTATAATGAGAGACGGAACTGTGATTATGTCTGGCAACGGAATTTTACATGATGGGAAAGCGACTAATTCGCCATACACCAATTTTAATCTTGACCAAGTTTGTGGAAGACAATTTTTTGGTATTCATTTAAAGTCATGTCACTAAAGCTTCTCTATTTCTCATATACTTTAGTTACAAGAAGGAGATCGAATCGGTGTGTTGAAGAGAGCCAATGGTGATGTTCATTACTTTGTAAATGGAGTGGATATCGGTGTAGCTACCACCGGAATGACTCAACAAGTTTGGGGAGCTATAAATCTTTACGGAATGGCTGCCAAGGTATAATAATATTTATCCCATCCATAATATTCTGATGCTTTGGATTATTTTAATGCTCGTATATCGCTCATATTATTTCAGGTCACAATTGTGGATCGAAATTTGAGGGAAGAACATAACTTAAGAGTTAATGCAAAAAAAGGCAGTTTTAACGCTCCCCCTCGTGACTACGGTACGCTCTATTCGGATGCAAAGCGGTAATGTGTGGCCGCAATCATTTACACTGCAAATTTATTTGTGTTGTTCTTAAAATTTTAGAAACCGATGAGAGCCTTCTATTTCATACAAGTTGTGGTTACCACGCTGAAGTGATCAACTGCGGCAGAACAGCGCATAGGCCGAAGTACTGCGAACTAATACATACGCTTTATAAAATATTGATTTGAAAAAAAACTTAGATTTGTTTTCTTAATCTAGTGCTCGAGAAGATTTCAATCATGGAGTTGTTCTCACTAATCGTATGTTGAAACCCAATGAATTATTTGAGGTGAGACTGGATAAGATTGTAACAAAGTGGGCTGGTTCTATTGAAATTGGAGTGACGACACATGTTCCAACTAAACTGGATTATCCATGCACAATGACTAATGTCCGGACAGGTACAAAATTACTTCTTGTAATCTCAAATGCATTTCTGCAATATTTGGCTTATTCACCCGGTGAATATAATCTTATTGATTTTGCAGGCACTTGGATGATGACAGGAAATGGGATAATGCATAATGGAACTTCTATACTGGACGAATATGGGATTTCTTTGGATCGACTCAAAGTTGAAGATCGGGTTGGAGTCCTTCGCAAAGAAAATGGAAATCTCCATTTCTTCGTGAACGGGCATGACCAAGGTTGTGCTGCCACTGAAGTTCCTCCGAATGTGTTTGGAGTAATTGACCTTTACGGACAAGCTGGTAATTTCGAGTAAGTTTGTAAAAAATGTTGCTAACCATGCTTCAATCAATCATTCTTTTTGCTCGCAGCGCAAGCTACTATAATAGTACATGGTGGCTCTAGGGATGAACTTTCTACGCCTGCAGCTGACGGTGAAAAAACGAAACGAACTATAAAATCCACCTTTGGTCATTTAATTCCATCAAAAGCGGATTTACGCTTTCACCATTTGCACGGAAGAAATGCTCGGATCTCGGAAGATGGTCTTGTTGCATCAAGACCAAACGCTTTATGTGAATTTAACGCTGCTATTGTAATGAGCAGTCGTAGTTTACGAGACAACGAATTATTTGAAGTTATGGTGGAACAAATGGTAGACCGATGGAGTGGAAACCTTGAAGCTGGCGTCACCACTATTCGACCTGAAGACATGGTGTTCCCTAATACTATGACAGATCTTGACCATGATACTATAATGCTGAGTGGTTCTTCAATTATGCAAGGTGGGAACACTGTAACAAACAAGTTTAACTGCAATCTGGATGATCTCAATGTGGGCTCAAGAGTTGGCGTCATGCGCAAATCTGATGGAACATTACATTATTTCATTGATGGGGTGGATGTTGGCATTGCTGCTTTTGACGTATCTGAAAATGTAAGCGTATTCATGCGTTTGTACTAATTTAAATGAAAACGGTAACTACCGACTCTTTTAATAAATACTATAGGTGTACGCAGTATTTGATTTGTACGGGCAAGTCTCCAGGATAACGATAAGTCGCTTTGGAGAATCAATGCTGCTATCTGCACAAATGATGTTGATGATGGACTCGTTCAGTGGATTTGCCATTTCAAATGAGTCAACTCATAAATTCCATCCAATATGCGGGACCAATGTAATGCTTCAAAGTTCAAATGCCTTTGCTACACGAATTTGTGGTTTCGATAATGGGCTCGTCTTCAGTACTGCCCCGTTAGAGTTTGATGAGCCATTCGAAGTGCGTATTATGGAAGTTCGAGAGAAATGGGCTGGATCTTTATCCATTGGAGTAACATCTTTCAGTCCTGTGGTCGTAAATGATTCCAATAACATCCCTTCAAAAATCCATGAAATCCGTGAACCTACGTGGTATATATGTGGGAGCAAAGTGTACATGAACGGGGAAATCATCAAAGACAACTATTGTATTAACTTGAATCTATTGTCTGCTGGTGATCGTGTGGGTGTGTGGATTTGTGCAGATATGTCCCTAAAAATGTCAGTGAATGGTCAAGAAATGGATGTAGCGGCTTATAACATGCCCACCGTAAGTTTAACATTTACTTTTGTGTGTAATGTAGCCTAACTTTGGCTGTTAGCAATTTTACCTAGCAGTTCTAAGATTTTAATGTATTTTAGAATTTCCAGAATCCACAACTGTTTTTGCCTGATTTAAAAAAAATTCTCTGGCAATTGTCATTTTGAGTTGAATAATCTAACCTGGCAAGTAGCCACTGTTTTCACTCAGTTTTTTTTCAAAATTTTGAGGTTTTTATGAATTTTCTGGCAAATCTCATTTTTTATAGGTTATAATAATAAATCATATTATTGGGATTCTTTCAGGCTTTACCTCGTTTAAACATGTTTTGTTTGGTGGATTTGAATTGCAGAAAATGCATGTAGTCCTGGACATATTTGGCAGTACAGAGTCGGTTCTTATTACAAGCAACTCACGAAATACATTGACTCCAACTCCTGTGGAACCTGTTGCAACGATGAATAGTGCTTATGCTCCTTCTACCTCTGATATCAAGTTTCATGAAAAACATGGACAAAATATTGAACTTTTGGATGGAAGTAGCAGGGCTAAACGAGTTTCTGGTTATGGATATGGAATTCTGATATCCAGTCAACACGTTACGCGGGGGCAAATTTTCCAAGTATGGACGATTCAAAATGTTGTCTGGAAGTGATGTATTAACATTTAAACAAATTCTTATTTCACAGATCAAAGTAGAGAAAACAAATGTGAAGTGGGTTTCTTCTTTGATGATTGGTGTTATTGAGTGCAACCCTGATAAAATGAACTTTCCACTTAACGTATTCACTTTGAAAGATCCTTTGTGGGTTGTTTCCAATAACTCCATTTACAAAAATAGGAAAAAAGTAAGTTACTTGAATTTTAATAATCTTCAGTGTAAAATGTTCTTTGCGTAACCAAAAATTAAGATTTTTATTGCTCATTTATTGCATAGGTAAAGCGAAACTATGGACCCAACCTGGATAAAGTCAAAGAAGGAGATGTGCTAGGATTATTGGTAGACAACATGGGAAACCTACATTTGTATGTAAATTTTGTTGGATACGGGATAGCAGCTACTGGTATTCCAGCCACTGCACGATATTTTGTTGACTTGTATGGACAATGTGAACAGGTAACTTCCAAATGTTTCTGCAAACGCAGTTGAGCTCATCTAAAGTACAATATAAATATATTTTATGATCATTATTATTTTCCACTTTCAGATCTGTATATGGGATGGTACGTCCAGTTCCAAGACTGCAACTACAAATGCTAACATGGCTGTGAGCTCAGACAAAGAAAATGACAAAACCGAAAATGTTTCTTCATTTATTGTGAAACAGCCTTGCCCCTACCTTGAATTATGTAAAAGACTGAAATCCACATTTTTTATTCCAGGTAAATGATTTTGTAATAGTATCCATAGACATCCATTGATCAAGTTATTTGCTTAAACTATGAAGCAGACACAGAAGATTTTATCATCTTACTTTTGCAGATCACTACTTCCAAAGAAATCCAGATCCAATCTCTTGTTTTTGTGATCAATGTCATGAAAGCCGTAGGGAATCGGTAATTGAATCTCAAGGCGATCCTCCAGAAAAATATGCGCTGCCACTAGGCTGGGCTAGATTCCCAATGGCCATGGATAGCAAAATGTCTTCTAGTGAGCAGTTGGAAATGAGTGGTTCTACACATAGTCTGAGCAATGTACTGACAACATGGCACGTTGCTTATCATGGTCTTCCGATCGCCCATGTTCGCAGAGTTTTAGATGCTGGCCAGCTATATGCTTCAAAGAAAAATGAGTGGGCTTATGTACCTCCTCCTAATAAGTCACCTGGCAATGGAAAGGATGGGAAAACAGATTTGCCTCAATTAATTTTTTCACCGGTAATTCAGTATGCAGGGATTCCAACATTTTCTCGTCCAACGAGAGGGTAAGAAAAGTCACTTTGAATGAAATGAAACCCCCGATTATGAATATTTATTTACATGTTTTAATAAAAACAATATAAACAGTTTGTGTGATGAGGAAGCTGGGGACAATTTGGTTGCTCGTGCTGCTCTACAGTTATTAGTGAAACCTGGATCGTATAAAAAAGACCCACCGGTACATTGTGCGGTGTCAAATGATCCGATTCCTCCACCTTTCGATTCGGAGTGTATTCATTGGTCAACAAAGGAGCAGGGATCTTTGCATGTATCAGCTTTGCTGGTCAGAATGGATTTAGATGACCAATAGCGAATTTTATGTTCTATGGAATCACGAAACTCTAGTCACCCAAATGTATCTAATAGTCTACATTATATTCTAGTCTATGGGAAGTATTACTGCTTCCCATACTATTATAATAATTATTTGCAATATTTTATAGTGAATGACTTATTATGTGACAAAGAATTTTATTTTTAAATTACTACCCCATTTCATACATGGTAAAAAACTAATACTTGAAACTAAACAACTGTTTTTTAAAATTAAAAAAACATCTAAACAAACTAAAATTCTTGCATATACCATACAAAATTAACACGTTTTTTAGATTTCTTAGGATCGTTATCAACATGATCTACACCTTCATGAGAGTCTTCATTCCCGTCATTTGCATCTTTATCATATTCACTTTCTTCATTGCTGCCCATTGCTTTTGTGTCAGCAGATTTTTCCGTTGTCTGACTTTCATAATAATTCAATTGCTCATCCAGTTTTATGGATGTTTCTGTCGTCCCTTTATCTTTTACTGATTTAATATCTGTTGATACTGTTGAAAACCCTATAGTTGTGTTTAAAAATTCTTTATCATTTTTCAAAAAATTGGTCAAACTCGAGTTCACTATCTGCATTTCTTGATTCCCTGATTTTTCCCCACTTTCATAATACCCAAATTCTATTCGTAGTACTTGAGTTGGTTTTACTGTTGTGGTCGGCGAGGATTTTAGATGGTCATATTTTTCTGAGGAAATATCTGGATTTGAGTCTGATATTTTACTGGACTTGCTATGGTTTTCATCACTTTCGTAATATCCAAATTCTGTTCGCAGTAATTGTAATGGCTTCTTTGTAGTAGCTCCATCTACTACTTGATTTTGAATTTCATTTGTATTTGATTTTTTAGTGGGATTATTCGCGTTTTCATCACTCTCATAGAATCCAAATTCTGTCCGCAATAGTTGGGATGGTTTCTTTGTAGTACTTGCAGCATCTATTACTTGATTTTTGACATCATTTGGATTTGTTTTCTTTCCAGGATCAATAGGGTTTTCATCACTTTCATAGTATCCAAATTCTGTCCGCAATAATTGAGATGGTTTTTTTGTCGTTGCTTTTTCTATTTCCGTAAAGCTTGATTTCTGTGTTGATTGTTCCACTCGCTCATCACTTTCATAGTACCCAAACTCTTTTCTCAGCAATTGAGAAGGCTTTGCTGTTATGAACTTTGGAGTCTGAACTCCAGTGCTTGCAGGGTTTGAATTTTTCATCAGCTTTTCAGGGTTTTCATTGCTGTCAAAATAACCTAATTCTGTGAGAAGCAAAACGGAAGGTTTTACATTAGTAGATTGTCCTATATGAGTTTCATTAGCTATTGGGTTCGATTTAGTTTTTGTATTGCTTGAATTCTCATCACTTTCATAATAGCCCAATTCTGTCAGAACGAGCTGTGAAGGCTTGCTGGTATTTGTTAAAGATTCGGACTTATTTTTCAGTTTGCCTGTATTTTCGTCACTTTCATAATATCCCAATTCTGTTATGACTAGTTGTCGAGGTTTCATTGTGGTTAATTTTCTGGCTTTTTGGTGGGCATGCGCAATAGCAGCCACTTGCTCTGTACTTTTGTCGCTCTCATCCAACTCTTCATTCCAGTCATAATTATTTGGATCCGTCGTTTTTGTACGCTCTGTAGCAAGGTGATTCGGGTTAGACGTTGTAGCATTTTGATCATTACTTTTCTTTTCAACATATATAAACTTTTTAAGCAGTGTGAGTTCTTCCGAATCGCTTAACTCAGTTGTGTTATTCACCCCCGGAATAGATCCATTTGCAATACGTTCATGTAAACGTAACTTTGCAAGAGCTTTCACATCTTCAGTGGATGCAGAGTCAGAGTATACGTCCTCAGGGTTGGGTGTTGTAACTTCATCAGCTGGAGAAATTGTGTATTTATTTTGCGTTGGAGGTTCTGCGATGCTATCAATCTCATTTTTGTACAGGTCAGCTCTGCCTTTTGAATCAGCCAAAAGATCTTCTGATGACTCTGACTCTTTGTATGCATTATTCTCTCCTAGAAACATTCTACCCATTACAGGGCCAAAAGATTCACCGTCTTCACTCAATTGTTTTGCTTCTGTTAGTGGTACCTTCGTGTGCAAAGTTTTTATATTTTTTTCATTTGGAAATGGGCTGGTGATTACATTTTGCAATTTTGCAACTGCATCTATACCAGTTTCTCCCCTGTCAGTATCTAGCTTTTTTCTTGTTTTTATTGGAAAATATGAGTTTGTAATAAAAAGTTTAGAGTCTTTGGAAAATTGTGCTGTATCACTGAGCAATTTCGATTTTGAAGAAGTATTATCAGTTTTTGAAACTTTATAATCATCAGTCATGAGAAAAGTTATAATTCTGGTTTCAAATCTGCAAGTTTGGGAAACTTGAGGGGTTAGAGTTCGAGCAATATTTGTAGTCCTGCTAAAAATTTCATTTGCTACAGGTTTTTTAGTGAAATGTATAATTCTGTTTGGATCTGTCACTCTCTTTTGTTGGTTCCTTATTGGAGCATTATTAGCATTGGAACTGACGGAGACAACCATTGGGGTAGTGTGAGAAATTATACTCGTCCGAATAGTGTTGGTTTTACGCATACCGGTATTGGGTGGTACAGTTGTACTTTCTTTCGAATTTTTTTGCTCCTTCAAAGTGACTGAATCATAAAATGAAAGTTTACCTTCCATGGCTGCTGTTTTTGATAGAGTTTTTGATCTCTGCACTTTTGGAGTAACCGACAATGGCACAGTTTCATCTATTTCTGCTTCTGCCTTGTATGATTTCGCCAATGCGCCAGTGCTAGACAGTGTAGCTGTTAAGATAATTTTGGTTGTAGGCATGATAGTTACTTGTGCCGCAGTTGTGGTTCTTTTCAAAATTTTCGGTTCCGTCAATTTGATTGAATTATGAGAGGACAGTTTATCTTTAACTGTTGTTTTTGACTCAGGTGTTGAAATCTTGATTTTATTTGTCAAAGATTGAACTATGTCTTTTGCTTTGTTTACAGCACTATATGATTTTGTTTGTGCTTCATTTAGAGATACTGTTGTCTGCATGATTTCTTTCCATTGTATACTTGTAGTTTTTGTTATGATTGTTGATTTAAAAGTTCGTTGTTTCTTCAAAGTGACAGAGTTTTGGATTGAGGCATTTTTTTCCTTTTCTTTTGTTTTTTTAACTTCAGGGGTTGGAACTATCGAAACTTGGATTCTCGCAGCATCAGAATATAATAATGCGTTACTTGCAGCACCATATGCTTTAAATGTCTGATATTCAGAGGGAGGTACTACAGTGGTTGTTGAGATAATTTTGCTCAACCTAGTAGTTAGCTGCACATTTGTAGTTGCTTTCAATATTTTTGGTGCCCTCGAAGTGATAGAATTATACGGAACAATTTTTTCCTTCTTTTCAGTGAATTTTAAGTCATATAAGGGGATTATCGTCTGGATATTAGAAAGGGCCAAAGATTGCACACTGTTTTGTGCGCTATTTGTTGTACTGTGTACTGCAGTTTGCGACGCCGGTGTTTTAATAATTTTGGATCTTGAATTACTAACTTGAAGGGAAACAGATGTTGCTTTCAAAACTTGATTATTCCTAATTGTGATTGAAACTTTCTTTTCCGTTTTTTTCAGCGCAAGTGAAGGGGTCACAGAAATCTGGATTTTTCCGGAGGCCAGAGATGTCACACAGTCTTTTGCTTCATTTGCCGCCCCATATGCTTTTGTTTGGGATCTATTGCGAGATACTACTGCTGTCTGGATATTCGTTTGGGGCAAAGGCTGAACAGTAGGATTATTCATAAGTGAGAAAGATACTGTTGTTTGTGTAATTTTTGTCTTGGGTAGAGTAGTCTGGGGTACAAGCGTGGTTACTTCCGACATTTTTTTGCTCCTCAATGTGACTGAATTATGGATTGAAAGTTTACCTTCTGTGGCTGTCGTTTTTATAATAATTGACGAGGTTTTTAAAATCTTGATTTTTTTAGTCGTTAATGATTGTACAGTGTCTTTTGCTTTACTTACTGCACTGATTGCTTTTGTTCGTGCTCCAGTGAGAGATTCTGTTGTTGTTTGCATATTTTTGTCCCTTACACCACTAGTCTGTGACAGAATTGTAGTTGTTTTCATTATTATTAAAGAATTGTCTTTCTTAGCTGTTATTTTCCAGTCGGATGATGCAGTTTTTGCAATCTGTATTTTAGTAGTAACCCAGAGTTGTGCAGTTTCATATGTTTTTGCTGTATTTGGTTCATTGTACGATATTGCTAATACGCCAGTGCCAGATGTTGGAATGATTTTGGTTCTAGGTATGGTAGTTTTTTGTGGTACAGTAGTAGTTTCTTTCGACATTTTTTGTCCTTTTGAACTGAATGAACCATGAAGAGGTGCCAATTTCTTTTCCCTTACAGTGGTTTTCTGCTCAGGTGATGAGATTGCAGAAATCAGGATTTTCGCAGCCCCAAAAGATTTCACTGTTTCTGCTTTGTTTGCCGCACTGTGTTTTTCCGTTTGCTCTCCAGTGTGAGACATGGTTGCTGTCTGTATATTTTTTGTCTTAATTACCCTAGCATTGGATGGTACACTTGCCGTTATCTTGGTAATTTTGGTCCTATGTGCAATAACATTTGATGAGACAGTTGTGGTTGCTTTCGAAATTTTTTGTTCCCCCGATGTTATTGAATTATAAGATGAAATTTTGTCTACTTTGACTCCTGTTTTAAGCTCTTGTGGCAGTGATTGGGGCATTGAAAACTGAGTTTTACCATTGGTGAAAGATTTAACAGTTTCCGATTTATTTACTGCAACGAAAACTTTTGTTTGCGCTCCAGTGTGAGATACTGTTACTGCTTGTGTATTCATTGCCCTACTTATACTGGTAATTGATGGTACACTTGTCGTTATCGGGATGATTTTGGTTGCACTAGTAATCGGAGACACAACTGCAGTTGCTTTTAAAAATTGATGTTTCTTCGATACAAATTTGTTATGAGACGAAAGTTCATTTTTCATTTCCGTTGTTCTAAGTTCAGGTAACCGGGTTATTGAAGTTTCAATTTTTGTAGTCAGTTGAAATTGCACAGAGTCATTAACATTTTTGGTTTCCTTTCTTGTATCGTGTACTGTTACTAATGCATTTTGTCCATCGTTGATTCGACCATCTTCCCAAAAAAACGTCCAAGGTGATTCTGAAGACTCGTCAGATGTTTTCGCTTCTTCTGATGACACTTTTGAGGACGATACATTGGAATTTGCAAAAAGAGGTCCGAGTTTTGCGGATTTCTTGCCATATTTCTCAGTAGTGGTTAGGTTTAGCTTATTCTCTTCATTTTTTTTATTTTCATTGCTGTTAGAATAGCCTAATTTTGTTTCTCGCTGGGGTGGTTTAAATAAAATTTCATCTTGGATACGGTATGCTTCATTTTTAGGAACATTGTCCGGGCTCAATTCATCTTCAGATCTATTAAAATTTTTATGACGTTCATTGGAGCCAAACTCTTTTCGTAGTAGTTGGTGTGGTTTCAAAGTCGTAGTTTTCTCCCCACTATTTTCAGTGCTTGATTGATCACTTTTCAGAGAAAGTATACTGGGAGTTACAGATGGAAACTGACTTTCAACTCCTACGAGACCTCTTTGTATAATTTTTCCACTTTCCGAAGGATCTGTGTTATTGGCTGTTAATAATTCTTCATCTCCATAAAAAATGGTGGTTGATATTATAGGATTTTCTGTTATTGGCGAAGCATCAGTATTTGCTAAAGAACGATCTTCCACTTTCTTGCCTTCAAATTTTCTACCTTGGGGTTTTTTCGTTTTCTTATTCAATTTACAGGAGTCCACATAATATACATGAATTTTTGTAATTATCCTTCTTTTCTGCCGGACTCTTGGAGCTCTCCTCTTTTTGCGAATCAGCAGTAGGTCCACCGAAGCAAAAGTATCATCATCTTGAACATTTTTTGGCTCCTAATCATAAAAATTGTTCACTGATTACATTTTTTGGCACACAAATACGAATCTTAAAACTATTGAGCCTATCATCAGTAATTCAGCGTCTCCGAAAAAATTATATTTAAAAGTATTAAATATCCAACAATATGCTGCGCCTCAACAACATTTTTTTAGTAACAAAATGCTCAATGAATTGTGTGAAAAACTATTGGGAAAATTTGGTAATATTTTATTTTTGCACACATCGTTTCAGAACACATTTTTGCTACAGTCCACTGCTGGAATGTGTACAATTGATTGCTCTTATAACTACAATTTACATTACTTAATTGGCTAATTGGCAATACAAATAAAAAGACAGCATATTGTTGGATAGTGTACAACGTGTTTATTTTCTAGTTTAGTTTTCCCAATTAAATACTGCACTTCGACTCGTGTACTAAAATATTGCGTTAGCTCATCCACCAATCAACCAAAAGTTATTTAAACGTACTAAATGTATTATATAACTTCCTTGAAAATGAATAAAATTCATTAGTAAACTCATAACAAGTTGTGTGCCGATTGAGATTGTGCATTGAACGAAAAAGTTTAAAGCGGCTTGAAATGATATATGGCACTATTGCGCATGTGCAACCCTCAATGGTAGAAGATGGCGTTTTTTTGCTCTACTCAACCAAATTACATACAAACAGCAAAGGTGGATTTAAAAATTCAGATGTCTAGTTGCAATTACTACTGTTGATAATTTGCTTAATTAGAAAACAAACTTTCATTAAGTTACTTACTTTATATACATTTTCTAACTGCATGTCCAGTATGAGGCAGAAACCGGTCCACAAACGGCAAAGAGACAACAATCACGGAGAGGCAAGAAAAGTTAAGTTTTTGATTGGCAATTTTATGTTCATTTTCAATAGTAAGACATTAAAAGTAATAATATAGCTAGCAGTTGTACCACTTCTACATACACGTAAAACTCTTTTTAGTTTAAAACTAAAGGTTGATGGTGGATTAGCTTGTATTAAGTGGTATCATATCAGTAATGTGTTATAATCAAATCATTGCTTTTCAGTAAGTATTTAAATTCTACTGAATAACATAAATGCTTTTGTCAAAGTTAGTTACTGACTATCCGTAATAACCATTTAAATTTTCTTGAGAAGTAAATTGTTTAAATTAACGAAATCAGGCTAACTCGATTTGTATCTTACTTTGATGCCGTTCACAAATTTCTTCTGTTCGTTCGAGTTTATGTGAAATACTATCGGTAGTGAATACCCATTGATTTTACGAGCCAACTTTTTAAAGTATGGATGTTTTTGAATCCATGTTGAATTTAAAGGAAGCATCCGTAAGCGTCTTTTGGACAATTCATTCAACAGATGCCGCTTGTCCCCTCTTCTCAATTCGTGGACCTCGAATGAATCTGCATTGGATTTGTAGGTTGGTACCGGACGTCGAACAAAATCCGAGATTTCTCTTCTGTTTCTTCTTTTAGAACCTCCATGTGGGTTCAAATCAGAGCTTGATATAAAAACTTCGTAATTTCCATCGAATTTGTCGGTAGGTTCTGGTTCTCCTGGCCAATTAATTTCAGGATCTTCCTCTGTAGATTGGTCGTTAAAGTCAAACATCGTTTGCATTTCTGGCGATTCATCTGATTTTTCCTTTGTTAATTCAGATTTTGTATCTTTCTTTGTCGTTATATATTCATCGCTACTTTCCTTTTCATTGTTCCTCGATAAAATGCCATTTATAGGAATTTTGTCTTTTTCCGAGCTTTCACTTTGTTGTTGAAAGTAATCTTGGTAATACCATAAGAAGTTAATACGCTTCGGTTTTTTTGTGGTTTGAACCTGTGAAACTTCGGGTCTGATTTTCTTCTTCTTTGGGTCAGTGTTTATATTTACATGCTCGTCGCTTTCGTAATAACCGAATTCCGTTTTCAGCAATCGTGAGGGGGTACTTTTTCCCTTTTTGACGCTTTTAGGAGCTGGAAATTCATTGCTATCATAATGTCCCAAATTGGTTATCAATAGTTGAGAAGAATTATTTTCAGTTTCATCGTTTGTTTTTTCAGATTTCTCAGACTCAGACTTCTCATCACTTTCATAATAGCCAAACTCTGTACGAAGCAATTGGGATGGTTTTTTAGTTGTTGAATATTCTTTTCGTGCATCTTTGATTGCACTTTCTTTTTTACCAGGTAACTGTTTGGAGTTACTTGGATTCTCATCGCTTTCGTAGTAGCCAAATTCTGTCCTGACAAGTTGAGGTTGGGTGGGCTTTTTATTTGTTGTTATCTGATTCTCTGAGCTTGGTTTCTTAGGCATACTCGGATCTTCATCACTTTCATAATATCCAAATTCTGTTCTAACAAGCTGTGAAGCCTTGCTGGTATTTGCTAAAGGTTCTGACTTGTTTTTCAGTTTGCTTGTATTTTCTTGACTTTCAAAATCCTCTAATTCTGTTTTGACAAACTTGGACGGTATTGGTTCGGGCGTTACAGGCTTTGATCCATTTTTTAGGTTGTTAGGATTCTCATTTTTGTAGTAGCCAAATTCTGTCTTGACAAGCTGTGAAGGCTTTCTAGTAGTTGTTACTAGAGTTTTAGGAGGGTTTCCCGATTTTTGTTTGTCTTTCGGGCTGTTTGGCTTTTCATCACTTTCGTAGTATCCAAATTCGGTTTTGACAAGTTGAGAAGACTTCGTCTGCTCCTGCTCAAGGGCTGGTTTTTCTGTTGTCGTTTCAGAAAATTGCTTTTTCTTACTTTCATTTTCTAAAGAGTCTGCCTCTCCCGTTTTATTCATGTCTTCAAAAAATGATCTTGCCATAGCCATTTGTATATCATCAGGACTTTCCGTTGTCAATGCATTGTTTGTGGGTTCTGTTTTGTCTTCATTATCACTTTGAGTAACTACACCCGTTGTGGACACAGAATTAATTATATCATCAGTTACATTAGATGGAATATTTGTAGCTTTTAGACTAGTCGATGTCGAAATATTCAAACGCTCACGCTGATGATTTAGTGTGAGTTCAATTTTTTTATCGTCACTGGGGATTTTATTTGTGCTCTGTAATTTGTCTGTGGTGTGTTCAGTTGTGCTGTCTACTGGGGATTGTGGAACCAAAGTTGTAGAAAACACTGGATATTCTGTTGCCGTAAGTATTTTATCCATATCATTGAAGGAATTATTTTGTGATACTAGAAACTCTGTTTTTCTCGTTGCATTTGGCTCTAATTTGGTTTTATTTGTACCAGTCAAATCTTCTCCCGAGTATTCCCCTTTGTAGAATACAAGATTATACATTTTGTAAGTTCTGTGCTCAGTACTATCAGTCGCTGTAGTAATTTCAATTGGGATCGCTGTGGAAAATATAGCTGGAGTAGCTTTTTCAACTATTTCACTAGTTGGAGTCCTATCTGATCTAATGCTGATAATTTTCGCAGTCACTGTAGAAGGGTCCATTGTAGAAATTTTGGTAGTCTGAATTGGTATTTCGGCTACTTGTTTAGTGACACTTGATGATGTGGTGGATTGATGTGCAAATTGAGTAGTTGTGATCTTTCCAGGAAGTGCTGAAATTACAATTTTTACTGATGAAAGGATGACTGGGGCTACCGTAGTTGGCTTGGGCAAACTAGATATGGCTTTACTAGTAACATTTTCTCCTTCATTTTCATCATAGTATCCAAGTTTCTCTTTAATTTTAAGGACCGATTCTGTAACATTGTTTGTAGTAGAGACTGGAGTTGTTTTTAAGTTGGCTTCAGTAGGATGGGAAATATTTGGCGTAGATTTTCCAGGATCATCTTCATAATAGTCTCCTATTTCAGAAATCACTAACGAAGATTTTTTTGTACTCGGGACCACCTTTTCTGTGGTTGTAGTTATGTTTCCTTTTCCAAATTTCTCATCATCGTCAATATATCCCATTTCCTCAAGTAGTCTAAGTTCCTCTGCAGCAGTTAGTTCTGCTGGGCTGGTGACACCGGGTATTGATCCGTTAGCAATGCGTTCGTGTAGACGTACCCTTGCTAAAGCTAGCGCCTCTTTAGCAGAAACAGAGTCTTGGTATTCGTCTTCTGGAGGGATCGTAGTACTGATCTCTTTTGGAGCCACTGTAGTGCCAACTTCCTCTGGACCAACTGTTGTACCGTTCTCACTAGGCCCAAAAAATATTTCAGCTGTGTGATTTGGATGTTTAGGGCTGTGTAGAATGGGAGCCACAAACTTGGTACTGGTAGCATTTTCATCTAACTCTTCGTTCCAATCATACGAATCAGGGCTAATTTCAGTAGTTGAAGTGCTGGAGTTAGGAGTATTCGTTGTTTGCTCTACGTCTGTTTTGTTAATGTATCCCAAATCTTGAAGTAATGTGAGCTCTTCTGATTCTGTTAGATTTGTTGAGTTATTGACCCCAGGAATTGATCCGTTGGCAATGCGTTTTCTTAATTGAAGTCTTGCTAAAGCTAGCACATCTTTAATAGATTCTGAGTGCGTGTACTCGTCTTCAGGTTTTGGTGTAGTACCGTCTCCATTAAAAGTCATTGGTCTTTCAGTAGTAGTAGAAGCTGTTAGAGAAGCTTTTTGGCTTTCAGGCTTTTTGTTGGGTTTTTCGATGGCGGCTACATGCTCTGTACTGTTGGCTGTCTCGTCTAATTCCGCATTCCAGTCATAGTTACTTGGGTCAGTGAGTATAGGAGTAAGGGGATCAAGGTTAACCGTATTTTGATTCCTAACTTTCTTATTAATGTATCCCAACTCTTCAAGCAGTGTAAGCTCTTCCGAATCAGATAGTTCTGTGGAGTTATTAATTCCCTCAATCGACCCATTTGCAATGCGTTCACGTAACCGTACTCTTGCCCTTGCCAGTGCTAGCACATCTTCTGTGGATGCAGAATATTCATCTTCAGGAGGATCAATGTCTTCTGAAGCCTCTGAAGTAGTATTATATTCTACAGAAGCCACGGTAGCACTGTTTTGCTGTGCATTATCGGTAGTACTATTCGGTTCTGGGGCTTTTGTACTGTAATGCGGTATTGAAGCCTCTGTTGGACTATATTCATCTGATGACTGCGTTGAATTATTTTTCTCTGGAACTGTAGTGGAAACAATTTTCACTGGAGTCGCTGTAGTAAACTGCTCCTCAGTTGTAGCATTCTCATTTGGCCCCAATGGATTTTGAGTAGTCTGGTTTTGATGACGATGTAAAATTGGTGCTACAAACTCTGTGCTGTTTGCATTCTCATCTAAATCTTCATTCCAGTCATACGTGTCAAGTCCTGAACTTGTAGAATGTAAATTAGTAGGTTTGGTATTTCCATGTGGCATTTTATTTTGCTGCACTGTGGAAATGGTCTGTAATCTTCCTTGTTTTGTAGTTGAAAAGGAAGAACTCTCCATAGAAAGCACATGTCTTTTAGTTGTCAGTTTGTTTTGATTCCCGTGATTTTTCAAGATTGCTGCCTGACCTTCTTCCGAATCAGAGTTTTCAAAATATGAAGTTGTTACTGGTCCAAATTCGAGAGATTTAGTTGTGTGATGCAGATTAGTACGTTTGGTTTCATTTTCATCTTTTTGTGATATTACTGCCAAATATTTTTCTTTAGATTCATAGCTGATTGATTTAGCTGGAATTGTTGTCACCTGTGATTTAGGCTTTCCTGATATTTGGTTCCGAAAAGTTGTCAAAGGTTTGTTATTTGAATGTACATTTTTATAGTGTATGACATTTAATGGATCCAGATTCGACGGAATGTTAGTCTTGACTTGTCTCTTACTGGTTTTGAATGCAGGATTTGTGGTCAGACGAATGTTCTGTTGTGTAGTAAATTTCTTGTGCCCCACTACAACAGCTAACACGTCTTCTTCAGAGTCTTCTTTATCCACCGAATAAGTTGAGATAAGTTGAGGTTTAGTGTTTTGAAGCAACTTATTGTGTTGTGTCGATCGGTTGTTTTGCTCTACACGTTTTCTAGCATTTGCAGCTAAAGCTTCGTTTTCTGACTCAGAGTTTTCAGAGCGTAAATTTTTTACAGAAATCAAAAGAGGGAGCATAGTTGTGTGTTCGAAATGATGTTGGGAAGAGCGGATATTTTGTTTTGCACGTTTTGCAAGGATTGCTGCTAAATCTTCCTCATCCGAGTCTTCAAAACTTATTGTACTCATCAATTTGACGTTCGCATGCATAGTTGTACGATGCAGATTGCGTTTTGTGGATAGTTTATTTTGTTCTAGTTTTGCACGATTTCTTACAGCAGCAGCTAGAGCATCTTCTTCTGAATCTAAGTTTTCAAAACTTTTTGTACTCATCAATTTGACATTCGGATGCATAGTTGTACGATGCAGATTGCGTTTTGTGGATAGTTTATTTTGTTCTAGTTTTGCACGATTTCTTGCAGCAGCAGCTCGGGCATCTTCTTCTGAATCTGAGTCTTCAAAACTTATTGTACTCATCAATTTGACGTTCGGATGCATAGTTGTACGATGCAGATTGCGTTTTGTGGATAGTTTATTTTGTTCTAGTTTTGCACGATTTCTTGCAGCAGCAGCTAGAGCATCTTCTTCTGAATCATTTTCTGGAATGTTTGACGAGCTTATGGAAGTCACATGGCTATGTTTTGATGTCTGATGTTTTAATTGTTTCCTCAAACCTGAAGCAAAAGCGTCCTCTTTGGAATCCGAATTGTCAAATAGCCGAGTTGGACTTGATGGATGCAAAGGATCTTTGACGCGAGGCTGTACAGATGAACGCGTAGCTGTCAAAGGTGTGTTATCTGAACGCAGTGTTGTCTGACTCCGCACAGATACCAGAGTTAGCGATCGCACTTTGCTTTTGCTAGCTGTTGTCTTCAGTGCGATATTTGAAATTTCTTCAACCATCTTGCTAGGTTTTACTGTAAGGAGCGAAAGGTCGTTCTGAATGGAAACTGTGGTTCTAACACTTTCTTTCATCTTTTTGGTAGTTTTTGACGGCACGTTGTAGCCCATTTTTCTCCGTTTGTTGTCGTCACAGATTTTAATAGTAATGATTTTTGTACCCCATTTTTTTCTCCTATTTTTTGGTCTTATGGCTCGTTTAGCAATTGATTTCTTTTTAGAGCTTTTCGGAGGACTACTGATTTCACTGCTGCTATTTCTTAGTAATTTTTCTTTAAATGTATATGAGTCTGCAATTTTCTGCACTCCATTATCAATGCTTTTAGTCGTGGACACCTTTATAGAAGACATACGGAAGCATTATGAACCTGAATAAAACTGCAGGAAATTTATTTTTACGTAAAATTGTACTTACTGAGTCTGATGATTCGCGATTAGAAGATGACGATATGATCACAACACATATGGTTAGCACTAAGAAAACAGACGGTTCTATTTTTAGTACATTTTTCATTGTTCTGTGTAGGTCTAGAAATTAATCAACTGTTTTCACTTTTTCACATTTTATGAAAATAATTCCAGATGCATGAAATATGAAACGTATTGTAACTAATTAAACGTGCGTCCATAGGACTTAGGAGCCATGTTTAAAAAATACTCATTCTGCAAACATCAAGGTTTAATTCCAAATTGTCATGTGTAATGGGCTTTATGCTTCATTAAAGACAGCGAAATGATTGTATGACGACGATAGAAAACAACTTTACTTGTATCTTAGCATGTTGTGAACACATTTTATTAGCATTCGATTCAAACGTATAGCGAAATAGAAACAGCCACACTATACATCGTAGTAAACAATAAGAACATTACGCAGACAAAATATTCTTACTGACAGTTAGTTGCTATTACTTAATCTAAATATTGAATCAGGAGGGTGCTCGTCAAAAAGAAAAAAAAGCATTAATCTTTGTCGTTCATAGACAATCTATAAACAATTATCCAGTCAGTAACAATGCAATAAGCAATTTTTGAAACCAAATATTTATACAGCTTCAAAATTTGATCGACCACCACTGTCTATAATACTAGTCAACTAGTCACTATAAATTATCAGTCAACAAGGTGAAGTGAGATGTAAAATAAGAATACGACTGGGCAGACTGGAGGGTTATGAATCAATCTGTTAGTTTATATTGCTATAGTTAGTCAGGCTTAAGTAAGAACCGCGTAAAATATTATAAATATTTAACTGAGACTAAAATATCATTAAAAGAATAGTTAGAGGTCAGTGATTTTGAAAGCAGAAAATAAGTAAATCTAAATGTAAAACAATAGGGACAATCAAACTCATTAAAAAAATATCAAACCAAATGGTGATAAATTGAGCCCCTTCAGACCATGAATTTGACCAAATTTAAAAACCATGATAAATGAAACAAATGATAAAAAATTACAAGCAGTTCTTCAGCATTTCCACTCGGTAAGAGTAAAAGCCTAAAACAATTTCAGGAATTCTTTTAACAGCAATTGAGGCGGGAACAAGTTCTGCATTTTCTGCTTCTTTCCATTTGACTAAAAAACAAATCTCGTTGTATCGATCAGTAAACCCCATAATTCCTTCAGCTGTATATCCTAAGTCGAATCCATTTGGTTGGACAGGTGTTTCAATGTGGGCTCCAGACTTTCCTATCACTTTATTTGTTTTTCCGTTTTTCTGAAATCCAAAATTAAAATGAGTGTCAAAAGAATTTACTTTACACATTCACAAATCTGACAACTGACGATTTTAGACAATTAGTAGTTTGTATTTCACTTAATAAATGAACACATGTATGGAAACGAAAGGATTGTGGAGTGGAAAGTACCTTACTTTTTTCTTATTCACGGGCGAATCCTGTCCTTTTAAAGCACTGGACAAACTTGAAGCCAACACATGGGACCCCAAATTGATGCTAAGATTAACATCATCAGTTCTAACCTGCCCTTTTAATACTTCAGTTTCAGTAGGATTCGAATTTTCTTGTGGCGATAGATGAAGTTGAGATCCATTGTCGGCCCTTGAAGTCACCGAAGTGGTTGGCAATATTTCATAAGATTCCAAGTTCTCTGAAACAATGTAAACCATGTACATTAAACGATTTACTATCAAGTTCATCGATACATTCCGCATTATTTAAATTAAAATCTACATTGATATTATGTGTCTTTATCTCTGTAACCAAGAACTGGATGTCCCAGTATGAAGAATCGATTGCACATAGCTAACTGACAAACTAGAAAATTAAAAATTTACCTGCTAAATGCATTTGAATATTTCCATCCTCACTAACTGCTTGAGAATCACTACGACTTTCAGTGGTAAAAAATAGTCCATCCTTTTCGTTATTATTATGACTAGACGCGGGCGATTGCTCGACGTCCTCCTCGTGGTTTTCCGCAACCACCCGAATGCGTTTCGGATCAGGAGCACTGGTATGCACTTCAATTATTGAAGCTACATCATCTATATCTACAAAAGCAAATGGCGGCATTCCAGAATCCTGGCCACTTGCCCCGTTCAAATTACTAGGGTCTGTTTTGGGCAGAATGTATCTACACTTTCGTGCAGGAGATTTCTGTGCCTTGCATTTATTAGGCTTATTAGTAGTCACAGTAGGCGGCATTCGAATTGGAGTGTCTAGAATGGTGGTGCAGCGTTGATTTACAAGCCGCGATCTGTGTATGCATTGGAAAAAAAGAAAAAGTCTCAGGGTCTGGGTTATGATATAAATACAAAATTGTGTTGCGAATGGCAAAATATAGAAGAGGGATAAATGGGGCATATGCAGAATGCAGACTGTTACTTATTCACCTTATCCTGCCCACTGAAAATTTTCTTTTTCGACTGCCCAGAAATCCCTTTTCAGGTGTAGGCGTTCCACATCTTAATTTTTTCACAGGATCGTCTTGGGCACTTTTCCCAGGATTCACATTCTTTGTTGCTCCAGATTCACATGGTGATGATGGAGAGACAATAGTCCCTTCTGATTCATCCACATGCGAATATGGACTTTTTGCACTGTTAGTAAATGTTTCAGTTTTAGAAGGCATGATTCTTAGAAATATTAAATATTCTTTTTATTTCACTTCACAGCTAACAGCTACTATCAAAACAGTAAACAGACGGGTAAGGTTGAGAACTGAAAATCCAATAAAATTAACTACGGTGCAATTGCAAAACCGATTTCACTATTCCCAGCTGATTTTACTTTTAATTACATTTTGCTTTGAAGTTCTCAATGAAAAATAGTTCGTTGACTGACTGAGTTTTTTTGTGTTTGTCAGCTCAATCTATTTGCATGCTATGATTGATAAATTGCAATAATATATGCTACGTCGAAAGAATTTTTCTTGTGTGGCGTTGCGCTGTAATCCCGAATTGTTTACATTTATAAATGCTATGAGGGCAGGACCAAAATGTCTCATGTGACAATTTATATCATATGGGCAATTTGGGCATGAAGGAAACACAGTAGAAATTCGCTTATGTATTATTTCTTGAAAATGTTTATCAACTAACAAAATAAATATCTGTGTGAACAATAGATAAACGATTCTTGTAGCATAATATGCAAGTATGAAGTTTATGTTTTTGTGGGTTTGCCCTATCTGTATTCATATCGACTGAATTTGCATCCACATATTTTCTCATATAGTGAAAAGGGAAGTATACTTTTGTCAAAACTAATGAAATCTTTTTGCTAAGGAATACTTAAAATGCAGCCTGCATAGTCCTATTTACAAGTTTCTGATATTCTTAATTATAGGCGTTAGAGAATTTATTCCTGTTCGCCGCTTAGCAATATTAGTGTAGGGATCAGCAGATCGGTTATTTTGTATTCAATATTATCACATCACCATGTTTCAGTCAACTTGGAAGATTTGTATATGTTTGGACTTTAAACACTCATTCACTTAATTCATTAGTAAAATACACAAATATCATAATCTTTGGATTTATTTGATTACAGTGTATAGTTGAATCCACCGTTAGAAGCGCATGTAATAAGATACACTCCGACCCAAAAAAGCTTTGGGTACCTAGATTTTTGAGTATACAAAAAACCACGGAAGCGGAGGTAATTTTCAGGCATTACTTTACTATTACCACTAATATTTCAATGATAACTATTATTAATACAAATTCCAACGAGGGCAGAGGAGTTCTAATCATACGATTTTAAAACTGTTTTCAGTAGGATAGGACTCTAGCTACGTGTGCTGCAAAACTTGTCGCAATCAGTTTCGTACATTTTGAGAAATTACCAAAAATAGAAAAAAATCGCTGATTCTCGCTGCACATTTCCAGGGAATCAAAAATTGCAAAGCTTTTTTCGGTACATTAAAAAAATTTTTTGAGAATTTCTCGTCAACCTTTCATCCGATCGGGATGAAACTTGGCATGTATGCGTTGCTTATTTGTAGTACCATAATGCATGAAAACTATCTTCTTTGCTTCCCTTTCTGACTTTCTGTACAGTATACCCTGAAAATCTAGGTGCAAAGTTTTTTTTTGGTCGGAGTTTAACTGATATTATAGTTAACTAACATTATTTCTTATAACCACGCGCACTTGTACTTTTCATTTCGCACCAAGTTTTATAATGTTTCCAATTGGCAAGTTACAATGTATGGAAAACTATTTACCATCCCATCTTCAATATTTAATGGTCTAACTCCCCAAGTACGATAAAAAAATATTCCGAGGCCCACAAGATTTTAAAAATCATATCACAAAATTAATAAAATGCTATTTCAATAAATCTTAGATTTTAAGCTTTGTGTGTACACATTTTTTCCATTTAGTGAAATTTTTGACATGTCATTTATTAGATACTCAAAAATTTATTCTGCAACTGCCGTTGTAGAAGAAGAATTTGGAACGCTTGGAAGGCTAGAACAAATTTCAGTTTTGTACACATACTTCAGGGTCTTGCTATTTTGTATTGAGTTGAGCGTTGGGTGCGGAAAAATTACGTTGATTGGACCGATTTGATAATCCGTAATAATGTAGGGCCAACCAGATTAACCATCCATCTATTAATCATTTCAGATACATTGAAGATTATCAGAGCTTAAATCAAGTTAGTTTTATAATGAAGTCAAAAGTACATTGCGCCACGTTATTATAGTATATAGGATATAGAATGGAAAATA
>Ga0210040_10001779_pt1 | contig 31779 bp, 18 predicted proteins | sample CryGeyCG12114_NA_FD_185462 | JGI IMG/M metagenome (GOLD analysis project Ga0210040, IMG submission 185462) | Groundwater microbial communities from aquifer - Crystal Geyser CG19_WC_8/21/14_NA (SPAdes) (version 2) | ecosystem: Environmental > Aquatic > Deep subsurface > Groundwater | place: USA...
AAAAACGCGTACTAAAAACCCCTGCCCCCGAAAAAACACCAAAACAACCTTTTTTAAGTAACCGCGAACGGGAAATAATTAAATTAGTAGCCCAAGGGTATAGCAGCAAGTTAATTGCCGACCAATTATATATCAGTTTTCATACGGTTAATACCCATCGGCGGAATATTATTGAAAAAACCCGTAGCAAAAATGCCAGCGGCCTGGTTCAGTTTGCCATTAATAACCGCATTATCTGATATTTATAAAATAAGATGATCGGGAATTATTTCATTTTATATATCACCTACTCATTAAAATTTAAGAATCAGTAAGATGAAAAAGATTTTAGTATTAATGGAGCTAGGCTGTATTGTTGCTGTTATTGCTACTATTTTTATACTATCCATGGCGTATACCAAAAGTCATCAGCAATATAATTATGTAAATAGCGCCAAAGAAAATAAAGCTATTACCCACTTTACTAAAGTAAGTAATAGCTTTATCCAGGGTAAATCTTAAAATAACAGGTTAAGTAGCTTAGCTATTAATAATTGATGTTACGCAAATAGTTATAAGATATCTATTTTAAGGTATTATAGTTCACATGTGTCATTCAGGAGGAAACTATTTAGCAGATAACCAAATAGTTTCCTCCTGAATGACACATGTGAGTTGATTAAATTTATAATATCTTGACTTTTGCGTAACATCAATTAATAATCTGAGTAATCTGCTGGATGCATAAAAATGGTTTCGTTTCTGGCTACGTTATTTTTGTATTCCGGCTTACCCGATAAGGTTTTCCAGGCCGGATCGCTGCTAAACGATTTCCATTTTTCATCCCGTACCGCCCGATTCTCAAAGGTAGTTAAGTACATGAGGTTCGGCATACGGCTACCGGCAATTACTTCGCCGTAAAAAACGGCATTAAACCCTAATCTTTTAAATATATCTATTTCGCCGCCTTGGTTAAACATTTGTACTTTGTTTTGGTATATTTTTTCGGTGTGGCCTTCGTAGCTACGTAATTCGTATATCCGTTCGGCCTTCGGGCCCTTTAAGTTCGGCAATCCCATCTGAGGGTTTAATTCAAAGGCTTGTATTACAATGCTTTCCATGCGAGAATAAGGCGGATTGGTATAAGGCGCATCTATATAATCCTGACCGGCTTGGGCATATTGTTTATCTTTCAGGAGTGTCTGTGGCAATTTGGTTAATTGATCCAGGGATTTCATGGGCACCAACACGTATATTTTTTTGGTGCGGGCGGTATCGTTCGAAACCGGTTTAAAAACGCCAACTTTACTTATTCCGGCGCGGTGCAAAGCCGGCAAATAGGCATTTTTAAGGTAATTATCTACCCGATCTTCCTGTTCTTTGTTTTTTAGCTGGTAAACTTTTAATTCGTAGAACTCCCGGGCAGGAGCGCTCAGGGCGGGCAAAGCCACGGCCAGCAAATGCAAAACTATTAAATTCAAAAAGAATAGTTTTAGTTTACTCTTTCCTGATTCATTAAAATTTTTCTTCATACATTCTTTCCCTTTTTTAAATTATAAAAGTTAATTTTTGCTTAGCAAAACTAAGTAAAGTTTGGATTTATCCTAGGCAACAGAAAATTTAATTTAATTTTTTTCCTTTAAAGTTAAAAGCAGTTTTTTACCCCCATCAGGCACGTTATCGACTAGCTGTTACAATCAATAACCTATCAAAAATAGAAGCAGTTTGTGCCTGTTAAAGATTTAGCGCAAGATAAATCAATCTTGAACCTTTAATTTTTAAAGCGCTTTTCCAAACTATCTTTCTAAATAAAAAGAAGTCATTTTAAATTATTTAAAATGTTTTGCAGGCTCAATCGTCTATCTCTCTAAAACTATATTTTTGGTAACAGCCCTAATGCCCGCCGATAAAAACAGCCGCATCATACAAACTATTAAGTTGTATGGCAAGGGATTACTGGGCTTTATTCGGAAAAGGATGAAAAACGATGCAGATGCCGAAGTATTATACCGGATGTATGATACCAATTAAGTGCCCTGGTAAATGCCGAACCTATTGAACAAACGGGCGCCTGACTCTACCGGATGGCTCGGAATAAAATAATTGATAAGCATAAAAAGACATCGGAGGAATATTTAGTAATCATGTAAATATTTTATACTTTCTAATAGTAAATTTCGATCAGCGATTCAACTCTAACTCATTGTTGTCATTCAGGAGGAAACTATTTGGCTAGCTGCTAAATAGTTTCCTCCTGAATGACAAATGTAAATAGCAATTAACAAAAATGAATGTTTATCCAGCTGCTGCGTAACATCAGTTATTAAGTATTTGCAAAGTTTTACTGTCTTTTGTTCCATCAAAAAATTTAGTTAATACTAATTCAAAAATAGGGTCAGTATTAGGCAGCGCAGAAAATAAGGTCATAGATGATTTTAACTTTAAATCGTCCGGACTTCCAAATACTTTGGTAGCATTATTACTCTCTAACTTAAGCAATTCGTTACTGATGCGCACTAGTCTGCTACATAAAACCGGGTGCTTTATAAATTCTTCTGCTTCATGAAGGTCTTTTATAGCATAAAATTGAGAAGTAGAACTAAATCCCAAGCCTTGTATCTGAGGAAAAATATACCACATCCAATGGCTTTGTTTTCTGCCATTCCTGACTTCTGCTAAGGCAATTTCATAGTCCTCTTTCTGCGCGTCAATAAACCTTTGTAAGTTGTAATCACTGGCCATACTATACTGTAAATTTTAATAACTGCTATGTTCAAGGCTAAAAAGCTTCAAGGCTTTTTAGTTATTGTTGGGCACTATTTTCTTTCCTTTATAAGTAAAATTAAATCTGTTAAATGGGTATATATCACAATGGGTACTATTACAGCGGGAAGAAGAATAAATGGGAAATAGTTTATTGCCTTATTAGGTTGCTCAAACCCGAATTGCTGAAAAGGGAGTTCAGATGAAAGGATTCCATTTACTAAAATTAAAAGAACTAAACAGAAACAAACCAAATTCCATAAAATCAATAAGCTATTACTTGCTCTTTTTGCAAGCAATAATATTCCAACTATTGGCGCTGTAAGTCCCGCCACTATATCAAAGTTCCTTCCCTCAAAAGTCATCAACTCTGGTACCATTCTATATATAAAAAGGTAGAAGAGAACAATCTCTACAGGTATTCTTACTGTATGAAGAAAGGTGCTTGCTGTTTTATTTCTATCTTTTAATAATTCTTTTCGATACTTAGGCAAAAGTCCTACTACAATCATGATTGTGGCTGGCAATAAAACTAAGGCAAATCTTGGAGGAAGAGTATTTGTAACTTGATAAAACCCTGTTACTGCTAACAGAGATTGCAGAAAACTCCATATAATGAGTCCAGCAAGCAACTTTTTTCTTTTACCATTGGCATAATAAAACATTAAAACTGTTACTCCTACTGTTAGTAAGAATAACAAATTTAACCAGTTTGGTAATTCTTTAATCATATTATTGTTTTAAATAACGCCCAACTCCCAGATAACAGGCGTTATTCCGGTTATCGGTACTATCTATAGCGTCAATATTTATAGTTAACTCCGTAACAGTATATCATTTAATCGATGATCTCACTTCTATACTTTGTAAATAAAGCAGTAAAATTGCAAAGCAGCGGCTTAACGCATTAAAATTCTGAAAAAACAGCAATAAACAGCTAATAGCCAGCTATTAATAGCTAACCTGTAATCATAACTGGCGCATCACCTGAATAGGTTTACCATGCCACTCCGGGAATAGAAGGCTTTCTTTCTGAATCTTTAAATGTTTAGTAGCTACTTCACTAAAAACACTGCGGAAGTCCGTTGTCACCGGTAAGTCGCGGCCGTCTTCCAGGTTTTCTAGGGCCAACTCCGGCACCTGGCCGTGCACCAAACCGCCATTTACCTGATTGCCCAATATAAACATACAAGAACCCCGGCCGTGATCGGTACCGTTGCTGCCGTTCTGTTGCACGGTGCGGCCAAACTCTGTCATGGTCATTACTTGTAAATCGTCGTGGTAAACTTCTAAGTCTTGCCAGAAGGCGGCAATGCTTTGGCTTAAATCGTTAACGTTCCGGGCAAAGGTACCTTGGGCGGTGCCCTGGTTATAGTGGGTATCCCAACCGCCCATTTCGGCAAAAGCTACTTCCAGCCCCACGTCCATTTTAATTAATTGGGCAATTTGTTTAAGCGAATTACCTAAGGCACTATTCGGATAAACGGCGTTATTAGCCGGTTTGTAATTTTTAGTATTAACGTTGCTTAACATTTTCACGGCCTCAAAACTTTCTTTGCCCGTGCGGTTCAGCAGCGAAGAAGCCGTTTGGTCGTATAAATCTTCAAAACTTTTAGCCGCCACCTGCGCTGCGAGGGGATTACCACGCATCTGAATGGAAAAATCCTGCAGGTTACTAATGGCAATGGCGGCATTAGTACCGTAAAAAGAACGAGGTAAGGAAGAAGTCATGCTGACGGCCTGAAAAGGCGTGGCCGCTTCGTGGCCCAGCAAACCCACCGCCCGGTTAAGCCATCCGCTGGCCGTACCTTTCTGAAACGGCGTGCCGGCTTCCATGTAATCCTGCGCATCGAAATGCGAACGCGTTGGGTTGGGCGAACCAACGCCGTGCACAATCGCCAAGCGCTTTTCCTGAAACAGAGGTTCAAAAGCCCGCATAGCCGGGTGCAAACCAAAACGACCGTCCAAATCGATTAAAGCATTGGCTGCTGCTTTAGCCGCCGACATAGACAAGGTTGGCCGGGCTTGCTGCAAATAAGGGTCGGTAAAAGGATTCACCGCCATTAACCCGTCCATGGCCCCGCGCTGAAATATAGTAACTAATATTTTATTCTTTTTATATGGCGCTACTATTTTAGGGCCGTTGGCAGCTTGAGCAATAAAATTGGGTACCCCACCCAAACCGGCGGCAAACAGCGCCAGGGCGCCGGACTTCAGAAAACCTCTTCTGGTGGTCATAATTGTAAATTTGCTTTGGGCGAACTTAAATTTTTTGATTTTTTATACTAGCCTTTACCGGCGCTGAAACTCCGGTGAACCCAGAATAATGCCTACTACCTGCGCCAGCATGGCATTTTGCCCAATTGCTAAAGGCATTTGCCCGGCCACGCTATTTTTTTGGCCCACTTTCTTAGAGCTAGATTTTTCTTTTACTTTTTTCTCAGTGCCCATAACTGCCATTGCTATTTGTTCATCCGGAGCCACGGAATTATTGTCGTTAATAGGAGTTATTTTCTCCGTGGCTGCTTTTACTTTTTGCCCAAAATGAGGATCGTTCAGGGCCGGCGAGAGCCTTTTAATAGTTGCTTCCAGGTTGCGTTCGGGCATTAGTAATTTACTATAAATAGCCAGCGCGGCTTCGGCACTTTCGGGTTCCCGGTTTTGGTTTAGGGCGGGCAGGTTTAAAGTAATGCCGGGTATTTGTCCGGCGGCCAAAGCCAAACCAAAGTTCATCCGGTAAAGCAAAGAGCCGGTATTAATCCAGTATTTTCCCTGGTCGGGGAAACCGGTGGGCGCCTGGTAATAATACATTTTTTCGCCCATTTTGGTAATCCAGGAATTAAGCGCAAAAGGCGCTTGTACGGTAGCATTCAGGCTGCGCACCGAACTAATAGCCAGCTCGAAAGGCGATTTTGTTTTTTCCCGCAGGGCTTCCGGACGCCAGAATTCCGGCGCCGAAACCATGGTGATTAAAACCTGGCTAATATCGCCATTCTGCTCGGTAAAGATTTGGGCCATTTTATCGATCAGGCTCTGGGGCGGATTATCGCTTACAAAACGGGTGGCCAGTTTGGTAGAAATAAACCGGGCGGTAGCCGGATGCTGCGCCAGCATTTGCAGCAGTTGAACGCCTTCTTCATAACCACCATTTGCCGGAAACTTAGTACCCAGTACAATTTTTTCGTTTTTATCGTGTTTATTAGCCGCAAACAAAAAGTCTTCTTCCAGCACAAATCCTTTTTTGTTTAAATTATTAACGGTTCTGAGATTGGCCTGCCGCCCACCCATTTGGTCCTGCCCTAATCTGGCAACGGGCCTAATGGTCCAGCCGGTCAGGACGCGGGCGGCTTGGGTTACATCGGTTTGGGTATAACCGCCGTCTACGCCCAGGGTGTGGAGTTCCATTACTTCCCGTGCGTAGTTTTCGTTTAGTCCGGCGGCATTTCTTATCTTCTTTATTTTGGCGGCCGAGCTCTTGGCCATGCCCGCGGTATCGGGCATAGAGCCGGGCATTAAGGGCAGGGCTTGGTTTTGATTAGTTAGGGGCATGGCTGACCTAGTTTTAGTGGCGCCGGTACTCTTAAAATTATCGAGGTAAGTTAGCATGGCTGGCGATTTGGCCGTAGCGATTAAAATATTTTGGAAAGGACCGAGTGCATGAGGCCGGATTACATCGCGTTCGTAGCTCGTAATATAAGGCGAGCAGTCGTTATCCGTGAGCGATACATTAAAGTGGTTAAACCAAAAGCTCGTCAGCATTTCTTGCAATTGATTCTCGGAATACGCGGCCCGTAGTATTTTTTGGCTAATTAATTCGCGGTACAATTCGGCTGGGGGTTTAAATCCTTTTTGCGCCATGTAGGCCGCTAGTTGTTGCTGATACTGTTGGCGAGTAGCATTATCTTGGGCTTTTCGGTCGCGGATATCTGGGCTGATGACGCCTTCTTTAATGGCCAGGGCTAATACCTGGTTATTGCGGGGAAAGGTTTGCACCATTTGCGCATTCGTCATTTTAAGCGTTGAGTATTTTTCTAGCAGGGGCTGCAAGGTATTATCCGGCAAATCGGCTTTTAGTTGCTGCCAAAACCATTGTTCCGGTCCCATTTTTACCAGTTCGTCTAGTTGGCCGGGCCGGGCGCCAAAAGTAAAACGCCCCAGCAAATGTGCGGCGGCCTGGCGTTTGGTGAGGCCTGCTTCTTGGTAAGGAAAATTTATATTTTTAAGCGGGGGCGTTTTTTCGGGCGTAAAAGCAGCACTCACCCAACCACCAAACGAGATTAGTAAAATTAAACCAGCATGGATAAACCGACTTTTCATACGCTTGCTAATTAATTCAGGTAAAACATCTTGCCGGCCTTTGCTTTACAACTCCCACTCGCTAAAGGATGATGTGAATATAACGGCTTAAAACCGACTTATTGCTTTATGATTGATTGTAGAAAGGGTGTTTGGTTTAATGAGCGGATTAAAATACTACAAAATTTAATTTTATAGCAGTTTGCTCTGTTAGTTGTTAGCTCTGCCGTATACCAGACAGCTTATAAATTAAGAAAAATATTGCAAAATTAATAACATTTTGATTCAATGCTTTTCAATGTATTGGCAAGGAACATCAAGAATAGAATATTAGCTGCTATTTAGCATTGAATATAATAATTCTTCCTGAAGGAAATATGCAATAAGCCGCAGTACAAGCAGTTAATTTTTTTTTTATAGAGAAACAAAGTATAATGGGTAAAATAAATTTTAAATATTGTAAATGTAATTATGTTGAGCTATTTCTCCCATTCTATCCTTATTTCATCAAACTCGTTTGAAGATTCACATGCAATCTGCCAATCAATTATAGCTTGAGGTGTAGGTACATTAAGAGTAGTATAGTATTGCTTTAACTTAAAAGTTAAATTAGCACTATATTTTCTTTGAAGTAAACGAGTTCCAAAATCACTTTCTTCAGTAAGATCAGTGAGATTAGTTTCTTTTAACAAATATTCAAGACCAATAAGAATATCTGACAAAGTTGTTTGGCTTATTAAATCTGAATTTCGCTCAACAACATTGCCTATTGTATCTAAAGCTATAGCCAATGTATCAGGTATTCGCCACTTTATTTGTTGACTCAAAAGTTGTAATAGTTGTTCAATATCAATTTTGGAATAATTTTGCTTATGTAACTTAATTATTTTCAAAATGGCTCTTGCTGCATCTAATAGCAGATTCTGCCTTTTAGATGCAAAAGCATTCTCAATTAGATAAAATATTCCTTTTATATCAGCTGCCAAAATAGTTGTAAAAGCAACTTTTGCTTGTAAGTTAGGAACTCCAAATTCTTTTAGTTTATCAATAAGATTTTTTAATTTGGTGTTATCATCACTTTTTTCAAATAAATCTGGGTGAGTTTCAATGACTATAGAAATGATACTATTAACATGTTCAAAGCGGGCAATAAATTCTTCTGCAATTGAACCAAATAATGTGTTTGTATTATTTCTTAAATATAATTTATCTGAATTCCACCAATCAAGTATCTTATTATAAATAGTTAGGATTTCTTCATTTGTCCACTCCAAGTTCGGGAATAAGGAACGATTCATGCCATTAAGAATATCTTTACAAAGCGGTATCTCACCGTTAGTTATTCCAATACTCTTTTCATTATTAGTTTGTAGATTTTGAATAGGAAAAGATGAATCTAAAATATATTTCTTAAAAACTGATTTTGGATCAATTCTTTTTGGGTGAGGTAAATTTATAAAGCTACAATTGTAATAGGCAGTATCTTTTGGAAACCCTGTATTTAAATCAGGGTGTAACCACAGAAGCTCTCCAAAAGCTTTTTGCTGGTTTTTATTTAAAAGATTTAATTCATTTAACGTTCCTAACCTGAAAATTGCACGTTTTCTTTTTGATCCTGTCTTCTGGGCAACCAAAAGTAAATCATCTACAACGTCTTTGCTTATTTTGATTTTGTATTTATCAAATCTTTCTTTTGTAATATCTAAAATTTGAAAAGGATCCAAAAATGGTTCAGCTCCTAAATCCCTTTCATCTAATAATGGAAATGCTAAAAAGGGAACAAACATTTTTGCTTTCAATTCCAATGAACAAGAATTAAGCAGTCTAATTAGTAGATGAGAGACTCCTCTAAAATTCTGTTTTTTTTCTGAAAGATAAAGGACCTTTAAAAAAATTAGTATTTTAAATTTACTTTCATCAGAACATTTAACACAGAGGCGAGACAAAATTTCAGGTATGATATAAGTTTGTTTTTCTGTATTTTCTTTTTGTAGTTCCTCAAAAGCTACAAAATAACGTTCGATTAAATATTCTACTTCTTTTGAGTCTTTTTGTAGAATAAATTGTCGTGTAAAAATTGTATCTACCACTTGTGCATTACCTAATCTAAATATTGAAGCAAGAGCCCAATGAGGAGAATAAAATGATATACGCTTGGCAGCACCCTCAACCATGTTTTTTTCTATTGAAATATCCGAAATTCTGAATGGCATTGCAATCTCCTCAACAAAACGTAAAAAGGCGTATCCAGTTAAAGTATCCTTATCACTAGCAGATATTCTATAGGTTGAAGAGGTTCTATTGATATCAAATGCACTTTTTTTAAGTACTAAGGATTTGCTTTCTAGCTCAAATTCTAACTTAATTCGAAAAAGTTTATATTCATTGTAAGGATCGCTTTCAAATTGTGTAAGATATCTCTCCCTATCTTGGAAAACCTTATGATCAACTTTGTTAACGGTATTGTTAATTCCTGATTTAATAATCCTTGCAAGGAATATTACATATGCTTCTTGGGAAACCCAGGTATAATCATTTACAACAGGGGAAAGGTTTAGACGATTACGGATAAAAGTTAATGACCTTTCCAAAATTCTTTCTGCTTCCTCAATTTTTCCAATTTCAGCAAGTAAACCGGCACGTTTACATTCCCAATAAGGTAATGAGCTATTTTCTGGCCATTCTGTTAATTTATTTTGAAGTTGAGAAATGTTGTTATTAAAAAGTGCTTGTAAAGATTGTTCATAATAAAACCTAGCTGTTTGTTCAGGTGATAGATCTCTTAAGTAACTTTCAAGTAAATTTTGCAAAGTAAGCCACTTATCTTGAAAGTTTTCTTCGCGGTAATAACGTAATAGAGCAAATTGTAATTCAAGCCACTTCTCTTTGATATCTTTAATAGAATGTGTCTCCGAAATTCCATTTTCATTAATTGAAGTAATTTTATTATTTATGAATTCGTATTGATTTAAAATATTTTCAATTAAAGGAACAAAATTATTAAATAATGGGCATAAGCATTTTTCTAGACGCCAATTCAATTCATGCCAGAAATGGATATCAAGTGAAAGATTGGATTTTTCAAGCTTATCTATGCGGTTTATAATATGATTAGTGTATTTCCATAATGTTTCCCTTTTGTCTTCAGATAGAATAAGCCAATTTGGAAATTTTAATCTTTCATTTTCCCAATTTTCTACGATTTCCTTAATACTATCTTCATTGTAATTACCCACAAATGGAATTTTATTGCCAGGCCAATTTAAATTGTTGCCTTTTTTCTTTGCAGACTCAAGAAAGCTTAAAAATAAAACTAATGCATTTTGGTGGCTATTTTTATCTTCAAAATTTACAAATTTGGAGAAATCAACTAGGACTATGTTCTTAGATTCTAATAGCTTTTTCTTAGCATCAGATAGGCTCAATAAACCAACTAAATAAATTTTAGGAGAATTTTCTTTGCTCAAATTATCATTAATCCATCCTATCCAATGTAGAAAGTTAGGATCATCGCCTGAAAACCCAATTAAACAGAGAGTGTTCTCCAGAAGTGATTGTTGGACAGTATTAACAAAAGGAGCAAAATATTTCGGATATGTGCGGTAATCTTCCTCTGTAACAATTAGAGGTCGTTCAAACGGAAAGCTACCATGTAATTTAATAATTCTTGGTCTTTCAGCGTAAATAAGGTCTTGTTTATTTACAACTACATCAAATTTTTGATTGATGATGAATTCGCGGGAACGTTCCAGCAAAGTGTCATAATTTGTTGTAAATATATCTGACCAAGGTAATTCTAACAATCTGACATGTAATTCTGATGGTTCGTATTCTTTATCAGGAATATATTCTCTCATCATTTGATCTAAAACTGGCCTTCCGAAAGCTGCCTCAACTTCATTAGCTAATTTCATAACGTTTAGATAACGTTCTTTCTCATTAGGTCTGCGTCCGTAAATCTTTTCATAAAATATATCCCCTAACTGGTTCCAATCTGGTATATCTCTTTTTGTTGGATCACTTTTTTTTGCATTCTTACTAAATCCTGATCCAACCATTACAGCAGCATGTCCAGACCATAGCCGTTCCGCTATTTCTAATAAATAACTACTAATTTCAATGGGGATATTTTCCATAAGAAATTTACTTATAAGATAAAAAATTAACCTTTATAATATTTAGTTGCAGTAAGATATTTCCTGTTTTTCATACTTAATGAAATTAACAAAGCAGAAAATCAACGCGAGAAAATAGAAGTATTGAAAAAGTTATTTGTTTTAACAGTACATTGTAAATCGATTTGCTAATTATTTTATCTTTATAAACAGCTCTTAACTCGCAAGCTTTTGCAATTATATTTACTAAATATTACTAGGCAGCTACTGTTAGGTAAATAACATTCTAAATTATTAGCACTTCGTACAGATAAATTATCTAATAATAATTACAAGTTTTTAAAGGCTTTACAATTTTTACAAAGCTTATTAAATAGCATTGTAAAGATTATCAACCTACTTACCCATTCCTCAAAACTTATAACTATAGCCCACCCGGATAACCTGGGTTTCGTAATAGTCGGTGCTGGTGTAGCCGAAGCCGGCGCCCTGGATTTCTCTTTTAATTACCATGGTATTTAACAAATCGGTGGCATTCAGGAATAACTCGCCTTTGTTTTGGGGCAGCGTTTTTTTAACGCCCAGGTCTAAAGAAAACCGGCTACTAATTTTACCCTGTGGTATAAGGTCGGGAGCCAGGTAAATGGCGGTAAGCTGAGCCTCCAGGTTTTTCGGCAACCGGAAGGTGTTATTCAGTTTCAGGTTACCCGAAAATATTTCCTGTTTTGGGGCCGTAAACAGGTGCAGCACCGGGTATTTATTTTCGACGGTAAAGCCGTTAATCTGGTTATAATACCCATTCAGGTTCAGGTTAAAAGAATATTTTTTCGTTACTTCCTGGGTGAGGGTAGCTTCGAGGCCGGTGTTGTTGCTTTTGCCTATATTCTGGAAAATGGCGTAAATTAAATTACTGCCGGGTACAATGCTGGAAATACGGGTAATGGTATGGTCGGCAAAACGGTGGTAAGCAGCGGTGTAAAAATATCCGTCGGCCCAACTGGTTTTGTAGCCAGCTTCGAGTAAGTTCGTAAACTGCGGCCGCAGCTCCGGATTACCCACTTTAATAATTTCAGCATCGTCGTATTTCGGAAAAATCCGGATATCTACTTCATTTGGCCGATCGACGCGGCGGTTATAAAACAAAGATATTTTATTCAGGTCGTTTAGTTTATAGGCCAGGCGCACGTTGGGAAACGGTTGCGTATAGTGGTAACCGTTGGTTTTGTAAGTGGGGTGGTTTGGGTTTACTTCGTACTGCAAATCCACGTATTCCAGGCGCAAACCAAGTTCGGCTTCGTATTTTGGGTTTTCGAAAACATAGTTGCCGTACAATGCCGGAATAATTTCTTTGTAAGTGGCCCACCCGCCGGCATTTACATCTAAAGGCGAGTTTAGCTCCGGGAAAAACTGCATGTTGGTGGGTATGTTTCGCTGACGGAGTTTAAAACCGCCTTCTAAACGGCCGTATTTCAAAGGTTTTATATAATCGAGGTTAAAGTCGGCTACGTGTTCGTCGGATAATAATTTAAAAGCATCTTTACCGGTGTAGGTGGGTAAAATATTATCAAAAAAGTATTTCTCGTCTTCGCGGTGAAAAGTGTAGTTAAAACCCGCGTTTAGTAAATGCCCGGCTTGGACAAATTTATACTGGTAAGCGGCCGAAGCCACCACCGTGGTTTTAAGTTCATCTTCCAGAAATTGCCACAAGCGTAAGCGTTCGGATAAGTTGGCGTTGAAAAATGGCTCGTCGCCACGGTCAATTATTTTTTCGCTGCCGTACAAACCCGACACGGTTAAGGTATTTTGGGCATCCATGTTCCAATCGAGGCCGGATTTTAAGGTCAGAAAACCGGTGTTGCGGTTCCGTTTGGTTTGCTGCTGAATAATAGTGCCGTCATCGTAAGTTCGGGTTACAAATTCGTTTTTGTTCAGGGTTTGGGTGTACAGGTAATCGCCCTGAAAAAAAGCGTTGATTTTATTTTGCCGGTAGTTCAGCGCTAACGACGGGTTTATTTTGGGTGTGGCCTGGTACTGGGGCCGGATGGTGGGCAAATTTTCGGATCTTTCCCACAAAGCGCCCAAACCGGTGGTAAAACCAATTTTGCCGTTAAAGCCTTCTTGTTTATTTGTTTTGTAAAGAATATTAATAATACCGGCATTGCCGTTGGCATCGTATTTAGCCGAAGGATTATTGATTATCTCGATTTTATCAATAGCCGAAGCCGGAATATTATCGAGCCCGGTTTGGCTACCAAAGCCCGTTAAGCCGGTTTGCTTGCCATCGATTAACACAATTACTTGGTCGCTGCCCCGGAGCTGCACTTTGCCGTCCTGTACCCTAACACCGGGTAAGTTTTGCATGGCCTGTAGCACCGAACCTCCGTTTTGACTAATATTAGCCTCTACCGAAAAAGTTTTCTTATCCATTCGTTCGCTTACCGCTTCCTGCTGCCCGGTTACGGTTACTTCCTTTAAAGCTTGGGCACTGGGAGCCAATTCAATAGTAGTAATATCCAGGAATTCGGAAAGGCTGCCGACGTAAAGCGCTTGCCTGCTGGTGTTATAACCAATAAAGGAGGTTTCTAAAAAATAATTGCCGGGCTTAATATTAGAAAGCGAAAAACGGCCGGCTTCGTTGGTTACCGTACCCAGTACAAAAGTGCTGTCCTGGCCGGTTTTTAATACCACGTTTACAAAAGGCAAAACCATGGCGGCGCCTTTTTCTTTTACCAAACCCGAAACAGTAACGGTTTTGCTTTGCGCAAAACTAAGAGCCGGTACTAAAAAGAGTAAAAAACAGGTTAATAGGAGTTTAACCCGGTTGGCCTTGTTTTTTATTTCGAATAACTTGAAGGTAAGTATCATGAGCGAGAGCATTCTTTAGGGGCTGCTACTAGCAACGAATTTAGGCACTTAATTTACATTTCCTGTTTTGAATAAACGCAAATTTTATTTAATAAAAGATATTAATAAAGACCTAAAAGTGCAAAAGTAAAATCACTCATCACCGTCATGCCAGCAGAAGTCGAAGGATTCCCCAAAAATCTTATCGGCTAACTGCAAATAAGATTATTTTGGAATGACGGTGATGAAAGAATAGGGCTTTAAATTAAATAAATGATTTGTTTTATTCATTATCTAATAACCGGAGTTCATAGCTGTCATTCAGGAGGAAACTATTCAGCAGATAATCAAATAGTTTCCTCCTGAATGACAGATGTGGATTAGTCAAATTTATTCGGTATTAATATTTTAACAGCGAAAAGTTAACCTTAATCGATTGAAGATTATAGCTTAGCAAAGGGCTAATCATTACCGTATCCTTAAAAATACCAATAAGTTAAGTTAAATGAATGCCAAACAGGCGTGCAAATAAAAATTTGCACCGGCTTATTTTATCCGCCAAAAGGTGCCATAACTTTTGTTCTAATTTTAATAATCGCTAGGCATTTCACTCCTCCTTTTGTCCGCTTCACTTTTCTTTCAGTTGTAGAATCAAGGCTGTCCACTGAATTTTACAGCATTCAATCAATCATACAACAGCCGTATGCAGCAATTATCTTTCAAATTAACCATTATTATGTTCTTATCGGTGTCCGCACCGGATAGTAAATACGAGAGCTCTATTTTAAATTTAAAAGAGAAAAATACTTTTCCGGCAACCATAGCTGCCAGAAGCATTGAGATAGGGGAGGCCGGCCTGGCCCGGTAGTTTTGTATAAATAGCTTAAAAATATGAAACTATGTTCTTGGTACTGGCCGAAGCAGGCGCTTCTGCTTATTGGTTTAATCTTTATAGCGGCTGCTTGCGACGACGCGGCGGTTGACGAATTAGCTATTGCTACCGATACCAATGTATCGGTTAATTATGTAGATACCACCACCATTAAAGTATCGACGGTGCTCCTGGATTCGATAGCCACTAGCAATAGCGGCACCATTTTGGCCGGAAAATACACCGATCCTTTATTGGGAACTACCCAGGCCAGTGCTTATTTCCAAATATACCCTAATACTAATGATACCTGGAACCCCGAGGCAGGAGCTGTTTTGGATTCTGTTGCGTTAATTATGCCTTACCTGGGCCTTAGTTACGGCGATACTTTGCAGCCTATAACTTTAAACGTTTACCGGCTTACCCAAACGCCCGAAACCAGACAAGTACAACCTTACCTGGGCACCGAAGAAACTTTTTCTTACTTCTATGGTACCGCTGCCCTGTATAATACAAGTAAAACAACGGCCGAAACCCAGCCTTTAGGTACGCTCAGTTTTAAACCCCGGCCCAGCCGCAACGATAGTGTTAGTATAACTTTACCGAAAAGTTTGGGGCAGGAATGGCTGCAATTAAGCCAGGCGGGTGATAACCGGCTTAGCAATGCTACCGATTTCCTGGCTTATTTTAAAGGCTTAAAAGTTTCGGCCAACAGCTCCGGTAGCGTGGTGGGTTTTGATGCGGCCCAAACCAAGGTGCGGGTTTATTACCGGCAAACCTCCGGCGATGTTACCGAAAATTTAACCTATGATTTTGCGCTGTTAACCGGCAGCACCCAATACAACCAACTAACTACCGATTATAGCGCAACCGCACTCGCGGGCATTAGCCCGGGGGGCAATCCGGTACCCAGCACGGCTACAAACAATATGGGTTTTACCCAATCCGGTACCGGGCTCATGGTTAAAGTTGAGTTTCCTTACCTGACCCAGTTAAAAGAGATATTAGATCCATCGCTGATAAACAAAGTATTGCTGGAGATAGAACCCGTAACGGGTACTAATCTGGGTTTTTACCGCCCGCCCGGCACCTTGGCGCTTTACGAAACCGACCAGAATAATATACCCACCGGCCCGGTTTATACCAATTATACCACCACCGAACAAACGGCGGGTTATATTCTCGATGCCGAATTTAATTTAAATTCATATTACCGCTTCGACGTTACGCAGCATTTTATTAACCGTTTCGGGCAAAGCCAGGCGCAACAAAATGCTTTGTTGCTGAGCGCTCCCCGCGACACTTTTGTCCAAACCCTAAACCGGCTGGCGGTGGGCGGGCCTAATCACCAGAACAGCATTAAACTTAAAATTTATTATACCAAAATTCAATAATTAACTTACCTACACTCTGCAATTAACATGAAAACCAGCTTACGTGATACCCGCTTATTATTTACCGTATTAACTTATTTAATATTAGCCTTTACCCTTAGTTCTCTTACTTCCTGCGATTCCGACGACGATTCTGAAGATATAATTGGCGACTGGACCAAGGCTTCTGATTTTGCGGGCGTGGCCCGCGGAGGTACCGCCTCTTTTTTAATAAACGATAAAGCTTACGTTGGCACCGGTTACGACGGCAAAAACCGGCTAAAGGATATTTGGATGTATGATGCTGAAAAAGATTCGTGGGTGCGAAAAGCCGATTTTCCGGGTACCGCCCGCAGCGCAGCCGTGGGCTTTAGCGTCAACGGGAAAGGTTATATTGGTTTAGGTTATGATGGCCTTACTAATTTAAAAGATTTCTGGGAATATGATCCCACTGCGAATACCTGGACCCAAATAGCCGACTTTCCGGGTAGCGCCCGCTATGGCGCCTTGGCCTTATCTATAAACGATAAAGGTTATGTAGGGGCCGGTTACGATGGCAATTACTTAAAAGATTTCTGGCAATTTGATCCTACTACGGGTCAATGGACCGAAAAAACCGGTTTAGGTGGCGCTAAACGCTTAAATGCCTGGACTTTTACCCAAAACGGAAAAGGATACGTGGGCGGCGGCGTTAACAATAACTTATACAACGATGATATTTTAGTTTATGATCCCACTACCGATACTTGGGGTAAAATGTTATCTTTAAACGAAGACGACCGGGAAGATACCGATTATCCTGCTGCCCGGGCATCGGCCATTACTTTTCTTATCAATAATAAAGTGTACCTCGTTGGCGGCACAAATGGCGCTAACTTATCGGATGTATGGGAATACGATGTTACCAGCGATACCTGGACTTCTAAAAATCCTTTTGAAGGGTATGCCCGGGAGGGCGCCGTAGGCTTTAGCATTGGCAACTACGGTTATCTGACTACCGGTAACAGCGGGGCTTCTTCCCGGTTCGACGATTTGTGGCGCTTTGACCCTTCGGTAGACAATGATGAATAATTTATGCCGGATTTTGCATCTGCCCTAACAAAAGTTAAGATAGTGATTCATAAATACTGATGGGCCTGCCCAGGGCAGGCTCTTCTTTACTTAAATGCTTTATTCCTCTCTCGCCAAAATATTATTTTGGGTTAAAATAGTTTAAAAGAGAATAAGAGCAGGTTTAAATTTTGCCTAATTTATCCAAACCTGCCATTCTTCCAGAATTATGGTAGTTAAGGGTCATAAAGGTCTTTCATTTTCTTTATCCAGTTGTATTAAAACAGCGTATTCATGCAAATTTTAAAATCTAAACATACTCTAAACTCAAAGCAAAAGATAAAACAAACTTGCACTTGTTCAAATTAACCTTTTCTTTGTCGGGCAGGAAGCTATAAATATGATGTTAGCTATTTTACAATCAGATTCTTACCGGAATGCTTTATATAGAATTGCCGCGATTACTTCGGTGGGATGGGGAATCATTAGTGTTTTCCCCAGAGTAGCGTCGCCGAGGCCTTTTTTAGGGGCAGAGCGCCGGCCCCGCAATTTGCCGCCCCGCGATATCCCCGAAAACTTTGTTACTGGCCATTTAGTTTTATCGGCCGTCGGCATTGCCGCCCTCATGCTGAGTTTGTGGCTAATGAATATCTTTTTGCACGAGCAACTGAATCGAACCAACTTAGAAAAAAGAAAAAGAAGTATTATCCGGTATACTTTAAGTTATGTAGCTACGGTTATTATTTACTATGCCTTTGTAATTGCTTTTAGTTTGATAATTGATAGTGGGCGGCCCATGTTTTTTCCGCTTATTGTGACCCTAACTAATAACACTATTATACTGGTTTTAATGGATTTAATTGTGCTGCAAAAAAATGCGGCCCGCATAGAATTGGAAAATACCCAATTAAAAATGAATAATGTAATTGCCCAGCACCAGCATTTAAAACACCAGTTGCAGCCGCATTTTTTATTTAATTCGCTTAATACCTTAAAGTCGCTTATTAAACGCAAACCGCAGGAAGCGGAAGATTACTTAATCCGGTTATCCGATTTACTGCGGGCTTCTATTACCGGCGACCGGCAAGACACTATTCCGTTGAAAGACGAATTAAAATTGTGTATAGATTACCTCGAAATGCAAAAAGTAAGGTTTAAAAATGCTTTTCATTTCGAGATTAATATTCCGGAGCCGGTAAAACAAATTAAATTTTTGCCTTTATTTTCCTTACAGTTGCTCGTCGAAAATGCAATTAAACACAACGCTTTTACCGCCGAGGAGCCCCTGCACATTAATATTTGCTATAACCAGCTAAACGAGTGCATTACGGTTTGTAATAACAAAAAACAAAAGCAAATGCCCGAATCTTCGTCCGGCATTGGCCTGAATAATTTATCGGAACGGTATAAAGTAATTGCGGGCCATGATATTAGCATTATGGAAACCGAAGCTTCTTTTTGTGTAGAACTTTTATTGCTTTCTAAATGAACATTGTTATTATTGAGGACGAACCCTTAACCGCCGAAGACCTGGCCGATATTTTAACCGAAGAAGATGAATCGGTGCATATTGCCGCTATTTTGCCTTCGGTAAAAAAAGCAATTGAGTACTTTGGGAATAATAAAGCGCCGGATATTATTTTTTCGGATATACAATTAGGCGACGGCTTAAGCTTTAGCATATTTAAAGAAGTGCCTATTACCACACCCGTTATATTTTGTACGGCTTACGACGAATATGCGCTGGAGGCTTTTGATGCCAATGGTATTGATTACGTTTTAAAACCATTTACCGCCGCCACCATTAACAAAGCGCTGCAGAAATACAAACAGCTCCAGAAAAACCTCTCGAAAGAACCAGCCCCGGAAACCTCTTCTTATGCCGGTTTGTACCAGTTGTTAGAAGACAAATTGTTTCAGAAGCGCAGTTCTATTCTGGTTTACCAACGGGAGAAAATTATTCCGTTACCCCTAGCCGATGTAGCCGTTTGTTACTCGCAAAATTTAGTAACCCACCTAGTTACTTTCGACGGAAAAAGCTTTAGCGTGAATCATACTTTAGAGGAACTGGAAGTAATGGCTGGTTCGCAATTTTTCCGGGCCAACCGGCAATTTCTGGTAAATCATAAAGCCATTAAAGATGCCTCGCAGTACTTTGGCCGTAAGCTCTCTTTGGCTTTAAATATTCCGTTCTCGGAAGATATTATTATTAGCAAAGCCAAGGCGCCCATCTTTTTAGATTGGCTGGCGGCTAAGTAATAAAAGCCCCGGCTTTAAGCGCCGTAGAGCTAAGGGCACAACTTAACGGCATTAAGTATTGCGGAAAAAGGTAACTTAGTTCCCCGCCTAAGTTTAGGAGGGGTTAGGGGTGGTTGTTTTTCTTAGATTGGTTTCCGACAAGTTCTGTCACGGTCTTTATATCTTTTTTTATTTCCTAACCTACTATAAAAATTCTTAAACCCATTTAACTTATGCATGGTGTAATCAAAATGCTGGAACAGGACATCCAGGTGAAGCAAAAATTCCTGCACCACAAAGAGCTCTTAAAAGGAGATAAAAAGCTGCCCGTAATTTTACTACAGGAAATAAACGAACTGAAAACAGCCATCAAACTCTTAAAGCAGCAGCACCTGAAAGGAGAGCGGAAAAGACAGGTTTTTGAGTAATTTTAAATATGAAAAGGATTTTATCCAGCTAATTCCAATCATACTTCACCTTTAAACTTGCCATTTTAATGTTCAACGTTTTCTGGCGCGGTCGGCCAGGCACCGGGGCTCCAGCAAGAGTATTCAGGCTTCTTGGGAAATAGCCAGCGGCAACAAGGCACTTTTACCGGCTCCGGGGGGCACTTGAACAACTAGCGTTTTCCGGGCAGCGAGATGTTCTTTTACGCTGGATATTATTTCCCGAACGGGTAAATCGATGGTGAAGGGCAAGGGTATATTTTAAATAATTGTCTTTTTAAAATTTTATAAGCTTAAAATAGCCAAAATGATTGTTTATTAATTAAATTGATATATTTATAGGATAATAGAATATTAACTTCATTTGTCATTATCAAAGCCTATAAATATATCAATGGTATCTCCAAATATAATTAGCAAAACTCCAAAAGACATATTAGAATTAGAAAAACTATTTCAAATAAATCTTAATGAAGTACAAAATAAAAATGTCAGAAGAGCACTACCATCTTATAGTTATTCCTTAAATAAGGCAGGTAAGGTTAATGGTATTTCCATTACAGATAACAAAGGAATAAAAGATATTTCTTGGATCAGAAGATTAAATAGTCTAGAGTCTATAAATCTTACCATGAATATGATTGAGGACATTACACCTTTATCTGATCTTCCAAATCTAAAATATGCATATCTTGGAAAGAATCAGATAAAAGATTTAAGTCCTTTATCTAAGTTAAATAATCTGATTGATTTAATTATCTGGGGTAATCCTATTAAATACTTTGAACCATTAAATAAAATCAAGAGCCTACAAAGATTACATTGCCAAGAAACAGATTTATTAAGCTTAGAATTTCTTGCAGATCATCAAAATTTAATGTTTCTAAATGCAGATAGAAATAAAATACAAGAAATCAGTGTAATACCTACACTTAAAAAAATAAAAAAGGTATTCCTAGCCTTTAATAAAATTGAAGATCTATCGCCATTAAACAATTTGAATAAATCAATTTATTTGGATTTATCAAATAACTGTATTAAAAAAATACCGAAGATTGTTGCTGAAAGATTTAAAGAACTCTATAACAATCATAAAATATTTATAAGTAACGATATAAGAAATTTAAATGATAAAACAATAGGGTTAGCAATTGAAAATAACCCTTTAGAATTCCCTCCCTATTCAGTTATAGAATTAGGGCCTGATACATTAAATGATTATTATTCAAATTCTGATTCATATGGGTATGGCCCACTTTCAGAAGGGAGGATTATAGTAGTTGGGGATGGAAGTGCGGGAAAGTCAAGCTTAATTGAAAAAATTTTATATAATACTTTTGAGCAGGGGAAAAGCCAAACTAATGGTATTAAGATAGAAAATTGGAATATTCAACATGAAGATGGTAGAAACTTAATATTTCACATTTGGGATTTTGGAGGACAAGAAATTCAACATGCTGTTCATAAATTCTTCTTTACAGAAGGTTGTTTATATATACTTGTATTAGATAACCGAAAAGAAGAAGAGCCAGAATATTGGTTACAGCAAATTGAAAGCTTAGGTGGGAGCGCACCTGTCCTAGTAGTCTTCAATAAACAAGATGATAATACTACCGAAATTGCTGATAGAAAATTTTTAAAAGAGAAATATCCTAATATTATTGGATTTTTCAATACAAGCTGTAAGACTAGCTTTGGAATTTCTGATTTTAAAAACATTTTAGAGAAACACGTTATAAAACTGAGGACTGTAGATGAACAATTTCCTAATAATTGGTTTAATATTAAAAAAGAAATAGAAGCATGTACTTCTGGGTCTCAACACTATTTAACATATGAAGTTTATAGTCAAATATGTAAAAACAATAATGCCGACGCTGAAGAGACTCAGAAGCTTTTATTAAAATATTTCACAACTATAGGTGCAGTCACTTGGTTTGGCGATACTTTTTTAAATTTTCTTCATATTTTAAGCCCAGCTTGGATAACACAAGGAGTTTATAAAATTATTACATCAAATAAAACTACAAAACTATCTGGTCATATAAACATTAATGACTTCAAAGAATTATTACTTCCATTAAATAGGTCGGATTACTGTTATGAAGAAAGTCATTATGGTTATATCCTAATGATGATGAAAAAATTTGGGTTATGTTATACTCCTGATGATATTAATATTCTTTTACCATCTGCATTCGGGAAGGTACCTAAACTTGAATATAGTGAGTTCCGAGGCAACCATATTCGAACCTATATCCTTCAATTTAAGGATTATATGCCACTTGCTTTAATTCATCGGTTTATTGCTAAAAAGCTTCCTAATGTACACCAAGGCAATTACTGGTACTCAGGGATTGTTATTAAGGATAATAAAAGCGATTCTTTAGCTATGATACATGCTGATAAAGAAGCAAAACGGATTTATATTAGGATAAAAGGTGAAAAACAGCTTGGGATGTGGGAACATATTAGGAGAGAGCTGGATGATATTTCATCTGATTATGCAAAAATCACATTTAATGAATTAATTCTATTAGAGGAGAAACCTGAAAGCACTGTAGCCTATGAAGATTTAGTAAGTCATATAACTGCAAATAAATCAATATATTTCCACCCTAGGTTACAACAGGATTTTAACGTAGGTTACCTTATGGGCTTTTTTGAAACTAAGGAACAAACTTTAGAAAAATTCAAAAGGAAGGAGCTAAATATTAATGAGGATAGTTTTATAAATCCAGATAAATATTTAACAATAATCAATAATAATCTTAATAATAATAGTCCTGTTGTAAGTACAAACATTAACAATCAAATAGAAATTAACATTGATATTCAACTTGTTCACGATGTAAGTAGTAATTTAAAAGGAGATGCCTTATATCTCATAGAGGAATTAGAAAATTCTAATAAAACTTTGAAAGAGGCCTTAATGAAGGTTGTGGAATTTTCAAATGATTCTAAATCGGCAAGAAATAGTGGAGATGTTAAGGAAAAAGGATGGGGAATAAAATTAAAGGGAATAATTCAAACATTAAGTAGTGCAGGAGACGAAGTAAAAAAAATTGAAGATGGAGGTGCAGCATTAAAATCCATTTTAGACGGAATAAAAAATTTAGCTGCGCAATTTAATATGCAAGAAATAAAAGATTTATATGAAATGTTAACTACTTAAATAAAATGTAAATTGAGTCAAATTTATCGTATTGGGAATTTCATTAAAGCTTGCCCTTGGTATGTTTACTGACAATCAATTTGTTAAAAATACTATACCGGCGATATTAAATAATCAGTGATGCATAAATTTAATAGTATGTAATTAGGTCTAAATTCTTATTTACCCATATACCGCAAGATTGAGCGCAGCGTTAACTTGTGGCTTTTTTAACAACCAGTTTTCAACTGACGCAGGTTGAAAACCTGTCTAAATTTCTACGCCAAGTTTCCGCTCCGCTAAATATAAAAGTATTTCTGATAGCTTCCTATAAACCTACCAGCAAACCTTACTAATCTCATAGCCTGCGCCATAAGCCCTACCCACCGCTTTGGATATTTCAGCTTTTGTTTTGTCCGGTTCACTTACCTTTTGCTGGTAAAAGCCTGGTCTGCCGCCCATCTTTGGTCTATAGAAAAATCAATTCGCCGCCCGAAAAGATTATTTCTAAGAAAACATAAAATCTCTAAAGATGAAAGCAGTTTTAGTTTCCTTCCTCCTCCTGATCAGTATGCAGGTCTTTGGTCAGGCCCCCGTTACGGGTAAAGTAACCGATGCCAAAGATAACGGCGTTTTACCGGGGGCTACGGTTATGTTTATCCGGATTATAGATTCGGTGCGGACCGTAACGGTAACGGACAACAACGGCGCTTTTAAAAGCAGCTTACCGGCCGGTAATTATGTGGCCCGGGTTTCCTTCCTGGGTTTCCAGACTTTAGAGAAACGCTTTGGCGTAACTACCGCCGGGGTAAATTTAGGCAATTTGCCGCTGGCTTCTGATACGCAGGAGTTAAAAGAAGTGAGGATTACTGCTAAAATTCCAACCGGCGAACAAAAAGGCGATACTACCCAATTTAACGCCGGGGCTTTTAAAACCGCACCCGATGCCAGCGCCGAAGATTTGGTGCAGAAAATGCCGGGCATCACCGTAACCAATGGCACCATTCAGGCCCAGGGACAAGATGTAAAACAAGTTTTGGTAGATGGCAAACGTTTTTTCGGCGATGACCCCAGCGCGGCTTTGCGCAATTTACCAGCCGATGTGATTGCCAACATCCAGATATTTGATAAGAAAAGTGACCAGGCCGAACTGAGTGGGGTAGATGACGGGAATAAAGCGAAGACCATCAACATTGTAACCAAGGCCGATCGCCGCAAAGGTCAGTTCGGGAAAGCTTCGGCGGCTTACGGCTCCGATGGCAAATATATGGTGGGCGTGGGTATCAACTTTTTCAATGGCGACCAACGGCTTACTGTAACGGGCCTGACCAACAACATTAATATGCTCGATTTTTCGGTAGGAGAGACGCCCGGCGGCGGAATGCGGGGACGCCGGCCACCCATGGGCGGCGGCACTACCAGCGGTATTATTGCTACCAATATGATTGGCCTTAACTACAGCGATACTTGGGGTAAAAAAATAGAAGTGAGCGGCAATTATTCTTTTACGGAGCGGCAAATCAGTAACAATCAATTCCGGGTACAGAACTTTGTGTTACCCGCCGATTCGGGGCAAGTATATACCGAAAATAATCTGAGCAGTACCACCACCGCCAGTCATCAGTTTAACCTGCGTTTGGATTATAAAATAAACGAGAACAACCGGCTATTAATAACGCCCAGCGTGACGGCGCAGGATAATAATATTATTACCGATTTAACCGGTGCTACGGAAAATGTAAATGGCGCTTTAAACCAAACTAAAAATAACGCGGTAAACGATAACACCAGCTACACCCTGAATAATAATATTTTATACAGCCACCGGTTCGGCAAAGTAGGCCGTACTATTTCGGCCAGTTTAAATACCAGTTACAGCACTTCCGATGGTTTAAACACTTTACTGGCCAAAACTTCTTATGCCAATGGGATGGTGCAAACGCGCGACTTATCGACGGTACAGAAAAGAACCGGCTACTCTTGGTTAAGTGATTTAACCTATACCGAGCCGCTCGGCAAAGAAGGCCAATTACAATTGCAATATAATATTGGCAACCAATTAAACGATGCTGACCGCAGAACTTACAATTTATCGGAGCAGACCCAAAGCTATACCTTGCTGGATACTACCTTAAGTAATACTTTTAACAGCCAGTATCTGACCCAACGCGTAGGCCCCGGCTACCAGTTTACTTCTGATAAAATCCGGCTGCGGTTTAATACCAAATACCAGATGGCAACCCTGCAAAACGAACAAATTTTCCCGGCCCAGAATGATATGAACCGTACTTTTACCAGTGTATTACCGGCAGCGGAGTTCGAATATAAATTCTCGAAAACTCAGAACCTGGATTTTAATTATTCTACCAGCACCAATGCGCCCTCGGTAGATCAGTTGCAGGAAGTAATAGATAATACCAATCCCTTGCAGCTAACGCAGGGTAACGCTAACCTGGACCAGACTTATCAAAATAATATCCGGATGGGCTACCGCGATTTTAACCTGCAAACCAACCGGGTTTTCTTTGTGGGCTTATTCGGGAACGTTACCCAAAATTACATTGCCAACAGCATTGTCCGGGCCACGAACGAACCCATTACCCTGAGTAATGGCTTAACCTTGGAAGAAGGCCAGCAACTTACCCGCCCGGTAAACCTGGATGGTTACTGGAACCTGCGTTCGTTTTTCCACTACGGCTTACCGGTTAGTTTTCTGAAATCGAACTTTGGCTTACAAGGCTCTTTAGGTTACACCCGCACTCCCGGCCTAAACAACGAGGTGCTGAATTATGCCAACACTAAAAACATAGGTTTGGGTATTTCCCTGAGCAGTAATATTAGCGAAAAAATTGATTTTAATGTATCTACCAACTCAAGTTATAACCTAGTAGATAACTCCTTGCAGGCGCAGCTGAACAATAATTATTTTATTCAGAATACTAATTTAAAATACAACTGGATATTCGGGAAAGGCCTGGTGTACCGCACCGAGTTAAACCACGTAATTAATTCGGGCTTATCGGCCGGCTACGACAAAAATTACTTACTCTGGAATATGAGTTTGAGCAAAAAATTGTTCCGCGACCAACAAGGAGAAATTAGCTTAAGTGTAAATGATTTGCTGAAACAAAATGTAAGCGTGCAGCGGAACATTACGGCCCAGTACGTAGAAGACGTTCAATCGAGTGTGTTGCAGCGCTTTTTCATGCTGACTTTTACGTATAACCTGCGCAATTTTGGTGGGGGTAATGCCGAACCGGCTACCAATGACAAGAATTTTCCGGGTCCTCCCGCCGGCGGGTTTCCGGGCGGGCCTCCTGCGGGCGGCGGTACGCCACCTCGGGGTTAATACTAAGCCCTAATTAAATCAAATTTAATTTAAAATTTTATCTGGAAACGAGGCAACGCCCAGATAAATTGACTGCGTAAAGTATTATATAAGCCTGCTTATAAGTAACATCTTATATAATTACCACACCAGGTAAAGTCTCCCTTAAAATTTAACCCAGTATAGTCTGAACGAAATAAATAAGTATTTAGGCCAATGATACATTTCCTTATACGAGTTTAAACTAAGGAGAAAGTGATCGATAGAGCGGGATAAGCAGAATAAACTTTGACAAGGAAAAACAGGTGCTGTTTTGGAAATTAAAGATCAGCTTACTTCGTTCTGGCTATACCTAAAGATTTTAATAAAGGCAAATAATCAGGAGAAAAATGCTTTCATCAGAATCAACTTAAATCATTAATTGTGTATGTTATGAAAATCTACCGACTTGTGTCGATTTTAGTATTAATAACCATCTTTTCTACGAGTAACCTCTTGGCTCAGGACAATGCTGGTAAAGTAAAAACTCTGGATTCGAATGCATTACCTTTAAAGCCAAACGTTCAGTTATTACAAAAGGACGCCAAAGAATATAAAAAGGAATATAAAAAAGAACACCGGGCAGTCGTTAAGTTTGCCCAAAAAAACGCGTTGCCAGTCAGGCAAATAAAAGCCAATGGTAAAATTATCCAGCTTCAGCGGATAGACCAAGCCGGGCAGCCGGTATATTATACTACTTTTGGTATTGTTGCTGATAATATTAAAGTTCCATTTTCTACTGAAGCCGCTGTTACCACCAGCACCGATAAAGTTTGGCAGGGAGGTACGTTGGGTTTAGGGTTGGATGGCAGCAGTGCGGCCATTAATGGTAAATTGGGCATCTGGGACGGAGCGGGCGTGCGCAATACCCACCGGGAACTAACGGGCCGGGTAACGCAAGTAGATCAGCCTACCGACCAAGACGGCCGCGACCATGCTACCCACGTGGCCGGCATTATGGCAGCCACTGGCATTAGCTCCCGCGCAAAGGGCATGGCTTTTAAAACTACCCTAAAAGCTTACGATTGGAATAATGATATTTCGGAAGTAACCACAGCGGCAGCCGCCGGGCTGCTATTATCGAATCATTCTTATGGTATTGGTAATATTGGCTGGGTTTATAATGATGAACGTTCCGGCAATATAAAATGGGAATGGCACGGCAACACCACCATTGATGCTACCGAAGATTACCGCTTTGGCTACTACAATACCGATGCCCGCCAAGCCGACCGGCTAGCGTTAAATGCACCTGGTTACCTGATGGTGGTGGCCTCCGGCAACAATCGTTCGGATAGCGGTCCGGGGGAGGGCGCTTCTTATTATTTAGGTACTACCAACGTAACCAGTACGGTTGCCCGCCGGGACCAAAACAGTTACGATTTGCTGTCGGGTACCGGGGTGGCAAAGAATGTGCTAACGGTAGGAGCTGTATCGGCCATAACCGGCGGCTACCAAACAACAACGGATGCAAAAGCAGCTTTTTTTAGTAACTGGGGCCCTACCGACGATGGCCGGATTAAACCGGACCTGGTAGGAGATGGGGTGGCTGTTTTCTCGTCGGTAGCTACCGCCGATGATGCTTACGCCAGTTATAGCGGTACTTCTATGGCAGCGCCCAACGTTACTGGTTCGTTGTTTTTGTTACAGGAACATTACAGCAAACTTAACCAAAACAATTTCATGCGGGCGGCTACCCTCAAGGGCTTAGCCATTCATACCGCCGACGAAGCCGGACCAACCACCGGGCCTGATTACAGTTATGGCTGGGGCTTATTAAATACCGCCCAAGCCGCTTCTGTCATTACCAATACCACTAAAAACCATTTAATAGCGGAACGGAGCTTAAATAGCAATGAAACTTATTCTTTTGAAGTTATTGCTTCTGGTAATGGCCCCTTGGTAGCTACCCTGAGTTGGACTGATCCGGCAGCCACGCCTTTAACCATTAATGCGGCCGCTCTTAATAACCGTACTTCCCGGTTAATAAACGATTTAGATATGCAGGTGACTAATAGCAATAATACCTGGCTGCCTTGGGTACTCAATCCGGCTAACCCAAGCGTAGCGGCTACTACCGGCGATAATACCCTGGACAATGTGGAGCAAGTATTGGTGGCTAATCCGGTGGCCGGGAGTACGTATAAAATAACCATTAAACACAAAGGTACGCTTACGAATAATACCCAGCCTTATTCTCTTATTGTAAGTGGTTTAGGCGGCCAAACTTATTGTGTTTCCAAACCAAATTCAGACCAGGGTGCCCGGATTACTAATGTTACATTTGGGTCGATTAACAATACTCCAACTGCTGCTTGTACTACTTATTCTGATTTCACTAATCTGTACTCGGATGTGGTCATCAACAGCAACTTAACTATTCCGCTGAGCCTCAGTTTAGGTTCTTGTACCACCAACGCGAATAAAATCGCCAAAGTATTTATCGACTGGAACCATGATTTTGATTTTGACGATGCCAACGAGTTGGTAGCTACTTCAAACGTAATATCCGGTAACGGAACTTTTACCACGCAGGTACAGGTACCTACCGGTTTAGAGGCCAATATATTTACCCGCCTGCGGGTAGTTGGTGTGGAAACCAGCCAGGCTAGTGCAGTTGCCGCCTGTGGTACGTATGACCAAGGCGAAACCCAAGATTACAGTCTGCGGTTTATCAACCCGGCTAATGATGTGGGGCCGGTGGCCGTAGTTTTGCCCGACTCTACGGTTTGTGCCGGTCCTCAAACCGTTAAAGTTAAAATCCAAAACTACGGCAGCAATTCCTTAACCAATATAAAAGTAACGGCTCAAATAAAACAAGGCAATCAGGAAATTAAAACATTATCCGGCATTTATACCGAAACTTTAGAAACCAACCGGGAAGCCCACATGGAACTAACAGGTACTTTTACGGCTACAGCCGGTGCTACTTACACCATTAGTTTAACTTCTGATTTAAGCAACGATGAAGTAACTGCTAATAACACTTATACAACAACCGTAACCATAAAAGCCCAAACAGCCGCTCCGGTTGCCCAAGCCATTAGTTGTAGTTCAGATAATATAAGTTTAACAGCCAGCGGAGCCGGCACTGCTTTTTGGTACGATGCGCCCACCGGTGGAAATTTAATGGCGGCCGGCAACCAAACCACAGCCGCCGCGGTTCCGGCCAATAATACTTTCTACGTAGGTTTAAATGATTTTTACGGCACGCTGGCACCGGCCGCCAAAACGGCATTTGGTAGCGGCAATTACGGTGGGGGCTATCAGCCTATGCCTCTAATTAAAACTTCCGTGCCGGTAATGCTGGATAGCGCCCGCTTGTATATTGGCAATCCGGGCAAAGTAACCTTTACCGTTGAAACGCCCACCGATAGTATTGTGTCCAGTACTACCTTAAACGTAAAAGCAACCCGCACTACCGCTATAGCCACCGATGCCCCGGATGATTTGAATGATAAAGGCGCTATGTACGCCTTAAAACTGGCCATACCCCGGGCAGGTAATTACCATATTCGCATTACTTACGAAGATGGCGCTACTGTTTTCCGGAGTAATACAAACGTTAGCGGTTATCCGTTTACCATACCCCACGTAATTTCGCTAAATGGTGCCTTATATGATGGTGATACCTTAACCACAGCCTATTATTACTTATATAATTTAAAAGTAAAAGCCCTGGATTGCCCCAGCGAGCGGGTAGCCGTGGTGCCGCAATCTCTGGCAGCTTTAAACGCTATTGTTAGTGCAACGGGCGCTACTACTTTTTGTACTGGCGAGGCGGTAGAATTAAAGGCCAATGTTCCGGCGGGCGTCAATATTCAATGGCAAAAAGATGGAACTGCCTTAGCCGGAGCCACTGCCCTGAATTACACTGCCTCGAAACCCGGAAGTTATAGTTTTACCCTAACCAACGGTACCTGTGTTGCAAAAGCTTCTAATGCCGTACAGGTAACTGTTACTACCCTGGTAAAACCAGTTATTACGCTACAGAATACCACGTTAACTGCCAGCACTTTAACCGGAAATCAGTGGTTACTGGATGGCATAGCTTTGGAAGGAGCCGAATCGGCAACTTTAGTTGCTCCCGAAACTGGTAATTATGCCTTAATTTTTACCCAAAATGGTTGCTCCATTACATCCGACGTGGTATATGTTTTTGTAGAAGAACCCGAAGTAGTGCAGTCTTTTACTTTAAATCCTAACCCGACTGCAACTAATTCTATTCAAATAAAATATACCTCACCTAGCTTTACCGATAAAGTTAGTGTTACGGTTTATAATGTAATTGGCAATGTGGTTCGAACCTTTACCATAGCCCAGCAGAAAAGAGGATTGTACCAGCAAGAACTAAACCTCGCTGGCTTGGCAAATGGGGTCTACTTTGTCCGAATAAAAGACGGCACCCAAACCTTGGTTAAAAAGTTTATTAAAATAGATTAGTGTCATCAGCCGAAAAAAATCATTTCTGCTTACACCAAAGCTTACAATAGTAACCTGAAGAGGTATTATTAAGTTAGTCCGGCAAAATGATAAATTTTTAGAAAGCAGGATTATACCTATAAAGTGCTAAATAAGGGAGGCAAGCCAGGCTAGTCTCCCTTATTTTTTGTGCCTTTAAATTAGTTTTCTTGTTTTTTTTATTTCTAGAGCAAGATGTTAAACTACATTTTCTATTGTATTAATACCAAATAGTACTAACAGCCTTCCACAACATCCCATGTTGTCATCCTGTAGAATTCGCAAAATTCCAGAACCTTGGTTCCAGAAGGAACTATTGTTTAGAAAACAAAGTAGGCAAATTGCGTTCTATTGGTGGTTGCCTGTAAGGTCTTCTAACCAATAGATTTTTCCAAAATGACAGAAAAAGCTACATTGTTTCTTTTTGTATCTAATTACAGTGGAAGGTAGTTTAGCAAATTTGGTATAAGAGCATTCATAAATTACTTAATGCCTCGGTTCAGGATTGTAATTTTAAAGTATTTACCAGTTTTAAGTCTAAACCTAAAGGTTAAACCTGCTTCTTGTAAAATTCTGATGTACCTAATCAGTAAATATTATGAGGACTATTTTTTGAAAATAAATATTAAGAGCATGTTTAAATTTTAAAAATCCTACTGATCACCGTCATTCTGCAGAATTCGGAGAATTCCAAAAGAATGACGGTGATGAATGGCAATAAGTGACTTTTCTTTTTAGAAATTTATAGTAAATACGCTCTTTATAAAGTCTATAGCCCAAGTTTTAAATTTTAAACATACTCTAATACTACTTCTTCCTTAC